>Ga0208410_1000148_pt1 | contig 43806 bp, 30 predicted proteins | sample ETN02SmetaG_3_FD_185787 | JGI IMG/M metagenome (GOLD analysis project Ga0208410, IMG submission 185787) | Marine microbial and viral communities from oxygen minimum zone, Eastern Pacific Ocean - ETNP2014F10-02SV257 (SPAdes) (version 2) | ecosystem: Environmental > Aquatic > Marine > Oceanic ... | reverse complement strand
AGAATGGACGCGATTCCAACCCGAAATACCTCGGGGTGAAGAAGTACGGGGAGGAAAAGGTGCAAGTCGGGTCCATCATCGTTCGTCAGCGCGGGAACACGTTTCACGCGGGCGAGGGCGTGGGCACGGGGAAAGATTTCACCCTGTACGCGCTTCGCGAGGGCGAGGTCAAGTTCAAGGTTGGCGCGAAGAAGAAAAAGTTTGTCACCGTCGTCGACGCCGTCGATCGTCGTGGACGCGAGGATGGACAACCGACGCGTAAGGATAAACGTCGGGCGATGTACACGCCGCGAGCGGCCGTGCGCGAGGCGTTAGCGAACGGGACGGAGGCGCCGGCGAGAGCCGTGGAGGCGACGACGGCGTCCTCCTCCTCCGAGAGCGCGGCGCCGGAGGGGAAATTCTCGCGCTCGACGACCAAGGGATTTTACCGACAAATCTCCAGTGTCAAGTACTGCAACTTTTCCCTCCTCATCCTGGACGAGGCGATGGAGAAGAATGGCGTCGTCTCTCGCGACGACGCCGCAGCGTTTTACGAGCACATGCTCGACGGCCCGGGCGTCACCCCCACCGAGCTTCGCACGCTTGAATTCGTGCTCAACGGCGGCGGCGGCAAGTACGAATACAACGTCTCGGAAGACGCCAAGGCGTTCCTCGCCGAGACGATCGCCGCGGAGAAGGCCAAGGCGGACGCGGACGCCGGCGCTCGATGAGCGCCGCGCTCGACGTCCTCCCGCCGCGAACGCGAACCGTTCTCGGTTCCATTCTCCCCGTTCGCCGTCTCGTCCACGCGCGCGCGCGCGTTTTGTTTCTCTTTAACACACACCTTAACGATTCATTCATCCATGCGTTCATCGCGCCCGTCTCTCGATCGAACCGCTCGTCTCGCCTCGACTCGTCATTTTTTTGTGACACGTTTTCGAGCCGATCGAATTTGAATCGAACTCGACGCCGCACACGCCCGCGTCTCTCTCTCCCCCTCGCGGAAGATGATGAAAATTTCCGGTGGACAGTGCCGCACGGCGGCGCGCTCGCTCGTCGCGCGACGATTGACCTCGCGCCCGTCCTCGTCGTCCTCGTCCTCGTCGCCGCCGCCGTTCGGGACGACCGCTCGACGCGCGCGTCGGTCCCACGCGTCGCGCGCGACGATGCCTCGCGCCATGGCGGCGGAGATCATCGACGGTAAAGCCATCGCGCAGACGGTGCGCGATGAGGTGCGCGATAAGGTGAGCGCCATGCGCGCGGCGACGGGGAAAGCGCCGGGTTTGGCGGTGGTGCTCGTCGGCGAACGCAAAGATTCGCAGACGTACGTGCGTTCAAAGAAAAAGGCGTGCGAAGAGGCGGGCATCGCGTCGTTCGGTACGGATTTACCGGAAGATGCGACCGAGGAGGAGGTGCTGGCGGTCGTCGCGGCGTATAACGCGGACCCGAACGTGCACGGAATTTTGGTGCAGTTGCCGATGCCGAAACACATCGACGAGGAACGCGTGCTCTCGGCGATCGATTACGAAAAGGATGTCGATGGATTTCATCCGTTGAACATCGGACGATTGTCCCAACGCGGACGGGAACCGTTGTTCGTGCCGTGCACGCCGAGAGGATGCATTGAACTTCTCGAACGCACGGGCGTTCCCATCGCGGGGAAAGAAGCCGTCGTCGTCGGGAGATCGAACGTCGTCGGCACGCCGGCGGCGCTCTTGTTACAGAGACGAGACGCGACGGTGACGATCGTGCACTCGCGAACGCCGAATCCGGAAGAAATTTGCCGACGCGCGGACATCGTCATCGCCGCGTGCGGACAGATGGAGATGGTGAAGGGGTCGTGGCTCAAGCCGGGGTGCGCGGTGATCGACGTCGGCATCAACGCCAAGGACGACGCGACGAAAAAGCGTGGCTACCGCTTGGTCGGCGACGTCGAGTTCGAAACCGCCAAGGAAGTGGCCGGTCACATCACCCCGGTGCCGGGCGGCGTCGGTCCGATGACGATCGCGATTTTGTTACAAAACACGCTCGAAGGCGCCGAGCGCGCCTTTGGACAGTGAGCGCGCGACGACCGACGAATGGTTACCATCGTAATAACATATTACTTACCACGTAGATTATCGAACGCACACGGTCCTATGCGATGCGAGCGCGCACGAGTTCGACCACCGTCGACTTTGACGTTCGTCGCGACGTCGCGCGTCGCGCGTCGCGGAGCGACGCGTCGACATCTCATCCAAAGGCAAAGGCTCACGGCGACGACGCGCATCGCGGCGAGCCTCGCGAACGATAGGCTTAACCAAGACTAACATATTGGTTACGGATTGATGAACGCCGTGACAAAAACAAACAAAAAAGAATGGAATTCGATGAGGAATTCGTTTTTCTACGTCGTGAACAGAGGGGCGACTCGGTCAGTGGTCTCGTTCCGTCGCGGGGCCGCGAGGTCGATCGCGCCGATTGATGGGCTTAAATACGTACCTCCACAGGGACTCGAACCCTGGTCTACAGGGTGAAAGCCTGCCGTGATAACCATCTACACTATAGAGAACCGCTCGATGAAATCATCGCAGCGATCGTGTGTTCTCTGAGAATGATCGGCAATTGTGATGCTTCCGCCAGTCGCACATATTAATTCGTGCGCTGTATGTATTGGGGAGCTCTTGCAGGGATTCGAACGCGCTGGGGTGTATACCACCGCGTGGACGTAGGGTTCGTGAGTGAAAGTTATGGGTGTGCCGTTGTCGATGGCTGGCGACGGACCGCGCGCGTTTCCGTTTCCGTTTCCTTCCGACGTCGGTCGTCACTCGGCGGTCGGATGACGACGAAAACGACGACGACGCGGAGGAAACGCGCGCGCGATGAAGACGACGAAACCGACGACGCGGTGAAGACGACGACGAAACCGACGAAACCGACGACGAAACCGACGACGTGTCCGTACCTGGACACGATCGACGCGCACGCGCTGGGGAATTTCGATTTTGAGAAAAAGTGCGCCGTGTCCCTGTCCCCGATCAACGTGTACGCGTGCCTGACGTGCGGGAAGTATTACGCGGGACGAGGACGGGCGACGCACGCGTACGCGCACGCGTTGGAGTCGTCGCATCACCTGTTCATGCGGTTGAGGGATGGGAAGACGTGGTGTCTGCCGGATGGGTACGAGGTGACGGGGGACGAGGGCGGGGACGCGTCGGCGTCGTTGCGACGGATTCGTGAGGTATTGAGGCCGACGTACGAGGAAGAGTACGTCAAGGAGACGCTGGAACGACGGTCGACGTGGCGTCGAGCGTTGGATGGAACGGAATTCTTGGTCGGGTGCGTCGGGTTGAACAGAGTCTCCGCGGCGTACGCGTCGACGAGCGGCGGCGAATCGTCGGCGAGAGATTTCGGCGCGAGCGCGGTTTTACAGGCACTCAATCGCGTTCCTCTGTTGCGTCGCGCGCTGTTACTGCACGACGACTCTTCGGACTCGGACTCTTCGTTATTCGGCGCCTTGTCGTCGCTGACGAAGAAGATTTGGAACGAGAAAAACTTCAAGGGTCACTCGAGTCCGCACGAGTTTGCGCGCGCCGCGCGGGAACGCGCGGGAAAGACGGGGGCGTCGCTCATGAACGGCGACGCGGCGCAGTTCACGCGGTGGTTGCTCAACGAACTCATCAGGGATGAAAAGAAGAAGAGCGCGACGAAGCATTCCGTGGTCGAGTCGTGTTTCCGAGGGCGAATCGAAATCCTCGACGCCGACGCCGACGACGCGAAAAAAGTCGCGCCGTTTCTCACGCTCACAGTGGACCTCCCGGACGCGCCTCTGTTCCAGGACGTCATGGAAAAGAAAATCATCCCGCAAGTGTCCCTCGAGCACAAACTTTTGAAAAAGTTTGACGGCGTCACCGTCGATCCCAAGACGCGTAAACGGTACCGGTTGCGCGAGTTGCCGCCGTACCTCGTCGTCGTCGTCTCCAGATTCGCCAAGAATAACTTCTTCGTCGAGAAGAATCCCACCATCGTCACCTTCCCGACGCGCGGATTAAACCTCGCCGCGCACATTCCCGTCCCCGCCGGCGACGAGACGTCGGCGACGTACGATTTAATCGCCAACGTCGCGCACGACGGGACGCCCGAAAACGGCTCGTACCGCGCGCACGCGCTTCACGCGCCGGACAACGCGTGGTACGAGATTCAAGATTTAATCGTGCAGGAGGTGTTGCCGCAACAGGTGACGCTCGCGGAAACCTTCATACAGATTTACGAGCGGCGCCGAGAGGAGGCGCGAGCGCGTTCACCGTAGCAGTAGACGTAGTAATTCACACGCAAAAAATAGTATACACTACTAGTTCGACGACCACCCGAGCGCTCTCTTCGCGTTCTCCAACTCGGCCTCGATCACGGGCGCGTCCGCGACGAGCGCCCCGGGACTGTTCTCCACCGCGCCGTGATCGGTCTCGCCTCGAAACGAGTACACGACGCGCCACTCGAGCGCGCGCGCCTCCACCGGCCCGAACGTCCTCGAATCCTCGTGTCTCACCCCCCCACCGTCCTCACCCATCGCGTCCGCGTCCGCCGTCACCCACGCGTGATCTTTCGGCACCACGTACACGTTCGCGTTCACCGCGTCCACGAGCTCGTCTCCCTCCGTCGCGCTCACGCGGCGCACGAGCGTCCTCGACGCGTCCGTCGGGTGCGTGAACGCGACGACGTCGCCGACCGACGCGCTTCGAAACGGGTGCGCGAGACGTCGCGCGAGTACGTGCGCGTCCTTTGTCGCCCTCGTCGTCGACGACGACGATGCGCCGCCTCGAAGCGTCGGCGACATGGCGTCGCCTCGAAACGCGAAGACGCGCGTCATGTCATCCTCCCCCACCGCGCGCACCGCCTCGGCGAACGGGGCGTCGGCCGTCGACCTCGACGCGCGCGCGCCGAGCGCGGTGGGATCGTCCGCGCTCGTTCGCGACTCGTCGTCGGACGCGTCGTCGGCGGCGGCGAGCGATCGTCGTCGCGGTGCCGACGGGGACGGGGACGGGGACGGGGACGGGGACGTCGTCGCGGCGCGAGGCGCGCGCGCGGCGACGAGGGCGGGGAGGAAGAGCGTCATCACGCGCTCCCACGCGTAGGACAGGCGCAGGGGGGCGCCCATGGGTGGAGAGCGGTGAGGTGTGAGGCGCGTCGCGCGAGGGCGGGCGAGACGCCGGCGGACGCGCGGGACGGTCGGTCGATGCGCGCATTCGTCGCTATCGATACGTTCGTGGGTGTTACAGTGAACGCTAGTGGGGGGGAGGACGCGGGTGGGGTGGTCGTCGCTGGGTGTGTTCGTCGTGATGGTGCGTCGACGACGGCGGCGGCGGTTCTAACTCGACGCGTCGGCGGTTTCCGCTCGGCGCGGCGGCGATTGCGTCTCGGCGGCGGCGGCGGCGGCGGCGGCGGCGCGTCTGGCGCGTCTGGCGCGTTGACGTTCCAGTGCGGTATTATCATCGTCGGCGGCGGCGGCGGAATCGGCGGGCTTTGCCGCTTGTTCTTCCGCGGGCTTCGGTTCCTCGACGACCGGCGCCGGCGAGGCGAGTCGCTCCTCCTTCGTCTTCGCCTCGGGCTCTTCCTTCGCCTTGACCGCCGCCTCGGACTCGGGCTCTTCCTTCGCCTTGGCCGCCGCCTCGGACTCGGGCTCTTCCTTCGCCTTGGCCGCCGCCTTCGCCTTGGCCGCCTCGGCGCGTCTCTCGGCGCCGCGTCGGCGTTTCTCCTCCGGCGAGACGATCGCTTTTTCGCCGATCGGTGTCTCTCGCCATTTGAAGCACTCGTCCGTCGGATCGTGCTTCTCAGAGCAAGGAATGACTTCCAGAAAGTCGGTCGGATCCCTCGGACGCCGTCTGTCGATGTCGTCAATCGTCCACGCCAGCGGGTTCCTGCCGAGAATTCGATCGTGGTCGCACGTGCCCTTGATGGGCGCCGCCTTGGGGTACACCACGTCGCCCTTTTGAAGGACGGAGCACACGCCAGCCTTGATATCCGTGCTCATGACGCGCAAGAGCTTGCGGAATCCCTCGGACCACTCGCGCGGGTGTTGGTATCGCCAGTTGGTGTAACTCGCGTACTTTTGCTCGTCGCGCGCGATGGCGCGGAGCTCTTCGACTAAAGCATCGATGCTATCGTAATCGCGAATATCGATGTACGAATTCTTCGTCGGCATCATGTCGCCGATGGACGACGCACCCATGTAAATGGGAATGGAGCCTCGCGAGAGCGCCATCCAAACCTTCTCCGTCATGTATCCCTCGCACGCCGCGGCGTTCTCCATGGCGAAATAAAACATGTATCGAGCCATCTTGGTTTGATAGACGATGTTCTCCACCCCTCGTCCGGGTAACCCTCTGGGCGCCTTGTAGTTGTGCATGCACACCCCCATGGAAAACACCGGAAAGCGCTCGGCGATGTGCGCGAGCATCCCCGGTCGCGGTGGCAGACAATCGATGGCAATCCACGCCACGCCGGGGATGCGCTCCGAGTGCGGCATCGTGTACGCGGGAAAACTCTCCGTCATGGTGTTCAGCGTCGGCCCGAAGGGCCACCAAATCGCAGACTTACTCTTGTCGAAATACGCCACGTAATCAAACTTGCCGACGACCTTGCGCGAGCGCAAGTCGCCGCCAAACGTCCCCGCGGCTTCGTGAGCAAAGTAAATGTCCACCTGACCGGGGTGCGTTTTCTCCGGTTTCAAGTACTCGCCGTCCTTTGCCTTGCGCTTACCGCGCCAGAGGTATCCAGATTGGCTGAACACGCGCACGTCCGAGTCGAGGGCGTCGTCGCACCCAATCTTGATGCGCTCCACGCACAACCCCGGGCGAAATAACATCCCGAACCCTTTGGCGTACACCGAGTCCCAGTTTTGTGCCGGCATGTCTATGCACATGGTGAATCCCGTCTTGGACCCGCTCACGACCGGTGGATGCGCGTACTCGTTCGCGCCGAGCGCGGCGTCGTACCCGTGAAACGTATCCGGCAGGTACGCGTGCGCCACCGGATCCATGCCCGCCGCCACCGCTAAGAGATCCGTCTTACCCTGCGGATTCCACCAGTACACCGGTTTTACCCTCGCTCGTCGTCCACGCGCGCGTCCTAAATCCGTATCCTCGACCTCACCGCCCAGTCTCGCGTCGGCGCGCGTCCCGCCGGATGCCGATCGCGTCGTCGCCGCGCCCATCACCGCCACCACCACCGCGCACGCCAACGCGCTCGCGACCCGACGCGCGGACCACGAACGCACACCGCATCGTTCGCTCCGACGTCCCACCGCCGACTCCACGTCCTCGCGTCCCTCGTCGTCACCGCGAGGCGGACGACGCGCGTCGTCGTCGTCGTCGTCGTCATCGATCGAGCGCGGAGAACGCACGGCACCGGTCGCGCGTTCGCGCGCGCCTTCGTCGCGCGTCAAGAGAGACGCGCGCTCCTCCTCTCGAGACCCCATCGCTCGCGCGCGCGTCGCGACGCGCGGCGTGTGACGACGGCCGCGCGCGCGCGCGTAACACCAATCGATGCGCGCGCGCGAGTCCCACCGTCGTGATGAGTCATGACCCGTCACGTGGTGGTTTTATCATGGGTGCGCGCGCGCGTGATGCGTGACGGCGTTCAGATGCGCTCGAATACGAAGCTTTCGGCGGTGCCCGCGCGCGCGCGGTGGCACACGACGACGCGCGATGGCGACGCGCGGACGCGTCGGACGCGTCGAGCGCGCGACCGCGAGGGCGACGGGGCGAAGTAGACGACCGCGGTGTGAGGTTCGAGCGACTCGGGACGCGGTCGGGACGACGCGCGGGCGCGCGAAAGATGACGATGATTACGATGACGACCCGCGGGATGAATGGGACGCGTCGGCGTCGTCGTCGGCGTGGGAACGACGAGGAGGAGGAGGAGGAGGAGGTCGGAAGAGACAGTATCTTCGATTGGTGCGAGACGACGAGGACGATTCGTGGCGTTTACAATCGGCTGAACTCACGCTGCGGACGAGGCGCGCCGACGACGCGAGGACGCTCCGCGTGTGCGCGTTGGTGCACTACGGCGACGCGGCGTATTACGAGGACGTGGCGAAAGATTTCGGAACGCGGCGACGGTCGGTGACGTCGACGAGCGCGACGCTCGCGGAGTTGATCACGTCGAGAGAGAATTTGTGCGCGTCGGAGGACGATTTGAAACTGTGGCGACTGAGCGTGGACTTGGCGCCGACGCCCGAGGCGCGAGCGTTGGCGCGAGCGCACGGTTTGCGGGCGCAGATGGACGCGCTGGATGCGAAATCTGAGGGTTTTTACGTCGCGGACGTGACGCGAGAGGAACTCATCGCGTTGCGCGAGGAGGCGGGCGAACTCGGGTCGACGCGCGCGGCGGAGACGGCGCGAAATAAGAACGCGAGCGTGGCGACGAGCGGAGGGAAGGCGTTACCGCCCGCGCTCGAGGCGATGGCGGTGACCGCGCTCGGCCGCGCGAGCGGTGGTGATCCGGGTAAAATCATCGCGCGTCTCAGTTGTTGGTTCGTGCCGTGTCCCGAGGCGCACTTGTTGTTGCTCGACTGGGTGTGGGCGGGCGGACGACCGTCCAACGTCTTGGGCGCCATGGTGGACTGCTGCGCGTCGGGAGACTTGGAGAGTGCGCGCCGATTGGCGTTCGCGCAGATGATCGTCAGCGCGCAGGCTGAGGGGCCCGTCGGCGGCGGCGCGGCGGAGCCCGTCCTCGTCGCTCGCCGAAACGACGTCGCCATTGACGGCGTGAAAAAGGCGTTCAAATCATCCGGCGTGGACGAAGTGAATCTTCTCTACGGTGGTCTGCACGTGCCAGGTCTCGTTCGATGCGCGAGAGAGCGTTTAGACATGGATGTCGTCGACACCGCGTGGCGAGACGCGTGGCGCGTGCAACCGCCGAAAAACGCGTCGCCGTTACGATACGCCATCGTGCCCATTCTCCTAGGCGTCGACGGCACCGATTGGGCGCAGACGCTGCACGACGCCGTCGCTCTCGGTCCGAGCGCCGGCGTACTCAGTCTTTTCCTGTACATCGTTCGCCACGGCGCGCTCTATTACGCCCTCGGCAAATGGTTGCTCGAATGGAATCGCCAACTCTTCGACGCCGACGTCGGACCGTCTCCCGAAAACGTCACCGAGTGAATGCACGCGTTTGACGCTCGCTGTTGTTGTTGTAGTACGAGTATTCGCGTGATAATGGCCATCGCCGTCGTACCTCGGCGCGGCGCTCGGATTCGCGTCTCGTCCCCGACGAATCTCTCCCCACACCATGCCTCGCGACGCGCCGCCACCCGCGCCGCCGACGCGCGACGTCGACGTCGAACGCGACGTCGTCACCGCTCTCCGTCGCGACGGCACCCTCGACGCCCTCCGCGCGTCGACGCTCGACGCCCTTCGTCGAGACGAGACGATGAAAACCTTCACCGAATTCGCCGTGCGCGGCTCGCACGCGCTTCGAGATCCTCGCGCGAGGCTTCGAACGAGGACCGAACTCGTCGACGCGTTGTTTCACGAGCTCGAGGGGCGGGTGTTGGACGAAGCGCGGGCGAGGACGTGGGACGTGCTGACGGATGCGTCGACGGGGGTCGGGAGGAGTTTGTACGAGCGCTCGTACGTCGCCGCCTCGGAGGCGCGCGCGGGGGGGGGAGAGCGAGAGAGGGGCGAGTGAGCGCGCGGGAGTGGTGTAAAAGTACTAGCGGTAGCGGTATCTCACGGCGAGGTTGTGCAATAATGATACAAAATGTAGCGACGCGGCGCGCGCGGAATTCGGCTAGGCGCGATACGAAGACTCTCGAGACTCTCGAACGGCGCCCAACACGGCGATGCCGTCGCCGAGCGCCCACGATGCCTCGACGGCTTGACGCTTGTACATAATCTTGTCTAACATGCGCAGCGTCTCGTCGTCGGTGGCGCCGTACCCGGTGGTGAGAAGGGCGTAAATGTACGTCAAGTCGAGACAGAGATAGTGAACGTCGACGCCGTCGCGCGCGGCGAGCGGAAACGCGTCTTCGAGCTCAGCCGCCGGCGTCGCGCACGCGCGCGACGCGGTGCGTTTGAAATCTGCCGGGGACACTTTTAGAATTTTCGTCGCGTCCTTCGGGGCGGGCACGGCGCCGCTTTGAACGGCGCGCTCGACGATGTAGGACATGACGTAGAGCGACGTCTTGCGCGGCGTCGACCACGCGCCGGCGAACGAGCACGGCTTTGCGGCGCACGATTTGGACGTCGATCCCACGTCGAGCGCCTTCGTCGTCGCGGCGAGACATTTCACAAAGTCGCTCCCGTCTCCCGATCCCAACGCCGCGTACGTCTCTCCGGGCTCGAGGCCGTAGCAATCCTTTTCGCACGAATCCGCGAAACCGGTGGGCAGACACGGGTGCGACCCGTCTTCGTTCTTGCCCTCGTTGAAGATTTTCGCGCGCACCGCCACGAGGCCGTACCCTTTGAACGAGTGCACGTACGTCGAGTACTTGGACGACGTCGCCTGGATGGTTCGCACGTATCCGTCCGGAGCCTCCTTCGCGGCGCGAGAGCCCACCGCGTACGCGATTTGCGTCGATCCGCCCCCTAAATCCACCACCGAAACCGTCTTCTCGGGCCGTCCGCCGAGATTCCCCAACAAATAGTTTACCGACACCCACCCGTGCGCGCCCTCGTCCGAGCCGTCCATGACGCTGACGAAGGACTCGCTCCTGGCGTGAAAGCCCGCGGACGCTATTCTATCCCGCACCGCCGTCATGATGGCGTCCGCCGCCTCCCGTCCTTCCGGCATCAATCGTAATCCAGCCGTCGCACGAACGCTGAACGGCGTGTTCGCGCGCTCGCTCCGCGGCACGATGGCTCTCGCTTTCGAGATGAGTTCGTCCACGCTCGCCGCCGCCGCGTCGGCGTCGACGCCGTACGATTTCAACCCGGGCTCGACCGCGTGAAACGCCTCCCCTCGAAGCGTCTCGTCTCCACCGAACCGTCCGCGCGCGAACGTGAAGACGTGTAATCTCGAGCCCGTGCTCCCGGCGTCGATGACGGCGGCGTAGTGCGTCGTCGGACGCGTGCTCTCGAATCCGGTGACATCGGCTAACTTGGAGCCCGCGAGCGTGAGGACGACGAGGGCGACGAAGACGGCGGTGATGAGGCTCTGTCGCGACGCGCGCGCTTTTAGGAGCTCTTGCGTCGCGGGGAACGCGGCGGCGTTTGCCCGCCCCATGGCGACGAGTGCGGGCGAATGCGCTCTATCCTCTTTGAGCGTTCCGAGCGCGCGGGCGGCGTTCGCGCGACAAACAAACAAACAATCAATCAATCAATCAATCAATCAGTCTACGCGAGCGAGCGAGGGTCGACGGATGGGGCGATCACATCGGACATCGACGTCCGAGAGGTCCTCGCGCGAAGCCGAGGACGAGTGCGATGGCGCCGGCGAGCGCGGCGAGCGCGGCGAAGAAGGCGCTCGGAGTCGCGAATTCGGGATACGTCGATCCCACCAATCCGCTGAAGTAGTTGCCGAAAAAGGACGAACCGAACCAGAGACCGATGATAGCGCTGAGTAGTCTCTCCGGAGCGATCTTGGAGATGTACGAAAGCGCGACGGGGAACGTGAAGAGTTCTCCCGAGGTGAGAAAAATCTGGTTGAGGACGATCCAGACGACGCTCACGCGCGCGGGAGACGCGTGTGAATCGATCGGTAGCGCACCGAACATCAACACCGCGAATGAAATCGAGAGTAGGCCGCACCCAATGGCGATCTTCGTCATTTGATGCGGTTCAGCGTCGTGTTTCGCCTGCCAATCCCACAGCGCCGTCACCGCGGGCGTGAGAGCGAGCACGAGCAACGGATTCAGCGCGGCGACGAATTCCGTCGGCAAACCGTACAACTCGATGTGTTCCTCGGAAAACAACATGAGCGAGCTCCCTTGTTGCTCGTACACGACCGAAAATCCCACACCGGCGACGCAGATGATCGACACGGCGAGCATGACGTTTGGATTTTCTCTCATCGCGCGCGCCATCTCTCTAAGCTTATCGGCGGCGCTTCCGCACACCACGGTCGAACCTCGCGCGTGCTCTTCGTCTTCGTCCCCGCCCATCGTCGTCGAACTTGTCACCACCGTCGCGTCGAGCACGTACTTGCGATTCAATGTGTAAATTGCCAACGCACACCACATGCCCACCGCGGCGCTCGCGAACGCCGCTCCGTATCCAAAGTACACTCTCACCGTTCCGGCGATGATGGGAGAAAAGAACGCACCCAGATTGATGCAACAGTAGAATATAGAAAACCCTGAGTCTCGTTTCGGGTCGTTCTTGTCGTACAGCGCGCTCAATTGCGTCGATATGGACGGTTTAAACGCCCCGTTCCCGACGCACACCAACACCAACCCGATTAAAAACGCCCACTCACTCGCCATGGCTCCGTACCCCACAGCCATGATCACCGCTCCCAACACCGCGCTCCTGTGCGCACCCAAGAGAGCGTCCGACACGATTCCGCCGAACACCGGCGTCAGGTACGCCAAACACGCGAACGTACCGTACGCCTTGGCGCTCGTCGCCTCCGCCGCGTCCAACCGCGCGCGCATCGCCGTCGCGTCGCTCGCGTTCGTCACCGACGCGAAATCGTACCCACTCGCCCATCGACCGACCGCACGCATTCCAAACACGCGATCTACGTCAAAGTTCGGATCCTCCAGCGTCTTCGCGATGTACAGCGCCAACAGCGCTCGCGCGGCGTAGTATCCGAACCGCTCCCACATCTCCGTCCCGCCGAGCACGAGCAAACCCACGGGATGCGCGCGAAGCGCGCGCGCGAGCGACGCGCGCACAGATAACCTCGCATCGTCATCGCCGTCATCGCCGTCACCACCGCTCGCGCCGCGCGCGGACGCCGTCGCCGTCGCCGTCGACGCGCTCAAGAGCGGTCTCGAGTCATCCTCGTTCTCGTCGTCCTCGCGCGCGACGTTGTCGAGCGACGCGTCGTCCGCTCGCGCGCGGCGATCGCCATCGGTCGTCATCGTCGACCCGCGGGGCTCTCTCTCTCGCCCGCGGACTCTCCGCGCGCGTCGGTCTCGAGCCGCGGGCAAATCTTTGAACCGAATCGCGTAACGACCGTGGATCCGTCGACGACGTCACGACGCGACGCGCGACGCTCAGTGCGCCGACGCGCGGCGCGAACGCGCGAAGAATGATTCGGGCGACGATGTGGACGGGCGGGACGGCGACGCGCGCGACGACGGCGACGCGCGAACGATGGGCGCGCGACGCGCGTGGGCACGCGGTGGCGGCGTGTCGCGGGAAGATCTCGAGGCGTGGACGCGCGATGCGCGCGTCGTCGTCGTCGACGACGACGGAAGGGGTCGTGCGCGACGATGCGGAGGGGTCGTCGGCGCGCGAGGATGGGTTCGGGGCCAAGTTGGAGCGATCGATCAACGGCGCGCTCATCGGCGTGGCGGTGAACGTCATCGACGAGTTGTACGGAGGGCGATCGTACGCGAGATTTCACGCGTTGGAGACGGTGGCGCGCGTGCCTTACTTTAGCTTCATGTCGGTGTTGCACCTATACGAGACGTTCGGGTGGTGGAGAAAGGCGGACTACCTCAAGGTGCACTTTGCCGAGACGATGAACGAGTACCATCACTTGCTCATCATGGAATCTCTTGGTGGCGCGGAACTCTGGAAGGATCGATTCGTGGCGCAGCACATAGCGGTGGCGTATTATTGGATTTGCGTCGCGCAGTACTTGGTGTCGCCGAGATGGGCGTACAACTTGCTCGAACAGGTGGAATCGCACGCGTACGCCACATACGACGAGTTTCTCAACGCCAACGAAGACGTGTTGAAAGCCACGCCGCCACCTCGAGTGGCGGTGCAGTACTACACCAAGGGTGATTTATATCTCTTCGATGAGTTTCAAACGGTCGAGCGCGGTCAAAGACGACCGAAGATTAACAACTTGTACGACGTCTTCGTCAACGTGCGAAACGACGAAGGCGAACACATGAAGACGATGGAATTTTGTCAACGACCGGGCAACGGTTTGCGATCGCCATCGAGTAAAGAGGCCATGGTCATCTTCAGCGATGAGAACTGCGATCCGGAGGAGGAGACGTGCGAACAAATCATGGAGTCCGAAGAAAATTTGGGCGAACGTTCGTGTGAAGGTCTCGTGGACTGCGTCGTCAATTTCGGCACCGGATCCGTCACCCCGTACGATCCACAGGAACGATCAGACGGCGGCGACTCTTCTTCCAGCTCGTAATACATTTAATACAGTTACAAAGCCCGCGCGCGCTATCAAGTTGTAATTTTAAGCATGACGAAAGCAAACAATCGATACCGGCACTTCCACCTCTATCTACAAACGACGAGCGACAGCGCCGCGTCGAACGCCGCGGTGGAGACGGATTTAATCTTCACCACCTCACCGTTCTCTACATCGCACGTGCGATCGATCTCCCCCTTTTTCACGTCGTCCGCTCTCCGCCAACCGTTCGGCGGCGCCTCGTCTCGTCCATCGTCGTCGCTCTCCGCCAGCACTTCCCACTTCAACTCCCCACCCCCACCGGGCGATCGCGTTCCCGCGTCCTCGGTCACGAGCGCAAATTTCATCGCCAACGACGTCAGCGCCGCCCTGACCTCCGCCTTGAGCGCGTCGCTCGGCGGCGACGGCACCTTTTTCAGGGCAAAGTCGAACGCGAACGCTTCGACACATCGTTTTTCTCTCGTGAACGCGACGCGCACTCGCCGCACGACGCCGCTGCGTGGGACGCGTCGGGTCAGTCTCCACTCGTTCTCTCTCTCGCTCTCGCGCGCGCGCTCTCGCGCACCTCGATAACGGCGCGCGAAGCGTCGAGAGACAATCTTCCAAAAAGTGCTCCACCTCGGCGCGTCGACTCGCCGGCGGCGCGCGAAGACGCACGCCGTACACGGTCGATCTCGATCCGTCGTCGGCGTACGCGCCGCGCGCGGTGATGACGTGATGAATCAGCGCCTGGGTGAATTCGAGCAAGACGTCGGCCACGGGATTGACGTCGTCCGCCATGGCGAGTCGAGTCGCGCTCTGAGGATGAAGTCGAATGATGATGTTACAGGTGGTCTATGCGAATTCTTGAAAGCGGCGAAGAGGACTAGTTCTCCAACACGGCGGCATCGTCTAAACGCCACTCGTTCGGCACGCGGTTCCCGTGAGAGACGCTCGGTAAAACCATCGGTCCCGCGACTTCCTGCGCCTTGGCGGCGCCGTAGAGCTTCTCCACGAGCGCCAACGCGAACTCTATCGCCGTCCCCGGCCCGCGCGAGGTGATGACGTCACCATCCACCACCACTCGCGCGTTCGCGCTCGCCGCGTCCGGTAAATTCTTGACGAACCCCGGATGCGCGGTCGCCGCTAATCCGTGCAACAAGCCCTTCGCGGCGAGGACGACGCCCGGCGACGCGCACATCGCCGCCGTCAGCGCCCCTCGCTCTCCCATCTGTCTCTCCAACGCTCGATGCAGCGTCGCATCCTTCGCCATGTTCTGCGCCCCCGGCATCCCTCCCGGAAGCGCGATCAGGTCCCACCGCTCGTCCGCGACGTCCTCCAGACGCGCGTCCGCCTCCAACCGCACGCCTCGCGAGCACGTCACCGTCGTCTCGTTCGGGCCCTCACCACCGATCGCCGCCAGCGTCACGCGCGTTCCCGCGCGTCGCAACACATCGACGACGATCACCGTCTCCATCTCTTCGCTTCCGAACGCCACGGGAACGAGCGCGCGCTTCTCATCGGCGCCGTCCCCGTCTTTGTCCCCGGACGTCACCATCCTCGTCACCGGTGCGCGCGCGCGTCGCCGTCGCCGTCCCCGTCCCCGCGTCGCGGCGCGAGGCGCGCGCGCGGTCGACGCGCGCGAGAGCGCGGTCGACATCGTCGACATCGTCGACATCGTCGAGATCGTCCCTCGCGTCGCGCGCGTCTCGCGAGAATCCGACGCGCATCCACCCGCGTGCATCGATCGCCAATCGTCGATAAACGTCGCACGACACAAAAAAAACACACACATGGCCTTCACACCGCGCGCACTACGCGCGCGGCGATGCCCGCACCTCCCCTCTATACTACATCGACTACATCGATATCAGACACGCGGTACGTATTGTGGTACCTCATACGTGAAGAATGAAACAATCACCACGCACCGCGCCCGCGCGCGAGGGAGGCCCAGGCCCGCGTGGGCCCGCCCTGACCTCCCTTTTCACGGGTCATGACTCGTGAATCACCCCCCCTCCCGCCCCATCGATCGATCGCCCGATTTCGACGACGACGCGCGCGCGCGAGGATGGATTCGCGCGCGACACTCACCCGCGCGCGAGCGATACCTCGGTGAGGACCTCGACGCGATCGCGAGCGCCCTCGTCCTCGTCCGCGACGACCGAGCGAACGAACGAACGCACGAACGCACGCACGAATGAATGAACGAGACGACTGACTGATCCGTTTGATTTCTCCCCGCGCTCGATCGATTAGGCGAACGAACGGCGCGCGAACGGACGACATGGCCAAGTATTACGGTGATATCGCGAAGAGCGCCAAGGGTGAGCGACGACGCGAGCGACGACGACGACGACGGCGGAGGGAGGGGCGCGAGAGAGAGAGAGAGCGAGAGAGAGCGAGGGCGCGGACGCGGCGGATCGCGCGCGCGGGGCGAAGAGGCGACGACGACGGGTGATGTGGGAAACGCGCGTGAGAGACGTGGAGAGGGGTGGTGACTGACGAATGATTCGTATGCGCGTCGCGTGGTGTTTTTGAATCGCGCGCAGATCTTCTCACGGGAGGGTTCAACTACGACCACAAGTACGCGTTCGACACGAAGGCGAACGGAACCGGGGTGTCGGGCTCCGTCACGCAAAAGGGCGAGGCTGTGAGCGGCGATGTGAAGGTGAACGCGACGATCGTCGATCAAATTATTGATCTCGAGTTGAACCAAGACGCCAAGGCGAAGGTGACGGCGTCTTTCCCGTCTGTGATCCCCAACGGGAAGCTCTCCGTCGGCGGCACGGTGCAAGACCTCGAGTCGTTCAAGGTGTCCGCCTCTCTCGTCGCGGGCGCGCTCGGTCTCAAGGCTGACGTCGCCAACTACGCGGCGCCGAGGGCTGATGCGAGCGTGTGCTACGCGCTCGGCGGTGGCGTCGCCGTCGGGGCCATGGCCACGGTCAAGAGCTCGGCGGTGGCGTACGCCGTCGCCGCGCAATCCAAGCAAGGCGACGTCACGTACGCGTTGACGGCGGCGGACCAGTTCAAGACTTTCAAGGTGAGCGCGGTGACTGCGTTGGACAACAAGCAAACCATCGGCGCCGAGGTGACGTACAAGAAGACGGCGACGGCCACGATCGGTTACTCCAAGAAGATGGACGGCCACTCTTTCAAGGCGGTCGTCTCCAACCCGGTGGCCGCGGAGGTGAACCCGACGCTCTGCGTGAACGCGAGCCTCGGCAGCTTGATCCCGAAGACGACCGCCACGCTCAGCGCGCAAGTGGACAAGACGGTACGTACACAAACAAAGAGAGATTCGAACGCGCGCGTCTCGTCTCGTCTCGTCTCGACCCGGCGGCTCTTGTCAAACAATCGCCGCGCCCATCCTGGTCGGATGATTGCCGCGAGTCGCCAACATCAACAATGCTCGAAGATGGTGCTCGCGCTTCTCCGTGCGTGATGCGCCATAAATAGTATTAACATTCACCCCGATCGCGAGACGACGCGCGCGAACGACCGACTGACCGACCGCTCTCTCTCCCGCGTCTCTGTCGCAGATGAAGTACAAGTACGGTCTTCAGTTGTCGACCAAGCTCTAAACGCTCGCGCGGGCGCGAGCGTCCACGTCGACGCGCGTCGTCACTCTTCCGCCGACGACGCGCGTTTACATCGACGCCGTTCGAGCACATCCGTTAGAACACTAGCACGCCGACGACGCGCGCGCGCGAGCGAGCGCAGATCGCACACGCGGCGACTTTGAAGTAACAATATCCACCGTAAACTTTTCCGACGCCGACAACCGCCTGGGTGTTGAATTCTGCCTCAGATCGCGCCTCGCGCACGGTCCGCGAACGCCTCCGGAACCGCGCGCGATGGGCGTGCCTCCGGGAAATGGGAATCGACAGTTCGTCGACGACGCGCAGGTGCGCGACCGCGAGACGAGACGCGCGCGACCGCGACCGCGAGATCGTCGGGACGCGATCGGGACAAGATTTTCATTCGCTCGCGCGTGAATGAATGACTGATGCGACGCGATTCTACGCGGGAGAGTGCGCTCGAGACTGACGAGAACGCGCGATGATGCGTTTTGTGCGCGTAGATCGCCGAGGAGCAGCGCGAGCTCGATGGGAAGCTTCGTTCGTCGAACACGAGGGAAAAACTCGAGGCGCTCAAGAAACTCGTCGGTCTCTTGGCCACGGGACGAGACGTGAGCGTGTTTTTCCCGTCGGTGGTGTGTAACATCGTGAGTGAATCGTTCGAGGTGAAGGTGTTGGTGTACATGTTTTTGGTGCGCACGGCGGATCAGAAACCTGAGGAGGCGTTGTTGTCTATTAACTCGTTTCAGAAGGATTTGGCGCACCCAAATCCGAGAGTGCGAGCGTTGGCGCTGCGAGTAATGTCGAGCATACGCATTCAAGTCATCGTTCCGGTGGTGATATTAGCGGCGAGAAAGTGTGCGGTGGATCCGAGCCCGTACGTGCGTAAAGCGGCGGCGCACGCAATCCCGAAGATTTTCAGAATGGATGACACGCGACAAGACGAGTTGATTGAGATCATCGAGACGATGCTTCGAGACAGCACGCCGTTCGTGTTGTCCTCCGCGGTGGCCGCGTTCACGGAGGTGTGCCCAAATAGAATCGATTTGTTGCATCGACATTACCGCAAGATTTGTCGAATGTTGGTCGACATGGACGAGTGGGGACAAATTCTCATGAGCGAGGTGCTGTTGCGGTATGCCAGATCGCAGTTCTTAGCTCCCGACTCGCACGCGCGCGAAATCGCCGCGGCGGCGGCGCAGAGCGACAAGAAGCTCGACCTCTCGCTTCCTTCGAATGAACCGTCTTACCAAGATTCATCGAACGCCGGCATTCAATCCATCGTGGCAAGTAGCGCGGCGTTCTACTCCGAGTCGGAGGAGGAGGATTCAGACGACGATAGCGACGACAGCGATGACGAAAAGGCCAAGAAATCGAGCAAGGGCGGCGGTGCCACCGCGGATAACCGAGGTCCTGGATGGATGGACGAAGATCATCGTCTGTTGTTACGATGCACGAGACCACTTTTGCAGTCGCAAAATTCCGGCGTCGTCATGGCTGTCGCGGCGTTGCACTTTTACCTGAGCCCAGTGGCGGATTTACCCAAGGTTGTCCGCGCGCTAGTGTTCGCGGCGCACAGTAAGCCCGAGGTTCAACACATCGTCGTAAAGAACATCTGTACCATGGTGACGACGCAACCCTTGCTTTTCCAGCCTCACTTTGCGGCGTTCTTCGTGAGCCCGCGAGACCCGCTCGACGTTCGCGCGTTGAAGCTTGAGATTCTCACACACGTCGTGACGAGTGATAACGCCCCATTACTACTGCGAGAGCTTCAAGCGTATTTGCGTTCATCCAACCACGATTTCGTGGCGCTCACCATTCGAGCCATCGGACGTTGCGCCGCGATTATGCCGCAGATTGCGTCCGTGTGCATTCGCTCGCTTCTCGAGCTTTCGCTTCATCCGAGTCCCAAGGTGGCGTCGGAGGCGGTGGTCGTCATTCGCGCGTTGGTGCAGCAAAATCCCAAGGAACACATTGTCGTCGTGATGAGGTTAATGCGCCGCCTGGATCAGCTCATCGCTCCTGAGGCGCGCGCGGCGGTGGTTTGGCTCGCGGGCGGGGAGCTCTTCGACGGCGACGCGGAGAACATCAAGGCTTCGGACAAGGATCTCCGCGAGAAGTTCTTCAAGCTCTCGGTGGAGATGATGGGTCACGTTGTTAAAGGTTTCGCCGACGAGCACGACACGACCAAGCAGCAAATCGTCAATACTTGCTGCAAGATGTACGTGCAAGATCCCATGCGCATCTCGTCGATGTTGAAGATGGTGTTCGCGCTCGGCGCCGCCGATCCATCCGTGGACATGCGCGATCGCATCCGCGTTTTCCGCGCCTTGTTCCCCGTGGACGGTAAGCCGAGTACTGTCAAGCAGTTCGGCGACCCCATCGTGCTGTGCTCCAAGCCAGAGCCGAAGATTCCGTCGCCAGCGACGCAGACGTGTGAGCACGTCTTGGGATCGCTCTCGCACTTCATGGAACACGTCGCCCCGGGGTACACGCCGATGTCTGCGCATCCCAAGGTGCAACCGCCCACGAATGTGCGCGAGCAGTACTTCGCCGGTAGTTCCGGAAGAGAGGGCGCCTCCGCCATCGCTCTGCACAACGGAAAGACGAACGGTCTCGGATCGAGCGGCTTCTACAGTTCGAGCGACGAAAGCGATAGCGACAGCGACAGCGATTCGAGTAGTTACACGGGTAGCGACGATTCGGATGATTCGGATGAATCAGACGATGAATCAGACGATGATTCGGACGACTCGAGCGACGAATCGGACGAGGCGGACTCGAGCGACGAATCGGATTCGGATTAGGCGCAATACATGTACAAATACAAATCAGCGAAATGAATCAATCAAACAAACAATCAATCCCACACGTCTCTACCCGAAGCGCGCGCCTCGGCCAAGAACACCTCGCGTTCGGGTTCGGACATCGCTTGGAGCATGAAGACGCTCTTGTCGCCGACGTCGGCGTGTATCTCTTGCGTAAATTTGCGAGCCGCGAACACGGACAGTAACGCCAAGTTCACCGCGAGCCCCATGGCGCGCGCGTCCTCGCTCGCACCGAACAGATGACTCAGACACATGATGGGCACGGCAAAAAACAACGCGCCCGCCTCCGCTTTTCCGTAACACATTCCCTCCTTGAACGCCAATCCAGTGAACGCGGCAAACGTCCAGCCCACCGCGAGCATCGACTCTCTATGCGCGCACACGTACTCCGTCAACGGCGCGTCGCCGAACAACGCGATCCAAGCCACGCCCAGAGACCCGACCGCCCACAGCGCGCGCATGGTATCCTTGATCGGTTTCACGTAGACGTGCACGAGCGTCAACGACACGCCCAGGGCGGCGTCCGCGAGCACCGCCGCCGTCTCGGCGTCTTGAAACCTTCCCATCTCGTGCGCCGCCGCGGCGCCCACGCACGCCGTCGCGCACGTCACCAACCCCCCGCGATACGCCCACACCTCCAACGCATCCCGCGCATCCAATCGCCAATCGCAGTATTGCCCTCTGCGCACCACCGCCGCCTCCGAGGCTGGTAAAATGGCGCGCTCGAGCCACGACGGTGCGTTCCATTCGACGCTTCTCGCGCCTCTCGCGCGCGTCTCGACCGCACGACGCGCTCGAGGTGACGCTCGAGGCGCGAGTAACGCTCGCATCGTCCCGACGCGCGCGCTTTCGGGCTCGACCCGCGCGCGATCCCGCGCACAGACGCGCGAACGTGTGCCGTCGCGGGCCCATCCTCGGGACGCATCGGAATAGGGCAAAACACACGACATTCGATTGCGATTCGACGCCACCGCGCGACGCGTCGACGGCGCCCGAGCTCTCGGATCGCGCGCGGAGAGACATGGGCAAATGGATGGACGATGACGCGGGTGCGGGACGGTCGTACGCCCCGTACGCCCCGTACGCGGGGGCGGGGGCGGGGGCGAACGATACGTGTCGGAATTGTGGACAGCCGGGGCATTACGCGAGAAACTGTCCGCAGGGAGGCGGTGTGGCGCCGAATCGGGGGACCGATCGATGCAACCGATGCGGACAGATCGGTCACTGGGCGGGTGAGTGCTCGCTGCCGGACACGCGAGGACCGGGGGAGAGGAAACACTTTGCCCCGAGAGTCGGAGCGCGACCGGGAGACCGATGCTCGAGATGCGGAGGGTTGGGACACTACGCGCGCTCTTGTCCGTCGCCGGTGATGGCGTACGGTGGTGCGAGACCGGGTGGTAACGACGGTTCGTGCAGAATTTGTGGACGATTCGGACACTTCGCGCGGGAGTGCCGGGACAGAGGCGCGAGCCTAGGGTACGACAACGGACCGAGACGCGAGAAGAAGCAACCGGGTGCCGACGACGTGTGCAACCGCTGCGGTGAAAAGGGCCACTGGGCGAGCTCGTGCTCGCAACCGGATACGAGACCGGAGAACGAGCGCGGTCGCCAGGCGAAGGCGGACGACAAGTGCCACCGTTGCGGCGAGCTCGGGCACTTCGCCAAGAACTGCTCTTTGCCTCCGGACAACTCGTGCAGACTCTGCAAGAAGGAGGGTCACTTTGCCAGAGACTGCCCGGATAAGGCTGCGAACATGGACGCCGATCTGGACAAGTACATGCAGGAAGGAGCCAAGGAGAAGGAGGAAACCGCCGCGTAAGCACGCGGAGGACGTCAGACTCGGAATGGACGACGCCATCGTCACGATGTGCGACATGCGACCAAAAGTTTTCATCAATACACTCTATCATCTAATAAAATCGACGCGTCTCGACGCGCGCCGCGACCATCCGTATCGACTCGACTCGCGCGTCCTTACGACGACTGACGAAGAAGAAGAATCCAGCACTCCTCGACGCGTTCGAAATCAGCGCCATGTCCTCCAAGAAGTTTCTTAACGTTCCGGAGCACGCCGTGGCGGAGATGCTCGACGGCGCGTGTCTGTCGACGCCCTCCATCGCGCGGATCGCCGACCAAAACGTCTTGGTGTACCAACCGAGAGATCGTGACGAAACGGTGGCCGTCATCTCTGGCGGTGGTTCCGGCCACGAGCCCGCGATGGCTGGATATCTCGGTGAGGGCATGCTCACCGCGGCGGTGTGTGGGAACGTGTACGCGAGTCCGAGCGTCGAGGCGGTGCTCAGCGCGATTCGAGCGACAGCCGGGAAGGCGGGCGCGGTGTTGGTGGTGATGAATTACACGGGCGACCGTCTCAACTTTGGTTTAGCGGCGGAGAGGGCCAAGTTGGAGGGACACAAGGTGGAGATGGTGATCGTGAACGATGATTGCGCGTTGGCGAGCGATAAGGTTGGCATCGCGGGTCGACGAGGTTTGGCGGGAACGCTGTTCGCGCATAAAGTGGCGGGCGCGGCGGCCGCCGCTGGGAAATCCCTGCAGGAAGTCGTAGAGGAGACAAAGGCGTGCGTCGAGAGTGTCGGTACGATGGGTGTGGCGTTACAGGCGTGCACGTTACCTGGGTCGACCGGTGTCGCGCGAGAGATCGCGGAGGGTACGATGGAACTCGGACTCGGTATTCACGGCGAACCGGGCGCCTCGACGGCTAAGGTGACAAGTGTCGATGAAATCGTCGGCACGCTCTTGACGAATATTTTCGCGCAAAATGAAAAGCTCTCCAAGCTCCCAGAGGGCTCCAAGGTGGCGCTCATGGTCAACTCGCTCGGTGCGACGCCTCTGATGGAGTTGTACATCGCCGCTCGCGCTGCGTTTGCGTGGTTGCTCGGTACCAGAAACATAACCATCACGCACGCGTACGTCGGAACGTTCATGTCTGCGATCGATATGAATGGGTTCAGTTTAACTGTGTGCGCCCTCGACGACGCCACGCGAGTCGAGCGCCTCAATGCGCCGTGCTCGTGCTCCGCGTGGCCGAAAACGGCGCAACTCACTCCGACGACGCTTCTCACCACGTCTCCAGAGACGAGCGCGGAGGAGAGTGGTCTGACCTGTCAAGGCCCACCGAAAACGGCGGAGGGGACCGTGGCGAAGAAAGCCATCCAGTGCATCGCGAAAGAGCTGATCGCGATCGAAGGCGAGCTCACTAAATATGACATGGCGGTTGGCGACGGCGACTGCGGCACGACAATTCGCAAAGGCGCGGAAGCTTTGATGAAGGATGTCGAAACATACCCTCTCGATGACGTTGGCTTATTGGCGCGCGCGATCGGAAACACGATTCGTAAGAACATGGGTGGCACAAGCGGTGTCTTGTATGATATATTTTTCACCGCGGCGGCAGACAAGCTGACGAAGGTGGCAAACGGCAAAGCGCCAAGCTGCGAGCTCGTTCTTGTTGGCTTTTCCACGGGCGTCCACGCGATGATGCAATACGGGGGAGCTCGTGCGGGTGATAGAACCATGCTCGACGCGCTCGTGCCCGCGTTGACCATGGGTTCTGCCACGTTTATATCGAAAAAGTCATCGGTGGAAATCGCGACTGAAGCCGCCAAGGCTGCTGTGAACGGCGCAGAAGATACCAAAAATATGAAGGCAAACGCCGGTCGCTCGAGCTACGTTAACCAAGATGTACTGAAGGAAACGCCGGATCCCGGCGCGATCGCCGCGGCGACGTGGGTACAAGCGATCGCATCAGTAGTCACAGAAAGTTGAAACATTGTTACTACAATCAGCACCTCATCATCTACTCATCTCGTCTCGGTGGTCGACAGAACTCCTTGGGCACCTTGGAAATACCGAACGCCGGTGCTGTGATGGTCGGTCTTTCGTTCAGCGCGTCAGACTTGGAGAGAATCTTGGAACCATCTGTGGTATCACCTGTGGCGCGTTGACTACGCCTGAAATTCTCTCCGCCGTACCATCGTTCTGAAGCCGCCTCTCGCTTTGCGAGCCTGTCTGCGCGAACCGTCCGCCTGTTCATCTGTTCCCGTTCAATGGCTGCGCTCGTGGGCCGTTGAGGTGGGTGGCGTACGATCTTGCGCGTGCCACGGTCCGCCTTTCTGTAACCGGTTGACTCTTTCACGACGGGCAACCGCCCGCCCGGAGCTGTTCGGCCGTCATTGCCTCCCGATTGACGCTCAATCTCCACTCTCCCTCCTCTGGTGGGTTGATTAGCATCCGTGGGTGGACTAGATCGCTCTCTCATGTTCCTCCAGAATTCATTCAAGCGGAGCTTTGCAGCCGTCTCGTCCTTTGCGTGTTGCCGCTCAACGGAGTCGTGGAGCAAGGTGCGCACATTTCGTAGCACCTCTCGCGACGGTGCTGCACCTCTCTGCGTGTGATTTGCCCTTTCGTCGTACGCAACGAGTGCGTTGACCATCATTTTATCGTCTTCGAAGAGTGTTCTGACCTTGGCCAAGGCGTTCTCAGCCGCTGTGCGTACGCGCGTGTCGGCGTCTGTATTGATGATTTTCAGCAGCACCGCCATGAGTTTATCTGTATCTTTGTGCATAGCGTGCGACTGATTTCCACGACACAAGTGCGCGTGCACTCTGGTGGATAGCAGGGCGCCTCCGTTCATGCGACGTTGCGCCCGGTCGACGAATTTCATGTACGCGACGTCTTTGTATTCCTCCGTGATGGGTGGAACAAAATCATACCATTTATCGTTCGCGCCCCACACGAAGAGCTTCACGAGGTCAACCAATGCGTGAATCGCGAGCTCGCGTATCTCCGGTTCTGAGTCGATGAGGGCGCCGTACAGCGTATCGTGCGCTCGCTTGGCCGAATTAGTCGATATCGACGCTTTGTAAGCACGCTTCTTCTTGAACTCGTCGACTTCGTTCCTGGCGTCGTCGACGGCTTCAATCTCCAACCGAAACGCTTGGTGTAGCAGCTCAATGGATCGCACTCGATGCTGCGTGTCCGGACCATCGACTTGACCGATGATGCTGGCCAGTGACACCAAAAGTTTTGAGCGGCTCTCTCTGTCGTTCGTGAGCGCGTACATAATCTCAAACACGAAAGTCTCCTTCGAAGTGCCTTGATGCGTGACCATGCACTCGAACAACAGCGGGAGTCCATCAATCGCGAGAATGCCCGACGTCGCGTGACCGACGCGCACTAAAGTGGCGATCGTTTTGATGGCAAAGAATGAAATCTGTGAGTCGGTGCTGAGTGTGGCTTTGAGCAAAGTGCTCAAGAAATCATTCGCGAGATCCATGCGCTCCTCGTCCGCTTCATCTTGTAATTTCCCGACGGCGGCATAATATCCCATGGAAGAAAGCCAATTCAATTTAGGCTTGTTCTTTTCCTCCACCGGCACACGCAACCAACTGACCACAATGTACAGTATGCGATCAGATAGATCGAGCTTTTGAACTTCCAAAGTTTCTGGATCCCGAACGTGAGTAATCACCTGTTGGAGCTTTTTCGCCATCGGACGCGGAGGGATCTCAAAAGCGTCGTCGATGACCCGGCGAAACGTTTGCCACGGAACGACGTACTCGTCATAGTTTGTGTCGATGTCAATATCGTGAGCGACGAACAAGAGCTTAGCCATCAAGTTGGCAAACTCCAGAGTCTGAATACATTCCATGGTGACGGAGGCAATCGTAGCTTCGAAGGTTTTAGTCTCGCCTCCCTTGATGCAATCCTTCGCCATGGTCACGATTGTCTGCACGACACCCCATGCGAGCTCCGCACTGTCGCTTTCACACCAGAGCACGATCTCTATCACGCCTTGAATGTACGCCTGAAGAGTCATTCTGACGAATTCTTCACCAGCTTTCTGGAGAAATTCCTTGTTTGGATCGTCCTTGATGCAGTGCACAATGATCCCTAATTCATCGAATGCATCCGTGGCTACGCTCCAAGCGTCCGTCTCGCCATCTTCCTTGTCATTTTCCTTTTCCTCTGCGGACGACTTCCGTGGCATCTTTGTCTTCTTCACGAGTGAATTGAGCAGATGGTTGCCTTGATCCTCGGAGAGCAGATTATTGAACGCCACGAGCGCGACGACGCGGTCACGTCGATTATCGCCCTCAACCTGTTCTTTGATGAACTCTGGAGTCAACACTTCGTCGATTCGCTCCACATTTTCCGGATCTTTCAGCTCTTTCAGTTCGCCACGAATGCACTTCGAGCTAAAACTGGAATTGAGGATGCGCGCCATCACCATGGCGATCAAGGTGACGATGATTCCGACCACGACGCCGGGCCTCCCCCAATTCTCGGAAACAGTCAGAGGGGTTTCATTCAACCACGGTGGTGTGTTGAAAGACCTCGCCGCAAACGCTGTGATCGCGAATAACGTGGCTCCCGCAAAAGATCCCGCTCGAGTCGTGTTCCAACGCTGACCGAAACCGCGCATCGACTGAATGTTTACATGCGCGAGAAGTAGTACCCCACACGCCAAGATCGGAAGACCATTTCGAGCCGTGTTCAACGTCGTTAGACGTGCCTCGGCATCAAGAGATGGCACGCCGAGCGCTGGAAACTCAGCCTCAGTGTACGCCGTGACGGTTGCAAGAATGACCTTGACGCAAATGAGAAGAAACTCAAATCGTGGTACAGGGCGCAAATTCGGCTCAATCGTCTCTGTATCCAAGGCCATTCGCGTCGACACTAGTATCGATCCCAAACCCACGAATAACGGAATGAATAAATTCCCACCGAACGTTGCGCTGTCGTCCTTGGATACATGAATCCACGGCGTTGGAACGAAGGATGTCGTCACCATGAGGAAACCAAGCGCCGAGAGCATCATTGGAACGAGTCCCACCCGCAATACCAGCACGCGTAACACGAAACCGACAGACCACAAGCGCGCCTGTAAGCGTTCGAAAAACATTGCATTTCGTCTACGAGCGAGAGCGTATTCGGCCATGAGCTCCATTCGTTCAGCCGCATCACGCGGTATCAGCCGCAAATTGATGGGAGCTTTGGTCACCTGCCTAATGGCTCGCAAGATCATCTCATCGCTACCACTTTCCCAAGTAGCGCTTGGAACGACTTGCACGCGTCTTTGCTCTTGACTTCGAACTGCGTGAAAATCATCGGGAACTGGATCTGGCTTCATGAGGATCGCTCTCCCTAACGAAGTCATCCTGTTCTTCATCTTGCCTAGGATGCCCGTTTTTTGTGGAACTTCTTCGTCATCGTTCGCGGCCTGTAGCCCGCCTGTCTCCACATCTTCGCCCACGTACTCCTCCAGGGATTGATCCCCACCCAATTCTACGAGTTCAGCATAACTCCACATGCAACTGTTGAAGTGTCCTTGAATCCTCCCGCTGATTCTACCTAGCAATGGACAAATCAAAACGCCGAATAGCAGCACGAAAAACCAATTCATAAGCTCTTGCGGGGCACTGGTGGACGTCATGTCCGGGCCAAATAGCGGTGGGTAAAAGAAAACATCTGCTACACCGTCACGGTACATTTCCAGCGAAAAACATGTACGCCGCCACGCAAATGCCGTGAAGCTGAGGAATTCTACGCACATTTGAAATCGAAGCAACATACGACACCAATAGTCTCTACGCATGACTCTACCTAAGGTGTACCCCAACCATAATTTGAACTGCAAATATGGACGACGAATTTTGTAGCGTACCCAAGCGAAGCCTTTGCGCGTGTTCAAGACAATTTTTTCTCCAATCATGCTTCGAAATCGTTCTGAGGCTTCTTGAGCATACAATTTGTTTTGAAACTTCTCCTCCGACTCTGTCCAAATGCCCGCATCTCTCGCGGATGCCTCTCTGGCTGACCTTTTCCTCTCCAATATGATATTTTTCATATCTTGCCGCAAATCAATTCCGGTTACGTACGTCAGATGCTCGCTATCTATTTCTTGGGTCAGCTCTTGCATCTCGCGTTCATACTCTTCGCGTCTGTCGATGTTCGCTTCACCCTTGCCCATGATGGAATACGCGGCATGGACGTCCAAAATAATGTTACGCTTATCTTCAAAGTCTGAGGATGCCATCTCGCGTCCGAACCAATACACGCAAACCATCGCGAAGGCGACGAACACGATCGTAATCGCTGTATTCGTGGTTGGTTTACACGTCCACGTCGCCTCAATCTCCAGCACGCGACTCGCGTAACAGTCGCCTCCATTCACCAACGCTGCGGAATATTTACCCTCCACGTCCGGACGCAGCGTCGCTCGCGCGCTTCCCTCCGCGTAAAAAGTCGCGTGCGCGTACGAAGTGGCGTTCGACAACGCGCTCGAGGACGGCCACGACATCAGTACCCATCGAAGCGTCGGATCAGACGCGCTCTCGAACACATAATTCGAAAAGCACCGCTTTACTTTGGAAAGTTTCGTGTTCGAATCGTACGCGTTACCTCCACGACCGGCGATTTCATCCTCCGCGACGAACGCGTCGACGTCCTCTCGCGCCGTCGCCTCCGCGAGACTCGCCTGCGAACAATTCGGCGCCGCGCGCGCGCGCGCCAACATGGACGCGACGACGACGAGCGCGAACACCGCGTGCGTCATCACGCGCGCGCGTCGCCGCCTCGGCCTCATCTCGACGCCGACAGCGCCTCGAACGAGACCCGCGGCTCGTTCCTCCGTCGGCGCGTTCGCGCGTCCACCGCGCTCTCGCGCGCGCCTCATCGGCTCGACACCGCGCGCGCGCGACGTAGACGATCTGTCTCGACCGTCAGACCGCTCCGCGACGCGTTCGCATGCCTCCCCGGGCGGTCTCGAGCGACGATGTGACGTCGGCAACGGTCGGGCCCATCGCACCTCTCGGTCGTCACAGCTCGCCTCTCCGAACGTTCGTCGCGCGCGCGACGGCGATCGCCGCGCTCGGCGCGTCGAGGCCGCGCGTACACGTCTCGCGCTCGTCGTCTCGCGCGCGTCGAGGCATGCGCGACGACGCGCGCGCGCGCGGGAGCGTCGAATCTGGGCACCACCGCGTCCGAGACGGTGCGGCCGACGACGCGCGCGGCGCCGTCGGCGACGACGGCGGCGACCGCGACGACCGCGTGAGCCCGTCGTCGTCGTCGTGTGCGTACGCGTCGGCGCGAGACGTGCCGTTCCGGAAGATTTGCGTCGCGTTCGAGCGCATCCAGGGGGAGAGAGGACGAACCAAGGCGAACGCGGCGAGGAGGTATCGAGCGCTCGACGCGTTGCACGACCGATGTTTCGTGTCTCGAAAAGATGGAAGTCGAGTCGACGCGTTCGACGCGTATAGACTGTTGTTGCCGTCGTTGGACAAGGAGCGGGCGGTGTATCAGTTGAAACACGACGCGTTGGCCAAGGCGACGGTGCTCGCGTTCGACATGTCGCCCGAGGGCGAAGACGCGAAGAGATTGATCGATTGGAAACAAAAGGGTGGTGGGAATTTTCCGCAGACTGTTCGAGATGTGTTGGCGGCGGGACATCTCGAAGGTCGAGAGGGAGACGAGGACGTTCGGAGGTTGACTGTGGGAGAGGTGAACGAGTCTTTGGACGCGTTGGCGGCGTGTACGACGAAGGAGGAACGCGTCGCCACCCTGAGGAAATTGTTCGCGAAAATGGACGCCACGCAAGCCAAATGGACGTGTTGCATCATTTTGAAGGAGACAAAGCTTCGCATGGGGGATAAATCGGTGCTTCGTCATTATCATCGCGACGCGGAGGATCTGTTCGACTGGACGAGCGATTTGCGCAGAGTCTGCGAGGATTTACCCAAGCGCGAAGTTCGATTGAAACGGGCAGACATCGAAGTGGGGCAAGGTTTAGTCAATCCACAATTAGCAAAGCGACAAAACTCTGTCGACGCGGTGTACAAGGCGCTGAAGGGTAAGCAATTCGTCGTCGAAACAAAGTTCGATGGCGAGCGAATACAAATACACAAAGACGGAGACGTCATCAATTACTGGACTCGGAACATGAATGACTTCGGTCCACGCGGTTACGACGTGATGGATGGTCTGTTTCGTCACCTACCGAAACGTTGCATTCTCGATGGCGAACTTCTCGTGTGGAACAAGCTCCGGGAGCAATGGTATCCTTTCGGCGCCTTAAAGAACTTGATAAACGCAGCGAATTTGCGCAAGTCAAGGGATGAACTGTTTCCGCTCATGACTCACCTCGACGATCGTGATGGGAATGGTGACGATGGTACGGCTGACCCAAGAAGTTCCAAGTATGCGTGGTACGCCGAAAATGTCAAGAAACTCACGTACGGTGACCTTGAGCTGGTGTACGTACCGTTCGACATCCTTTACATCGGCGACGAAAGCATTCGTCATTTAAAACTCAGTGAAAGGCACGAGAAGCTCAGAGAAAGTGTTCGACAGATGTCTGTGATGTGTGGTAACATCAAAGCTCGCATTCAACTCGCGACGCCCGATTGCGAATTCGCTCGCGTAGGTTCGACAAAGGAGGACATCGAGCACGCCCTTTTAGAAGCAATGGACAACGGCGAGGAAGGTTTAGTCATCAAAGATTTGAACGGTGAATGGAAACCGGGTGATAGGAGCAGCAATTGGATGAAAATAAAGCCGGATTATTTGAAGACGGAAGACCTCGATGTGTTATTGATAGGTGGTTACTACGGCGCTGGAGAAATGCGCGGGGGTAAAATTTCACAATTTCTCGTCGGCATCGTGGAGTCCACGAACGATCCAACGAGCGACAGTGGAATCAAAATCATGAGCTTTTGTAAGGTTGGTACCGGAATCAGTGCTGTGGAGCTGGACGACTTGAGAAATCGTCTCGGAGATTACATGCACAGAGAAAAACCACGTGAGATGAATTACACCGTCACGGATGCATACAACGAGCGGCCAGATGTTTGGATCTGGCCGCCTCAGCGTTCTGTAGTCGTGAGAGTGAAAGGCGATATTCGAATAATCCGCACCACCACTTTTGCGTCGGGATACAGCTTGCGTTTCCCTCGCGTTACGGGTATTCGCTACGACAAGAAATGGTCCGATTTACTCTCGTATGCAGAACTCAAGCAAACTGTGGAAGAGAACAGACCGAATATAGGCGTCGACTTTGACGATGGACGCGGCGGTACGCGTGCGAGAAAGCGCACTCGCTCCGCGGCGACGACGACGCTACTTCCCGCTCACCTGATGCCCGTCGATGTTTCGGGCGTGAAACAAGAATCTGAAATTTTCAAGAACATGCAAGTGCACATCGTCAATTGCGATAGTCGTGAAGAAAAACAGGAGCTCTTCAAAGCGATAATCGCGCGAGGCGGGATGACGAGTGAAATGTGGCACGGAAAGGTGACGCACTGCGTTGCCGTGACTCGAGAGGGCACAAAGTTTAAGGCGGCGTGCCAACACGGAGACGTACTGACCATCGATTGGCTCAAGGACTGTATTCGAGAGGGTCGTGTCATTCCACCGCGACCAAAACATCGCCTACATCTCGCTACATCAACCTGGTTTGGTTCAGACACCATGGATCGATACGGTGACGATCACTTTCTTTCGTGTGACGAGGAAGACATACAAGCTCTGCTTCATCAAGTCGGTGATCAAACGAAGCGTTGGGAAACAGCCGAGATCCCAGCCGTCGTGGAGCTCGACCGAAGTCATCCTCAGGTCTTGAATAATTCAAAATATTTTGTGTTTCGAGAGTGCGTGTTTGAAATTGATTTCTCGCATGAGGAGTGTGAAACAATGGAGACGGAGAACGAGCGCCGCGTCAGGCGCTGCGAAGAGCGCAACTTCAAGAATATTCTCAAGCTGTACGGAGGAAAGATAGCAGACGAAGCCGAGTTCGGTACCCACGTCGTGCGCATGTGTGATGATACCGTGTACGAAGAGCACACCGATGATGGTCGAGTGATTATTTCGAATGGGTGGATACAACGCTGCATCGCGAGGCAAACAACGAGCCAAATTTAGAGGGTGTCCGAAGAGCGACGTCCACACAATCGTAGTCTTTGATAATGAACATGAAACACCTTACATGGACTTTGAAGTAAAAGAGCGCGATGTATCACTTCTCGATCCCTTTGTCCCCGAAGCCGCGGAGTGGCTCGTCCGTTCAACGAACGGACGAGTGACGAAAACGTTGGCTTCCGCCGCGTTACTATTCGTAGACATGAACGACTTCGTCAAGACTAGCATGGGCACAGCGAGAGATTTGTCGAGCATAGGATGTCGAATGCATTCTCGTCGAGCGGCGTCGCGTGGATCTAGGCATGTGTTCGAAACTTCTTCTCAGTGCAACTCGTACATGCGAGAAGTACTCGCCGAGTATTTCGAGAGACTCATTCGCATAGTGAATGCATACGATGGATCCGTCGTGGCTTTAATAGGAGACGCTATGCTCGCGGCTTGGTTTGTCGAAGCGAACCAAAATGGTGCAGACGGTCGCCTGACGCACGTGACACAGCGCGCGCGCTTTTGTGCACAATCAATACTATCTGATGTTCACGGTTGTGCACTACGCGACGCCTTGATTGTGAAAGTAAAATTGATGATTTCCACCGGACCTGTCACTTTTGTGCCGATTCGATTAGTGTCGCGTTCATACGAAGTAACGATCACCGGTGAAGCACTCAATGACCTCCAAAAGATGAAGCACGACATGGAAGCTGGTAAAATTGTCTTTAACAAGTTGAGCAGCGAACTGCTTTCGCGCGCCATCACGCCGTGTCCGACGTCTCTGTCATGCGGCTCGAATTCAACTCGTGATCACGCATCCTCGCGAATAGGCACCGATGTTACCCATTTTGTTTCCGCACACGTCGTCCAAGCTTTAAATCACGGTTTGATTTATGGTTTGCCATCGAAGAATGAAGTATGCACCGTCGTCTTTGTGCGGTTCAGCGCGGAAGCGATCGAACGCGAAGACTGGTGCGACGAGCGCTTTATTCATTGCGTGAAAACGATCGAATTCGCCGTGTTGACATTCCAAGGCTCGTTACTCCAAATCGTCGTGGACGAAAATGGGCCTTCGTGCATGTGCGCTTTCGGTCTGCTCAGCGCGCCCAAACGTCACGCCGCGTCGAGAGGATTGAGGTGCGCGCAGAGAATTTTACGCGCGCTTCCTGACTTTAAAACACGCGTCGCGTGCGGTGTCGCGACCGGTTCTGTCAACATGGGATCTGTTTGCGGTACTAAGCCCTCTGAATTTCATGTGAATGTATCGCTGATTGGTCTTCCAGTCATTTTAGCGGCGCGACTCGCCGAAGCGACGAACTCGAGAAGCGTGGCCATGGACGAAGAGACAAGGGTGCACGCGACGTCGTTTAATTTTGACATGACGCGATCGTCGTGGTACGCGTACGTGTTGAAAGGGTTTCCACGAGAAACTCGGAGCTTTGTGGTAGACTATTCTTGATGTTGCTCTAAAAAACTAACAATGCCTCACGCCGCGCCGCACGTCGTGTCCGCGAGCGACGTGGGCAATCTAAATCCGAATTCACACGAACACTTCACGTTGTCTTTCAATATCTCGCTCACGACACCACGCTCGGCACTGTCAAGTTGCTCTTTCTCTGGTTTCCCACAGTGGCGCTCAACCACGCGAGGCTCGTACTCGCCACTACCTGGACGACCGCTCCTCGGGCGGCCTTGTTTGTTGTACACTTCTTCGAAACAAAAATATTGGTTGTGATAGAGCGCCGCGTTCGCCGCTTGATCGAATTCCTTGTCTTCGGCGGCATCTCCGAATCCGCAAAACGAACCGTCGTCCAAGTGTTCGAACATGATGACTGAGCGATTGGAGAAAGAATCTAAGGCTTCGATGGCGTCTCGAGCGCTGAATCTGCGATTTAACACTTGATCCGCCGTTTCGCGCGAATTTTCATCTTCGTTCGCTCCACCGATTTGCACGCGAACGACGTCTTCACGGATCCTCGCATCAAGACGCTCATCCTCGAGGAAGCCGGCCTCGCGGAAATCGATATCGAGCTCAAACATGCCGCTGAGATCGTACAGATGATCCATCGGACAGGCGAACGGCAAATGCGCCGTCTCCGCGCCGAGCGCGCGACACCCCTTGAGCGTGTTCCATATCTTATCGCAGTAACATCTCGGTGGTGGAAACACGAACGTGCGACCTAATGCCTTGGCCAATGCGAGACCGTTACGAATCGCCACTCTGCGCACTTTATCCTCTGCGAAGTGACGCTTGATCGCCGTCAAGTATCCTTCGGGATCGTCGGGGCGGATAGTCTCGGGTGCATCGAATCGCGCCTGTGCGCCTTTCGTCGATATCGTCAGATATTTCGTCGAATTCCAATATCCATGTTCATCCTCCGCGTACCACAGTCCGTGCTGACGAAGCCGTTCGCGCTTGCCGTACGCGTACTTTGAAGAGTCGCCGTATTGGTACGTCATGTGCACGGCGTACGGCGCGCCGTCTTCAGGATGATGCACGTGATGCTCTTGCACGAAGAACGTGTGCCCGTTTGAAAACGATGCCAACGGCAAGACGCCCATTCGAATCGTATTATTCGCCGCGAAGATTATTGATCGATAACCGGGTTGTCCGTGAAATGCTTTCGGCACAGACACGGCGGGCGAGAGGGGAGGATTTCCTTCGCGCGCGAGTAAATTCAACGCCGGTTGATCGCGCATCCAGGCGATCGTGCTCGACGCCACCTTATCCTTCCATTTCCGCACGAACTCTTTCGCCTGTTCGGTGGGTCTGAAGTGCACCACGCCGGTGTTAAAGTTGACGATTCGGCAGCTCGCGTCGTCCCTTCGATCTCTCTCCGTATCTATGCAATCACTCGATATCAACACGTCCGCGTACTTGTACGTGCCGTTGTTGAACAACGGTCGAGGATCCCGCATCCACACCACGTCAGCGTCGCTCAAGATCGGGGCGAGTCCGAGATCAAGCAAGTCTTGAATAAACTTGGTCTTCACCGTGCCCATCTTTTTAAACGATTCGCTCCCGCCCGTCATGAAATGTTCCTTCCGCGCCGCCAACACGGACCTACCCGTGAGTAGCATCGACGGAATGCCCGCCTCAACGCACAGTCGATGCATGTCGTCGTCCAGAGCGCCGACGAAGATGGGCCCCAAGTTAATCTTACGCGCCGCGGCGACCCAGTTGAAGACGAAATCCTTCACGCTCGCCGTTCCGAACGTGACGAAGAGTTCATCTCCAGCCTTGACCCCGAGCGCGCGTAACTCCTCGGGAACTTCGCGCATTTTTTCATCCAACTCTGACCTCGCCGCATCGTCCAGCGCGTCGACGCTCTGTCGCCACATTCTCGCCATCCACTCGGGCTTTTCGTTCGCCGCCGACGCCGACGCCGTCGACTCTCGCGCCGCCGGCGGATTCAACAGCGTGAAATTTTCCTCTTCACCCGCGTTCGCGGCGTCACTCGCGTCGTCATCGGTCGCGACATCGCGTTCGCGTTCGCGTTCCTTCTCTCCGTCCTCATCGCGCGGCTTCGGCGGCGCGTTCGCGTCGAGCTCGAGCTCGAGCTCGTCCTCGCTCTCATCGACCCTCTCCGCATCCTCCATCGTCGTCCCCGTCGACCGCGACTCGCCCCGCGCGCGCGGTGACGACTTCACCGCGACGACCGCGTCGTTCCCACCCGTCCGCGCGCGTCTCGCCTCGACGTAATCGTCCCCATCGCGCGCCGAGAGTCCAACCTCGGGGTCATCGTACGCCGACCACTCGACGCCCTCTCTCGCGAGTCGACGCCCTCGCGTCCTCCATCTCGAGCCGAGGGCGACCAAGAGCGCGCACGCGACGAGTCCCGCGCACGCGCGTCGCGCCGCGCGCGACGGACGACCTCGCGGCGGCATCGAGTGACGAACGGGCTCACATCGAGTCGCGCGCGGATTTCGTTCGATCGAACGCGCGCTCGTCGACATGGACGCGGTGCGCGGCGACGCGCGACGCGGACGCGCGCGGTGAACGATGGGCGCGCGCGATGGACGGACGCGGGACGCGCGGGGGCGCGCGCGAGGCGGCGCGGGGCGGATCGGCGCTGGACCGTTGTCGATGGGCAGCGGGAAGGCGTCGCGCGCGATGGACGACGCGAGGCGCGCGCGAGGCCGGACGTGGGCGACGCGAGGAGTGGTGTCGCGCGCGGGAGCGGCGCGGTTCGCGCGCGCGCGGTGGACGACGGACGGGTCGACGCGCACGGTCGAATCTCATCTCGTCTCGTCTCGACGGCCGGGACGAGCGAACGCGCGCGAGAGAGCGAGCGACTGACGGAAACGCGATTCGCGTCGGAACGACGCGCGCAGGCGATCGAAAAATGGTGCGCCGAGATGGGCACGACGCCCGAGAAGGTGGTCACCATGTACCTGGACGAAAAGTTTAAGTCGGCGACGATGGAGAGCGAACTGTTGGCCACGTGTGAAAATTTAAAGACGCTCTCGTGCGCGTCGTGCGGTTTGACGTCTCTCGCGGGATTCCCGACGCTTCCGAATCTCGCGGATCTGAGTTTGAATGATAACCGAATCGCGGGAGGTTTGGACGGTCTGCGAGGGTGCGTCGCGCTCAAACAGTTGTCGTTGGCGAACAATAAGCTCGCCTCGGTCGACGAGTTGACGCCGCTGGCGGACGACTTGACGCTGTCGGTGCTCGAGCTCGAGGCGAATCCGCTCACCGAATCCGAGGATTATCACGAAAAGGTGATGACGATGATGCCGACGTTGAACGTGTTGGACGGTCGCGATGAATTCGGGAATGATATCGACGAAGACGACGAAGACGACGAAGACGAAGACGAAGACGAAGACGAAGACGAAGACGAAGACGAAGACGATGACGAAGACGAAGACGAAGACGAAGACGAAGATGACGACGAGGAAGAAGATGACGACGAGGAAGAAGAAGAATTGGGATTAGCCGCATTGTACGGCGATAAACCGCTCGAGGACGAGGACGACGACGAAGCGTTCATCGAGGACGAGCATCCCGAGAGCGAGGACATCGACGAAGAGGAATCGGACGACGACGATGACGACGACGAACGTCCGCCTAAAATGGCCAAGGCTTAGATTGTTCGATCCATCGTCCGAGCGCGTCGTCACAGGAACGACGTCGTCATCACAAGCTTGCGATAAGAGTAAAATGTTATTCCACAATCGTGATCGCCGCGCGGATAGTGTTATACAACAAACGCGGACGCTCTCGCGATACGAGACGTCCGCTCGATCGCATCTCGAATCGAATCGAGCGAGACGCCTCACACCATCTGATCCCCGTTACCCGCTCCGTACGCGGAACCGCGCAACAGCGATTGCGTCTCCGCCGACCTTCCTCGAAATCGTCTCGCCGCCATCCACGACGCCACCCCCGCGAGCATCACCCCGATCGCCGCCAACACCGCCACCGGCGCCGTCACCGTGTACGTCCCGACCGCCACCGTGTACGTCCCGAGGGACGACACCGTCTCGGCCACCGCCGTGCCCGCGCCCGCGACGACGCTCCCGACGCCTCCCGCGCTCGCCCCCGCGCTCGCCCCGGCCGCGCCCGTGAGCGACATGGTCTCCGCCACCGCCGCGCCCGTGAGCAATCCACCCATCGCGCGCGCGCGGACGAGGTTCGACGACGTTCGAAGGTCCGCGCGACGACGTCTCGCGCCTCCGCCGTCCGTCGACGGGTCGACGACGCCGGAGAGATCGATGGTGTTCGTCGGCGCGATCCGCCTCGAGTCCCTTTCCATTGAGTCGTGACCCTCCATACGTGACGGTTCGTGACTCGCTGAGAAAAGGGACTCGTCGACCCCGCGTCCGCCGACCTCGCGCGCGTTCGCGGCGACGCGCGGCGACGGACGGCGACGCGCGCGAGCGGGCGGCGACGACCGCGAGGGGCGAAAGGGTTCGCGCGCGATGTCGCGCGCGCTCGGACGCGTCGGTGCGCTCGCGCGCGCGCTCGGACGCGCGAATTCGTCGACGGGCGCGGCGGCTGGGCGCGGCGCGATCGGGCGCGGCGCGACGCGCGCGGCGGTGACGACGACGTCGGGAGAGACGCGCGCGGTGGTGATGGGACCGGTGGTGTCGCTTTGGACGCGCGCGCGGACGTTCGCGAGCGAGGTCGCGGAGGGGAGGGCGAGGAGCGAGGAGAAGGGGGAGGGCGAGGACGAGGCGAACGCCGTCGAGCCGACGCCGGGGGCGATGCGGGTGCGGTGGACGATCGATGAGGCGCAGGGGCGAGGGAGGGACGCGGTGGTGACGATGTACGGGTGGGACGGGAAAGTGCGCGGAGAGACGACGCTTCCGGGACGGATTTTTGACCAACCGTTGCGCGTGGACGTCGCGCACCGCGTCGTTCGGTGGCAACGCGCCAAGGCGAGAGGCGGTTTACACAAGACGAAGACGAGAGGAGAGGTGTCGGGGACGACGAGAAAGGCGCGACCGCAGAAGGGTCAGGGACGCGCGCGCGTGGGCAATCTCAAGGCGCCGCAGATGCGAGGCGGGGGCGTCGCGCACGGCCCGGTGGTGCGCTCGCACGCGCACAAGTTGCCGAAAAAGGTGCGACGAATGGGGCTTAAGGTGGCGCTCAGCGCCAAGGCTGCAGAGGGGAAACTGATCGTCGTTGATTCGTTCGCTGGGATGGAGCCCAAGACGCGCGCGTTGAATGAAACGCTCGCTCGGCTCACGGGCGACTTTGGTTTGGCGGCGGGCGGAAAGTTTCACTCGGCGCTCATCGTGGACGGAGAATTCGAGACGATGTCAGAAGAAGACGTGGAGTCGGAAGATACGATCGGACCGAGCGAACTCGTGCGAATGTCCGCGCGGAATCTGCCGCACGTGGAGGTTTTGCCACAAATCGGCGCCAACGTGTATAGCATTTTGAGACGCCGTGCGCTCGTCATCACGAAGAGCGGTTTGGAGCAACTCATCGCGCGTTTAGACGCGCCCATCAAGCGATGATAATACTACGTAGTTTGTGATTAATTTTTTAAGTATTGGGTGCTGGAGTAATGCAGTACACAAGGATTTCCCACTCCACGTTCGCTCGTTTCGTCCCACTCGAGGATGCCACGGCGTCGCGTCCGTCTTGCATTGGCCGCGGGTACAGTTTCATTTTTGTCGAATCGCGTGCGCATACGAACGGTGAGTGAGTTGATGGATTGAATTTGAATGACAACGTCGCGTTTCGCGCCTACCACGTCAAGTACATATCCTTGGTGTAGCCCAATTCCTCGAGCGCCGGAAGTACGGCGTATCGCAACATCGGTGGCGGACCGCAGATGATGATTTGCGTGTCCTTACCCGGAGGAGGCATCGTCTTTTCGATCATCTCCTTGGTGATGAATCCCGAAAAGTGCTTCCAACCCTTGGCCGGCGGGCGGTCGAGCGTGTAGTTGGCGCTAAACTTTTCCTCGCCGTACTTTTCCACGTCCGCCTCAATGAGATCGCGGCAAAGAATATCCTTCTCGGTTTGATTCGCAAACAACAAGCTCATCTTCACCTTATCCCTAGAATCTCCTAAAATAGCCCTCGATACCTGAAGCATCGGCGTGATGCCGCTCCCGCCGGCGATCATTCCGAGACGCGCGCACTTGCGCTTCTCAAACCCGCCCCCTTGCGAGCGCAACCTCTGCACGGCGAACACGCCTCGACCTTGATACGTCTTCATTCCCTTCGGACCGGTGAAATCGCACGAATCACCCACGCGCAAACCGTCGAGATACTGACTCACCTTGCCGCCGAGTGGAAATTTTTCGCACGGCTTGTACACCTTGACGACAAACTCCACCTTCCCGGGCTCATCGTCCCCGCTCGTCGGCGTGTACGGCCGTTCCTCGCGCGCGCCCGTCTTTTCATCCACGTACGAAATCCCCACGTGCTGTCCCACCGGCAATCCCAACACGTGCTCGCTCGTCGGCAGCGCGAACGTCAACGCCACCGTGTCCGGAGAGATCCGCGCGCGCTTCACCAATTTCAACGACACCGCGCCCCCGTCTCGTCCCACCAGCGTCGTCCGTCGTCCTCCTCGTCCTCCTCGCCCTTCCCCTCGTCCTCGTTCGCTCGCGTACGCCCCGTACGCGCGCAACGCCCCGTCCACGAACACCAACACGACGGCGACGATCACGCCCAGCGCGGTGACGACGTTGACGAATTCGGGCGTGCCGAACGCCGGGAATTCGATCGCTCCCGTTCGTGGGTCGTACACGCGCGCGGGGAGGGCGAACCACGACTGCGGCGTCGTCGAACTCGCGCGCGCCATGACGCCGACGCGTCGACGTCTCGGTGTGACGTCGCGCGCGCGGAGGCGCGCGGGGCGCGATCGGGCGCGCGCGCGACCCATAATATATGCCGTGTGTTCCTGCACGATGTATACCATGTTTCGTCCACGTACTGTGGACGTATTGTAACGCACCGTTGGTCTAGTTGGTTATGACGCTCGCCTCACACGCGAGAGGTCTCCGGTTCGAACCCGGAATGGTGTACATATTTTTGATACGCTCATTTCTGTTACAGTATGTAACAAATGTCTGACTTTGTGGTGATAAATTTTACAGTATGTACCAGATGTCCTAATCAATCGATCAATGTGTCGCGTCTGCTGGATGGTCGGGCGGTCTGTACACACCACATTCGCGGTCGACGCGCGTCGACGCGCGACGATTAACTATTCGTGCTAGGGACTAATCACGACGACGCGCGTGGATACTTTTTTGGTTTCGTCAGAGACGGAACAACGTCGTCGCGTTGGACGCGGCGGCGTCGTCGGATTCTCCGGAAGATCCAGAGAGACGGGATTCGACGTCGGAGTCGTCGGATGACTCGAAACCGTCCAACGAGTCGGCGTCGTCGACGTCGTCGGCGCGCGTCGGCGATGCGTCGGCGTCGACGGCGCGCGTCGGCGATGCGTCGGCGTCGACGGCGCGCGTCGGCGGCGCGTCGGCGGCGACGGTGGCGTCGGCGGCGCGCGCGGGCGCGTCGCGCGAGACGCGCGCCGTTCGCCTGCGTTGAGGTTTCGGCGGCTGCGGAACCTCATTCAGCGCTCGTAACGCTTGCGCCACGGACATGAAGTGCGTGGACGGGACGACGGTGACGTTCGCCGGCGTTCCCGCGCTCGCCGGCGTTCCCGCGCTCGCCGGCGCGAAGACTGCCGGCGACAGGAAACGAGTGGAAATGAGCCCCGACGAGACTCCCGTCGCCGCGTGTCGCCCCAATCCAGGATTGAACTGCTGTAAACTGCCGCGAGAGTAGCCAGCCGTCGCGCCCTCGCTCTCGAGCATTCGAAGACCGGCGAGTCGACGCTTCGTGCCCACCAGGTGGCGCCAGTAAATGAAACCTGAAATCGATCCCAAGACGACGACGCCCGCGATGGCTGCAGGAAGCGCAGCGGCTAACATGGCCGCCCTATTCGACTTTTGCGGAGGAGCATCGCACGTCGTCGCGTCGCCGGTGTTATCGTCGCCGGCGTCGTTCGTGGTAGCGTTCGGGCACGGCGTACAGCTACCGCTACTCGCCGTCTCCACGTAATAGTCGGCGGCGCACTTGTCGCACAGCGTGTCGCCACCAGTGATGGAGTCACCGGCGTCGTTCAAGTAGCCGGTCGCGCACGCCGCGCACGCGCCCGAGGACACGCGGTAGTTGGCCGCGCACAAGTCGCACTGCGTGTCGGTCACGCCCGACCCCGCGACGACGTCTCCAGCGGCGTTCGTGTAACCAGTCGCGCACGCCACGCACTCGTTATTGCTCGAGTCGACTCGGAACCCCGCGTCGCACTCGCACTGACCGCCCACGGAGTCCCACGCCGAGTTTGAAGGACAGTCGCACGACAACGTGCCGGCGTTCCAGCTCGAGCCGGTCGGGCAATCGCAATCGGTCACGGAGCCGGTGTTCACATCGCCCGCGACGTTCGTCGTCCCCGTCGGACAGGCTGTGCACGTGCTGATGCTCGCGACGTAGTAGTCGGCAGCGCACAAGTCGCACGTCGTCAAAGAACTCTTCGAATCGAGCGCCGCGTTTGCGTAGCCAGTCGCGCACGCCACGCACGACCCACTTGAGGCGCGGTAGTTTGCCGCGCACAAGTCGCACGTCGTGTCGCCGCCGAGCACGGCATCGCCAGCCGCTCGACTTTCACCAGCCGGGCACTGCACGCACACGCTCGAAGACACATGGTATCCCTCATCGCACGACCCAGCCGCGCACGCCGTGTCGCCACCAGTGATGGAATCGCCGGCGTCTCTAACGAAGCCAGACGTGCACGCCACGCACGCGCCCGACGACACGTGGTAGTTGGCCGCGCACGTGTCGCACTGGTTCGTGCCCGTGTTCCACTGGTATCCGGTGGGACAGTCACACGCAGTTGCTGATCCGGTACTGTCATCGCCCGCAACGTTTGTCGATGATCCAGGGCACGCGACACACGTGTTGGAAGAGGATACGCGGTAGTTGGCCGCGCACGTGTCGCACTGTGTGTCGATACCAGTCCGGAGATCACCGGCGGCGTTCGTGTAACCAGTCGTGCACGCCACGCACTCGCCCGACGACACGCGATAGTTTGCATCGCACCCCAACTCATAAAAATAAGCGTTGCCGGTTTCGGAGTTCGCTAGTGGCGCGCCGACGGCCATGTAACCCGACGATATCGCCAAACTTCCGCTAAACCCTTCATTGCCACTTAAACCATCACCTTGGAATGTGTCGATTTTGCTCCACGCACCAGACTCGAGTTTGTACACAAACATGCGACCCACCGTGTTCAACACTGATCCCACGATGGCGTAGTTTCCAGAGACTGAGATAGACCTCCCGAACTGCATATGTTGAGCCGCGTACGTTGAATTCGGTTTCAGTGCCGTATTAAAGTCCCATGTTCCAGAGCTGCTCTTTTTGTACACGTACACGGCGCCCGCGTTCGTAGTCGGAGCTACCGTCGCGTTCGGCGCGTTCGGCGCACCGACGAAGAGCCAGTCGCCGGCCAAAGCTATACTCGAACCAAACTCGTAGTTGCTCTGAATCGGTAATGCCGTCTCGGCACCGCTGGGCAGCCTGTTACAAGTACCAACAGTGTCGTTAACGCCAGGTCCACAACGCACCGGTGACGTGACCCAGTAGGTCCCGTCATACGTATAGGCGTACACAGCGCCCTCGGCACTCGATTCAGCCGGCGCCCCGACGAAAGCCATGGTGTTTGAAATCGCAACAGCCCTACCGAATTCACCAAATACGATTGATCCACCTTGACCCGCGGAAAGATCATCGGG
>Ga0208410_1000147_pt1 | contig 44024 bp, 25 predicted proteins | sample ETN02SmetaG_3_FD_185787 | JGI IMG/M metagenome (GOLD analysis project Ga0208410, IMG submission 185787) | Marine microbial and viral communities from oxygen minimum zone, Eastern Pacific Ocean - ETNP2014F10-02SV257 (SPAdes) (version 2) | ecosystem: Environmental > Aquatic > Marine > Oceanic ... | reverse complement strand
CCTCGCGCGCTCTGGTTTTTCCCCAGTCCCCCGGGACACAGAGAGGGGGACGGAGCGATTATTGTCGACGCGTCTCACGACGCGCGCGACGACGCGCCGACGCGACGACGCGCGCGACGACGCAAACGACGCGAGAGATACCACCACGCGCGCATCATCCCATCATCGCGCGTCGCACGCGCGCGTCGTCGCGACGACACGTCGTCCGCATCCCCCCGCGACGACTGCGCGCGGGTGCGCGAATTAATTGAATTCCCACCCCCCGTCGACACCGCGCCGACGCGCGCGCGTCGCGACGAGACGCGACACCCATCGCACGAAATACTCCTCACGTCACGAGCGCGCTCGCGCGCGAATCACCGACCGCATCGCGCCGTACCTCGACCGATGGCCGCGGACCACCGACAATCTCCGTGACCGCGGTTCCGCGCGTCCTCGCGCGCGGTCCCCGACGAACGACCGCGCGCGGCGGTTCCCGTCCGATCGGCGACCGATCGGCGACCGAACGGCGAACGAGCAAAAAAAAAAGCCCGCGCGCTCGCCTCGCCTCGCGCGCGCTCGCCTCGCCCCCGGGACGCTCGCGCGCGCGTCGTCCCGAACTGTCGAACCTTCCATCCGCGCGCGCGCGATGGATGCACCACCGAGGGGACTCGATGGTGAGTCATGACCGGTCGTGTGTCTATTGTGACGCGCGCGCGCGCGGGGAAAAAGAGGGGACGATTCGGTGTACTGCGTCGTCTCGAAGACGATGAAGAGACGCGCGGGTGACGGACGATGGAAAGATTGCTTCGCGCGCGCGGGGTCAATCGACGAGTCATGAACCGTCGAGTCAGTGACTCGACGACCGCCTCTCGTTCTCGTTCTCGACACCCATCGCGCGGTCGGTCGGTCGTTTCTCCGACACACCTCGGGCATCGCCGTTCTACATATATATACCGGTTCAAAGTGATAGACTACTGGTTCTCGTCACGCGCGCGACCGAAATACGAAATATATCAATGAGTCGGACGCGCGGAACAAAGACGGATGGGATGGATTTTGAAAAATCCGTCGTCGCGCGCGATGGATGGATGGCACACGACGACGCTCGTGCGCGTCTCCGCGTCCGGTGACGCGCTCGGATGAAGCGCGCGTCGACGGATCCCGCGTCGAACGGGGCGCAGAAACACGCGCGCGGGAGCGGAGACGGTGGCGTCGAACGCGATGATGTCGACGAGGACGCCCTGGTGCGAGACGCCGAGAACGCGTACGACGACGATGACGTCGGTGGTGGTCGAGGTGGGGCGGAGGAGTACGATGATGACGTGGATTTTGATGAGGAGGAGGTGTACGCGAGGACCGGGGGGGGGACGGGGGTGAACGCGGTGGCGGCGGACCGGGAGAATTGGGTGCGAAAGCCGCTGGCGAAACCGGTGGACGCGACGCGGGACGGGTTGTTGTTTCAACAGTTGGATATCGATTACGTCGTGGATAAACCGCACGAGACGTTGGGAGATAGGCGGTCGAAGGGTGACGCCGCGGTCGTGCGCATGTTCGGGGTGACGGGCGATGGGCACAGCGTGTGCGCGCACGTGCACGGATTTGAGCCGTACTTTTATTGCGCCGTGCCGGAGAATTTTAGCGAGGCGGATTGCGACGCGTTCAGACGACGATTGAACGAAGAAGTGAGCGCGTCGAGGAAGAATGTGCAGGGAGTGTGCGTCATCAGCGTCTCGCTCGATCGGAAGCAGAGTTTGATGCACTACAGCGAGACGAAGGATCGGTTGGTCGCGAAGGTCACCATGGGACTGCCCAACATGGTGAGCGCGGCGCGAGGAATCTTGGAGAAGGGGTTCAGCGTTCCGGGCGTGCGAGACGGTGCGTTCACGACATATCCCACGTTTGAGTCCAACATCGTGTACGCGCTGCGCTTCATGGTGGATTGCGGCGTCGTCGGCGGGAACTGGATCGAGTTCCCCGTCAACTCGTACACGGTGCGCACGAAGAAGACGTCCCACTGTCAAATTGAGGTCGACATTTCGTACGATAAGCTCATCTCGCACCCCGCCGAGGGAGAGTACTCCAAGCTTGCGCCGTTCCGCATCTTGTCCGTCGATATCGAGTGCGCCGGTCGTAAAGGCCATTTCCCGGACGCCAAGTTTGATCCGGTGATTCAGATTGCGACTCTCGTCACGGAGCAAGGGAGCGATAAACCGATCATCCGCGCCGTGTGGACGTTGGACACGTGCGCGCCGATCGTCGGTGCGGACGTGTTGAGCTTTAAGGATGAAAGAGAATTGTTGAGAAACTGGGGCAACTTTCTCCGCGGGTGCGACCCGGATTTGTTGATTGGTTACAACATCGTGAATTTCGATTTCCCGTACCTTTTAGACCGCGCCGAGACGCTCGGTGTTTCCGACTTTCCGTACTGGGGGCGCATGATCGGCACGAAGGTGCGCATGCGAGACACGGTGTTTTCGTCTAAGGCGTACGGGACGCACGAGAGCAAGGAAATTTCTTGCGAAGGCCGCGTGCAATTTGATATGCTTCGCGCCATTCAGCGCGACTACAAGCTGTCTTCGTACTCACTGAACGCTGTATCGGCCCACTTTCTGGGAGAACAAAAGGAAGACGTGCATTACAGCGCGATTTCAGAGCTTCAAAACGGTACGCCTGAGACGCGGAGACGTCTCGCCGTGTACTGTTTGAAGGATGCATACCTGCCGCAGCGTTTGTTAGACAAATTGATGTACATGTACAACTACATCGAGATGGCGCGTGTGACCGGTGTGCCGCTCAACTACTTGCTCACTCGCGGTCAGTCCATCAAGGTCATGTCGCAGCTTTTGAGAAAGGCGAGACAGCGCAACATGTTGATTCCGTACCTCGCCAAGCAAGGCGGCGGAAACGTGCAAATGGAGGGTGGTGTCGCCTACGAGGGTGCGACCGTTTTAGAAGCCAAGTCTGGTTACTACAAGATGCCGATCGCGACGCTCGACTTCGCATCGCTGTATCCGTCAATCATGATGGCTCACAACTTGTGCTACTCGACGTTGGTTCCGAAGAGCATGGTGAGCAAGATGAACCCAGAGGACATCGGGACGTCTCCCGCGGGAGACACGTTCGTCAAGGCGTCGAAAGCGAAGGGGATTTTACCAGAAATTTTAGAAGAATTGTTGGGCGCCCGTAAGCGCGCCAAGGCGGATTTGAAAAAGGCGACGGATCCGCTCCAAAAAGCCGTGTTGGACGGTCGTCAGCTCGCGCTGAAGATTTCCGCCAACTCCGTGTATGGTTTCACCGGGGCCACCGTCGGTCAATTGCCGTGCCTTGAAATTTCATCGTCAACAACCGCGTACGGTCGCACGATGATTGATCACACGAAGAAGATGGTTGAAGACAAGTATCGCACGGTGAACGGATACACGGGCGACGCCGAAGTCATTTACGGCGACACCGATTCCGTGATGATCAAGTTTAACACGCCCGATTTGGCGGAATCGATGAAACTAGGTGAAGAAGCGGCTGTGTACGTGTCCGATACGTTCTTGAAGCCCATCAAACTCGAATTCGAAAAGGTGTACTGGCCGTATCTCTTAATTAGCAAGAAGCGCTACGCCGGTTTGTTGTGGACGAACACGGAAAAATACGACAAAATGGACACCAAGGGTATCGAGACCGTCCGTCGCGATAACTGTTTGCTCGTTCGTCAAGTCATCGAAACCGTTCTCGAAAAGATTCTCAAAGAACGAGACGAACAGGGTGCCATCAAGTACGTGCAGAACACGATTGCGGATTTGTTGCAAAACAAGTTGGATTTCTCGCAGTTGGTCATCACGAAGGGTTTCACGAAGGATGCCGACTCATACGGCGTGAAAATGGCGCACATCGAGCTCGCGCAGCGCATGCGCCAGCGCGACCCGGCCACGGCGCCCGTGGTCGGCGACCGTATCGCGTACGTCATCATCAAAGCCGCGAAGAACGCCAAGGCGTACGAAAAATCAGAGGATCCTATTTACGCGTTGGAGCACAACCTACCGATCGACACGAAACATTACCTGGACCAGTTCCTCACCAAGCCGTTGCTCCGTATTTTCGAACCGATCGTGCACAACGCCGCCTCCGTGCTATTACACGGCGAGCACACGCGTCGCATCGCGCAACCGACGCCGACGGTCAAGGCGGGCGGCATCATGCAATTCGCCAAGATTCGTCCCAGTTGCGTCGGATGCCGCGCCCCGATCGCCGACGAAAAGCTCTCCAAGGCGCTCTGTAAAAGCTGTCTCGGCAACGAATCGCAGCACCTCAGAAGTGCGCTGTCCTCGGTCAACAACCTCGAGGAGGATTTCAACCGTCTCTGGACGCAGTGCCAGCGGTGCCAAGGCTCGCTTCACCAGGACGTCCTGTGCACCTCTCGCGATTGTCCCATCTTTTACCGCCGCAAAAAGGTTCAAAAAGATCTCACCGAGGCCACCGCGCAGTTGAAACGATTCGATTGGTGAGTCTCGCCGCGCGCGCCCGTCGTCGCGCAAAACGTTAGAAATCTGCTCTGAAATTCAACCGCACGTCCCATCCATCCATCGCCTCCGCACACGTCGTCGCGCGCCTCGCACCTCTCTCGCGCGTCGTGCGTCGCCATGACTGAAGACCGTCCCGTCGTCGACGATCGCTACGCCCTCCTCACGCGCGTCGGACGCGGCGCCACGGGCGAGGTGTTCAAAGCGCTCGACCTCACGAATCGAGACATCGTCGCCGTCAAGCTCGTCGATCTCGAGGACGCCGAGGACGACGTCGCCGACATTCAGCGCGAGATTACCGTTCTCGCGCAGTGCGCGAGTCCGTTCGTCACCAAGTACCTCGCGTCGACGCTCGTGCCGGGAACGAGCAAGTTGGCCATTGTGATGGAGTACATGGCGGGCGGGAGCGCGAGACACGTCGTCGATGAATCGGCGGCGAAGAGCGAGAACGGGGGAGGATTGGGAGAGGGTGAGATTTCGTTCATCACGCGGGACGTGTTGCGAGCGTTGGCGTATCTACACGATGAGGGGAAGATTCATCGGGACGTCAAGGCGGCGAACGTGCTGCTGACGGCGGACGCCGAGGCGAGACTGGCGGATTTCGGGGTGAGCGGACAGATGACGCACACGCTGGGGGCGCGAAGAAAGACGTTCACGGGAACGCCGTTTTGGATGGCGCCCGAGGTGATTCAGGGAGGGGAAGGGTACGATGAAAAGGCGGATATTTGGAGTTTGGGAATCACGTGTTACGAGTTGGCGCTCGGCGCGGCGCCGCACTCGGATTTACATCCCATGCGCGTATTGTTCGTGATTCCGAAGCAAGATCCGCCTCGATTACCGGAGGACGGTAGATTCAGCGCCGATTTTCGAGATTTCGTCGCCAAGTGTTTGCAAAAAGACGCCAAGGCGAGACCGAGCGCCGAAGAGTTGCTCGACCATCCCTTCGTGCAGCTCTTCGACGACAAAGCCATCGCGACGTTGAAAGGACGAGTGGACAAGCACGTCGCGTTGACGGAGTCGGAGGCGAACGCGAATGATCCCGCGGCGGCGCTCGCGCAATCTAAAATCAATCGAACGAAGGGCACGCCGTCGTGGGATTTCGGAGATGATTCCCTCGGGCGACAATTTTCGCAGCAACAGGCGGCGCAACAGACGGAACGCGCGCAGACGCACAACGCCGAGGTCGCGTCCGATCACGGCGGGAGCTCGATATACCAATCCATGGGGGGCACGATTCGCATGGCCAACCCATCGGATCACACCGACGATGACACGATCGACAGCATCGCGTCCATGGGCACCGGAACGATGGGCACGGTGAGCTCTCGAGGTACGCACAAGGCGCGATACAAACTCGACGAAGTCTTAGATCACGCCGTTGTCCACGCGCCGCTCATGCGCACGCTCATCGGGCCGGCGCTTGAATCGCTCGATCCGAACGACGATCCGAACGCGCAGGCCGCCGTGGACGACGCCATCGAGGCATTGGGTAAATTGGAAGTCGCCCTCCCGGGTTCTCTCAATCAAACCGTGTTATCCGTCATGCGCACCATCTCGACGACCAAGAACGAGACGCTGCGCGCGTTGAAAACGCGAGCGAATGGGTATTTCGGCGGAGACGCGGATGAATCCGCGACGACGTCGACCGGTGGACGCTCCGTCGTGGCGAATTATCTCTTGCATCGATGGCAAGCCGACGTGAACAGAGCATAGTAGGCGTCTCGTCTCGTCAACTAGGTTGTACAATGACTACAATAGCACTAGCGCTAACTACATCCTCTGAAACTTTTCGTACATTTCCAGCAACTCGGGTCGAGGCGCGGGACTGGCGCGAACGCGACCCATGGCGACGCCGATGTGTCTAGCGCACACCACGGTGGCGTCGATGTTTTCCTCGAGCGCGGCGAGCGCGGCTTCGCGAGAGATGGCTGATAAATCCGCCCCGGTGTACCCATTCGTGGACATGGCCGCCAAGTTCAAGTCCACGTCGTCCGCGAGCGGGGTGCTCTTGAACTGCACGCGAAGAATCGCGAGTCTGTCCTCCGAAGAGGTCGGCGGCGGGACGTACATGAGACGATCGAAGCGACCCGGACGCAAGAGCGCACCGTCCACGAGGTCCGGTCTGTTCGTCGCGGCGACGACGGTGACGTTGGCGCTCGGTACTAACCCATCCATTTCTCCTAAAAGCTGCGTGATGACGCGATCTTGCACCGACGGCGCGCCGTGTCCCTCTCCGCCTCGCGTGCCCGCCAAGCCGTCCACCTCGTCTATGAAAATCACCGACGGCGCCGACGTTCGAGCGCGCGCGAACACCGCTCGCACCGCCTTTTCCGAATCCCCGACCCATTTGGAGAACAATTCTGACCCTTTGATGGAGATGAAGTTACGTCCGGACGCGCTCGCGACGGCTCGTGCCAACATGGTTTTACTGCAGCCGGGCGGTCCGTAGAGCAAGACGCCCTTAGGCGGCGAGGCGCCGACGCGTTTCATCGCGTCTGGGTGCTTCTCCGCCCACTCCACGGCCTCCTTCAGACGACATTTCACGTCATCCAACCCTCCGACGTCATCCCATCGCACGTCGGGGATTTCGATGGCCACCTCGCGAAGCGCGCTCGGACGCACCTTGACGCGCGCGACTTCAAAATCTTCTTCGGTGATCTTTTCTTCGAGCCGCACGCCGTCCATAGCGCGCGTCAAGTCGTCCACGTCGGTCGCGGTGGCGTTCTCATCATCTCCGCGCTCCGTGCGCTCGATGACGCGCGTCAACGCGCGCATTGCGGCGTGTTGACACAACGCCGCGACGTCGGCGCCGACGAAACCGTGCGCGCGTCGACTCACGTCCTCCACGTATGCGTCGGATAAATCGTGATTCAATCCTCGAAGATGCGCGCGTAAAATCTCCAAACGATCGTCCGGCGTCGGCACCCCGACTTCGAGCTCGCGATCGAACCGTCCAGGTCGTCGTAACGCGCGCTCGATGGCGTCCGGTCTGTTCGTAGTCCCGACGACGACGACGCGATTGAGCTCGAGCGCGTCCTTCCCGCCGCCGTCGAAGATGGATAACAGCGTCGCCACCACGCGCGACGACATCATGTCATCGCTCGCCGCGCTCTGTTCTCTCGCGGGCGCGATGGCGTCCAATTCATCCAACAGAACGACGCTCGGGGCGGACTCGATCGCCGCGGCGAAGACGCCTCGAAGCGCACCTTCGCTCTCGCCGACGTGCGCGCCGACGAGTTCGGGACCGTTGACGACGAAGAGTTTCGCATTCGACGCGTGCGCCGCCGCGCGCGCGAGACGCGTCTTACCGCTTCCCGGTGGACCGTGTAAGAGGACACCGCGAGGCGGTTTGACGCCGCATCGTGTGAACACCTCGGGTCGCTCGAGGGGTAGAGAGACGAGCTCGCGAAGCGCCGCCTCGTGGTGTCGAACGCCGCCGAGACTTTCAAACGATACGCGTTGGGACGACGCCGCGCGAGACGCGCGTTTCACCGCCGATTTCGCGACGTCGTTGGAATCCGAGGAATCGGAATCGAAACCGGAGGCAGACTCGCCGTCGTTCGTCTTCGCTCCCTCGGGGACGTCTCGCGGGCGCAAGACGACGCGCGTCCTCGAAGAAATCTCCGCGCCTCGTCCGTCCCCGAACGCGTCTCTCGGTTCGATGGACGTCACCTCGAACAGCGCGCTCGTGCCTAACAACGGTAACCGAACGATGTTTCCGACCATGACGCCTCGTCCATCGAGCGCGCGCTTCGCGAGCGCCTCCAAGACGCCGCGGCGGCGCTTGGCGCGTTCGCCGCTCGCCGCGCGCAACCCGCGTTCGAGCCACACCGTCGCCTCCCCGCCGACCGACGTCTCCATCGCCCAGAGTTTTAAAGTGACGCACGCGCGTTCGCTCGCGGTGAATCCATCGACGTCCTCGTCGTCGTCGTCGTCGTCGTCGCGCTTGGCGACGCCGAGGACGGATCCGCCGGGCGGACGTCCCATCGATACCCACACGCGTTTGGAGAGCGCGACGACATCCTCGGGTAATTTCGGCGCCGGCCACGCCCTCGCCAACACCACCCTCGACCCACACGCGGTATCCACCTCCTCCTCATCCTCCTCCTCGTCCCCGTCGTCCACGTCCAATTCCGTAGTCGTCCTCGCCAACGTTTTCCACGCCACCGCGCGACCCGCGCGTCTCGCCTCCTCCGCCTCCCTCCTCACCCGCATCACCCGTTCGATCGCCTCCGAATCCTCCACACGCGTTCTCGACCCTTTCACCCGTCCTCTCGACGCGCCCATTCGTCGATGTACGCCCGAATCATCGCGAGGTGTCGCGTAACATCGCACCGTCGTCCACGCGCCCGCCGAGACGCCCATCTCTCGCATGCGTTTCGGGGACATCGTGACGTGCGCGCGCGCGCCTATGTCCACCACCACGGGTTCGTCCGCATCGAGCGTCACCATCGCGATGGTTTCTTCGTCTCGCGTCGCCTCTCTCTCTCTCTCGCGCGCGTTCGCGGTCGCCTCGTCGCTCGAGGATTCCACCGGCGGCGGCGACGCGGACGTCTCCCTCGCCTCGCGCGCGCGCGATGGCGGTCGCGCGAGACGACCGCGACGCGCATCGCGAGGCGTCTCGTCCCGACCTCGTCGCATCGCGACCGCGATCGAGGCGAGACGCCGTGCGCGCGCGCGAATGTGATGATTCGTGAGGTTTGGCGTTTTTGTTACAGCGCGTAAAAAGTAAAACAAAACCGCGCGAACGCGACGCGTCGACGTCGACGTCGCGCGGTGAGGACATCATCCGACGCGACATCGATCGATTTACGGTTGTTGAAGCGTCTGATCGAAGTGCCAGGCGGCCATGCCATCGCCCGGAGGGCCCATGCGAAGAAGCGTCGCCACCATTTCGCTCGCCTCGCGCACGCTCCGCACCTGCGGCTCCAACATTTGCCCCTCGATAAAATCACACATGTGCGCGTCCCCGGCGGCGTCCGCCACGCCGTGAAGCTCACACAATTTATCGTTGTTCAATTTTTCCAGACTCAGACTGAGTTCGAGGGCGTACAGCGCGCATCCCTTCTCCGAGTGTTCGTATTCGGTTTGCGGCGGAAGCAATTGTTGCAACTCGACGCGACCGCCGCGCAAATTCATGTATTCCATCAACTGTTCGGCGTGCGCGCGCTCCTCGAGCGATTCATTCTTAAAGTGGTCGGCGAAACCTTTCAACGCGACGTTATCTCGAGAGAAATACGCCCACATGGAGTGGTAAATGTACGACACGTTGTACTCGACGTTGATTTGCGCGTTGAGCGCGCGTTCGCACTCATTCGAGAATCCACTCCTCGCGAACGAAAAGTCCACCGATTGCGTCACCGGATGCGCGGATTGCGCCTCGACGATGGCTTTTGAGATTTTCTGTTCCCCCTCCGTGGACGCGCGGACGCGAGCGACGCGCGATCGGTGGTGCATTCGTCGTCGGCATCGATCGAACGATCGAACGGTGTTCGACGACGACGACGGTGCGATCGTCGCGCGGGCGTCGACGTGAGCGAGGGACATGGTGGAGACGTCGAAGACGCGCGAGTGGGACGACGCGGGACGACGCGCGGGTGGACGCGCGACGCGGAACGCGGCGATGAATGGCGAATTCGCTCGATGGATGAAAATGCTGACGCGATGATCGGCGGCACACGCGCGCGCGCGCGCGCGCGATGACGACGGATGGTGCGGCGAGCGCGACGGCGCGGCGAGCGTACGCGGTGGCGCACGGGTGGGAACACGCGAGCGCGCTCAGCGCGGGGCAGAGCGCGGCGTTGGGAACGGTCGCGCAGGCGGTGATCGGAACGAAATGGCGACGAGATCTCGCGCGCGCGCGCGTGGACGCGCGGGAGAGGAACGATGGACGCGAGATGGATCGAGACGCGCGCGAGAGCGAGCGAGCGGGCGAGCGGGCGTCGACGAGCGAGGATGAGGGAGGGGAGGGAAATCTCTCGAGCGCGCGCGCGTTTTACGCGTGGTACGCGAGCGTCGAGGAAACCGTGGATGACGAGCGGCGAGAGACGCACAGACGGCGCGCGGACGCGTTGCGAGCGGAGATTGAGCGTCGGGAGGCGATGCTGCGGCGATACGATGCGGTGGAGCGTGGGTTGGCGACCATGGCGGAGAAGCGCGCCGAGCTCAAGGCGAGGTCGCGGCGAACGCAAGAGGAGAGCGAACGCATGATCGCGGAGAAGGATCGATTGGAAGAGTTCGCGGACGCGTTGCGAGATAAATTGAATTATTTCGATCAGTTGGAAAAGGTGGCGGAGCAATTTCAGGCGGGAGCTATCATATCGGCGGCGAGCGACGCGAGCGGATCCGAGGTGGCGCCTCGCGAACAGATTTTACCAATGTTGAAGCGATTGGACGATTGTCTCGAGTTTGTGGCGTCGAACCCGCAGTACGCGACGAGTGGGAGCTATGGGACCAAGTTTAAACAGTTGCAGACGCGCGCGATGAGCACGGTGCGCGAATACTTTGTCTCGGCGCTTCGCAAGGCGACAAAAAACGTGCAAGACGCCGCCAAGGGCAAAAAGAGCTCGAGCGGTGAGTACGACGAAGTCGTCGTCGAGGAGGGGAGTGAGACCGCGCTGTTGTATGTGCGATTCCGCACGGGGGCGGTCGAGCTGCGTAATCTCACGGAGGAACTCGAAAAGCGAGGGCATCACGAGGAGTACGCCGCGCTGTTGTCCGATTGTCACGTCTTGTATTGCGAGCAACGCGCGGCGCTACTCACGGGTTCCGTGCGCGCGAAGATGCGTGCGATCGCGTCGGCGGAGCGAGGCAAAGACGTCCTCGCCCTCGCCAGGATCGGAACCGCGTACCTCGTGGAAGTGTGCCAGGCCGAGTACGGGTTATTCAAACACTTCTTCCCGCAGACGGATCCCACCGGCGCCTTGGCGGCGCTGATGATTCCTCTCGGGACGTATTTGAGCGATATCTTGAGGCCGAAATACATCTCCATCACGGACCTGGCTCTCCTCGCGCAGCTCGTCGAGGCTCTGAAGAGTGAAATCCTCGAGGACATCACCAAGAAGACTGAAAACGCGTTGGCGTTGGAACCGGCGTTGCGTCGAATCATGTCCGACGTGCAAGAGCGATTAATCTTCCGCGCCCAAACGTACGTCAAGGACCAGGTTGGAAACTATCGAGCCACCGCCGATGATTTGGACTTCCCGGCTAAGCTCGTGCGCGCGTTGCAAGCGAAATCTAAAGGCGACGACGTCGAGGATGACATCACCAATTGGTACCCGCCGCTCGAGCGCACGCTCACGTGCCTGTCCAAACTCTATCGCAGCGTCGAGGTGAAAACGTTCGCCGGTTTAGCGCAAGAAGTTGTGTCGCTGTGCGCGGATAACATCGCCGGCGCCGCGCAGACGGTGTCCACGAAGGCGACTCCCGTGGATGGACAACTCTTCCTCATCAAGCATCTCATCATTCTTCGCGAGCAAATCGCTCCTTTCAACACCGAACTCGCGGTGTCGGTGAAAGATTTAGACTTCACGCACATGCGCGGTCACGTGCGACGCATGTTCGGCGGCGAAATGTCCTTCTTTTCGCTCAATTCGGACAACGCGTTTTACCAGCTCGCCTCGGAGGGCCGACCGCGCGTCGTGGAGAGCAAAATAGATTCGAAAAAAGAGCTCGAGAAACAACTCAAGGCGGCGTGCGAGGCGTACATCATGACCATCACCAAAGAGATCGTCGATCCGATGCTCAGTTTCATCACCAAAGTCACCGCGTTCCGCGTGTCGTCGTCTTCTCAGGGCAAAGCGCTCAGGGACGCCGCCTTCGCCTCGGAGGAGAAGCTCGCCGCCGTCGCCTCGCAGGTGAAAACCGCGCTCGCCGAGCGACTTCCCAAGGCCATCTACACCATGAACCTGTACTTGAACTCGGAGTCCACGCGAGAGGCGCTGTTGAAACCGATCAAGAGCAATATCGCCGAGGCGTTCGCGCAAGTCGCCGCCGTGCTCGAACGCGACTTTCCCGCCGGCACGGCGGCGCGCGTCGGCGTCCTCGATCCCGCCCAACTCGCCGCCGCCATGGACGACGCCGACGCGAGCACGCGGTAGCATCATCCATTCTCAGTAATGTCACGCGAGATGACGTAGCACACCGCGACGACGAGCGCGACTCGCGCGACGTCTCGTCTCGTTCCCCGACGCCGCGCCGAAGACGAAATCTTCCAATCTGCGCATCCGCACACCCCACCGCGTCGCGAGGCGTCATGACGTCCGGCGGTGCGGTCGAGATCGACGATGGTGGTCGCACGGACGCGCGCGACGACGACGCGAGCGACACCGCGCGTCTCATCGGCGCCGCGCGCGCGCGACGACGACGCAACACCAAGTCGTTGTCGCGCGTCTCGACGCCTCGTTTGATCGGCATGAACGCCTTCTTCTTCGCCTACGGGGCGTGGATCAGCTCGTTCGCCATCGTCACGTTACCGTACGAGGCGACGATGTTCTTTCCCAAGGCGGACAGCGTGGCGCTGGGGGCGTTCATGGTCATCGCCGGGGCGTCGCAGTTGAGCGGGCCGTGGGCGGGATACGTCTCGGATCGGTCTCGACACGCCATGGGGCGGCGACGACCGATGATCGCGCGCGGAGCGATGTGCGTGGGACCGTGTTTGGTGATGATGTTCGTGGCGAGGACGTACGTGGACGCGCTCGCGGCGTGGGCGCCGACGTGTTATTACCTCGCGTTCACGCTGACGATGGTGGCGCTCAACGTCATGTACACGGCGGCGACGGGGTTGGTGCCGGATATTGTGCCCGAGGAGCAGACCGGGGAATCGAACGGGGTGTTGGCGGCGATGAGCGCGGCGGGAGCGTGCGCGTCGTTCGTGTACACGATGGTGTACCCGGACGTGTCGACGTTGTATTTTTTCTACACGGGATTATTGGTGACGTGCGTGCCGATCACGTGTTACTGCGCGAACGAGTCGTCGTCGTTAGAGGATGAGGAGGACGAAGAGAGGAACGATGAGTCGTCGCGTTGGGACGCGGACGTGGATTTTTCGTGGCGAGAGCTGGCGCAGAGTTACGTCATCTCGCCGACGGCTCCGGAACAAAAGAGCTTCTTTTGGTTATTCATCTGTCGAACGCTCTATTACACCGGCATCTCCGCGCAAGTGTTTTTGCAATATCTACTCCGCGACACCGCGGTGAAGGACGACGGAAGCGGACTCACCGGTAGAGAACCGCAACAGACGGTGGCGCGATTATCCTTCATCGGCCAAGTCGGCGGCATGTTGTGCGCGTATCCCGCCGGTTTACTCAGCGATGCCCTGGGTCGACGACCTCTCATCGTCGTCGCGTGCGTCGGCATCATCTCTGTGTACATTATGTTCATGCGCGTGCACAATCTCACCACCATCATGTACATCGGAGCCTACTACGGCGCTATGAACGGCATGTTTCTCAGCGTCGACTACGCCCTCGCCATCGACTGTTTACCCAGCCGAGAGGACGCCGCGCGCTGGCTCGCTATTTGGGGCGTCGCCAGTTTCATCGGTACATCCATCGGTCCCACTATGTTCTCCCTCATCCTCCACTTCGCCCCGCGACCCGACGAAGGTCCCGTCTACGGTTCCTCCCAAGCCGGATACGACGCGATGCTCCTCGCCGGCGCCGCGTGGATGGCGCTGTGCGCCGCCTTCCTCCACTTGGTTCGTCCGAACAAGTTGGCCGCGAGATAGTCTCCCTTCGCACGCACTCTTTGTAATCTTTGTACGCACGACTCTCCGCCCCGCGCGCGCGTGTCCGCTCGTCTCCCCTTTCGACGAAATCCCTCTCGAAATCGCACCCTCGAGTCCCACACGCCGACGCGCGCGCGAGAGAGACCGACCGAACGCGCGCGAGACGAGAAACATCATGCCCTGCCTCGGCCTCTGCGCCTCTCGAGACGTGCTCTCGTCCGTGTCGTGGGACGCGTTCGCCAAAGATGCGCTCGTCGAGGACGATTCGATTCCCACGCGTCTCGAGCGCGCGGGAACCACGCGCGCGAGGCTTCGAAAGCGCCACGCCGTGGGTGAGACGACGCGAGAGACGCGTGTGAAAACGCTGGGAAGCGAAGCGAAGACGGAGGCGGCGATGCGCGCCATCGAGGCGTCCATGGATGGGAATCTGTTATTCGCCGAGTTGGACGAGGACGCGAAGGCGAGAGTCGCCGACGCGATGACGCCGACGTGGATCGATGAGGGAAGCGTCGTCGTCGAGCAAGGGTGCGAGACGTGTGAGTATTATTACGTCATCGAGATCGGTGAGGCGAGGGTGATGAAGAACGCGGGGGGAAGCGAGGAACGACCGAGTCTGTCGGACGATTCGGCGAGGGCCGCGGCGCCGCGGCGGGGGTCGAGGGGCGGACGCGCGATGTACGATTCGGCGACGGCGAGGGAGGTGGCGACGCTCGGACCGGGAAGGGGATTTGGGGAGTTGGCGCTGTTGTATTCGTGTCCGAGATCGGCGACGGTGGTGGCGAACACGCCGATGAAATTGTGGACGCTGCACGCGGGCGCGTTCAAGGCGATTAAACGCTCCGTCGCCACGCGGAATAATTCCGATATGCTCGATTTGCTTCAGCGAGTCGAGCTGTTCAACGCGCTCTCGGAGCATCAACTCGCGGCCATCGTCACCGCGGCGAAGCGAGAGACGTACGAGGCGAACGATGTTGTGTTTCATCAGGGCGACGCCGGGAATTGCTTTTACATCGTTGAACGCGGCGAGACTAGCGTGCGCGTCGACGGTCACACGGTGGCCAATCTCTCTCGAGGCGATTACTTTGGCGAACGCGCGTTGATTAATAACGAACCTCGCGCGGCGACCATCGTCGCGACGACGGACGTGTCGTGTCTGGTGTTGAACAGGAAAACCTTCGTCTCCATGCTCGGCTCCATCGAGGAGGCGAGATGTTTCGCCGGATTGGCCGAGTGTCCAACGTTGGCGCCTCTGAGCGATACGCAGCTCACCGACATCGCGAGTTCTATGAAAATGCAAACGTTTGTCGAAGGAGACGTCGTGTTTCAAGAGGACACGGTCGGGGATGCGTTTTACGTCATCATCGACGGGACGTTTTCAGTGACCAGGGCGTCGGCGAGCGAACCTCTGGCCACGCTCACGCGAGGACAGTATTTCGGTGAACTCTCCCTGTTGCGTAAGGACAAACGCGCGGCCACCGTGACGTGCGCGAGCGCGCGCGCCAAGGTTGGGTACATGACGAAATCGTCTTTTGAAAAGAAAATTGGCAATCTCGAGGTGTTGCAAAAGACGTGGCAATTGGACACGCTGAGCAAGGTGTCCATCTTCTCCAAACTCTCCACGAATGAGATCAAGGCGCTGGCGGATGATTTGACGGAAGTCTCCTTCGGCGCCGATCAAGTCATCATTCGTCAGGGCGGCAAAGGAGACGCCATGTACATACTCGAATCCGGCGAGGTGGAAGTCGTCGACGAAGAGACGCTCGACGACAACAAACAACCACGACTGTTGTGTAAACTCGGGCCACAATCGTACTTTGGCGAACTCGGATTGATCCATTCTGATACGCGCGCCGCCACCGTGCGCGTGCCGAATCGAGCGACGGCGTTCATCATCACTCGGCGAACGTTTGAGCAACATTTGGGCAAGCTGACGAATATTCTCAAGCGCAACGCCGAGGAAATGTACATAAAAAAGGGCATCGCCGCGCACAAGAGACCCGTCGCGGCCAAGCTCGAAGATCTCAAGACCGTCGGTGTTTTGGGCGTAGGATCCTTCGGACGCGTCACGCTCGTCTCACACGGCGGTGAGACGTACGCGTTGAAGGAAATCGGCAAGGCGCAAATCGTCGCTCGCGGCTTGGTCGATCACGTCTGGAGAGAAAAGGAGACGATGAAGGAGTGCGACTCGCCCTTCCTCGTCAACCTTCGCCAGACGTACGTCAGCGACGCGTCCATCTTCATGCTCATGGATAAGGTGCTCGGCGGCGAGCTTTTCACGTACGTGCACTCGAGACGGTCGCCTCTTCCCGAATCGCACGCCAAATTTTACGCGGCGTGCGTCGTGTTGGCGTTCGAGTACTTGCACGATCGCCAAATAATCTACCGAGACTTGAAACCGGAGAACGTGCTCATATCCTCCAACGGGTACGTCAAGGTGGCGGACTTTTCGTTCGCGAAGAAACTCGCCAAGGGTTTGAAGACGTTTACGCTCTGCGGCACGCCGCAATATCTCGCGCCGGAACAAATCCAGCAAACCGGTCACAATCGAGCCGTCGATTGGTGGGCCCTCGGCGTCTTCATCTACGAACTCGTCAACGGACGTCCACCCTTCAATCAAGGCGACCACTATCACATGTACAACGCCATCAACGACGTCAAGTTTTACTTCGCCGCGCAAAACAGCCCGTCTCTCCGCGCCGTCGTCCTCGGCTTTCTTCGCCACATGCCCGCCGGTCGTCTCGGCATGGGAAAATTCGGCGTCCGAGACGTCAAACGTCACGAATGGTTCGCCACGGACATCAACTGGCCCGCGCTGGCGAACCAACGCGCGCGAGCGCCGTACGTGCCCGCGCTCGATTCGTCGGCGGATTTGAGACACTTCGTCGACACCGGCGACGACGTTCCGGGACATTCCACCAAATGGGGACCGTACGCCTCCGTCGGTCGTTTTAAAGATTTCTAAGCGCTCGCACGAACACCGACCCTCCACACGTCACCGCACGAAGCGCCGCTGTCGACTACCGATCCGTTCGCGTCGCCGCCCGTTCGCGCCGCCGGTAATCCAATAATAATCACCGCTCGTCGCTCTTCATCGTCCACACCGCACACGCGCGCGCGTCATGACCACCCGCGCACCGACGCCCGCGCGCACGGCATCGTCCCCGTCGTCCTCACGCGCGCACGGCGCTCGCCTTTCGCACCGCGCGCGACCATCCGCGCGAACCGCCGCGGCCGCGATGGGCCAGCCTGTCGCGCCCGGATACGACTCGCGCTTCCCGCCTGCGCGCGATGATCGACGCGCCGGGGTCATCATGCACCCGACGAGTCTTCCCGGACCGTACGGCATCGGTGACGCCGGTCCGCAGGCGCGCGCGTTCGTGGATTGGCTCGCCAAGGGGAAGATGCGCGTCTGGCAGGTGTTGCCGCTGGTGCCGCCGGGACGACCGATTCCGGGCGCGCGGGAGGACTATTGGTCGCCGTACAGTGGACGGGACGCGCACTGTGGGAACGCGTTGATAATATCACTGGATGATCTCGTCGTGGACGGACTGTTGAAGCGAGAGGATTTACCGGAGGCGTACGGCGGGTGCGCGAACGTCGATTTCGGAAGAGTGGCGGCGACGAACGAACCGTTGATCGAAAAGGCTGCGAAAAAGTTGGTGTCGATGGAGCGAGGGAGCGGTGGTTTGCGGAGTGAGTACGAAGCGTTTTGTGCGAGAGAGGACGTCAAGGCGTGGTTGGATCCGGCGGCGACGTTTGACGCCATCGACACCGTTCCCGAGTTGGTGGGCAAGTATTGGTGGGATTGGCCGGCGGAGTATCGCGATCGACGCGAGGACGCGCTCGCGGCGATCGAGCGCGAAAAGGCAGAGTCGATCGAGGTGTTCAAGGCGACGCAATTTTTATTTCACGTGCAGTGGATCAGATTGAAGAAATACGCCAATTCCAAGGGCATTTCCTTGGTGGGCGACATGCCCATTTACGTCGGCGGGCACAGCGCCGACGTGTGGGCCAATCAACATTTATTCTTGCTCGGTGACGATAAGAAGCCGTCCGCGGTCGCGGGGGTGCCCCCTGATGCGTTCTCGGACGACGGCCAGTTGTGGGGGAACCCGCTGTTCGATTGGAACGCGCACGCGGCGACGGATTACGCGTGGTGGGCGCAACGACTCAGACGCACGCTCGAGCTTCACGACGAGGTGAGAATCGATCACTTCCGCGCGTTCGCGGCGTATTGGGAGGTCGAGGCCGGCGCGCCGACGGCAAAATCCGGTCGATGGATGGTGGGTCCCGGGGTGGACATGTTCAAAAAGCTCAAATCCACGCTTGGTGACGCGAAAATCGTCGCCGAAGATCTCGGCGTCATCACCGCCGACGTCGTTGAATTGCGCGAGGCGTGCGGTTTTCCAGGCATGGTCGTCCTTCAATTCGCTTGGGGCGGCGACGGTCGCAACCCGCACCTGTTGCACAACCACTACGAAAACTCCTTCTGCTACCCGGGCACGCACGACAACGAGACCTCTCAGGGGTGGTACGCGCAACAAGACGAGGCCGTCAAGCGTCGACTCGAGGCGTACGCCGGCATCGCCTACGGCGACGGCGCGTGGGGCATGATCAAGGCTGGTATGTCCAGCGTCAGCAAAGCCTGCGTCTTCACCATGCAAGACGTGCTCGCGCTCGGTAACGAGGCGCGCATGAACACCCCCGGCGTGGCCGACGGCAACTGGTCCTGGCGCGTCGGCGAGCCTGGCGTCTTCGATACCCTCGACGCCGAGGCGCACAAGCTCGCCAGCTTAGCCACCGTGTACGACCGCGTCGCCACCGTCGACGACGCCTCCATGCGCGATTCGTGTCACGCCGTCGCCGGGAAAGGTCGCGGCGGCATCTTCGGGCTCGGTTTCGGCATTTTCTGACCCCTCGTCGCCGTCCGCCCCTCGTCCTCGGGACGTCGCGCGAACGCGCGAACGCGTGCCGCGTACAACTAAATCTTATATTAAAAATGAAAAGTAAAATGCGCGCGCGCGCGAACGAACGAACGAACGAACGAACGAACGAAACGACGCGTCCGTCCCCGCGTCCGTCCCCGCGCGTCTCTCCTCGTCTACGCCCGCTCGAGCTCATCTTCCCCCAAGTGCGCGATGAACGTCTTCCCGTCCCCGTTCGGCACCGGCAGCGCCACCTTACACGGTAAAGTCGCGCTCGTCGTCGTGCCCTCGTGCGCGTCCGCCCTGGAATCGACGACGCCGACCATGCCCTTCAATTCGACCCCTTGCCCTTTGGATTTCGGCACGTGATGGGCGCGCACGTCGGCGACGACGCGCACGGTGTCCCCGACGGCGAATCGCGCGATGACGACGGAGCGTCGAGACGCGGACGTCGTCGTCGCGGATGGGACGACGCGGGGGCGAGAGAGAGTGGACGAAATCGCGCGCATGGGGCGCGTGGGGAGAAGTGCGGGGAAGGGGGAGGATGGAGGCGAGAGGGCCGAGGACGCGCGGGTGCGGCGGGAATGGGACGTGAATCGACGGGAATGGGACGTGATTCGCGCGTGCGTGAGTGTTACAGAATGAATGCGCGCGATGTGACGCGGATCGTGCGGATGGCGCGTGAAACTGCGCGAGACTCGCGACGAGAAGAGAAACCGTCCGTCGGCTCGGCGCGAGGAGCTACGAGCGCGCGCGCGAACGATGGACGTTTCGAGCGTGACGTGGGTGCGTCACGCGTCGGTGTCGCCGTCTGGTCGTTCGGTGTGTTCGCGGAGACTCGCGGCGAGCGCGGCGCGGAGTTCTTCGTCGTCGTCGCCGTCTTCGGGCTGGGCGGCGGCGGCGGCGGCGACATCCGCCGCGCCCTGTTCGCCCATGCTCAGCGCGAGCGCCTGTTGAAGCAAAGCGTCGTCGTCGAGCATCATTGGATCCGCGGTGGTCTGCGGGGCGTTATCTGCGGACGCGGACGCCTCGGCCGAGCCCTCGGCGGCGGGCGCGTCGGCCTTGGCGGCGGGCGCGTCGCCCCCCTGATCGTCTCCGTTTTCGCCCGCCGCCGCCGCCGCCTCTTGACGCGCGCGCTCCTCCTCGAGCGAGATCCGAAGCGCCATCATCAACGCGGGATCGTCTCCCATGTCTCCCATGTCCCCCATGTCACCGAAACCTTGCATCGCCGCCTGGGACTGCGCCGCCGCCGCCGCCGCCGCGAAACCGCTCCCGCCCGCCGGTCCGTCTTGGTTAAAGACGGCTGTTCCACACAACACGTCCGATAAATTCGCCCCGGGCTCGACGACGACCAAGTTTGAGTTATTATTCTTGTTCACGCTCGCCATGAACGCCTCGAGCTTCTCCCTATTCGTCTCGACATCCCCGAACGACACCACGTCCACCGCCACGTTGCACTTGCGCAACTTTTTCCCCACCGCCGCCAACTCACTCTCCGTCTCCATCACCGGACTTCCGATGAACAACACGATCCGCATTCGCTGATGTTTATTCTGTCGATGTTTCAGCGCCAAGTGCGCCACCTGCACCCCCACGCTCACGTTTATCTCCCCCTCGATTTTCACCCCGTGCACCGAGTTGAGCACCGCGCCCAAATCCTGCGTCGGCGTCGTCAACACGCGCGGCGCTTTCCCCGCGAGCGACAACACCCCCACCGCGTTCTCGGGATTACTCTGCGTCTTCGCTCCCGCGAGTAAATTCACCGCATCCGCCTCCGCCTGCGCCGTCATCGTCGTCATTCATTCGTCAGTCAACCGCTCCCGCGTCGACATCCCACCGTTCGGTCGCGCCCCTTTCAACGCGCGCGCGTCTCGCACCTGCAACCGCGTCGGCGCGTAATCGCTGTTCCGAACGTGTTCGCTGTTATCGAGACAGAGAATCGTCGCCTCGAGCACCATGACGCGCGGAAGAGGCGACGACGAGTGGCGATCGAGATCGATCGGTTCCGAGGGTGAGGAGAGGGAGGACGCGGGCGAGAGGGGGAAACCGAGAGAAAAACGGGGAGAACGCGAGTCATCGTTCGTGAGTGACGACTCGGGGAGGGATGATTGAATCACACGATGCCGTTGAAATCGTCCCCTTCCCACCCGGGGTCGTAGATGGACCTGGCGACGCCGTCGACGTCCATGGCGTCGGCGCGGTCGGCGGCGCGGTCGGCGGCGGCGGGCGTGAGCGCGTCCCATCCCGGAGGCATGTCGTCCCTTTTGGGAAGCGGAAGCGGGGTGACGTCCGGTGCGCGGAGCGGTGGAAGTTTGGGAAGGGGTACGTGGCGGTTTTCGCGAACGGCGGCGTCGGCGGCGGCTTTGGCGTCGGCGCGCGCGCGCGCGGCGCGCGCCAACGCCTCGGGAACGTATTCGCCCGGTTTTAACATCCCCTCCGGTCGCGTCGTGGGATCCACGGGAATCGACACGATTGCCTCGTCATCATTTTCGTCCACCGGTGGATCGTACGCGTGTAACGCGCGTCGCCATTTACGCACCATTCCGTCGAAGGCGCGTTTGGACGCGCGCGCGCGCACGTCCGGCGTCCACGCGTCGCTCGGTTTTCGCATCGCTCGATCGACGAGTTCGAGATACCTCGCGTACCCGAGCGTATTCTTCCCGTAATCAATCTGTCGCTGTCGCTGTTTAATCTTGTGCGCGTCCGTCTCGAGCGATAGAGCGCCCGCCGTCGTCGACGCGTTCGACCCGCGCTCGACGCGCTCGGCGCGCAGGTCAAAGACATCGTCCCCACCCGCGGCTTCGATCGCGCGCCACCGCGCGTTCGCCCGCGTCGGTTTCTTCGTCGACGAGAGTCGTCCCGCGCCGGACGCCGCCGTCAGCCGTCGGTGCGGTGATTTTCCAATGATTTTTCTCGCGCTCGGCGTCGACGCCGCGGACGCGCGCGCGCGTCGCGCGCGGTGGTGCGCCTCGACGTCATCGCGCGACGCGGTCGCGGCGTCGTCCACGCGCGAGGCGTCGACGCGATGCGCGAGGAAAGGCATGACGTCGTCGTCTGACGGTCGTTCGTTTGAATTACAAAAAAGATGTGTCGGCGACGCGATTCGCGACGAACGCGCGCGTCGACAAGCGCGACCGACGAGACGAGCGAGTCGACCGGCGATGCGAATGAACGACGACCCTTCTTCTTCGTTACGTTACAAACAACGGTGCGCGAGACGAGACGAGTCGAGAACCGAGACCCGTCCGCGCGTACGTCGGCGCCGTCCGTGTCCGTCGTCGATTTAGAGGCTGACAAACTTGGCGGCGAAGACGTTGGCGTGCGCGGGATCAGCCATGTGCGCCATCAAATTGGCCACCGGACCGACGCCGGTGTGATCGTATTGCACCAAAATCCCGGCGAAGGCGACCATGGCGAGACGACCGTTTGCAATCTCCTTCGCCTTGAGCTTGGCCACGTCGCCCTTGGCGTACCCCAGCGGATCAAAGATTCCGCCCGGGTACCCGACGACGCCTTGCGGAAGCTTATACTTCGCCCCGAACGCCGGATCCTCGCTCACCGAACCCGGGTTTTTAATATCTTGCCACCGGCGAACCTCGGCCCAATTCATCGCGAGCATTTGCACCCAAAAAAACGTCGTCGCGTCGGCGAAATACCCGTCGTACGACGGCGCGTCGTGCCAGTTCGGCAAATCGCTCACGCCCATATTGGTGAGAATCTCCGGCGCGGACGCACCGGCGACGCCGAGCATGGCCCAACGCCCGTGTTGTAACTCACACTGGACGTACCACTCCAAATCTTTCGGATCCTTCCCGAGCTCGAGCGGATCGAAACCGTAATCCCCCGGGAGCTCACCCTTCAAGTGCGCGGGCGCGGTGGCCCCGGGCATCCACATCGGTTGCGCGGATGCGCGCGCGGCGATGGACGCGCGTCGGCCGGCGTTCGCGCGGCGCGCGGCGCGAAACCTATACGACGCACGAGAATGCGTTCGCGCGAGTCGTCGACATCGACTCCACCGCGACGCGGCGGAACGATCCGACGGTCGGCGTTCGCGCGGGCGCGAGCGTCAGTCGAATGAATGATGAATGCACGCATCCACGCGCGATGCGAGCGCGGCGCACGACTCGCGCGACGAGTATCGACCGCATAAAAAATACACGCATCCATTCGCGTCGTCGTTTTCGTCGTCACCGATCGCGAAAGACGCGCTCTCGGCTGGATTCCATCATTCCCATCCTCACCGCGTATCTTCCCTCGAGCGCGGATACGATCGAGACGATCGATCGAATGTCGGGGAAACGACGCAGCGCGCGAGACGAGGCGACGCCGAGCGACGCGCGGAGACGCACCCGGTGATGGCGGAGGAAGAGAATTGCGCGGTCGCGGACATGGCTGGCGCGAAACGTCGACGAGTGCGGACGCGGACGACGACGACGACGAGGAGGAGGACGAGGACGACCGACCGCTCGACCGACCGCTCGACCGACCGACGGGCCGTCGCGCGGGGATGGTAGGGCCGCCGGTGGTTCCACTGATGGGCGTACGAACGTCTCGACTACGAGTGCGTGTGGGGGGGTGCGGTCGAGACGATCCGTGTCCACCCGTCTCTCCTCGGACACACGGTACATACTCGAGTCCACATACACGGTATGAACACACACAAAGAGAGAGAGAGACATATATCCGCCACCACCGCGTGGCGCGACCGAACGGTCGAAATTTGGCACCACACGTCGACGCGCGCGCGCGCGACGACGACGAACGCGGGATGACGCGACGCGGTCCGTCGGTGGACGATGAACTCGGTGAACTCAGGGTGCGCGAAGCGAACGCGGTGACGCGAAGAATACGAAGAGAGACGATGCGTTCCCACGGCATCGTGTGACCGTTCGTTTTATCGCGGATGAGGATGACGATCGATTCGCGCGCGCGGGAACGACGGTGACGCGTGGGATTCGGCGCGTGGGATGGAAAGGATGCGATCGTTTCGTGCGCGCGCGACGCGTGGGACTGACGCGACGTTAAAACGTGGGGGACGCACGCTTCGAACGCAGGGATTCTCGGCGGCGCTCCTCGAAAAGCTCGACGCCGCGCGCGCGGCGGGGAAATTCGGTGAAGCGGAGATCGCGCTGCTCAAGGAGAAACTGTCCATCGTCGTCGGTGCGTTTCAGAGCGAACGTGGACGACGAGAGCGCGAGTTGGAGGCGCTGGGAAGCGCGGCGAGTGTGGAACTGTGTGAACGGGAGTACGCGCTGTCGAGCGCGCGCTTGGAACTGTGCGAGGCGAGACGGTTGATTAAGATTTTAGAGGCGCGAGAAGAGAGCGCGCGGGATGATTTGGACGAAGCGTTGACCGGAAATGAGGTGCTCAAGGCGCAGTTGATGGATGAGCACGAACGGGCGGAGATGATGGGACGGGAGACGGGTCAGTTGAGGGACGCGCTGCGAGACGCGCGCGCGGCGTTGGAGCGCGCCGCCGAGCGAGAGGAGGAACGCGAGGCGATGAAGACGACGATCGAGGCGGAGGACGTGGAGATGCGTGTGAAGCGCGAGGCGATGAACGCGCGATTGGCGCGATTGGAGGAAAAAATCGTCGATTCGAGAGAGGAGAATACAGAGTTGAACAAGAGGTTGCGAGCCGTCGAGGGGGAAAATTCCGAATTGCAACGCGCGGTGGCGGAACGTGACGGCGCACAAAACTTTCTGAAGTCGCAGCTCGCGGATTGGAATCAACGTCTGTACGCGAGAGCTGACGGCGTGGAGTCGGAGGTGGTCGATGGAACGACGACATCGTACGCGAGCGAGTCGTTGGCGGAGGTTCGATCGCGACTGGATCACGTGGAGATTGAACTCGGCGCGAAAACCGGCGCCGTCGTGGCGCTCGAACGACGCGTGAAAGAGCAAGATAAGGCGCTCGAACGCGCGCGAGCGGAGCTCGAAAAGATGCGCGAAAAGTTACTCGCGCGCGACGACGAGGCGTTCGAACGCGACCTCGCAGCGCGCTCGCGCGGTCGCGACCGCTCCAAATACGCCGCCGCCGCCGAGCACACGGCAGCCGAGGTTATGGAAACGTTGCGCAAGTCTCGCGAGCGACAGGCGGAAAAGCGCGGTCGTGACGCGCGCGCGTCTCGCCGCGCCGGTGGACGCTCGACGAAGGGTGCGCAAAGTCGCGTGGCGGAGCGTTCTGTCGCGAAGAAGCGCGCGCCGCCATCCTCCGTCGCAATCGACGCGAGCGCGCCGTACCAACCGCCCACCGCGAACGACGACGACGACGACGAATACGTCGACGACGACGACAAGGATGACGAAAACGACAGTGAATACGAAGAGGTCGACGTGCCGATCAAGCGCGCGAGCAAATTCCCGTTGAAGAAGAAGTCCATCGCGCCGACGACAGCCAAGGAAAACGCCGCCGAGGACGCCGCGCCCGCCAATGATGGTCCGCGCATGCCCCTCGGGATGCTTCAGATGCCCACGCTCGGTGCGAAGAAAAACAAAGGAGTCGACGGCGAACAACAAAAGAAGCGTCGTTTGAACCGACAATCCGCCATTCCGGAGGCGTTGCCGTCTCTCATGTTCGGCGGCGCCGTCGAGCCCGCCGCGTGACCGAACGCGCGAACCATCGACGTCGCGCGGTACACAACTTTTCAATCATACAATTACATCACAATCTACCACAGCCGCGCGCGATTCACCGTCTCGCGCCTTCACTCGCCCGCCCGTCGTCGTCGTCGTCGCGTAGCTTCAAACGTCCCGCGTCGTCTTCGCACCCGCATCGACGCCAATCTCGCCACCAATCCCCCGACCACGATCACGCACACCGCACACACGCCCACGAGCGCCTTTTTCGCCGCCGACGCGTCTCCACCGTCCCGCCAAGTCCACGCATCGAACATGAATATCGCGTGCGCGGCGTCACTCTGCCGATGTCTCCGTCGACGTCCCGACCGTCGCGCGCGCCTCTCGCGCGTCGCGGACGATCGATCGAGGGAAGTCTAGTGTCAGACGGGCGCGCACCGCGCGATGATGTCGACCGGAAGGCTCGCGCGCGCCGGTGGATGCCGGCCGCGGTCGAGTCGGCTCGCGACTTCGCGCGGCGCCGACGTTAGAATTCACTACTAGCATTACAAAAGGCACACCGCCGAATTATTATTAGTTGAAATACCAAAGCGTCGTGCCTTCGATGAGACCGAGCGTTTCCACGTTGGATTCGAGCTCGCCCTCGTGACCGGATCCTTTTCTTCGCTTGGCCACGCACACGACGACGGGTAATCCCCTCGGAGCCTTTGAAAAGTGTACGATGGGCACGGGCGATTGGTCCGGGACCTGTGAGTTGGTGTACTGACGCCCTGTTTTCCGTGGATCGATGTCGATCATCGCCGCGACTCGCGTGCGCGCCGACGAAGAAATTTCATTCATAAAGTTTTTGGCGTCGCGCCCGGCGCCCCAAACGACAAACTTTTCCCAGCTCGGCGTGGATAAGATCCGCTCCTCGAACGCCTGCGCTCGAACTTGAAGCAAACGTCGTCTGCTGCATCGAGACGACGCGCTTTGAGGACTCCAACGGTACAACAGCACGGGGTTGTGTGGATAATCGCCCGCGCGCAAAATCGACGGTAAATCGTGTTTGGAATTTTCTGCATAGTGCAACGCGAGATGCTTCTGGAAGAAGATGAGGTCTTCCGCCTCACCAGATCCGGGAAGCGCCTCGACGAATCCACCGACAGCTTGCGCAATCGATCTGGCCATGCACCACGTCGGCAAGAGGACCGTGCACTCTCGAAACTGCTCGAGGTGGAGCTCTCGCTGCGTCATCATGTTCGCCCACGCCTCGTAGTGCTCTGTCGATCCGCTCGGGTACCGCTTCCAACATCCACCGACGATAGCGGTTCGATTCGCCGCGGCGAGCGGAACTTGAAGATCGAGCCGGTTCGGCATCATGACGTCATCAGAGTCCAGGAACACGAGGATGTCGCTGCCGCTCTGTTCTATGCAACGATTTCTACAAAATCCGATGCCGCAATTAGGAGCGTCTTCGGCGACAAAGTTGGCACTCTCGCGCCATCTGCTCCCGTTTGCGACGTACGGTAATCCAATCCGTTCGAACGTTTCCAACCACTTACGAATGGTCGCCGCGGAATCATCCGTGCTCCCGTCATCGAAGATTGAAACTTCAATCGGACCTCTGTACGTCTGCGCACACACCGAGCTCAAGGCTTCGTCGAGCCATCGCGAAGCGTTGTGCACTGGCAAAATGATGCTCACGCTCGGTAACGACGCGTCCACAGGGGGTCGAACGGACTGATCGGTGGGTGACGTCGAAGGCAAGAAATCCAACGTGCGCTTCATCGTCGGTTTCCCGGAGACCACCTCGTTGAGAATGGGTATGCCCTCCTTGTCGAATATTTCTTGCTTTATTCGAGCCATACCGTTCGCCAATAGACGAACTTTTGAAGTCAGATTACTCGTCCCACTGTGAATCAGCCACGGATGGAGAAGTGCGACGGTGCCTGCCTTGCCACTCAATTGCTCTATGACGCCGTCGATGTCGTCTCGACTCAGCGCGTTTTCGGCGTCGCGGGCATCCATCTCGTACGATAGAGGTAATCGCCCACCGTTCGAGAGCTCGCGGACCAGCTCGATCGCCCACGAGTTCAAATCGCTGTGCACTACGCCTTTCTTTTGGCGCAAATGGGACGCGACCCATCTGTGCGAGCCCTTGATGAACGCGGTGCCGCCGCCGCCAAGCTCGCAGTCGGATAAAAATATCAAAATAATCGCCCCCTGATACGGATGTCCCTCGGGCGTTCGCACCGCGTCGTTGGCAAATCCTGGACCGATGTCCAGATGCCACCCGCGATTGAGCATGCGCCGACGATTCACCGGATGCCAAGATTTCGCCGCGTCGACGCCTCGGGTCTCCGCGCCGCCGACGACGTGATCCGATTCCACGTTTACCATATTTGCCGATCGTTCGTCCAGTAGCATCGTCGCCCTCCCTCTGACTTGTTTCTTGTTACACCCGCTTCGCGCGCTCTGCATCAACTGCGTGATGAGTTGCCACCGCTCGCCGTGTTCCGTCACCGCCGCCAAGAGCGCGGCGTCTTGCTCCGGCGTCCACGCCGACTGGTGATGCTCCTCACACTGTTTCGCCGTCCACGTCAACTCACTCGTGCTCACCATCTTCGCGATCTCATCCCAATTACTCCCATCCTCCCGCAACTTCTGCACGTCCCTGCTCATGCACGCCGTCCACATCGTCGGCGTCGGCGCGCACGACCCGCTCTCGTCGCTCGTCTTTCGTCGCTTTTCGCTCTGCGCCGCCCTCGCCCTTTTCGCCCGCTCCTCCGCCAATCGCAGTTCCGCCTCCTCCGAATCCCGTTCGGGAAACGTGATCGGGCAGTACCAATGTCGAGGTTCACACGTCCCTCGCGACGCGTCCACCTCGTTCGTCTCGAGCTCCCACGCCTCTCGTCCCAGCACCGCGTCGAGCCCGTCCCTGAGCGCCGGGGAATCCAACACCGCCGCCCACGCCCGGCCCTCTCCCGGCGGCACCACCTCGATCACTCGTCGCGCGTTCCCTCGAGGCCACGTCCCGGGGTCCTCGAGATCGACGCCGTCCCCCGACGACGCGCGCGCGCTCGACCCGGACTCGGGACGAACCACCGGGTCGGCGAGCTCGCGCTGTAATTGAGAGACGATGTCGTCGACGACGTCGCGAGGGATGGCGTCGTCGACGACGACGAGGCCGTCCTCGATGAATCTCTGCCGAAGGGTCGAGCGATCGAGCATGAAGACGACGACCGCGGCGCGTGCGCGCGCGCGGGTGAGGGGAGAGGGAGAGGCGAGGGTCGGGGACGCGGGACGGGGACGGGACGGGACGACGCGGGAAGAGACGCGCGGGATGAACACCGACGGGGGAATGGGAATGAAAGAATGGGTGTGGTGTTACAGGGGCGCGAAGATGTGGATGCGTGCGGTCACACGGTGGTGAGAGGCTTGGACGGCGCGTCGGCGACGGCGCGCGCGTCGGCGCGCGCGGCGAGGCGCGCGGCGAGCGGAGCGTCCATGAAGAGCTGAGTGATGTGGCACACGATGCACGGGATGGCGATGAGACCTCGGGAGCCGAAGGTGTTTTCGGGGAGGTACGCGATGACGGTCATGGCCACGGGGAGGGTCTTTTGACTGGACATCATGACGCTCGCCACGCGTTCGGGTCCCGAGAGGCCGAGCGCGCGCGTGGCGGCGTAGTTGATGCCCAAGAAGACGACGTGAATCAAGACGGCGGCGAAGATGACGGCAAATATGGTTCCGACGTTCGTGTCGATGAGTTGTTTCGCGCTTCCAGAGATGGACATCCACACGATGACGATGAGGCACGAGTTGTTGACGAGCGTGAGCTCCGCCTTGTACGTCGTCGCGAATCGCGCCACAGCCGCAAACGTCTCCCTCGCGATTTTACCGCAACAGATGGGTATAAGAATGGTAAAAATGAGCTTGACGAGCAATTTCACCGCGTTGGACGCCATACCGCTCGTCGCGCCCGTCGCGCCCAGAGACGGTCCCGTCGACACGACGGCGTTGAAATAAAACGGCACCGTGAACACCCCGATCAAATTCGTCGTCACCGTCAGCATCAACGCCAACGCCACGTTACCCTTCGCATTCCTCACCAGCGTCACCCCACTCGTCAGCGTCGTCGGCACGCAACAAAACAGCGACAATCCGTATCGAAACTCCACCGGAGTCACCGGCAGCTGCACCAGAACAAATCCGAGCAAGGGCGTGAGTCCCAGAATAGCCACCCATCCGTACGCCAGCGCCCCGCGTCCGCTCTTCAGCGCCTCCGCGATCTCTTCCGTCTTCAGCGTCGCCCCGGAGATGATAAAGATGACGACGACGCACATCGTCTGGAAGACGCCCCATCCACCGACCGCGACCGAGGCGAGCGCTTTTCCGGCGGCGGGGACGCTCAGACCGAACGTGAGGGCGAGACAGAAGCCGCAGACGAGAAAGTTTGCGAGAAGAAACTTTTGTGCGCGCGCGAGCGCCGACGGTGGGGGCGCGGGCGAGGGCGACATGGCGCGAGAGGCGCCGATGTCTGACGCGCGGGAAGGGCGCGCGCGCGTCGAGCTTCGCGCGCGAGAGAGAGACGCGAGGAGGGCGACGAGGTTCGTTCGTGCGTCTACTTTGATACGAATGTGTACAAACTAAGCTATATGTTCTAACCGTCGACGTCACAGTCGATCGCCGCCTCGGTGTGGTTTGACGTCGGACATGTCGCGAGGGTCTCGTCCCGAGCGACCGCGCGCCGGTAAACCGGTGATGGGCTCGCGGCGCGCCTGGAAGCGGGACAGTTTCTGCGTCACGCTCAGACCCTGTAGTCTGTCCTCTCGGCCGAACGCGTGCTTGCGCACGTCGAATTTTTCGTCGTATTCGTCGAAATTGAGATCGGTGTAGTAGTAGCCGTCGTCCTCCGTCATGCACGAGACGACGGTGATGATGCCCATGGACAAGGCGCCGACGAGGGCAAAGGTGGTGAGTATGACGTACAGGATGCCGTTGACGTCGCTCAACTGTGATTTAGGAGCCCAATCGACGTAATCGTTGAGGCCGGCGACGTAATCGGGGTCGCTGTACGTCAGATTACTGAGCTTGAGCGGGGCGACGGATTCGATTAATAATCCGCACGTGGCGTTCATCTCGCCGCCTTGCATGGCGATTCTGGCAAAGCCGTTCTCCCCCCACTGCGGACCCCACGAGTTTTTAATGACGACGTACTCCAGATCGAGGTGTTTGTCGTACCCGAATCCGACGGCGACGACGGCGTGGTTGATCAGATTCGGCGAGTTGTCCCAATCCGGTTGACAGTCGTCGTACGTCAACACGCCGCCGGAATAAAATCTAAAACGCTCCCCGAGCGCGTTCACAGCCACGGAGACGGGCTGCATGTATATCGCCGATTTCAACTCGCTCCATGAATTCTCCAAGACGATGTAATCGTCGATCGACGCCGCGTGCTTGCGCGCCGTGTTCGTTCGACACGGTCCGACTTCGCTCGTCTTGAGCGTGTAGGGGTGCACGGGGTAATCGTTCGCCGACGAAATGCCCCCCTTCATCACGGCGTATTGGTACCCAGTCACCATGTTCCCACCCGTGCAGTCTTGATCGATCGGATCGCACTCCAAGAGCATCTGCGGCGACAGACTCACCTCTTCTTTCGTCCAAATGTAGTGCACGCCCTCGACGGCGGCGACGGTGGTAAACGCCCAGCACCCTCCGCACGCGCCCTGTTCCCAAACCTTACTCAGACCGCCGATCTCGCGCCAATCCCAAGATTTCGGCACGTGTTCAGAATCGAATAAATCTCCATCGGTGTTTCGACCGTGCGTCCAGATGTCGGCGTTTCGCTTGAGGAATTCCTCGTGCATTCTTTTCCAACTCTCCTTCTTTTCACGACTTCGATCGCGCTCCCTCGCCGGCGTCGGCGTCAAACTCCCCGTGCTCGACTCAAACTCCTCGCGCGTGCGATCGCTCCAAATCGTCGTTCCGTACTTCACTCTGGAATCCGACAATTCATCCTCGTCTTCCTCGTACGCGTCCTCCTCGTCCTCCTCGTCCTCCGGACGATGTTTACGCGAATGTCTCCTCCCCAACAACGCCGTTCGATCCAACGCGAGCACGACCTCCGCGTTCTCATAAAATATCTTCTCCCGCCTTCTGCTCTCATCGCACGGATACGCGCCCTCGTTCCCGCAGTACTCGCGTCGTTTGTCCCCGCGCTCGACGAACGCTTCGAAATCGTCTCGTCTCGATCCTTCGCGCCACTTTCGCGCCATCGCATCCCCGAGCGAGGACTCGCGCGTCGACGACGACGCACCCCTCGCGCCACCGCGCGCGCGGTCGTCCCACGTCGCCGTCGCCGTCGTCACCTTTGAGACGTCTCCGCCATGGTGTTGAATCCCACCATCCATCCTCGCGGACGCGATCGACGACTCCGCGCGCGCGAACGCGCACGACGACGCGCACGCGAACGCGCGCATCAGCGCGCTTCTCGCGCGTCTCCTCGCGCGTCGACGCATCGCGCCGATGCGTCCGCCTGTGCCGACGCGTCGTCGCGCGCGCGCGGGAACGTCGACGAGGGACGCATCCACGGGTCATGACCCGTCAGTATATAACGGGTCGTGACTCACCATAGAGTCCCTGTGCGTCTCGAGCGGCGGTCGATGAGGGACGCATCCACGGGTCATGACTCGTCAGTATATAACGGGTCGTGACTCAACACAGAGTCCCTACGCGTCTCGAGGGGAACGGCCGACGATTCGTCTTCGTCTCGTCCCTCTCGAGACGCGACTTCGACGCGCGCGAGAGCGAGCGTCGCGCGCTCGATGGGGTTCTGGGACAGTCCGATTCGCGCGCCCGTCTCGCGCGCGCGCGCGTCGTGGCTCACGCGCGCGCTCGAGCGCGCGACGGCGACGACGACGACGACGACGACGCGATCGACGTCGGACGAGGCCGAGGCGTCGGACGAGGCGATCGCGAGAGAGAACGACGCGAACGCGCGCGAGGAGGAGTTGAGACATTTGCGTCGACACGTCGACGCGCTCTCGCGCGCGTGCGCGGACGCGGAGGCGAAGGCGGAGAAGGGGGCCGAGGACGCGGCGACGCGCGAGGCGATTCTACGAGAGAACGAGACGCTGCGAGGGATCGATGCGGAGAGGGATCGAGCGGAGACGCGGGCGAAGGCTGCGGAGGCGCGCGCGAACGCGGCGAGAGACGCGCTGGTGAACGGTAAGCTTCGACACGAGGAGGCGTTGAAGAGGGCGTACCGGGAGCGAGACGAGAGCGCGGAGCGAATGAAGATCGAGGCGGAGAAAATGCAGTCCGAGTGCGTGTGCGCGCACGCGCGAGTGCGCGCGTTGGAGGGGAAGAATGCGAGTTTGGTGACGGAGAATGAGGCGTTGGAGGGCGATTTGCGCGAGTACCGCGCCGAGGTGGAACACCTCGACGAAATCATCGCGCAGGCCGAGGACGATTTGGCGAGAGTGCTCGCGGAGAAGCAGAGTCTCGAGCGCGAACTCGCGGCGAAGAGCGCGGCGAGCATTAAGAATCTCATCAAGTCGCCGTTTTCGCCTCTGACGACGTCGGCGGCTGGAACGCCGCGACTCGCGGCAGCCATGCGATGGATCGAGGATACCATCGCGACGCCCATTCGATCGCCTTTCGCCGATCTCAAACAGACCTCGGATGCGCCCGAAGTCGAGGCCGAGACGGTCGTTCCCGCGTCCGCGACCAAGCGCGCGGTGTCTGTCGGGAAATCGCGTCTCCGCCTCGGCGCGAGCCCGCTCCCGAAGACGCCCGGCGCCGCGTGCGAAGATTCCGCCGAGGACGCGGGCGCGTACGACACCGACTGTGAGAGCGTCGGCGGTGCGTCGCCTTTACCGCTCGTTGAGCCCGTCATCGAGCCTGTCGTCGCACCGGTGAAGGAGCCCCGTCGGTGGCGTTTCGGATTCGCCAAAGTGCCCGAGTCTCGCATGTACGGCGTCCCGCTCGATCGCGTCGGTAGTCTCCGTCTTCGCATCGTCGGCGAGGTGTCGCTCGTCAATCTTGTCGCGTGATGTGTCGTCTATCGAGCGCGCGCGCGTGTATGTAATAACGCCACCTTTTCAACTGTATCCGACTCTAAACGCGCACGGTTCGCGGAACGATGGGAAGAGATGACGCGGACAGTTCGCGGAGCGACGGGAAGAGATGATGAAATCCTCTCACAAATTGAGCTAGTGATGGTGCTACGAAGAGACGACCTACAAACGACGACCACGGCGACCACCCTTTCTACGAGTAGAATCGGTCGGCGTCGGCGTCACGTCCTCGATTCGGCCAATCTTGATGCCGCTACGGGAGAGAGCGCGCAACGCGCTTTGACCGCCCGGACCCGGAGACTTCGTCTTGTTACCACCCTTCGCGCGCATCTTGATGTGCAACGCGGTGATACCGAGCTCCTTGCATCGCGCAGCGACATCCTGCGCCGCAAGCATCGCCGCGTACGGGGAGGATTCATCGCGATCAGCCTTCACCTTCATACCGCCGGTGCACCGGCTCAGGGTTTCCTTGCCGGACAAATCCGTGACGTGCTGCGTGGGAACAATGGCGACACGCGCGTCGATGTTAGTCTCTCGCGTCATCGCGTCGACGTCATTCGCGACGACACATTCGCGCGCACTCGTTTCGCGTCTCCCACGCGATCGAGACGCGTCGCGCGCCCTCGCGTCGCGCCCCCATCGCCCCCATCGCGACCGCTTAGGGCTTTCCCTCGCGATCGCGCCCGCGCGCGCGTCGATCGCGCGCTCGCGCTCGCGCTCGCGCGTACGCACCACGAACGTGTCGTTAAAAGACGCAAAGATATGCGCGACGCCGAAGACGAGCTCGCCTTCACGCGCGTTGGGGCCGACGTACGTAGCCTGCGATGACGGTGAAGACGCGGATCCGAGAGGTCAGGATGGGTGTCGGGAGACGCGCGTTTGTGTGCGTCTGCGCCTCGCGTCTGCGCCTCGCGCGCGTCGAAACCGCGGCGAGACGATCGAGAGGTTTCACGCGCGCGCGTTTCCTCGCGGAGACGGTCGAGACGGGCGTCGATCGCGTACCATGGCGTGTCTTTGCGTCGCGGAGAGGCGGCTCGCGCGCGCGCTCGACCGCGCGCGACCGCGCGGGCGTCCGCGCGTCCGAACCCTCGTATTTATGGAATGTCTGGTAACATACACTGCGTGATCTTTATGCTAACAGTAGGTGATAAAATCGTCTCTCGTGCATACGTGCGAGTACGTACATTGGTAGTATCGGACTTCCGGTACGTATTCTATTGAATATTAATCGATAGTAGAAAGTGAGGACGAGACGGGTCCAATCAATCCAATCCGACGCCGACGCAAGATGGCGACTCGTCGCGGCCGCCGCGCGCCGACTCGTCGCGACGGCGTGCGATGGCGCGCGGTGGCGACGAACGCGCTCGTGTTGGTATCGTGCGTCGCGGTGTTTCGCTCTTCTCGCGCGCGAAACACCGCGGCGGCGGGCGACGACTCGGACGGACGGTTGCGCGCGAGACGCGGTCGTCTCGAGACGCCGACGCCGACGCCGACGACGTCGACGAGGACGCGACGAGGGGAGACGCTGTACGTCTCGTCGCACGGCGCGTTCGTCGCGCTCGACGCGACGACGAGGGCGCGGCGCGTGTTGCACGAGGGACGCGGCGCGTATTACGGCGCCTTCGCGAGCGACCGCGCGGGCGAGGCGTGGGTCGTCGCGCGAGGGGACGCGAACGAGACGCGCGGGAGGGACGGTGGGAGACTTAGACGGGATTGTTGCGAGGAGGCGCTCTTAAGAATTGATCTGACGAGCGGAGACGTTTTGGAGGAGCGTTCGGTTGAATCGAAGTTTACGCACGACGCGACCCGGCGTCTTCGCGGCGGCGTCTTCGTGGCGGACACGGGGCGAGGAAGGATCTTAGAGCTCGAGTATCCGTCGATGAAGACGAGATACGTCGCGACGTTGACGGTGCGTGAACACGTGAACACTGTTTTACCGGCGAATGTGGACGAGTACGGCGAGCACGCGGTGTGGGCGGTGCTTCATAATTTAGGACCGAGCGAAGTCGCGTTGATCGACGTCGAGACGGGGGCGGAGCTCGCGCCGCGATTGCGAAACGTCGGCAAAAAGTCACACGGTTTGGTGTCGTACGATGGCAAGTTTTTAATGTTGAACAGCGGCGAGGGTGAACTCATACTAGTGGATCCCGCGACGGATGAATACGAGGTTCTTTGGAGAGAACCGTCGCGAACGTTCATGAAGGGTCTCGTCGTGGTCGACGAGGTGGCGTATATCGGTGTGTCGGTGTTTGGAACGCGCGCGGAACGTGCCGATCCAGAGAAGACGAGTGATGTCGTTGCGTTTGACTTGCGTCGGAGAGACGTGCTCTGGCGCGAAACGATACAGACGCATGGTCTTCTGAATTCCTTATTCGTAGACAGAAGAGCTGGCGAACAAGCGCGATGGCTCGATTTACGCAAAAAGGCGTTCCCGCTCACCGCAAGAAGTATGGATGCACTACTGATTGAACACGATGCCGTCGATATTCGCCTGCTTCGCGAATACGTAGACAAGCTTCCGAAGGATGCGTTCACGCAAAACGCGCAGCGAGACAATGCATTTCTTGATGGAAGAACGAAAAATCAACAAGCAATCAAACCAGGCGTCGACACCATGCACTTGATATTCTCCGACAGGTCGGGAGAAGAGATATTTCTTTTCCCGTACTGGGAAAAGTTTAGACCGTACATCACGCCCCTGTTGACGTCACTGTTCACGCGTCAACTCGGCGTGGAGGACCCAACCAAGCACATCGTGCGTTTGCAAATCGCCGTGATGAACGCGGGTGCGATGATACACACGCATGTCGACTCTGGACCATGGGCGACTCGCAATCATCGCTTTCATATCCCCATCGTAGTGCCTCCGGAAGTGGACGCGGCGCAACTCATCATATCACCACCCGGAATGGATGAAGTCGCCGTGACTCCGGTCGAGGGCCGACCGTTCGAGATCAACAACGCCGTAGAACACACCGTGCGCAATCACGCTTCGAGCTGGCGCATTCATTTACTCGTTGATTTTTCAGAGAACGAAATACCGAATTCAAACTTACACGCGCTGCCGGTCGGCGCGATATGCAGCTACGCGACGTTAGGCAAGGATAGATGCCACGCGAACGCGATGGCCTAGGATTAGCTAGATGTTTAGGTTTCCATGTGTTTTACATGCTCGATCACATTATTTTTATGGCTCGTTCGAATCCGGAAGCCTTGCCTTGACGACTCGCCGGTCGGCGAGGACCCTTGACGTCACGTTCGATACCCAAGGTGTACTCTAAGAAACCATCTTTATCCTCGCGAGTAAACTTTTCCGATAGTACCATGTCGTCATCTTCAAGGAGTTGGTAGCGAGTGGAAACGCCCGCGTGGAATTTCCATTTGGCAAAGTCATCGTCGGACGCCTCGAGTTTATCTTTGATGCGTGCCTTGATTTGCCCCAGGGTCTCACCTCTCAATAAGCGCAGCAAGAATGGTTCATCGTAAGGATGATACTGACTCGGATTGGACAGATCTTTGGAAATATTGTACACTCGAAGCAGAGAGGCGTCCTCGTCCTCGTCCTCTGGCACTTCTTCCGCGCGCAGAGTCCAGTATTGTTCGTTGATGTCTGCGATGCTCTTCTCGGTGTCGAATACCTTGTATATTTGCGAGTAAAACAATTCGAGCAAACGAAGTTTCTTCCCTTTCAGACGTTCCCCGAGTTTTGAACGCAACTCTTCGAGGACATCCTGCACCTTGGCGTCCTTGGGAAGTCGTAACTGGAATTTCTCAATCAACCGTGTATTTGCTCCATGGAAATAGATCTGTAAATCCTTCAGCTGTTCGAGCTCAGGCAGCGGAATATCGACAACGTCGTAGTACAGCACCTCATTTTGTTGATTGTCGAGCATTTGAGCTAAAGTGTTGACGCCTCTAAACTTGAACGGCGTGCTCTTCGGTCCATTTGTGTAGATGTTGTGAGACGTGAAGCGAAGCAGCTTCGGATCTGACAACTGGAGGGCGTCCGCCAACGCTTCAGCGACCTGGTCGTAGCTCGTGAGCTTGGTGAGTTCCAGTCTGACTTGATCAGTCTTAGGAGCGTTTAATTCGCGACACAGCACGACTTGGTGATTGTGCCTAAAATCGATGAACTGGCGAACGTTCGGAAACTTGAGCGTGTCCTCCATCTCATCGGTAACGGCTGGCTGAACGATGAGAATGTCTCCGTTTCCTAGTTGCATCGTCTCATCGTCATCATTCACCTTTTCACAGAGCGAATTGTTTTCTAAGTTCTCCTCCGATATCAAGTCCACCGTGATATCGTTGTCACGAACAAACGCGATTTCTTCGTACAGCTCAACAGATTGCTCCGGAGCAAATCCAGCTAGCGATTTGATCTTACCCAAGTAGTCGCTCAATGTCCGGCTACCATCGGCATAAAAAGCGCCGCGGTACGATAGTCTCGCTTCGTGGGGATCATAGACTTTCAGGTGAAGGCAAATGTCTTTCCCGGGAATCGCCAGCATCGCCTCCTCGTCTTTGTCCTCAAGGTACAGTCGTAATTCCCCGTAAGAGTGACGATTCGACTTCTGAATGCGCATGTTTTCCACTGTTGCGTCCAAATTGAAATCATCGCGAATGAAGTCGGCGGGTCTCGTCGTCTTGTTCCTCCTTGGTTGATACAACCAGTACCGCTGTCGCTCGATTGGAACGCCCAACTCTTCCGCAACGCGCGCCTTGAACTTGCCAAACTTCGTCTTCTTCGGTAAACGGAAACGATGGACGTCGTTGAAATTGCCTAAGTCGAAGAACTTCTCGGTCTCGCTTTGTCTATGTAAATCCTGCTGGCGTAAAACCTTGATCACCGTGTACAAGTGCGCCTCAGCCTTCTCCAGAGCCTGTCTCTCCTTCTCCTTTTGTTCCTCGGCAAATCTGGCTTGAAGGTGTTCGGTAAGATGTGCCGCATTTGCTTCGCACAATATTTCGTCCATGTCGCTCTCCCGAATGTAAACTAACATGTATGCGCTGCTCACTTTCGCGAGGCGTAGGTTGGGCGCGATTCTCACATTTGTCACGTCGTCAGCCGCCTCCATATCGTCGTCAGCCGCGGCTGATCCTCCGCTTCCGTATTGATCCATTACAGCCTTCTCTTTGGTTTCCTTTGTCACGTGTTCATCATCAAATTTGTACCATTGTGCATCACCTGACTGTAACTCTGGTCTGATGAAGGCGTAGTAGTGTCCTCCGTTGATACCGCCGCTATGCACTAGTACGCTGTGAAGTTTGTACTTGTTTCGCACAGTCTTATCCGCTTCAGGGACGAGATACTTGCGATCGCCGACATCTAAATCGAGTTCCTCGGGAAATTCGTACCTATCGTGGATTTTCACCATCGTATCACGGTGAAAATCGTATTCAAAACGCTTGAGCTGAATTTGCAAGACGGGCGGGAATTCATGAAACAAAGTTCCTTTCCGAGCGTCTTGCAACCCGTGGCCCTCGGCGCGGTACTTGTTTTCACCATCGAGATTTTCAGTCTCCGTGTAACGATCGAACGATGCATAGATATCTTTGCAGCCCTTCACATCGAGCTGAAGATCGAGAAACGCCTCCTTGCGTTCGCTCTTGTAATCGACATTGATGCACTGTATGAAATTCACGGTATGACCTTCGAACAACTTTTGAATGGTCCCTTCGACGGTGGTTTGTTTCATCTGTTCCTCGAGCTTGTCCTGAAGCACGCGGTTGAGCTCTTGCACGTCGTGTTGCATGAAGGAGTCATACGAGTCCCAGCCGAACGAGCGCGTCAAGTCTTCGGTGGCAACGTCGCCATGCTTGGCGTACTGCAGACAATAAAAGACCGATTGTAACGCGAGGGGCATGGATGAATGCGCCTCTTGTTCCTCATCCGTCGGCATGTGATACACCGCGCGACGAAACGACGGAATGTGGTAGAGGGTCTGCAACAACGAGTTCATGTAACACGTCGCGCCTTGATTCTTCAACCCAATCAATCCAGTCTCCTTACGAGAGTCGTAATCGTTGTAAAACGAGTTCGACATCGTCGCACGCTCCACCTCGTGCGCCTCGCACGGCATGACGTGCACGCGAAATGTCACCTTACCCTCGCCGTCCACGTATCCCTTGTCAAACATGTCCCTCCGAGCGATGAAAGTCGTAAACCCCCAATCCGACTCATTCTCCTGAAACGCGTGCGTCGCATCGCGCGTCTCCATCATCTCCGGTACCGTCGGGTGTATCATCTGCAACTCAAACTTACACGCGCGACTCCATTTTTGACACAACGTCTCGTCTCGCGCCGGTCTGTCCACCGTGTCCAAAAACAAACTCAGCGAGCACTCATCTGCGAGCTCTCTGTCCTGCGTGTTCCCGCACGGAAACATCATCAACCGCCACTTTGTGTCCCCACACTGGAACGCATCGCTGTACGCCTTCCCCTCGAGCCTCGGACCGCCGCTCGGCCCGACGTCCGTCCTCCACGTGAACCAGACATCCGTCGCGCGCGCGAACGCGGCTTCGCTATCGGACGCGCTCTCGATCGAATCGCACCCCGCGTCGTCGACGTCCGCGTCGAAGACATCGCGGTTATCGTCGGACGTCATCTCCACTGCGCGCGTCGTCGTCGAGTCGTCGTCGTCGTCGTCGTCGTCAGTCGTCAACTCATCATCCGCGATCGAAATTTTTTCGCGTCGCGTCGTCGCGCGCGTCGTCGCGCGCCCGCGTCGATCGGACGCGTCGATCGCGCGCACCGTCGTCCGAACCCTCGACCACCGCGGCGCGCGCCGTCATCGCGTGGGCGCGCCGTCGGCCAGTGGCGTCGGAAACCGTCGGGCGCCAGCCAACGACTTTGCGTTATCACACTGGTGGCGTGGTCACATTGGGAGCGAAACGAATCGTTCGGCGTCTTTCGCGGCGCGCGCGCGGTGCGAAACGACCTCGGAACGATGGATGTGATGTGAATGCATGTTTTTGTCGCGTCTAGTGGATGTTTGAAGTCGTGTGTCGGAGTACGGAGGCGATCGCGGGAATCGTCGGGACGCGCGGCGGCGCACCGGCTCAGGGCGCCCTCGCGCGAGAACCTCGAGACGATCGCGCGCCGCCTCGAGACGGGCTGGTTACGGTGCGCGCGGTGGATTGAACGTCGTGTTGCGATGGCGTCGGGAACGGGTCGCCGATGGCGCCGTGGACGGAGCGTCGGAATGCCGGGAACACGACTGGGTCGCGAATTTTCGTCGACAGAAATTTCGCCGCGTCCGACTGCGAAGACGCGGACGACGGCGGCGTCGATTTATCCTTGCCCTCCTTGGAATCCTTGGACGACGCATCTTTCGAGTCTCTGTGATGCTGCTCTTTTCGCGACGACCGACGACTCTGTTGACTCGAGAGCGGTCCGAACGACGGCGCGCTCGTCGTCGCGCGCCTCGACGCGTCCGCCGACGCGGTCGGCGTCGACACGCTCGTCGACATCGGACGCGGTATGTGCGGTACGTGCGCGCTGTGCGCGTGTTTCCCCTTCACCCCCTCGGACGCGCTCGCGTCCTCCTCATTCCCACCGTCGTCGCGTCTCTTCGTCCCCTCTCTCGCCGCGCGTTTCCGCTCGCGCTTCGACAGACGTCTCGTCACGACGAAATGCGCCCTCGAATCCGACGATTTCGGGTGATGTCTCGCCAACAACTGCGCGAAACTCGTCGATTCATCGATCGGCATGGACTTCTTCCCCTCCGTCCCTCGCCACGCCAGCGTCACGCGCACGACGCCTCTCGGCGCCGCCGCGAGCTCGCGCCGAGACAGATTCATCCGTCGCATCCCCTCCTCGTTCGCGCTCACCGCGCGCGCGATGTCTCGAACGAACCGTTCGCATCGCGTCTCGTTCGACACCCCCACCTCACCGAGAACGCGTCCATCGCTCGATCGCACGTCGAAGGACGTCTTGAATGATTCCATCGCGAATGAATGAATGAATGAATGCGCACACCCGATCCGCCGTCGTCTCGTCGTCCTCTCTTCCTCGCGCGACGCGTTCGCGTTCGCGCGGCGTCGTCTCGCCCTCGTCGCCGAGCGATGTCGATCCCGACGACCACTCGCGCGAGTCCCGCGAGCGTCGATCGTCCTCGTCCTCGTCCTCGCGCGTCGACGCCCTCGCGCGCGACGTCGGAGGTTCCGAGACGGGTCGCGATGACGCTCGCGATGACGACGCTCGCGCGCCGCGCGACGCGCGCGACGACCGCGATCGCGATCGAACCTCCGCGAGGGTACGGCGCGCCCGTGTTCGCGTCGAACGGGTCGACCGCGAATCGGTTCGAGGGGAACGCGCGCGCGGGATCGACGTCCCCGAGGGCGTACGCGATGGATTGGCCGAGCGGATGGTGCGCGCTGGAAGATCTGGAATCGGCGCGGCGCGTTAACGTGGACGCGAGTTTTAAGGATCCCGAGGACGAGGCGTCGACGTTGGCGGTGTTCGTGACGCCCGTGAGAGAGAAGAGCGCGGACGCGCGGTTCGGGACGCTGAGGGAGGACGCGCGGAGACGGGCGGAGAGCGCGGCGAGACAGCGGACGATGGACGCGAGGATCGGGGAGACGATCTCGGCGAGTGGGCGAGCGCTCGATGCGCACGTGATCGAGACGGAGGTCGGGGGTGGGACCGCGGGACGGTTCGGTGCGGCGGTGGAGCTGGTCAAGGCGTTCGTGGACGGGGAGACGGGGACCGAGTACGTGGTGCGCGCGACGGCGAGTAAGGCGGCGTGGCCGAGGGTGCGCGGTGAATTGCGCGCGATGGTGGAGAGTTTTGAGTTTGTGAGGGAGTAGTGGTGGTAGGTTTGAGACGTGGTCGCGCGCGTGGTCGCGGTGTGTCGTGATGAAGGGTTGAAATGTCTACAACGCGTCGGCGGCGGCGCTCCGCGTCGAGTCAGCGTTCCTCCTCGAGGCGCTTTCGTTCTACGTCTGGAGTGATCGTGTGCGTCGGTTTCTGCATCGGAGGCATGATTCCGATCTTTATGTTGTCCACGATGGGTTGGCACGACGCGTTGAAAAACGGGTTCGTCTGGAGCCAGCTCTGTTTGATCTGCGCGTAGTGTTCGGCGTGCCCGTGGTGCACCAAAAAGTGTCTCGTGATGGGGAACAAGTTGGCCTTCAATCCATTGAAGTGGACGATGACCGGGGTCGTGTGCGTCTCGGTGTTGACGACTTGGGTGTGCGCTCGATCGTAATACGCATCCTTGGCGCGATACTGGGCGAAATTCCGCGATTCCAATTGTCCGTCGTACGCCGTCTGGAAGAGTCGTTGCATGTAATCGAGCGCGATGACGTACGGAGTGTCGCTCGAAGTCTTGGACGTGCTCTGACGCAAGAAGGCGTTCGCGAGAATCATCTGATCGTCCTCGTTCACGCTCTGCATTCGATCGACGATATCCCGAAGAAGCTCGGCCAGACCCTTCGCCCGTCCCATCAAGCTCCCAGAGTTGAGATACTTGTACGACGAGGGCGCGTCTGGGAAGGAGGCGCAAATGGCTGTTCCGTTTGGCAATCTCTCCTTCCCGTGGATCATCCACGGCCAACAGTTGCGCTCACTGCTCACCACGACTAATTTATTATCGCCGACTTTACTCTCCGTCTCGATTTCCTCGAACGCGCGAATAACCTCCGATTTGTGCTTGAAGTAGAGCACATCCGTCGCGTCGCCGACGGATACGATGGTGTCGTCGCCGATACCAAACTTCTTTCTCCAAACCTCATTCGTCAACGCGTGTAAAAAGGCGAAAACTTTTTTCGTTTTCACATTCTTGACGTCCGGGTAGGCAAAGGGATCCTTCGCTCCTCGCGCGCCGAGGATTTGTAAATCGATGTCGTTCATCGCCGCCGTCTCGCCGCTGGCGCACATGCCGCCGGTGATGTGATCGCTATACGTGAAAAAGACGGCATCCTTGATCGCTTCACCGAGGTCCGCCGACTCGCGATCATGTTTATGAATGTCGCGCGCCTCCTCCTTGAGCTGTTCAATCTCTCGTTTTTTCGCCTCAGACCTGCGTTTGAGTGCGTCGAGTTGGTGATCGCGCTCTTTTTTCGCCTTTTCAATCTCTTCCTTTTTGTCTTCCGCATCGCGTTCGCCTGCGTCGCGCTTCTTCTCGCGCTCTTCTTGTCGCTTCTCCGCGTCGTCGTCGCTGTCCTTTTCATCCTCTTTACGATCCTTCTCGCGCCCTTCTTGGCGCTCTTCAATCTCTCGCTTCTTCGACTCGACC
>Ga0208410_1000146_pt1 | contig 44181 bp, 58 predicted proteins | sample ETN02SmetaG_3_FD_185787 | JGI IMG/M metagenome (GOLD analysis project Ga0208410, IMG submission 185787) | Marine microbial and viral communities from oxygen minimum zone, Eastern Pacific Ocean - ETNP2014F10-02SV257 (SPAdes) (version 2) | ecosystem: Environmental > Aquatic > Marine > Oceanic ... | reverse complement strand
AGGTGACAGAAAAATTACCCCAGGGATAACAGGCTCGTCGCGGGCGAGAGCTCCTATCGACCCCGCGGTTTGGTACCTCGATGTCGGCTTTTCCTATCCTGGTCCTGCAGCAGGGGCCAAGGGTGAGGCTGCTCGCCTATTAAAAGGGAACATGAGCTGGGTTTAGACCGTCGTGAGACAGGTCGGTCTCTGCCTGATGGAAGCGTCGCTGTCTGAGGGGAAGTTGCTCTTAGTACGAGAGGAACAGAGCATCGTCGCCGCTGGTGTACCGGTTGTCTGATAAGGCAGGCCGGGCAGCTAAGCGATTTAGGTTAAGTGCTGAAAGCATCTAAGCACGAAGCCTATCCCGAGACATGACAGCGTTACGTTAGTTGAAGGTTCGCAGCAGAAGACTGCGTTGATAGAATGGAGGTGTAGATCACAAGCTTCGGCGAGTGGTGAGCCTGCCATTACTAATAGACCAAAACATCGGTACGGCCACAAACATAGAAAGACACATGCATGGCGTTTCATTTTTTGATTCACCTAGTGTAAACTAGGCATTTCAATTTTCAAAAAAATTACACAAGATACAATTTACTTTAGAAAATAAAATAAAAAAAAAATAGTAGTTACTCGATAATAGATTGTTAAGAAAATTAATTTAAAATTACTAGTCTTAGTCTACTTTTTTCACTTTTGTTGCGGCTGGGCCTTTTTCTGATTCGCCAATTTCGAACTCAACTTTATCGCCGTCTCTAATCTGACCGTTAACTTCTGTCTTGTGGACAAACAAGTCTTTGTCTTCATTTTCGCGTTCGATAAAACCGAAGCCTTTTGTTTGGTTAAACCATTTTACGGTTCCTGTTTCCATCTTGACAATTGATAATACTATGTCTATTTATATCTGGTTTTTTCCATTAGGTTAGACTAATAATATTTACAAGAAATTAGGTAAAACTAACAAATTATTATAAAAAAAGTTAGGAAAACCTAAAAAAAATATAATTTAATAATCTGAACTTGTATAATAAGTCATGAAAATAGAAGATAGAAAAAAACAATCTACATTGAAACGATTTTTGAACGGGTGTGAAAAGTTTGTATCTACATCATTTTATCTTACTGGATTAGTTATCAACAAATCTACTTATCGTACTTTTTGATCAAAGATAATTTTGAATTAATCATGCATCTGGATTTTCTTTGATAAATTCTCTCAGTGCAATTTTTAGAGCAAGCGTTTCAATTTTTTGTGATTTTTGACCTGCAAGAAAGAAATCCGTTGAATCAGAATTTACTAGTATGGAACTTGCACCATCCTCCATTTCGATTTTTGCTGTGGTCCCATGTTCTAAAATCTCAATCATTTCCATTAAATCTTCATGTCTAAGGTACAGCGTTTTTTCCTCATCATCTGTAAACAACCATGTAATTCTACATCCTTTTTCTCCTGGCAAATATGGCGTTTCAATTTTGAACTCTTCAGACATAATATTCATTATTTTATGGGTTGAAAAGTCTATTCAATTTCTTGTGCCTAGTCTGTTTATTCTAATCTTCAGACTTTAAAATAGTCATGAATGAAATAATATCGGATTGGATATACTTCAACTAGCCGAAGAATACTATTACTATACATTTGCTATTGTTTTTGGAATTGGTCTTTTACAAGGTGCGATTCTTGCTCGTGGAATAAGACGAAAATTTCCTAAACTAAAAAAATATGCAAAAGGCGTATCAATAATACTTTTAATATTATTTTCAATAAATGCTGCTGGAAATATTTCAAAATTTGCAGAACCTTCAAAAGTTGAATTTACTGAATTTGTTATTCCTGAAACACCTGAAGCTGCATTTCTTTTACTAATTGATGTACTTGGATTAAATGCAGGAATTATAGCTGTTACTGGAATATTCATTTCCATTACATTAATTCTATTGTTTAGATTTGCCGAACTGAATAGCATTTCTCGATATTTTATTTTTACAATAAGTGTAATTGTTTTCATTATTGCAATGTTGGGTAGATTTACTGACTACGTGCCAAGTACATTCCAAATAATATTGTATGTCATGTATCAGCTTGGCATGACACTTGGAATTTTCGCTATAATGCGTAGACGTGAAAAAGATCCTTTGGAAGATATGGGATGATTCTATTTTTCTAGGAATGTCTTTAGCCCTGCACATCTATTACGAATTGTTACTTCTGTGACACCTGATGCCTCTGAAATCTCTTTTTGTGTTTTATTTCCGCCTTCTGTAATACATGCAAGATATAGTGCTGCAGCTGCTAATCCGGTAGGATCTTTTCCTGCAACAACTCCAATCTTTTTTGCTTTTCTTAAAATTTCAACTGCTTTTCGTTTTGTCTTTTCACCTAATCCTGCAACACTTGCAATTCTTGGAATTCCGTTAATTGGGTCTGCCACTGGAACTTTAAGGTCTAATTCTCTAAAGACCAATCTGTAACATCTAGCTACGTCTTTTCGTCTAATGTTTATTCCATCTGCAACGTTATCTAATGTTCTAGGTGTTTCTGTATCTCTGCATGCTGCATAGACACATGCTGCAACTAGTCCTTGAATAGAACGTCCTTTTACCAATTTTTTTTCAATGGCTTTTCTGTAAATGTATGCGGCTTTTTCAATTACTGCATCGGTTAATGATAATTTGTCTTTTAGTTTATCCATCTCGCTTAGCGCTTGTCTCAAATTTTTGTCAATAGATGAATGGGCTTGTGATCTGCTATCCCATGTTCTAATTCTGTCAAATGATTGTTTCATTGCTGACGAAAGTGGTTTTCCTGTTGCGTCTTTGTTGACTGCACCGATAACTGTGGATAAACCCATATCATGCATGGTTATTGATGTACCTGTTCCTGTCCGGCTCTTGTCTACTCCATCATTTGCAAATGATCTCCATTCTGGACCACTTGCCTCACTTCCTTCTGACAATACGATTCCACATGTTTTACAGACAATTTCTCCTGAATTATCGTCTGTGATCAATGTAGCTTTGTTACAAGAAGGGCATCTTTGTTCGTTAGATGTTTTCAACTACTCTGATGCCAATTTGGAGTTAATATGATTTCACAACTAATCTTCTGGTTAATTGTATGTTTTAGTACATAATCATTCTATATTCTTAGACCAAATAGCGAAACTCTTTTTTCATACCTAAAAACAATCACCGTATGGTGACGACAAAAAGGGCATCGGCAGCAAAAAAACCAAAAGTTGTTGGCGTAGAAGTTCTCAAGAAAAATGGCGTAGATGTTGATGCACTAGTTAAACAACTAATTACAAACGCATCTGTTGAGTTTACCGCATATTATTATTTCACAAATCTAAGAATGCATGCAACTGGTATGGAAGGTGAAGGGATTAAAGGAATAATTGAAGATGCACGTCTTGAAGATCTAAGTCATTTTGAATCTTGCATTGAAAGAATATTTCAATTGGGTGGTAGTTTACCAAACGATGCTCAGGCATTTATCAAAATGTCTGGCTGTGAATTTTTACAATTACCAAAAAACCCTACAGACATTAAAGGAATTTTAGAAAAATGTCTAAAAGCTGAACAAGGGGCAATTGTAAATTGGGACAAGATTTGTAAAATGACTCATGGAAAAGATCCTGCAACATATGATATAGCAAAAGACATACTCATGGAAGAAATTGAACATGAAAGCTGGTTCTTGGAATTATTGTATGGTCGACCTTCAGGACACATGCGACGCAAATTCTCCGGAGAACGTCCTCACACTCAAAAACACTCTAGAGCATTAGGATAATTTTTTCTAATCATTTTTCATCAACATCTAACATACAGTATGCATACTGTGTACTTTTCATTGATGGATACATTATGCTATTTGGATCCTTACTATGTTTCAATCCTATCCCGTGACCTAATTCATGTGTCATGATATATTCCACTGTATTTACATGAAATAATTGAAAATTACCATCACATCCATAGCCGCCTAATGCCACTTCGACAATTCCTTTTCCAAGATTTGCATGACCTAATACTCCTTCTCCCAAATCTCTAACAACCCATGTCACCCAGAGATTTGCATTAGTTTTTGTTGGAGTTGTGACAAAATTTATCTTAACTGCCTTACCATCGCTTGCATTGAATTCCATATCTTCCCACATCTTAAATGAGTTCGTCAATGTACCCACATGATCTAATGGCAATCCTGAAGGTTGATCATTAACATAAATTTTGTATTCTAAATGATAGACATCGTCTATTAACACATATTCTGGGTTTGGAAATCCTTGGTTTCCAACCTCAATTTGTTGGTCATAATTCCATTTTACATAATCTCTCAAAAATTTCTTAATGACATCATTACTTGGATTTGGATATTCGATGTATCTCTTATCTTTATTTACAATATTTTCAATTCTGTCTAAATATCTGGAAAACTCCCATTGATTTCTATCATCTATTTTCTTTTTTTCTTCAGACAATCCTTGCACCTCTGGCAAGTCAATAATGAGTAAACCGTTATCAATCAAAAAATTTATTCCTTTCAGAAACTCTTCATCAGGAATCTTATCTGTAGCCCACCATCCTGCAGTATTTTTTATCCAAGATGGAATTGATTCTAAAGATGATTCTGTCTTACTAGATGATTCTATTGTTATGATCTGATTTTCAATAAGAAATTGTAATGACTTGACAAACTCTTCATCAGGAATCTTATCTGTAGCCCACCATCCTGCAGTATTTTTTATCCATGCTGGAACTGTCTGTGGAATGTTCAGTGTAAACACCTCTGGTTTTTCAGCTTCGTTGTAAGGATATTTCTTTACAGTCTTTGTTGCAAATTCATAATAATTTTTTACAACATGATTATTTGGTGCCAATTCATAGGCTTGTTCAAAATATGCTAATGCTTGTTTGTATTCTCCGTAATTCCCAAATCCGACTCCTAACCCAATCAATGCCGTGATATTTTCTGGTTCTTGCTGGTTAACTTTGTAAAATTCTAAAATTGAAGCCTTGTGTCTTTCAAGATTATCCAATGCAATTCCTTTCATTAATGATGTTTTTGCATTTGTAGGTGAAATTTCTAAAATTTTGTCATAAATCTCAATCGCTTCATGATATTCTCCATTCATAAAATGTTCATTTGCTTTTTCGTATAGGTTTGGAACGTCTCTAATTCCTTCCCCATATACATCGTCAATACTTGCAGATAGTAATAGCACAAAACTTGCCGACATTGCTAGTGCATACTTTACAAACAGATTTTTCTGCATACATTTTTTCTTTATTTTTCAAAATTAAATGATTCTACAAAATGAATTATTTTGGCTTAGATTAGGATAAGACTACGTCGCCTACATAGATTTTCTTAGTCTCATTTCTGACTTTTAATTTCAATGCTCCATCACTATCTATTCCCTGTGATATTCCTGAAATTTTTCCATTTGATGTATTAATCGTAATTCTTTTACCAATTCCTGACGCTCTCTTGGTCCATTCTTTGATGATTTTGGATTTTTCTCCATTATCTAATTGCAGTAAATTTTTTTCAAATTGCAGTAGAAAATCTTTGAGTAGTGTCTTTGGGAGTGTTTCATCCTCCTTTTTTCTAAGTGAACCAATTCCATAAAAGTTGGGGGTCTTCGATAATTTTTTTTCAAGTTTTTTTGCATCGATATCAAAATTTATTCCAATACCTAAGATTAGATAATCAATACTGTTTGTTTGAAATGAAGCATCGACTAAGACTCCTGCAACCTTTTTCCCCTTCATTGTTATATCGTTTGGCCATTTGACTTCGGTATCAATGCCTAATGATGATTTGATTGATTTTGATAATGCAACTGCACTTAAAATTGGAATTAAAGTAGAACTTGAGACATCAAATTTTGGATGTATGATTAATGAAAACCAAATACCTCCTTTAGGAGATGTCCATTTTCTATCTAGACGCCCTCTTCCTGCTGTTTGTTTTTCGGCGATAATTATGGTGCCATTTTCTTTCTTGTCTGCAGCAATATTTTGCGCAAAACTTTGTGTTGAATCAATTTCTTCAAAATAATAAACTCTTTTTCCAATCAGTTTTGTTTTGAGATCTCGTGTAATCTCCCACGGCAATAATTTTTCTGTATCATTAATCAGTCTGTATCCTAATTTTTGTTTTGATTCAATTTTGTAGCCAAGTGTTTGAATTTTTTTAATATGTTTCCAAACTGCAACTCTACTAATTTTTAAAACGTCACTAAGATCTTCTCCTGATAAATATTCTGAGTCATGAGTTTGGAAGAATGATAGAACTTTTACTAATCCAACATTGTCAAATGATGTGTATGACATTAGAAGCCTATGTCGATATCAAATCCGCCATCGTCTCCCATGTCGGATCCTCCCATATCGTCTGCTCCATCATCCATCCCTGCCATATCTTCTGCCGGAATGAAACTTCCCATACTTGCACCAATCATACTGAACATCATTGAAAACATCATCATATCTACAATTCCAAACATCATCATTGATGGTAAAAATGATTTATCTTCCTTCAGCTTTTGTTCTAATTCTTGCTTGTTGCCTGACTTGTATGTATTTTCTAATTGATTCCATTTTTCTTGTAAAATTTTTAGTTGACGTTCAAATTCTCTATATCCTTCTTCTGTTGGTTTAATCTCAATTTTTGTCCCAAGCCAGCCTTTCTTTTCATCTACCTTGATTAATCTTGCATTTTCTAATTTCTGTAAAATTGCTTCCAAATCTTTTGGTTCAACATTTGCCTCCCGTGAGATCTTATCAAATTTTGTTATGCCTCGGCTGATTGCACCTAAAACAACTGTTTCTTTATTTTCTTCATCCATGTTAGATTATCTTATATTTTCTTTTTAAAATATTGCCTAAAAATGTAATTGAATTTTATATTATGAATGCATAGCCCGATTATGAGTGAAACTAAGGTTATCCCAATATTTCCTTTGGATCTAGTGTTATTTCCAAACCAGGATCTTCCTTTGAGGATATTTGAACCTCGGTACAAACAGATGATTGATGATTGTATGCTTGGGGATAAGGAATTTGGAATCTGTCTTGGACATGATAGTGCCACATTGTCTAATTGGCAGGCACCATACAATATTGGAACCCTTGCAAAGATATCTGACTGTAAAGATGTGGATTCTACTAGCGGTCATCTATTTGTAAATGTCCGAGGTCGTAGAAAATTCCGAATTATTCGTTTGATTCCTCCATCACTAAAAAAGACCGATGATTATGATCCCTTTACTGTAGATGGCGTGGAGATGATTGATCAACTTCATCAAAATGATGGTATTGAAAAGAAAATGTACATACAAGCTGAGATTGAAATGATTTCTGAGATAGACGAATCCATTTCTCTTGGAGACTGGGAAAATCTAGTGGATTTATGGAAAAATAAAATCAAAAAAAGTACTGGAAATACTGAATTAACTTCTCATCAACTAGATCATGTTTTAGAACAATACTATCTAAAAACTGAAACTCCTACCATGGAGTATGTTCATTCATTATGTGCCTTGGCATCTGAAACTCCTCTAGATCTACAGCCAATATTGGAATGTACTAATCTAGAGCAATTACTCGAGCGAACTACAAAACTACTAGAATCTGATATAAACTACGAATAATTTCAAACCTAAAGTTCATAAACGATGAAAAACTATGAGCTAAAATTCGGAAACATAACATGGAAAAATTTGGAACTTTAGAATTTGTATTGGATCGTTATTCTGGTACCTGGTGCTGGAAGATTTCTGGAAATAGAGCCGTGAACATGGTCTCAAAATTAATCCCTCGTGGATGGTATGGCGATAAACCTGATGAAGTAATTGTCTCGGACAATGATGAGAACATTAAGAAATTAAAAATGATTGATGAGCGTTATACATTTGAACTCTTATCAAAATCTGTATGGAAACGAAAAATTGCACCTCTCACAATTAAAAAAACAAAGGTTCCAAAAATCGAAAAATTACAGCAAGCCTCACCTAGCAAACAATTCAAAGGAAACCTATTAGATTTTCAAAGAGAAGGTCTGGATTTCCTGATAAAATCTAGCGGAAATGCATTACTTGCTGACGAAATGGGTCTTGGTAAGACTGTTCAGACACTAGCATACATTTCAAAAGAAAAAAACTCTTTTCCTGCATTAATTGTTGCACCGCTTGTAACTTTGACAAACTGGCAAAGAGAGATTGAAAAATTCCTGAAGAAAAAAGGTAAAAATGGAAAAGTAATTGAAGGTGAAACTCCCTCGAGCACGATGATTAGAAATGGAAAACTTTCTGATATTGGTGAATATGATTTTTACATAATCAATTATGAATTATTGTACAAACGTCTACCTGATTTAATGAAACTGGGAATACGTTCTGTTGTATGCGATGAAGTACAACATCTTAGATCGAAAACCACTCAAAAATATGCTGCAGTAAAAGAATTGGCAGGTCTAGAGAGTGTAAAATATCGAGTCGGTCTGTCCGGAACTCCTATCTATAATCGTGGTTCTGAAATCTGGCCAATTGTTGATATCTTGAAACCAGGATTACTTGGAAGCTTTAAGGAATTCTGTGAATATTTCTGCTATGTAAATGAAAAAGGAAAAGCAATAGTACTTGAAAATAAACGTGATACCTTACGTAATCAATTAACAAAGCATGTCATGTTGAGACGAAAAAAATCTGATGTGCTAAAAGAATTGAAGGACAAGGTTAGATATCCTGAAATGATTCATGCAGATGAAAAATTCTACAAGGCTGAATTGAGTAAAATTTGGAAAAAACTTGAAGAAGAACAAAAATACGCAGAATCTGCATTTGATAAATCTGCATCATATCATAGAGCTATAGAAAGTGAAAGACAGGCTGCAGGTCTTGCTAAACTAAAACATGTAACAGGATTTGTAACTGATATCATGGAAATTGAAGAAAGTGTTGTAGTATTTTGTCATCATAAAGCAATACACAATTTACTTCATCATCATTTGGCAGACTTTAATCCTGCATCAATAATTGGTGGTCAAACTGATGTTGTTAGACAACGTGAAATTGATAGATTCCAAAAGGGTCAAACAAAATTAATGATTGCCGGATTAAGAGCTGGAAATGTGGGAATTAATCTAACAAATGCAAAATATGTTATATTTGCAGAACTTGATTGGAGTCCTGCAATTCATCGTCAGGCTGAGGATAGATTACACAGAATTGGTCAGAAAAACACTGTCTTTGCATACTATCTAGTTGGAAAAGGAACGCTTGATGAACATGTTGCAGAAATTCTTACTGATAAAGAATTTGAAATAGATTCTATATTGGATAAGCAAGGAGAATCCTTTGAAAATAAAGAAAAGGCAAAAATGATTCTTGCACAAATACACGATAAGCTTGGTCCAAAATTATAACCTCAATATTTTTTAATCAAAACTCTATATGAAAAATATGGATTTCATGTTGGAAGAAGAAATGATTGATTTATTGACATTTTGTTTACAAAACCCTACTTCTGATGAATTAGAATCCAAAAAATCCCGATTCAAAGAAATTGGAAAAGAACTTTTTGATGATGGTGGCGTTGATGCGATGGAGAATTTCTTTTTTGCAGTAGATAACCGCATTCAGGGTGAAATTGAGCAATCTCCAAAAAATTACCGTTCATTATGGAATGGAATTTCTGATGAGTGGAACTATCCGTAGGAAAATTCTTCAAAAAAGATTTTTTGATGTTCAGTTATGCTGCTTTACCAATTCTGAACATCGATATGCCGCATGTTGGGCATGTACCTTTTGTTGCTGGTTTGCCATTTTTCATGGTTACAGCTTGAGTACCATTCATTTCTCGTTTGTCTCTGCATTTTACGCAGTAACCTATTACCATGCCCAATACACTGTCTTCTCTTATTAGGAAAAACCTGTTAATTTTTTTCAACACTTTTAGTTCTTTTCTGGAGTGAATTTTACGAATAAATTCAACAGTTTACATTATATCTAATTCTCTGATTAATTTTTTTATGAAAAAAGCCTATTTTGGAATTTTATTCTTAATCATACTTTTCCCTATTTCCAATGCATTTGGAAATGAATTGACTCTAAATATCGACAAAGCGCTTTATGAAAAATCCGATTTCATTTCTGTATGGGGTTCTACTCCCTTTGACTCTGTTTTCATCTCTATCAAAGATCCTGATGGAAATAATGTTTGGAATGAAAGCCTAAACCCTGATGATGAAAAAAAATTTTCCACATTGATAATTGCAGGGATTGGCGGATGGCAAAAAAGTGGAAACTATCTTGTTGTAGCTGAATCTGGTGATTCGTCATTATCTGCAAAATTTTTCTATGACTCTGGTGCACAAGTAAATCCTCCTTCTGCAGTATCTGATTATTATATTAGTCCTGAAGATCTATATCTCACATTTGCAATTGCGATAATCATAATTGCAGGTGTATTTGTTTACCTTGCAAGACATATCATTTTAAGAAAGAAAACTAGTTATGATTATGCAAAATTAGATTCCAAAAAAAATCGTGATTACGAAAAGTATCATTCTGAATGGTCTGAAGAAGAAATCTTTGGTTCTCGTAAAACAAGTACTGATGCAAAAGAGTTTCGTGAAATGTATAATGAAAATTCATTACCAAACTACTATTTGATATTGGAACTAACAAACGATTCTTCAGCATCTGAAATTAAAAATCAATATAGAAAGTTAGCAAAACAATATCATCCTGATAGAAACAAGGATTCATCTGAAGAAAAGATGGCTCAAATCAATAAGGCATATGAGGTCTTATCTGATAAAAAACTAAAAGCAGAATATGATAAATTCTGTAAATTATTGTGATTCTATAGTTGCATCTTTTAGTGTTAGATATAAAATAATTTTTTCTGCATTTTGCATACTATTTTTAAGATTTGTTACAAGTGATAATTTTTGATTATTCTCTACATCTGTTGATAAAATTATATCCAAAAAATCCTTGTTGGGTCCAAGCATTGCTTTTGAAAGATGTTTTGAAATCGTTGTATCGTGAATTGTAGCCTCTACTCTCCATTCTTTCATTTCTGCAAAATACACGCCGCCTCTTGTAGTGGGTTCTGTTATTGGATTATCTGTTTGTACAATCTTGATTACATCTACTGAAAATGATTCACTTTCAACGCAAATTTTAAAATTTGAACTATTTTCTTCTATTATTTTTTGTAACTCTTTTTCATCCACGTGATATGTGATTAAATTAAAAAATATATGTCAATACAATTGTAATATTGTATGGCTGAATCTATAACAAAAGATCAACTAAAACAAGAACAAGACCAATTTGTTATCATTGATGTTAGAGAACCAGATGAAGTTGCAAATGGCGCAATCGAAAATTCACAAAATATGCCTCTAGGTCTGGTTATCAGGAATGCAAAAAAAGGTCAAATTGATGACTTAAAAGAAAAGAAAATCTGCGTATACTGTGCTTCTGGTTATCGCGGAAATATTGCAGCTGATGAATTAGTAAAAGCTGGATTTTCTGTGACAAATCTTGAAGGTGGATATATGGCCTGGACACAATAATTTGAGCTCTAACACAATCAAAAAGGCAGAAAAATTAGTTGCAAATGGTGGAGTTGTAAAAATTGAAGATGATCTATTCCAAGTGAAATCTTCAAGCGATCCATCAAAATCTTATTTTGTAACTTCTGATTCTTGTGAATGTCCTGGATTCAAAAATTTCTACAAATTCCATCATGGGAAAGGTTTGAAAGCAAACTGTTCTCATTTGGAGGCAATTCGTATATTTTTGAAAGAAAATAAATAAAAAATGCTGATTCTATGAATCAGATTGTTTATATACACATATTCGGTTGTTATACCAGTGATTAACTCTAAACACACACTGACAATTTTGGCAAGCTTGATGCTAGTTGCAGCAATGCCTATGGCATTTGCTGACGGACATGCATCTGATGGCTTGACAATTGAAGCAGATGCAGTTGAGGGTTCAACAACAATCACCATCACAGGACATGCTACATCTAGTAACACTCCTGTAACAATCATGGTTCTTGCACCAAATGGAAACGTTGTTTCTATTGATCAAATCAACCCTGATTCTGATGGCTCATTCACTTCAACAATCGGTGTTGGTGGTCCAATGTGGAAACAAGATGGCGTTTATTCAATAACCGCACAACAAGGTTCTGCTTCAATCAACAAATCAACCGTTGAAGTAGAGATTGCTGATGGTGCAGTAGTTCCAGAATTTGGCACAATTGCATCTCTAGTACTTGTTGTTGCAATTTCTTCAATCGTAGTACTATCTGCAAAAGGCAGACTTAGTTTCACACCAAGAATCTAAACTGTCCACTTTTCTTATTTTCTATTTTTATTTAGATACACTATAAACTTCATAAGCTCCATCTTTGTTACAATTGTATAGTTGGATGTTGAAAAATTTCAAGATGATGTATATGCCATAACTGAACTGTTATCGAAGAATCTGTCGCCTGATTTAATGCCTAAACTGAACTCTGTTAGGCAAAATCTAATTGAATCTTACAAGAAAAATTTAGTAAAAATTAATCATTCTGTTCTAGAATTAATCTGTGCAGCAGAACTAATCTCTCACGGTTTCACAGTAGATGTTGAAAAATCAATATCTGAAATTCTGGTTTGTGATTTATTTGGAAAAAGGGGGGATGACTCTGCAATTATAGAAATTGAGACTGGATTTACTCCTCCTGAACATGCATTAGATACTGTAGATTACTATGCTGCAAGAATTATCAGCAAGATTGCACGATATAGCAAGTATTGTGGAAAATTTTCCCTTGCTACTCCTGTAGTCAATATTTTGCCAATATCGGAAATATTTCTCCTTCCTCCAAATGCTCGAAATATCGATGACATCAAGAAACTCAAAAAACTATGTGACCGTTTTTACAAAAATCCTAAAATCAACTTAGAAGACATACAAAGTGCTCACATACATTCTGTCTATCTAATAAACACAGACAAAGGATTTGCTAAAGAATTGGATCCTGAATCATATCTACAAATGACAAAGCAATTGATGAAACAAAGTGAAATTGATCTTTAATTTTAGAAATTTGATCTTTTTTGACAATAATTTCTCATAAGGTTTAATACACGATTACCTAGGATGATTGCCATATGACTAAATACAAGTCCACAGCAGAAGTCATGAAAATAATTAGTGACAAAGATAAGATCCGTAATTTTGGTGTTATCGCACATGTGGATCATGGAAAAACAACTATGAGTGACAGTCTTTTGGCACACTCTGGAATCATATCTCCATCAACTGCAGGAAATGCATTGGCAATGGACTCGATGAAAGCAGAACAAGAACGAGGTATTACAATTGTTCAAGCTAACGTTACATTACATTATCAACAAGATGATGATGATTATGTCATTAACATGATTGATACTCCTGGCCACGTAGACTTTTCTGGTCGTGTAATTAGAAGTCTTAGGGCAATTGATGGTGCAGTCGTTGTGTGTGATGCTGTAGAAGGTATTATGACTCAAACTGAGACTGTAACTAGAATGTCTCTTGAAGAAAGAGTAAGACCTGTTTTGTATATTAATAAAATCGATCGATTAATCAAAGAACTAAGATTAACTCCTGAAAAAATGCAAGAAACTTTAGCAGGTGTTGTTGCAAACTTTAATGAATTAATTGATACATATGCTGAAGATGAGTATAAAGAAAAATGGAAAGTATCTATTCAAGATGGTAGTGTAACATTTGGTTCTGCTAAAGATAGATGGGCAATCAATGTGGATATAATGAAGAAAAAAGGTGTCACATTCAATGATGTAATTGATGCATATTCTGATTCTGGTAAAGTTGAAGATTTAGTAGAAAAAGCACCATTAGCTGAAGGTGTACTTGGAATGGTAGTAAAACATCATCCTCCGCCACACGTCGCACAAAAATACAGAATTCCAAAAATTTGGAAGGGTGATTTAGAATCTGATACTGGTAAAGCACTTCTTGCATGTGATGATGATGGTCCTACAATTATGATGTGTGTAAACATGACAATTGATCCTGCTGCAGGTCCTGTGGCAATTGGAAGATTATTCTCTGGTAAAATCAAAGACGGTCAAACTATAAACATCATTGATACAAACCGTGAAGGTCGTGTACAGTCTGTAAATTTCTTCATGTCAAATGTAAGAGAACAGGTTGGTGAACTCGGTGCTGGAAATATTCCTGCATTGTTAGGATTGACTGATGTCCGTGCAGGACAAACCATCTCAACCGTAAAAGACATTCCTGTATTTGAAGCATCAAAATATGTTTCAGAACCGGTTGTACAAATGGCTATTGAACCAAAACATCCAAAAGATTTACCAAAACTTGTTGAAGTTTTAAGAAAACTCACAATTGAAGATCCAAACCTTGTAATCAAAATTGATGAAGAAAGTGGTGAAACAATTATGGCTGGAATGGGTGTATTACACCTTGATGTTGCAGTAAATCTAATCAAAGATGCTAAAGTCGAAATTGTAACTTCTGAACCATTAATCAATTACAGAGAAACAATTAACGGAGGTTGTGAACCTGTCATGGCAAAATCTCCAAACCGTCACAATAAAATTTTCATGAAAGTTGAACCGTTAGAACCTGAAATTGCTGAAATGTGTAGAAATGGCACTCTCAGTGAAATGAAAGATAAAAAAGAAACTGCTCAAATATTACGTGAAAAAGGTTGGTCGCCAGATGTTGCAAAGAAGGTGATGAGATTTGATTCACGTGGAAATGTTATGATTAATGGAACCAAAGGTGTTCAATTTGTAGATGAATCTACTGATTCACTATTATCTGGATTTGATGAAGTAATGAGTGAAGGCGGTCTTACAAAAGAACAGGTAAGAAACTGTAAATTCACATTTACTCATTTTGTTCCTCATGAAGACACTGCCCATAGAGGATTGTCTCAAATTGGACCTGCATCAAGACGTGCATGTCTTGCAGCATTTTTGTCTGCAGAACCTGTATTGTTAGAACCAATGCTTGCAATAGAAGTTCGTGTTCCAACTGATCTAATTGGAAATGTTTCATCAGTACTGCAAGGTAAACGTGGTAAAGTCTTGGATATGCAACAAAAAGGTGCAACTAGTATTGTTGTTGGTGAGGTTCCTGCAGTTGAAACATTTGACATTTCTGAAAAAATGCGTGGTCAAACTGCTGGTAAAGCCATGTGGAATACACATTTCAAAGCATGGACTCCTGTTCCAAAATCAATTGCTGCAACTCTAACTGAAGATATACGAAAGAGAAAGGGCCTAAGTCCAAACCCACCTGCTGCAACTGAATTCATTGACCGAGACTAATGGTCAAAATTGAAACATTTGACGCAAATACTTTTTGGAATAAATCTTATGCACATCAACGTGGGAAATTACTAAAACGTGTCCAAGTTCCTGATGATCAAATTAAGATTCTGGTAAACAAACAGTATCTTGAGCTTCCAGCCCCACTTCGTTATGAAATTGAAACAAGTGGAATAAAAAAATCAGAACTTGACTAATCTTTCTTTACTTTCTGTCTTGTAGCAACGTTATATGTCCCATCATTTTTTATTGTCTTCTTAAATTTAGGATTTGAAAATGATGCAATTTTTGCATCTTTGAGTTTTTTACAGAGGTTTCGTATTGTTACACTACTGATGTTTGCAGCCTTTGATACTTGAGTTTGTGAAACTTTTTCGTTATTTGTAATTGCAGCAAGGTATACTACTGTGGCTGCCATTGCAACAGGATTCTTACCACTTGTTATCATTAGCTCTTCCGCTTTAATTAGGAATTTTATGGCATCACGTTTGGTTTTTTCTGATGCTCCAACCTCAGTTGTAATTCTTGTGATAAAGCTAACTGGATTGTAGGTCTCAAGTGTTAAATCAAGATCTCTTACCAACATTCTGTAAATTCTGTGTATGCTTGTTCTTCGAAGATTTGTTGCACCTGCAATGTCTTGAATTGTTCTTGGTGTGTTTGTAAATCGGCATGATGCGTATACACATGCGCTTAAAATGACGGGAATGCTTCTACCTCTTCCAATCTTTTTTGCTAATGTTTTTCTGTAAATGTATGCAGCCTGCTCAACTGCTGCATCTGAAAGTGATAATTTTGCCTTTAGTCCTTCCAAAAGTGTAAATGCTTTTTGCATATTTCTGTGACCTGGAAGTGCTTTGCTGTTTTTATCCCACATTCGTAGGCGATAGAATGTTCTTTTCATTTCGCCGCTAAGATTCTTACCTGTTGCATCCTTGTCTGATTGTTGAATTACCGTTGATAATCCCATGTCATTGAATGCAAGTGTTGATTTTCTACCTGTTCTGGATTTTGACATGTAGTCTTCGCCTGTTTGTACTGATTCTGGCCCAAGTTCTGCCAAATTTTCTGAGACAACTTCTCCACATGCTGCGCACATGACCTCGCCAGTAGTGCTATCAGAAACTAGTAGGACATCTTTTCCGTTACTGTTTTTACAAACATGATCACTGGATTCAGAATCTTTATTCACTATTCTAGTATGTCGTTTTGAATTAATTAGTAATGTCTTCTAGTGTTAATTTTTTTAATTTGGCACTATCATTCTTCAGAATTATTCTGATGGTGTAAATTGACCATGATAAATGACATTTCCTTTAGAAATTCATATTCTCCGTTTGACCAAGAATACTTGTTTGCATTATCCCAAAAATCTTGTTTTGGATTAGATTCTGAATCTTCAATTTGCATATTAAATATTAGATTTTGATCTATAATATGCAAATTGCCTCTTCTGATTGACAAAAATGCTCAAAAAAATTGATCCATTGTTAACTCTGAATTGATTTTATGCTGAGTTTAGGTCAAACATATCTACACAGAACCACATTTACACATACGGCCATACTAATACACATGAAAGCAAGATTTAACGGAAAGTGCCAAAGTTGTGGCGGAGATATCCAGAAAGGAAAGGAAATTGCCCGAAATGCAGATGATGTTTGGGTTCACAAACACTGCATTGAAGAATTAGTGGATTTGCCTTAAATCATATATCCGCGGTTTTTTTATTTTTAGCATGCTGATTAATCCTGTAGATCTCCTATTGTGGACATTTCGAAGGAATGAAAATGACGTTGTAAAACTGTATGATGCACTATCGCCAATTATGGAAGTATCAACTGGGGGTGATATGCTAAATTTTGGATTTTGGGATGAATCGACACCACACCCAATAGATGCTCAAAAACGACTATGCGCCATGATGGGTGATATGGCTCAAATCTCTTCGGCAGAAATGATAGCTGATGTTGGAAGTGGAATTTCAGGTCCTGCAAAAATATGGATTTCCCAATATCCTTCATTACAAATATCATCTGTAAATGTTAATTTCTCACAATTGGCCTCTGTTGAATCTGACAATATTTCAAAACTTAATTCAACTGCCAGAATGCTTCCTTTTTCAAACTCTTCTTTAGATCGTGTAATTGCATTAGAATCTGCACAACACTTCAAACCTGTCGGTGATTTTTTTTCTGAATCATATCGTGTCTTGAAAGATGATGGAATTCTTGCTCTTGCAATTCCAACTGCTACAGATGATTCTAGTTTGAGTAATCTTGGAATTTTAAAATTTACCTGGTCATCAGAACATTATTCACAAAAAAATATTCTAGATGAAATTTCCAAAAATGGATTTGAAGTTATAGAATCAAGTGACATTGGAAAAAATGTTTACCCGCCTCTTGCTCAATATTATATCAATAATCGTGAAGAACTACGGAAAAAAATTCTTTCTCGTTATTCTAAATATGTAGAAAAAATACTTTTTGAATCTATGAAAAAAATGCAATCTGCATCTGAAAATGGATTGATCGGCTATTCAATGTTGAAATGTAAAAAATTAGCACTAGACTCACGCTAGTGCATAACTATTAAATATCATAATTGAATAGATACTTCATGGGCGCATCATGTAAAGGAATATGCACACAGCACAAAGTAATGAAAGTTCCAAATTCAATGAAGTATCAGTATGGACTAAAACGTTGCAGTTGGTGTGAAGTATGGCTTGATACAGAAGAGATTCGTTGCACTTGTTGCAAAATGATTTTGAGAACTAAATCACGAAACAAGAAAAGAGCCATAACTGTCAAAACACCAACAACAGTTGCTGCTTAAAATGAATTCCAATAATCAAACTAAAGAGATTTCAAAAAAATCACCGACAAAACCGGTTGTCATAATTGGCGCCGGCGTCGGTGGGTTATCCATTGCAACACTCTTGGCCAATGACGGACACTCTGTTTCTGTTTATGAGAAATCTGATAGAGTTGGTGGACGAACTGCCTCCATGGAATTCAAAAACCATATTTTAGATAACGGGTTTCATATTATGCCGTTTTACAAAAAATCTGCAATTTATGAAATTTTAAAAGACGTCAAGATAGAATCCAGACTGAAACTTGCAATTGTTGATAAAATTGCATTTTATGATGATGGATTCCACACATATCCAAAAGGTATTGGAGATATTCTCAAAATGTCTTTGATACCCTTCAAAAGTAGAATATCATTATTGAAAATTCTACTACCTATGGCTTTCACCAGTATGGAAAAAGCTGAACAGCTTGATTCTGTACCGTTGACAAAAGTCACATCCAAGCTTGATTTCCATTCTAAGCAATTTTTTGATGCTGTGTGTATGCTTGCATTTGCAGATACTCCTGATCATATCTCTCTTGGTGAATTTGCAAGAACCATAATTCGCGCAAATCCCTTCAAAGGAGGAACAAGTGAATTTGCATATCCTGACATGGGTGGATATGACCGAATTAGTGAGGTAATGGCAAATTATGTCAAGGAGAAAAACTCTCAAGTAAATCTTGGCCATTCCATCAAAAAAGTACTTGTTAAGGATAGAAAGGTGACTGGAGTTGAACTATCTACTGGAGAGATAGTTGAAAGTGACTGTGTAATAATCTCATATCCTGCATATCATGCAATAAACCAATTATTTGATAATGGAATATTTGATGATGATTTTATCACAAAGACAAATCGTTTGAATAAAACTACCTCTGTTGTAGAGGTTCACTTTGCATTATCAAAGAAATTGGATGAACGTCAGGTTGTTTTCCCTGTAGGTGAACATTATGTTTCAAAAGGAATATTTTTCATCTCAAACATTACCCCTTCAGTTTCCCCCAAAGGAGAACATCTCATAATTGTTGGCACTCCTGTAAAACCTGAAGAAACCGAAAATCCTACACGGATTAAAGAAATTGTCTCTAAGATGAAACAAGAATTATCTGATATTTATCCTGATTTTGATGATTCATTACTCTGGGATAGACCTATGGCCTGGAAGCTGGTAGAAGCTGTAGTTAAAGAACCAGGCTTGGTGTGGAAAAACAAAATGCCACATTCTGTTTCACATGTTGATGGGCTATTTTTTGTAGGTGATTCTACTGTAAGTTATGGAATAGGAACTGACTCTGCAGCACATAGTGCGGTTCTGGCACATCCATTAATACAAAAACATCTTTCGTCACTGTGAGTGTTTTTTTGCATAATTTGCAAATTCATCCAAAACCATTTTCATGCTACTTTCGATTTTACTTTTAGCAAACATTCCTAAAATTTTCAGTCCTCCTGATAACACAAAATCCACTTCGATCGTAACTTTTGTTTTTTCTCCTACTTTTTCATATCTCTCATCAAATATGGTGCCTTTGGCCTGTCCATCTAACATCTTGACAATATGCCTATCTGGTTTTTCAATTACATGTTCTGTAGTAACATTCACTGTTTTACCAAGAAAACGGAGTGTCTCGAAAATTTTTGTTCTATTCCCATCACTCTCTACAATTTTTAATTCTAGAAAATATTCTGGTAGTATCTCTGTAAATTTTTCATAATCTGTACTAATTGCAAAAAATTTGTCTCTATCAATATCTACTAATTTTGTAAAAGAAAATTTTGGCATACATTTTTTGATAATTCATTGAATTAAAGTTTAGAGATACTCCGTTAGGCACTAGTCATTGAATTAGCACTTGCTTATATATTGTAAATGCGACGATTGTTTAATGAAAGCACTACTCGCGGGAGTTGCAAGTGTCTTACTATTGACCTCAATGGTCGCTAGTGTAGATGCAAACAATGTCCCTGACTGGGTAAAAAATAACGCAGGATGGTGGGCTGCAGGTCAAATTGATGATACTGCATTTGTCTCTGGTGTTCAATATATGATTGAAAATGGAATAATTAATGTTCCATCAACTACCAGAAGTTCAGGTACCTCTGATACTATTCCAAGTTGGGTAAAAAATAACGCAGGATGGTGGGCTGACGGTACATTAACTGAAAATGAATTTGTAAATGCACTTCAATATTTGATTAAAATGGGAATCATGAAAGTTAGCGCAAGCGCTGTAAGTGATGACGGTGCATCAAAATCTCAGTATCAAGAAGCTCCTAAAGAAACCACAAAACCCCAATCATCTGGTAACGCAGATCTTGATGAAATGTTAGTAAAATGTCAAGGTGGAGAGAACAAAAGAGAAATTCGTGAATGTGAAAAAACAATCAAAGAAGAATACAAACTAAAAACATACATGAATGATGGTGAAAAATACCAACTTGGTAATGTAGCAATTTATTATGTTGCAGACTGGAAAGAGGAAACTCGCAAAGGTGTAAAAGAATACAATAACATTGCATACACTGCAACTGGCCAAGCTCTCTTGAACTTGCAAATACTAGTTCAAAACACTGGTACTGCAAATGAAACTCTAATGTGTACAAGTCCTTCCATATGTAACTACACTGTATGGGATGGAGGCAAAAAATGGGTCAACTCTGGCTCTGATTTCACATCTGGTAACATTGTTCTAAAACCGGGTCAAGCCAAATTTGCAAATATTTTATGGGGTCCTGCAATAGGTTATGGAAGTTATGAAAACTTTGAGTATGATTCAGGTAAAGATTATTACTTGAGAATATCTGAACCATTTGGAAAACTAGATCTTCCTTTGAATCTTGTAGTTGTTCCATAACATCTCTTTCTTTTTATTATGATCAAAAATGTCTGACATAATCTGGGGAACTGTAACAAAAATAATTTCGACGAATTCATTTGAGATGAATGTATCGCATCAAAAAGATACTAATCAAGATAGTTATCAAGATGTTGAAGAAATCAATTTTACAGAAATTGACATTCCAAGTATTCCTGCTGATGAAAACTCTAGAAATGTCTCACAAATTGAAGAAAATTTGAAGGATAAATTTGTAAAATGTGAAATTTCAGGCAGGAATTCTGAAAATAGACTTGTCTGTGCAGTCTCTCATTCAGGCGCCGGCGGATACTGATGTGGTCTCCTCAAATTCTACTTGAACCATCTTCGTATAATGAACTGATTTCTGGAAAAATTCCTGCCTTAATAGTTCCTAAAATTTTATCAAAAACTGAATGTGCATCACTATCCTCTAAAATATCAAATATTCAAACGACAGACAAAAAGCCTAAAAAATTTGGTACCTCTCTTAGCTCTCATATTTATGAAAAACCACAATATTTCTCAAACGCAAAAACATCTAATGACTTTTTGAAAAAATTATTTGCAGAAAACACATCTCCCATAATTTCTATGCGTGAAACTATCTCGAAAGTATTTCAAAAACAACTTACTACTGCAACCGAAAATGGCATGTCATACTCGGATGCTGTAATAAGAATTCATGGTAATAATGACTCTGTACATCTACACCGTGATAATTCTCATTTTGAGATGAGCCACTATAATGTAAGTTGTCTTAAAAATCAATTATCTGCAATTCTTTATCTTCAATCTCCCGAAGAAGGTGGCGAATTAACAATTTTTCATAAAATGTGGAATAGAAATGATGAATGTATGCGTGAACCTGATTTTGGATATTCCTCTGAACTCATCAAAGATGTTAAACAGACAAAGATTTCCCCTGTTGAAGGAAATATGGTTATACTAAATCCAAAATTTTATCATCAGATTGAGCATGTAAATGGATTAAGAAATAGAATATCGATAGGATTTTTCTTTGGAGAACTATCTAAGAATTATCTATGTTCGTGGTCTTAATTATTTTACAAATATTTCCATCGTATCAAACTTGTTTTGATTGTTTTCAATTTCTGAAAATATTGTATCAGAATCTATCTCTATCCATTTTGATTCTCCTTTGAACTTTACATGATCTTGCACGTAAACTCCTGATGGTCCTGAAACTCTAACTAATATTTCATCGTCAGTTACTCCCATTACTGGAAAAGGAACTTTGATTGTCTTTTCGTTAGTATGTGCATGAATGTTGATTGAGTACTCTTTTTCATGAAATATGGCTTTTCCTTCAAAGCCATTTTCACTCGAATTGAGATATTTTACTCTTAATTTGAATGGTAGTTTTAGTTCCATGAAAATTATCCTTGAAATTGCCTATTTAACAAACGCAAAAAAATTCGGTGTTAGCACTAGTTTTCATGCCTAGAAAAAGGCACCATACAAAATGGGTATCCATGTGTTAAATTCTCAAATGTACAATGATAATTATGAAGAAAATTTTATTCATTGGATTATTTTGTTTATTGATGCTTCCAGCATCTGCATTTGGACACAAACTAATTCCCACCGATGGAAGCAATATTGATTATGAATCTGCATTGATTATTCCTGATCCTGTAATTTCTTGGGCAATGTATGAAGAGTTGGAAGGCAACGCATTGTTTTACAAGTTTGAAGCAGAAAAAGATGATAGGCTTTACAGTAGTATTGTAATTCCAAAATTAGATGATTTGGAAAATTTTACTCCCTCACTTGTACTGATAGGGCCTTCAACATTTCTTGATCTAGTAGATGAACTCAAAGTAATTGACGTTGACAAAAATTTTGATTATCCTATTCCTGACGGTTACGATGCTTATGTCTTTGATTTCAATGGACCCATACCTTCAAAAGAATTCTATGAACCCTTTGGTCAAATCACGTATTGGGAACGTCAAGAAATTGATCTAGAGTTGGAAGCGCCTGGAACTTACTACATGGCGGTTTTTGACAAAAATGGATCTTCTGGAAAATTGGCTCTTGCTATTGGATATATAGAAGATTTCTCTGGAAATGATTTTGTCACTGTGTTGCCAAATGCATGGCTTGAATCACGATATTTCTCTGAAGATTTCACTCCTCTTGTAATATTCGTTGGAATTGTATCGGGAATTTTTGCTTTAATTGGTTTTGGAATATACAGGAAGATTAAACAATAATAATATTATCTAGGAAATATTCTTCTAACTAGTGGAAAACAAATTCCAAAAAATGTTGGAACAAGCATCTGATCTTGCTGAAGATCAAGAATATGAAGAAGCCATACTTGTATATGAAAAAATTCTAGATTCTGATCCAAAACACATTCCTGCATTGTTAGATAAAGCTGCTACATTACAACGAATGGGAAAAAACTCTCAATCATTTCAAACTTACAATTCTGTTCTAAATGAAGATTCAAAAAATTTAGATGCGTTAGTTGGAAAAGGAACTTTACTACATGCAAAGTCAAAATTTTCCGAAGCTATCGAATGTTATGATTCTGCTCTAAAAATTAAGCCTCGATTTGCAATGGCCCTTGCTTGTAAGGGAATGTCTTTAGGTGAATTAGGAAAACTTGATTCTGCATTGACATGCTTCAAAAAAGCACTTGTGATAGACAAGGATTATGATTTGGCAAATATGGGTAAACAAAAGGCTCTGGAACTACTAAAATCTCAAAAATCTAAAAAATAGACACGTCGCCAGGTGCTGGACCTCTCTTTTTCTCATGATATTCGAAAAAGTCTTTGTGTACTGTATCTTGATGTTTTCGTAGAGTCTCGTAGTCATCAAATGTATCATGACACAAAAAACACTTTGGTTTATCTTCATCAACTAAAGGCAGTACCATGCTAAAACTTGGCTTGCATTGTTTTATATTTTCACTGTTACGAAGTTAATCATGTTAGAAGAGCTTGTAGGAAGTTCAACTGCAATTGAACGTGCAATAAATGGTGAAGAACTGACATTTGACGACGGAATGGAGTTACTTAATGATGATAATCTTCATGTGGTTGGCGCAGCAGCTGATATTGTAAGAAAAAAACTGGTTGGGGATACTGTATCTTTTGCAGCCTCTTATTACATGAATTATACAAATTTGTGTGCTGCAAGCTGCCAGATGTGTGCATTTTATCGTAAAGGTGGAGAAGATGATGCTTACACGCTTACCCCTGATCAAATAGAAAAAAGAGTCGCAGCTGCAAAAGATTTGGGTGCAACTGAAGTTCACATCGTAGGGGGTTTTCATCCTGATTTACAACTGGATTACTATGAGCAAATGATGTCTGCAATTAAACAAAAACATCCTGACATGACTATCAAGGCATTTACTGCTGCAGAAATTTTCTTTCTATCAAAGTTAACAAAAAATTCCATAACTGAAATTCTATCTCGACTAAAAGCTGCTGGTCTTGATTCGATGCCTGGTGGAGGAGCTGAACTATTCCACCCTGATGTCCGGTCAAAAATTATTCGAGGAAAATGTACTGGACAACAATGGCTTGACACAATTGAAATTGCACATAATCTTGGAATCAAAAGTAATGTCACAATGTTGTATGGTCATATAGAAAAACCAGAACACATTGTTGATCATCTCATTAAGATTAGAGAGTTACAAAAAAAGACTAATGGATTCATTACTCTAATTCCGTTAAAGTTTAGTCTGGATAACACTGAGCTAGAAAAAGAACACAAAGTTACGCATGAGTCTTCTTCAATTTATGATCTAAAAATTATTGCATTATCCAGATTAATGCTTGCACAAACACTCAAGAACATTTCTGTGTACTGGGTCGCTTATGGAACAAAGCTTGCACAAGTAGCATTGTCACATGGAGGAAATGATTTGGTCGGAACTGCATTTTCTGAGGAAATTTATCGTGCAGCAGGCAAGCCTACTAATTCATCGTTGCTCGAATTGGCAACTTTGGCAAAAGAGATTGGACGAAAACCTATCCAACGAAATACATTCTTTAAAACACTTCAAACTTTCACTTAGTTGCAGGTTTCTTTTCTGTTTTCTTTGCGCCGCCTTTTCTTTTTCTACGTGCTCCAAAACTAATCAAAATCAGTAAAAATCCAATTCCCACTAAAATCCCTGCAAGTGTTTTGAAATCTTCATTTTCTCTTTCATTGACCATAAACTCATACTTCTCTTCTTCAGTCATTCCTTCTCGGCCAACTGGAGTCATATCTGATAGAACTCCTGAAAGTATCATTCCAACAACAATCATTGATATTCCACCTGCTAAAATTTTCTTATCCACTAACATTACATAATTTAGGAAATCTAGATTTAATTAACAATTCGCCAGATTTCTCATATGGCCCAACTCCCAAATTTCACAAGCAAGGTTTTCTTGGCTCCTATGGCTGGAGTTAGTGATCCCGCTTTACGTATAATGTGTAAGGAAATGGGTGCTGGTCTTGTTGTTACTGAACTTACTAGTGTTAATGCTATTGTTGCAAAACACGAGCAGCTAGAATCTCAATCAAAAAACATAACTGAATTTATTGAATTTTCCGAAAAAGAACGTCCATTATCTGTTCAATTATTTGGCTCTGACATTGTGGCATTAGAAAAGGCAGCAAAAATTGTAGAGCCTCATTTTGATATGATTGATTATAACATGGGATGTCCTGCACCACACATTACAAAACAAATGGCAGGTGGTGCATTATTACAAAATGCAGATCTAACACGTCAAATATTCCGCACTCTAGTTAACACTGTAAAAAAACCAGTTTCATTAAAAATGAGAATAGGTGTGACTGAGGAAAACAACTCTCTCTTTTTAGATATTGCAAAAATTGCAGAACAAGAAGGCATTGCAATGATGACATTGCATCCACGAACCGTTTCTCAGGGATATTCTGGTCATGCTAATTGGGAAATGATTAAAAAATTAAAACAAAATGTTTCTGTACCTGTGGTTGGAAATGGTGACATCACTTCTCCTGAAATTGCAAAAAAGGTTCTAGATTACACTGGATGTGATTATCTAATGGTTGGTAGGGGTGCGATGGGCAATCCATTTATTTTTGAACAAATTAATGATTATCTTGAAAATGGTGTATACAAAAAATACGCCCTTACAGACAGACTAGAAGCATTTGTTAAGTATCTTGAACTAACTGAAAAATACAATATTAGATTTGCAAATATCAAACAACAGGCAATTCGATTTACAAAAGGAACTGTCGGCGGTGCACAGCTTCGCAATAGACTTAGTACTGCAACAAATACTGATGATCTAAAAGGATTGCTCTTACAAAAAGTGACTGTTTAATCACTTGTATAGGTCAAACTCTGGACTTCTTTTTTGGCTTTTTACCTCTGACATCACTGCCTTTACAACCTCATTGTGATTGTATGTCAGATGTCTGAGAAACTTTGCTGATATGTCTGCTCTTGTTTCGTCATCTGCAAAAAGCATCTCTTCAGATGCTAACTCATTCATCATTTCTTTACATTCTGGACAAGGGTCGAAATCCAAGAAAAGCTTCATGAATAATTTTCTTCTCTGGATAATATTAACTAGATCCTGAATTGATAGTCTCAGAACTAGAATTCTTCATCATCAATGAAAAGTCCAGAGTAATCATATGTTGAATCATTATTTTGGTTTGTTTTCATGTATAGAGTAAGTGAATTTTGAATATAAGCAGTATGAACAATTTATCTTTGATTCATTTTTTGAAAAAATGATTGCTAAACATACAAAACCCTACCTGGTTTTTCATCGGAATAATTCTATTAATTTTAGGTTCGTTTGTAACCATTTTTGATTATCCTCAGATTCAATATTTTGAAAATATGGATTCAGAGATGTACTCCACCTTGGAATCTGAGCAAAAAGAAATTCACAATCGATTAATAATTGAATTTTCAGTTGGGCTTGTCATTCTTCTAGCAGGTGGAGCATCATTTGTTGTATCCTTTTTTAGAAATTCTAAGAAATAATTAAAGCGGTTTTGAAATTTTCAATTCAAAGTCAGGAACCAGCCCTTTTTCTTTTGCCATTTCAAACATCAATCTTACCGCCTTTTCTCCTGCCTCGCCCATGTCTACCGTAACTTCATTGACATACATTAGGACAAATTTTTCAATCAACTCTCGTGATTTCCCTCTACTATACTTCATTGCATAATCAAGTGCATCTGGTATGTTATCTCTTGCAAATTTGATGGATTCTTGCAAGTATTTATCAAATTTGTAAATTAATTCTTCACCTAGCTTTTCACTCATCACATTAACTCCTAGCGGAACTGGCAATCCACCTGATTTTTCATGCCACCATTCACCAACATCAAGAATTTTCTGTATTCCTTCTTCGCCAAATGATAACTGAGTTTCATGAATTACCAAACCAACATCTACTTTGCCGCTTCTCACTGCCTCTGGTATGTCACTAAAATTCATTTCAACATAATCAAATTTTCCAATCATTAACTGTAGAAGTAAGTATGCTGATGTCATCTCTCCTGGAATTGCAATTTTTGATTTTTTTATTTCTTCTATGGTCATTGGTTTTGTAGCTGTAACTATTGGACCGTAATTAATTCCAAAACTTCCTCCACTTCTCAACATTACATAATTTGGAATGTAAGCACAAGCATGTACTGAAACTGCAGTAACATCAAGTTCTGGATTTTTTGCTTTTTTATTCAAATTTTCAATATCTTCTATGACATGTGTGACAGAAAAATCGTCAGATTTTACTTTCTCAGTAAACATTGCATAAAACATGAATGCATCATCAGAATCTGGTGTATGTCCTACAGAAATATCCACGATCTTAAAGCATATTTCTCGTAATAATAACCAAAGTTTTTGAGATATATAATAAATAAGATGGCTTTGTATACTCAGTGATGATCTGTGCTAGCTGTGAAAACCACAAACACTTTGAATGCATTGATTGCCAAAATAATCATACCACTGAATTATGTAGTTGTGATTGTCATCTATCAGAACACGAACACGACGATTAACATATTAGTTCTAAACACAATTTTTCATTATGGATGATGATCCTCACTCTGATGAAGAAATTTTAGAAATTTTGAAAATGAAAAAAGTTGCAGTCGTAGGAATGTCTAAGAATCCTGATAAAGCTGCACACTATGTACCAAAATACCTGCATGATAATGGATATGATGTAACTCCTGTTAATCCAAATGCAGATGTTATAATGAAAAAACAATGTTATGACGAAATTACTGATGTTCCAACTGATGTTGACATTGTAGATGTATTCAGACCATCAGATCAGGTCATGCCAATCATAAAAGAAGCAATAAAGAAAAAACCCAAAGTAATCTGGCTTCAAGAAGGAATACACAATGAAGAGGCAGAAAAACTTGCCCGAGATGCAGGAATTGATGTTGTATACAATAGATGCATGTTGGCTGAACACCGAAGGTTGGCATAATGTCTGATACTTCATTTCAAGCATTTTATGAAGAACTCACATTATTGGTTGAAAAGTTCGAAAAAAAGCAGATGCAAATTAAAGTTGAATCTGACCTTGATTATGATTCTGTAAAAATTTATGGGGAAAAAATGGATTCTGTAACTCGTGCAAAATTAGGAATCGAAGATGCTGCAGAATTAGCATACACAACTGCAGAACATCATCCGTATTGGGCAGTATTGTACAATTCTGCAGAAATTACAAAAACAATCCTTGAGAAATGGAAGGGTGAATTAACTACTGAACAATTAGAAGAAATGAAGTGGAACCTAAAAGAGATTCAAAACACTATCTCAAACATAGAAAATAAACTCAAAAAATAATCAGATAAATACAATCAATAACAAAAACCATTCATGGTAATCCGAATTGGAATTATAGGGAAAACCAATACCGGCAAAACCACATTTTTCAATTCTGCCACTTTAGCTTCTACAGAAATTTCTACATATCCATTTACAACAAAAAAACCACAAAATGGAACTGCACAAGCAATCACGTTATGTGTACATATGGAGTTCAATGTTCAATGTGAACCAAATCATTCCAAATGTGTTGATGGATGGCGTTACATTCCAATAGAACTAATTGATTTACCTGGATTAATCAAAGATGCATGGAAAGGAAAAGGATTAGGAAACCAATTCCTTTCAATTGCTGCACAATCTGATGCTTTACTGCATGTTGTTGATTGTTCTGGAAGTATTGATGCAACAGGAAAAATTTCAGAACCTGGTTCGGGTGATCCTGTATCTGACTTTGCTGATATTGAAGAAGAGTTGGTAATGTGGTATCAAAAAATTCTTGAAGGTAATCGTGACAAACTATCTAAAAACATACGTGATGGTGTAGAACAAGTAGATGCTTTAACTGAATTATATCAAGGAATTGGAGTAAAGAAATCTCATGTTATTCAAGCCCTCAAAACAACTGGACTTGAAGAAACTGCATTTGATGACTTTGAAATGGGGCAGACTAAAGAATTTGCAAAAATCTTGCGTAAAATATCAAAACCTACTTTGATAGTTGCAAACAAGATTGATGTTCCAGGTGCTGATGAAAACTTTAATCGTCTTCGTGAAAGATATAATGAAGTCATTACCGTTCCTGCAAGTGCAGACAGTGAATTAACCTTGAGACGTGCTGAACAACAAGACTTGATTAAATATTCGCCTGGCTCTGAACAGTTTGATGTTATAAAACCTGAAGACCTTAACGAAAAACAGTCAAACGCACTAAACTTCATCAAACAAGATATCATGGGCGAATACATGCGTACAGGTGTTCAATTTGCAATCAATGTCACCGTTTTCAAATTGCTAAAAATGAATGCTATTTTCCCTGTTGCAGATGAAACAAATCTATCTGACAAGAAAGGGCGTGTACTTCCTGATTTATTCTTACTAAAAGATGGTGCTACGGTAAAGAATCTGGCAAATGAAATTCATACTGATTTATCAAAAGGATTGTTACATGCTAAAGATTTGAGATATAATCTTCGTTTACCAACACACTATCAATTACGAGATAGAGATGTTATTTCTCTTGTAAGCGCAACAAAGAAATCAACTGGATGAAATTAGTGAATATCTATGGAATCTGTAAATTTTGTTATTTTGGGTGATCAAGAAATTGCTACTGATTTTGGAAAAAAAGGTACCTCTACTGATTTAACATTATTTGATAGAAAAGAATCTGAAAAAATTTACACTTTTGTTACTCCAAACGGTTTTCCTGAAAAAATACAGCCATTATTCCAGGCAATTGCATTGGCAGAATATGTGATATTTCACGTAAATGCACTTGACAAATTCACTGGTGAACAAATTATTGCATTAGATGCATTAGGGAAAAAAGATGGAATTATTTCTCATTCATATGATGTTGATGAAGCAAGATTGGATTTGATGATTAAGGGAACTGTACTTGAAGGATACAAAAAAGTTGAACAAGATAAAATTAAAGAAGAGTTGGTAAACTTTCCAACTGCAAAAAAAGACGGCAATACAAGTATTGTAATTGATCATACATTTGATGTAAAAGGTGTAGGAACTGTAGCATTAGGAAAGGTTCTATCAGGAAAGATCACTCAGTATGACAAAATTCAGCATTATCCTTCTGAAATTGAAGCAATGGTAAAATCAATTCAGATGCACGATGATGATGTCAAAGAATCTATATCTCCTGCTCGTGTTGGTTTATCTCTCAAAAATATCAAACATGATGAGATTACACGTGGTGATGTACTATCTAATGATACATCAATCAAAACTGTAACTGAAATTACTATTGACTTTAAACAAAATCAATTTTTCAAGGCTACTTTGGCAGAAAATCAAATGTGTCTTGTAAGTGTAGGTCTTCAGATAAAGGCTGCAAAATTTGCATCCATTTCTCCGATGAAATTAACCTTTGAAAAACCAGTCATCGTAATGCCTGGAGATGTCTGTGTTTTACTAAAACCTGAATCTAACACTGTTCGTATAATTGGCAGCGGCGCTCCACAATGAATCCTGCCAGAGCATGTCCCATATGTCCTGATTGTGGCTCTAAAAAATTTGAAAGACTAGAGGCGATGGCGTAAAGGTTCAATGTGCAAACTGTAAAAAAATAATTAGTATTTGACTTTCAGTATTGAAAATCGTCTTTTTTATTTTTAAACATTAGGATGACCATAAACTAGATGAATAAATGTAAAGAATGTGGAAAATCTCTAAAAAATTCCGTTGCTACACACTGTTCTGATGAATGTCTTTTCAAAGGAATTGAAAAGAGTGAATCTCTTGTACGGGGAAATGACCTTGATACAGAAATTACAAAATTTAACAAAAAATAATCTATTCTTTATCGATATTCTCTAAAACATCATATGCTTCTATGACTAACTTTTTCTTTTTCTTTGATCCCCATTCATCTTTGGTATGTCCAAAATTCTTCGACATGAAAAATATCTCTAAACAGTCTAGATAACATCTTAGTCAACATTGCATTGCACTGCATACTTGTTCATTATATTCGTCAAATAATTTCATAATTTATGCAATTACTTGAAAAGGGCAATTTCATCGATAGTGATATTCAAAAAAATAATTTATTGAACATTTTATCTGATGATTATTCTCGAAGTTTACTAAACTTAATAATTGAAACTCCAAAATCGGGGGTTCAGCTCAGCAATGAAACTGGAATTCCAGGAAGTACTGTCTATAGAAAAATAGCACGAATGGCTGATTTGAAATTATTGAAAATTACTGGAATTATCAGTCCTGAAGGAAAGAAAATTTTTCTTTATCAATCTAAAATTAAATCCATTTACACCAAATTTGAAGGAGGATTCATCCACATGGAAATAGTTCCTAACGAAATTCAATCCAATCTTTAATATCTTGCAAAACAATAACGAAACTGTGGAAAGCATATCTCGTAAAAAACATACTATTGAGAAAAAACCAACTCGTAGTACAAGTTACCGTTTACCTGAAGAAATTCTAAATGAATTACAAACTGAAGCTCAAGAAAAAAATATCTCTGAAAATGTTTTGGTTAAACAGATTTTGGAAAAACATGTCAAATGGGATAGAATTGAAGAAGTGGTTGGAATGATACCTGTACCACATGGGTTACTAAAAATAATTGGAAAAGAAATGACTGAAAATCAGATAGATGATCTTGTAGAAAAGCTATATCCGATAATTATGGATTCTACGATGTTTGCAAAAGGCGGAGATGACTTGGAGCGCACTATTGAAATGCTTGAAGATTTTATGCGTGCGTCAGGATTAAACTCGGATCATAGGGTGGAAGGACAAATTCATCATTTTATTATTCAACATGGATTGGGAATGACTTGGTCTGTATTCATAGAAAAATTAATGCAAAAAATATTTGCAAGCAAAACATCTGATTTGGAATTGAAATGTCAGCTAACTGACACTACTGTAGTTGCATCAATTCCACTTGGTTCTGATTTTGATGAACATTCGTATTAATCTGAAAAATTCTACCTAGACAAACATTCTGATAAATCTTCATGAAATTTACTTGCTTGAAAATCATTTAGATTATCATCTCTATTTTCTAGTGCAAATTTCTCCATTTCATCACATGTCCATCCTTCCCAGATTCTAGGATTTGTAACATTTTTTTCAAACATGTTAATCCCTACAATACTCACAGGAACTACAATTGCAAAAATTACAATTATTAGCAATTTTACAAACTTTGGATTATCTGTAATCATGAATTTGATTATTGCATAGATTATATAGAATTGACTTTGAGTTTGAATATGGCAAAGACATGGAAAGATGAAGACATTAGTCTTGACCCTATCAAAGACCAAACTATTGCAGTAATTGGATATGGTATCCAAGGAGATGCACAGGCAAACAATATGAAAGATTCAGGCCTGAAAGTTATTGTCGGTCTAAGAGAAGGTAGTCCAACTTGGAATAAAGCAAAAGAAGATGGTCATCAGGTTATGTCAGTTGCCGATGCCACAAAACAGGCAGACATTGTTCATATTTTACTTCCAGATATGGTTCAGGCCAAAGTGTACAAAGAAGAAATTGGTCCAAACCTTTCAGAAGGAAACGCATTATCATTTTCACACGCAGCAGCAATTTACTGGAAATGGATTGACGCTCCAGAAAATGTTGATCTAATTATGGTTGCACCAAAAGGTCCTGGCTCTAAAGTAAGAGAGACATACCTACAAAACTTTGGAACTCCATCAATTGTTGCAGTAGAGCAAGACAAGACAGGTAAAGCATGGGATAGAACATTAGGAATTGCAAAAGCAATTGGTAGTGCACGTGCTGGACTAATTCAAACAACATTCAAAGAAGAAGTTGAAACTGACTGGTTTGGGGAACAAGCAGATTTGTGTGGTGGTTCTGCATCAATGGTAGTTAACGCATTTGAAACATTAGTAGAAGCAGGTTATCAGCCAGAAATCGCATACTTTGAGGTATTACACGAATTAAAATTAATTGTCGATATGATTCAAAGATACGGTATTAACGGAATGTGGAGACGTGTCTCTGAAACTGCAAGATACGGAGGACTCACAAGAGGTCCAATGGTTATGACATCTGATACAAAAGAAAACATGAAAAAGGTTCTAACAATGATCCAAGACGGAACATTCAACAAAGAATGGATTGATAATTATCAAAATGAAGGTAAGGCTGCATTTGATAAATACATGAAAGACTTGGATGGTCATCAAATCGAAACTGTAGGAAAACAGATGAGAAAAATGATGTGGCCTGACTCTACTGAATAAAAATTATAATTTTCTTAGTTTTGAAACGCCTTTTGTTATATGGTCTATGATTATATCTAATGATGTTCCTGGACCAAAGTTTCCTGAAACTCCTGCTTTTTCTAATGCCTTTTTGTCCTCTTCAGGAATTACTCCTCCGCCTACAACTAGAACGTCTTTGATTTTTTTCTTTTTCAATTCTTTTACAACTCTTGGAAACAATGTTCCGTGAGCTCCATTTAACAAACTTAGGGCAACGGCATCTGCATCTTCGTCTTCGACAATTTGTGCAATTCTATCTGGTGTGGCAAATAATCCTGAATAGATTACCTCCATTCCTGCATCTCTAAATGCTCTACATAGAACTAATGCGCCTCTATCATGACCATCTAAGCCTAATTTTGCAACTAGAATTTTGACGCGTCGTGACTGTGCCTTTTGCTTCATGATTTAATTCTTAAAATTTGGCTTTAAAATCTTTCTTTAATCTAAGATTTTTAATCAAGGACTGAGACGGTTGTGTATGGCACTGCTTCCAGATTTAAAAAAGGCAAAGAGAGGGGCAATTGCAAAAGCCATCTCAATAATGGAAAATGACCCCGAAGAGGCACGTAAGTTAATAAAAAAAATCTACAAAGTTTCTGGTAAATCAATTGTAATAGGCATAACAGGTCCTGCAGGTGCAGGAAAATCATCTTTGATAAACAGACTATCCATGGAATTGAAAAAATTAAAACTAAAACCTGCTGTTTTGGCTGTAGATCCTACAAGTCATGTTACAGGTGGTGCAATTTTAGGAGACCGTGTTAGAATGACTGAGTCAACTGACACTGGTACATACATTCGAAGTATTGCATCTCGTGGGGCAACCGGTGCCATTGCACATTCTGTGAGAAACAGTTTGCGAGTACTAGAATATGCAGGATTTAATCCAATCATTATTGAAAGTGTTGGTGCAGGACAAACAGAAGTTGATATTTCAAAAATTGCAGATATTACCGTTGTTACATTCAATCCCCATACTGGAGATAGTATTCAAACAATCAAAGCAGGAATTACCGAAATTGGTGACATCTATTTGGTAAACAAAAGTGATTTAGACGGAGCAACGCAATTGTTTCAGGCATTGCAAGATTTCATTGGAACTGCTGAAGAAGAGGCTGTAATCCTAAAAACATCTGCAAAGAAAAACAAGGGAATCAAAGAATTAGCATCAAAACTTAAAGAATTAATGAAGCAAAAAACCAAGGATAAAAAAGATTCAGAAAAATATCGTCTAGAATCTGAGTTGGAAGATATTATTTTAAATAACGTTAGACAGGAAATTTCAACAATGATTGGTAAAAGTAAGTCCTTTTCATCTTATCTAAAAAAAGTTCAAGATAAAAAAATAGATCCATTTGAGGCAGCAGACAAGCTGACAAAAAATTTCATAAAGTGATAAAATATGGCAACAAAAAAGAAAACAAAACCTGCACCAAAAGAGTATGTAACAGATTCTAGTATTCCGGTTAAACCATTTTATCAAAAGTCTGCAAAAAAGAGACCTAAAGAAGAACCAGGAAAATTCCCATTCACACGAGGAATTCATCAAGGAATGTATCGTGATAGATTTTGGACCATGCGTCAGTATGCAGGATTTGGTGATGCTGCACAAAGTAACAAACGATACAAGTTCATGTTGGAAAAAGGACAAACCGGAATTTCTATGGCGTTTGATTTGCCAACCCAAATTGGTCATGATCCTGATGCGCCACAAGCAGAAGGTGAAGTAGGAAAAGTTGGCGTATCTATCTCATCACTCAAAGACATGCAAACTGTATTCAACGGAATTGAATTAGGAAAAGTTTCTACATCTATGACAATTAACGCAACTGCATCTACATTACTTGCCTACTATATTGCGGTAGGAGAATCACAAGGATTTTCAAGTAAACAATTGAGAGGAACAACACAAAATGATATTCTCAAAGAATACATTGCAAGAAACACCTACATCTATCCACCAGAACCATCCATGAGAATAATTGGTGACATGATTGGATATTGTGCTACCGAAGTTCCACAATGGTATCCTGTTTCTATATCTGGTTATCACATTCGCGAAGCAGGTTCAAATGCAGTACAAGAAATTGCATTTACCATCGCAAACGCTATCCAATACATAGAAACATGTCTTGCCCAAGGACTAAAAATTGATGAATTTGCTCCAAGATTATCATTTTTCTTCTGTTGTACAATAGAGTTCTTTGAAGAGATTGCAAAGTTCAGAGTTGCAAGAAAAGTTTATGCAAAAATTCTAAAAGAACGATTCCATGCAAAGAATGAAAAATCATTACAGTTAAAATTCCATACTCAAACAAGCGGTGAATCGTTAACTGCACAACAACCCGATAACAACATTGTTCGTGTTGCCATGCAAACAATGGCTGCTGTTTTAGGTGGAACACAATCACTTCATACAAATTCTCGAGATGAGGCATTGGCACTTCCAACAGAGGAATCTGCAAAGATTGCACTAAGAACTCAACAGATTGTTGCATCTGAATCTGGCATTACAAAAACAGTAGACCCAATGGCAGGTTCACATTATTTGGAAGAATTATGTGATGAGATTGAAGAACAAACTTGGGCATATCTTAAAAAAATTGATAAAATGGGCGGTTCACTCAAAGCAATTGAAAAAGGATTCTTCCAAGCCGAGATAAGACAAAACGCATATCGTATCAAAAAAGAGGTAGATGATTCTTCTCGAGTTTTAGTCGGTGTCAACAAATTTGTTGATGAGGTTGAGGCAAAACAAAAACTACTCAGAATTGATGATTCTCTAGGAAGAAAACAAGAAAAAGCAATCAAAGCACTAAGAAAATCACGTGATAACAAAAAAACTGATAATGCTCTATCAAAATTACAGGCAGCAGCTGATACTGACCAAAACTTGATGCCCTTCATTGTAAACTCTGTTAAGACATATGCCACAACTGGTGAAATTAGCAATACGTTACGGGAAGTATTTGGCGAATATAGACCAAAGGAGGTTTTCTAAATGAAAATTGATCATATTGCAATTGCTGTAAATGATGTTGAAGCATCTGCAAAAGTGTATCAAAAAGCACTTGGAATTGATGAAATTGAATTTGAAACTGTAGAAAGTGAGGGAGTAAAGGTTGCTATCATCCCTATGGAAAATGGAAGAATTGAGTTAATGCAACCAACAAAAGATGATAGTCCAATCAAAAAATTTCTTGATAAAAAAGGTCCAGGTTTACATCACATGGCTTTGGAAACTGATAACATTGATGGCGAAGTAGAACGTATGGAAGGCTGTGGAGTCCAATTCTTAGGTAAGGTCCGTCCAGGTTCTGCTGGAACAAAAGTTACATTCATTCATCCAAAATCCTTAGAGGGCGTTTTGGCTGAATTATGTTCACACCCAAAATAAAAAAACAGGAGATTTAGAGAAAATGGATACTTTTGATGCAATTAAAACAAGACGTGCAATTAAGAAATTTGATAATACCTACAAAATGAGCGATGAACAAGTTCAATCATTGATGAAACTTACCTTACTTTCCCCAACCAGTTACAATCAACAAAATTGGAGATTCGTCACAGTAACTGATCAGGCAGTAAAAGAACAAATTCATGTTGCTGCCCGTAATCAGGCTCAGCCATTAGACGGCTCATTAGTGATTTTACTCTGTGGAAACATGAGTGCCTGGAAAGATGATCCTATGAGATACTGGAAAAACCATCCTCTTGAAAAACAAGAACATGTTCGAGATGCAATGCACAAAAAATATTCAGATAGTCCACAAAATAGAAGAGATGAGGCAATGCGTTCATGTGGATTTGCTGCACAAACCATAATGCTCGCTGCAAAACAAATGGGTCTTGACTCTTGTCCTATGGTTGGTTTTGAATATGATGAGATGGCAAAAATCATCAATCTTCCTGATGATCACATAATTGTAATGATGATTGTTGTTGGAAAGGCTGCTTCTCCTGCAGCAGAACGTGGCGGTCAACTGTCATTAGATGAAGTTGTTTTTGAAAACAAATTCGATTAATCTTACAAAAATTATCCATCATGAATTGTTAAATTGGTCGTTTTTTTACAATTATTATGAATGACAAGCAAGTAATGGGAGTCGTAGTTGTATTAATCAGCATCATTGGTCTTTTTCTAGGTGTAACCAACTTTTTTGGTTAGTTCATAAATCGTTAAATCCCCCAAATCACCAAAAAAGTCACTTGAATCTATTTTTAATTACATTACTTGCTTTGGTGTTTACTATTGCCCCTAGTGTAGCATTTGCTGAAACTGTAATGGATAAGGACGTATTTGCGCCTGGTTCTCAGTTTGATTCAAAACCTCTGGATGAGGCCCAACAGGAAGATCAAGATTTGGCTGATATTTGGACATATGCAATAATTATTGTAATTGGTATAATTATTGCAAGAATTGTACTTCAGGTAGTTAAGAAAAGAATGTCACGATCTACCTAGTCAGTTTGTTAAAGCAATCTGCACACAAATCATCTCGTGTAGTCATACCACGAGGTAATTTGAAATTAAATTTTCTGACATCTGACACTGAAAACTTTTGCATCAATCCTTTAAGCTCCTTTTTACATTTGTAGCAAAGATGTTTTCCTTCCAAAAGGAATCTTAAATTTAATCTACTCAGAGTTGGTAAATCTGTAACTCCAAAAAATACCATCATGTTTACCATGTATGGGTTATCTGCAATTATCTGATCAAGTTGGTCTCTTTCACCTGCTATTGCCAAATCAATCATTTCTTTCCATTTCACTCGTAAAACTTCCAAATATTCTTGAATTCTTTCTTCTCCCTTGCCTGTTAAATCGATAATTAATTTTTTCTGCCCTAAAAATCCTGTACCTGTTGTTGATGTTATCATTTCACTGTTATCTAAAATATCTAAAATTTTCACCAGTTCGTCCTTTTTCAAATGAACCCCATTTTTTATAGCTCCGAATGTTGTGAGTCCTTTTTTGACTGCGCCCATAACCTTCAAATCAGTTGTGTCTAATTCCACATACAAGTAAAATTCTACTATCTTAAAACTTCAGCTACAAATTCAGTTGCGGCCACCGCTTTTCCTATCAAAGAACCTACTAAAACTGTCAAACCTATAGACATCCATAATGTTGGTTGAATATCGTATGGTCTAGAAGCTTTTTCAAATCTTGACATTATCTGAAATTATTTAAATACCAAATTTAACCGAGGCTCACTTTGATGACTAGTTCTAATTTTTCTATTCTAGAATTTGAAAACAACAAGTCTAAGTAGCTCTGGTTAGCACTATTGGCATGGAAAATTTTGATTCTAGTATTATCGAACCAATTGAAATGAGAATGGTGAAACCCTCTCCATTTGAGGTTCGCCATAAAATTGATAAAAAAGGATCAGAGTTTCGTTCTCTTGTAAAAAGCATCTCTGAACATGGACTTTTACAGCCAATCTTAGTACGACCTGTCGCTCATGGGTTCGAAATAGTTGCAGGATATCGTAGATTTGAGGCATGCCGATCTTTACGATGGAGGCACATTCAATCAAAAATTCGTGAATTAAGTGACAAGCAAACCTATGAGATTCAACTGACTGAGAATATTCAAAGAAAATCGTTTACACCTCTTGAAGAGGCTGAAGCATTCAAAAAATATGTTGATGATTTTGGTTGGGGTGGTGTATCTGAACTTGCAAGTAAAATTGAAAAGAGTGAGGAATACGTCTCACACCGAATCCAACTTTTGAAACTTCCATCAGATGCAAAAAAGCAACTTATGCAAAATATGATCTCTGTTAGTCAGAGTCTGGAACTTTTGGGTGTACCTTCAGATGAACAGGCTGAAATGACTAGGAGAATTTATGATGAAAAACTTACCGTTAAACAAATCCGTTCCATCAAAAAGGCAAAGGTATCCAAAAAGGATGTATTGGAGACCAAAAAGGAGCAGTCTCATAAAATTACCAAAAAAACAAAACTTGGTCTGAAGATGGCATTAACTAGGATTGACTCTGTAGCAAATGAGGCTCATACTATATCTGATCCTAAAATCCGTAGTGAGGTAGTTACATACATGATGGATTTGAGATACAAATTACATGAATTATTAGATGAAACTATTCATTTTGAAAGAGTGACTCTAAAGAAAAACTTCAAACTCTAAAGAAATGGTGGCATCCATTCTTTAAGAAATTCTTTGTGTTCTTTTTCCGTATATGACAGAGCATGTAATGATACCTCTTTTGTTGGGGCAAAATCGTATACCTGATATGTCTGGATAATATCTCCGAACAGATTTCTGAAAATATCTGTCTCCTCATCTGCTATAACAACAGATGGGAATGCTCTAATTGTAATCCAGTCTAGTCCTCCTTTTGTACTTCCAGAAAATACCACAAATGGCGCATCTGTTAGATATTTTTCCAAACTTTCTGTTCTCTTTTTTAGAGACTGAGATACCTTGAATGTGATAAGTGTGGTTCTAATAATTCTCTGTGGTAGTTTCTTTGGGTTTATTGTAATCGAGTATCCTGTGATCACTCCTTCTTCAGTCAATTTTGAAATTCTTGATTCAATTTCCTCTTGAGTTATGTCATGTCCAAATCCTCTAAGAAAATCCCATATCTCTGCTGAACCTTGTCTTGAATCCTTTGATAGTGTCGAAATTATTAGTTCATCAATTTCGTCTGTCATATGATCGAATTAGCGTTTTAGAATATGTAAGGGTTTCAGTTAATCCGCGCCTAATTGGCACTATGAGTTTAAATAATAATCGTGTCATGTTTAGTGATTGTCTTACATACTTGATGAAAGTGTAGGTTATCTAGTTCTGATTGGAGTTGGAATTCTGATGGCTTCTGTTGTACTAATTTTGGTAAAGGCTGAAACAAAATGGCTTGGAACAAAAAAGACATTTGAGTGGTTTTCCACTGCAGGCCGAACTGTAAAGACAGGTCTGATAGTTACATCAGTCGTATCTGCGTGGACGTGGGCTGCAACATTACTACAATCATCTACCGTGGCATATCAGTATGGAGTTAGTGGTCCGTTTTGGTACGCCGCTGGAGCATCAATTCAGGTTGTACTTTTTGCCATACTGGCAATTGAACTGAAAAGGAAATCTCCAATGTCTCACACATTTCCTGAAATGATTAACGCTCGTTTTGGTAAATCATCTCACAAAGTTTTTCTAAGTTTTGCATTTCTTACAAATATCATAGTTACTGCAATGCTCGTTTTGGGAGGAGCTGCTGTTGTGAATGCTCTCACCGGAATAGATGTCTATATTGCGGCATTTTTGATTCCTATCGGCGTAATTGCATACACTCTGTTTGGAGGGCTAAAAGCCACATTTCTTGCCGAATATTTCAATACTGCATTTATCTTTGTGGTTGTTTTGATATTCGTCTCTGCAATCTATTTCACCAATGAAGACATTGGTGGAATTTCTGGAATGTTTGAAAAATTATCTGAGGCGGCTGTCATGTCACCTGTTGAAGGAAATGCTGCTGGCTCATTTCTCACCTTGGCTTCTGTTGGTGCATTAATCTTTGGTATAATCAACATCGTAGGAAATTTTGGAACTGTCTTTGTAGATCAGTCATATTGGCAACGGGCAATTGCATCAAGACCTCGATCTGTAGTTCCTGGGTTTCTGGTTGGTGGTCTTGCATGGTTTGCAATTCCATTTGCTTTGGCAACAACGCTAGGTCTTGCAGCCGTTGCTGTAAATCTACAACTTACTCCTTTGGAGATTAGCTCTGGACTGGTGGCGCCTCTTGCAGCTGCTCACATTCTAGGCGACGTCGGCGCAATACTCATGCTTACCGTATTATTCACCGCAGTCACCGCTGCAGGTTCTGCACAACTAATCTCAGTATCTTCTCTTATCACCTATGATGTATTCCGAACATACATCAAACCGTCCTCCACTGGGCGTCAATTGATGAGAATTTCCAGATATTCTATTCTAGGATTTGGCCTCGGAATGGGTGCATTGGCATCAGTACTTTTCATGTCTAGCATCAGTTTACAGTATGTTTACTTGGCAATGGGTGTGTTGATTGGTTCTGCTGTAGCTCCAATATCGCTTGCAATATTATGGAAAGATACCAATCGGTATGTTGCAACAGCTGCTGCAATAATTGGATTGGGCTGCGGCGTAACTGTTTGGTTAGGATATGCATTTTCCACTTCTGGTGAGATATCTCTAGTATCCACTTCTGACATGTTTGCACTTTTGGCAGGAAATCTTACATCTATCTTGACCAGTCTGGCAATAACAGTGATTGGAAGTTTATTCAGACCTGAAAACTTCAACTTTTCAAAACTCAAACATGAAATATTTGTCGTTGATGAGACAATTCGAAAAAGACTTGAAAAAGAGACAAATGAGGAGTCTCTCAGAAACGCATCTGGATTTAGCAAACGTTATGGTTTGACCTTAACTTTGATTCTGGTGGTAGTTTGGCCAATTCCATTATTCTTCTCAAATTACGTATTCACTTCAACTGTATATCATGTATGGATTTGGGTTGCGATTTTGTGGGCAGTAGCTGCAGCATCTATGATATGGATTCTTCCAATTATTCAATCTAGAGATGGCATATCTCATGTGTTGAAAAATATTGCAAAATCTTCGAAACCTCGTAAAACTGACAAATATGGTCATGATTTGAGCGATAATGAGATTGCACAAAAAATACTTGTTGCAGTTGATGGCTCTGTCTCATCAATGCGTGCTTTGAATTACGTCAATTATGTAATGAAAGAATCATCAAACATCAAGGTGTATCTTACCCATATCATCGAGTGGTCTGATGATGATGAATCCATGGATGAGGAAATGACTATCAAAATGGAACAAGATGGAAGAAAGATGCTTTTGGGAATATCTCTTCCAAGTAAGCTAAAAAATTATGAAAGAATTGTCAAGCTTGGAGATCCTGCAAAAAAAATATCTGAACTTGCTTCTTCATTAAATGTTGATACTATTGTAATGGGTCGTAGAGGTCTAAGTGATACTGATTCTGATTTAGGGCATGTAACATCAAAATTACTTTCTCTTAGCTCAAAACCAATTGTATTGGTTTAGTAGTTTTGATATAACAAAAGTAATTTTACTTTTTTTTAAATGAACAAATTCAAGTCGACGTCGACTGTTACAATATAAAATTGTGAGTTTTGGAAATCAATCTGTTTAATTCTCAATTCTTGGAATTGATATATAACAAAAAGTTCTGAGAACATCGATGAAAATTAGCTCCATTGTAGTATTATCGATGTTTCTTGTTTCGATTGCATCAATGGGACTAATTCAAAGCGCAGAAGCCGCCGGTGCCATTGAAGGTGAGTTTAAACTTGGAGAAGTATTAGACGAATCCGTCGGTTGGTTTATTGTTGTTGGTCTTGGAATGGTCTTTGCCGGAATCATATCTGCCGAGATTAAGATTGAAGAAAAATACTTGGGCAACATGCAGAGTTCTGAAGGATTCAATACTGCAGGACGAATCATTAAAACTGGTTTAACTGCTGCCGCAATCGTGTCAGCATGGACTTGGGCTGCCACACTACTTCAATCCTCTACCGTAGCGTATCTTTACGGTGTAAGTGGTCCTTTCTGGTATGCAGCAGGCGCATCAATTCAGGTACTCTTGTTTGGAATTCTAGCCATTGAATTAAAACGAAAGGCACCAAACGCACACACATTTTTGGAAATTATCAGGGCAAGATTTGGCGCTGGTACTCACAAAATTTTCTTAGGTTTTGCATTAACATGTAACATGATTGTAACTGGTATGCTTCTACTTGGAGGTGCAGCTGTAGTTAACGGACTTACCGGTATGGACATTTCTCTAGCCGCATTCTTAATCCCAGTCGGTGTCATGGTTTACACGCTTGTAGGTGGTCTCAAGGCTACATTTGTGGCGGATTACATGCACACGGTCATTATCTTTATCGTAATTCTAACATTTGTTGCGATGGTATTCTTCATCAGTCCAATCACGGGTGGTATCGAAGGAATGTATAACAAACTGGTGGAAGCAGCTTCGCTTAATCCTGTGATATCGCCAACCTTCGCTGAAGGCGGAGCAGTTGAAGGTGATCCAAGCACATATGGTAACGCTATGGGTGCATACCTCACAATGGCTTCGGCAGGAGGCTTAATCTTTGGAGTTATCAATATTGTAGGAAACTTTGGAACTGTCTTTGTTGACCAGGCTTACTGGCAACGTGCAATT
>Ga0208410_1000145_pt1 | contig 44200 bp, 31 predicted proteins | sample ETN02SmetaG_3_FD_185787 | JGI IMG/M metagenome (GOLD analysis project Ga0208410, IMG submission 185787) | Marine microbial and viral communities from oxygen minimum zone, Eastern Pacific Ocean - ETNP2014F10-02SV257 (SPAdes) (version 2) | ecosystem: Environmental > Aquatic > Marine > Oceanic ... | reverse complement strand
GCTCGCGCCGATCGTTCGGCCGTTCGAGGCTGACATGACGTCCGAGACGCGTTCGCGTTCGTTCACACTCGCGGTCGACGGCGCGCGCGTCGCGAACTGACCCCGCGCGCGCACGATGCCGACGCCCGCGGTCGAGCGCGATGTCGCGAGCAATCGCGACGTTCGAGCCCACCGACCGCATTGACGCCCGCTCGAGCGCTCGCGCGCGATGGAGGCGGGGGTGCGCGCGATCGTGGAGTCCATACACGGCGCGCGAGTGCGGTGCGCGATGCACGTCGCGGGAGGGGGCGCGCGCGCGCTCGGGTGGCTCGCGTCGGTGCCGAACTGCTCGAGGACGCTGGTGGAGGCGAGCGTGCCCTACGCGCGAGAGTCCACGGTGGCGATCGTGGGGGAGGCGAGAGCGCGCGCGATCGAGAGGTACGCGTCGTTGGAGATGGCGGAGGCGCTCGCGGAGGCGGCGTACGCGCGGGCGGTTCGACATCCGAGCTCGAGGGGGGCGAGCGCGGCGGAGGCGGCGGCGACCGCGGGCGTGGGCGCGACGTGCTCGTTGACGACGGAGGAGGTGGTGAAGCGAGGTGAGCATCGGTGTTACGTCGCGAGTCGAAGCATGGGAAGGATGACGACGTACGAGATGCGATTGGAGAAGACGAGCGGACGGGGGAGGTTCGAAGAGGATGGGTGCGCGAGTCGGTTAGTTTTGCGAGCGCTCTACGAAGAAGCGAGACGGTCGAGCGAAGATTTAGTCGACGCGGCTCTGGGGGCGGACGCGGGGATAGAGTTAGTGCGCGATGTTTTGAGCGCGAGCGAACGGGAGGATCTGGTGGTGAACGTGATCGAGGAACCCACCTACGTCTCGCCGACGAGTCTGCGAGACGTCGTGGAGAGATGGTTGGCGGACGACGGTTCACAGGCGGTGTTAGAATTTACAGAAGGGAAGTTAACCGCGGTAGGTGCCACACGCGCGAACGTGGTGCTCAGTGGCTCGTTTAACCCGCTTCACGACGGTCACGAAAAACTTCTCGCGGCGGCGGTGAGCGCCGCGCCTCCAGGCGCTCTGGGAGCCTTTGAGATCGGTGTCACGAACGCAGACAAGGGAACGCTCGACGTGGACGAGATCATGCGACGGTTGGAGCAATTTTCACGTCCAGGCGCGGTCTGTCTTCTCACGAAGACCCCCCTTTTCGTCGATAAGACTCGCGCCGTCCCGGGCGTCACCTTTGTCGTCGGCGCCGACACCGCCGCCAGACTCCTCGATCCCAAGTACGCCGGAAGTCCCGAGGCTTTGGCCCGATCCCTGGAAGACATTCGCGACAACGACTGTGATTTCATCGTCGCCGGTCGCCTCGATCGCGCCACCGGCGAATTCATTCGTCCTCTCGCCGTCCTCGCCGCCGCCGGTCCGCTCGCCGCCGGCCGTCTCTTCCGAGAGCTCCCAGAGTTCCGCGTCGACCTCTCCAGCACCGACATTCGCGCCGCGCGCGATGATAACGCGTGACATCATCTCACGACGTCGCGCGACGCTCGATCGACGCCCTCGGCCGTCGCCTCGACGCGTCTCGCGTCCCTCGCGCGCGCGTCGAGGTGTCCCTTACCATACATAACCCAATTGTAACCCATCAAAATGTACCCATGTCCACATCGGGATGACGTCGGCCGTGAGGGCCATGAAACCCTAGAGTTTCAGGTTTGTGTCCAATTGTCGCGCCGCGCCGTCATCCGCCGTCACACGCCCGCGCGCTCCACGCACGCGTCGCACCGAAACTAACTCGAGTTGTTTCGCGTCTCTCGCGCCCCTGTGCTCAACGCAGCGCGCGCCTCGTCGAAGCCCACAGCTCCGTCGAATCCACCGCCCGTCTCGGGAAGGAACATGATGTCCAGCGCCACCATGTCCGCGTCGGCGTTGACGTCCGCGTTCGGACGCGTGTCCCTCGGCGACGCGCGCGCGCGCGGAAAGAATATTCGTCGCCCCGCTCGCGGCGTCGCCGTCGTCGTTCGCGCCGAGGATGAGAACTCCGGCGCCGAGGGCGGCGGCGAAGCCCCCCGCGCGCGCGCCGGCGGTCGCGGTCGCGGTGGTCGCGGCGGTCGCGGCAAGCGCGGCGGCAGGGAAGACGATGGAATGCAGGAATCCGTCGTGCAAGTTTCTCGCGTGACTAAGATCACCAAGGGTGGGAGCCAGATGAGCTTCCGGGCCACCGTCGTCGTGGGCGATGGCAAGGGCTTGGTTGGCGTCGGGTGCAAAAAGGCCAAGGAGGTGCAAATCGCGGTGACGAAGGCGGCGGCGGACGCGAGGAAGAGCGCGAAGCGTGCGCCGATCACCAAGGGTGACACGTTTCCGCATCGAGTGACGGTCAAGGGTAAGGGTGGCGCGGTCGTGATGCTTCGACCGGCGAGCCCGGGCACGGGGGTCATCGCCGGCGGGGCGTGCCGAACGGTTTTGGAGCTCGCGGGGTACAAGAACTGCTTCGCGAAGCAACTTGGTAGCGCGAACCCGTTGAACAACGCTCGGGCGGTTGTGACGGGATTGTCTGAGATGCGGACCTTCAAGGAAGTAGCCAAGGTTCGCGACATGACTTTGGAGGAGTTGTTCTCTGCGTAAGTGCGAGACGCACTCGTGCGCGCGAATTTGCGAGAAACGACATGACTCTTTCCGTGGTTTCGTGCGCATGCCGCTGACCGTGCTTCATATTCGCTTAAGGACGCGTGTAATGCTGCCGAATTATTTCCATAGGCTTTTAATCTCGATTATTGAAATCTTTTCAACTATTCGCGCCCCCGGTAACCTAGCGACACGACGCGCCCGTCGATGTGACGCAACACATCAACACACATTTCTCGGGACAGTTTCGTGTCGACGAAGTTCTCCGACCTGAGCTTTTCTGGCACTATCTAAAACCATGCCGACCAACGCGGCGGCGTTCGTGTTCGCGTGGTAAAAGTTTCTCATCACGGTGACGCTCGACGTGAGAGACACGGCGTAGTGCCACCAACCTCGCGGATTTACCAAAACCTCTCCCGGTCCGAGGACGCAAACGCGCGGCGTCGCTCGACGAGGCGAAGGGAACGAGTCACACTCGCTCGGATTCAACGGGTCCACGCTCGCGTGCGATTCTTCAATCGGATGGAGCAGTCGACCGGCGCTCGGTGGGTACAAGACGAACAGTTTCCACCCGACGGCTTGTCCCAGCCATCCGTGTGCGTCTTGAGCGTCGTAGTGTAGCCGCGTGATGGTCCCTTTCGGACCACAAAATAATTTATCTAGTGATTTCGAAACGTTCACCTCCACGTTTCTGGTCGTCTCAGCGTTCGCTCCGAGTTGTTTCATCAACTCCTGAATGATAGTTTCGGTGTGGTCGCACGTCTCCGTGAAACGAGGTCTCGGAAACGCTCGCGACATCTTTTCCCCAAATGTTCTATCGCTGAACACGCGCATGCCGTTCGCGTAGAATGGTACGCGTTTTTCATCGAATTCCAAATCCTCGAGACTCCCGTCGCGAGACGCGACGTAATCGACAAAGCTGTCGAAACGCAACTGGTGCGTCCGCTGCTTCGGAACATCCGACCGACGCGCGGGCGCGCGATCGTTCACGCTCACGAAAAAAGAACCAATCTCAGACTTGAACTTCTCCAACGTCCACGTCTCCCAATCTTTCCCACCGTCTTCGACGACGACGGGCTCGCCCTCCCCCGCGACGAGTGCGGCTTCGAGCGCATCCGCGCCAATGTTCCTCACGCGCCGCACCCGCTCCGACTTCTCGAGCCCGCCCACTCGCGCGCACATCGACCGCCAATCTTCATCGCTCTCCACCGACCCCTCCGCTCTCCGCGCGCACAGACGAACGTGCTTGAGAAACCCTTCGTACTCGCGCGTCGTCGTCTCCTCGTCGAACGCGCGTCTCGCCGCCGTCTCGGACAGCGTCTCGAATCCCATCTCCAGACACCCCGGCGCCGCCTCACCCTCCCCCTCACGACAACCCACGGCGTCGTTTCTCTCGCACCATCCCATCCCGCACGGAAACTGCACGACGTTCACCTCGGGAAACGCCCCTCCGAGCCCGAACGCGCGCCTCTCGCGCGGCAACCACCTCGTCTCGTCTCCTCCTCGTTCCGTCGTCCCACCGCGCGCGCCGTACGGCGGCGCGACCATCACGCGCGTCGTCCTCGTCCGCGTCCTCGTCGTCTCCCGAACCCGTCCTCGACGTCACCGACGCCTTCATTCGCGCGCTGGTCTGCGCGCGCCTCGACCGTTTCGGCCGTTTCTGACACCACGTCCACACTGTGTGCCCATACCATACTGTAGCACCACCCGAGCATACAGTGGGCGACCGGGACCGTCGCGCGGGACGCGCGGGGCGTGGTCGGTGGTCACGAGTCATGAACGGTCGATCGGGGGGGACGCCGGGACCGACCCGCGCGACGATGACGATCGTCGCGCGATTCGACGCCGGTCGGCGTCCGGGACGGGGATTCCGAGCGCTCGCGCGGGATGTTGCGACGCGCGTCGTCGTCCCGCGGCGCGCGGTGCGCGCGACGGCGCGCGGAGGCGCCCGAGGCGACCAAGGCGGGACGGATGACGCGACGGATGATGACGCGAAGGATCGCGCCGCGCGCGGTCGAGAACGAGAGAGGAGACGTCGCCGAATCCACCGAGGCGGTGCTGTTCGCGTACGACGCGGTGGTGGACGCGACGGTGGAGATGACGCGGATTTCGCACGCCGTCGCGGCCGCGAGATGGCCGGAGAACGTCCCCGGGGACGCGTCGTCGTACGTGGAGGCGATGCGCGCGATGCGGAGGTGCATCGGGGAATCCACGTCGTGTGAGGGGGTGCTGATGGTGCGGGTGATCGCGGATGAGGCCATCATAGGCGGGAGGACGACGAGCGGTGGGCGGCCGGGACCGGTGTTTAGCGCGGAGCAGCGATTCGAGCGACGGACGAGACCGTTAACGGTGGACGAGATCGTGTCGAGTTGGACGGAGATTAAGCTGATGAGCGTGTTGAAGTGGGGGGAGAAGGTGGAGTCGTCGGTGGGGTGGGATGGACGACGCATGTTGCCGCTGGGTTTACAAGAAGCCGTCGACCGAGAGAGGGTTCGAGACCGAGACGTCGTCGAGGGCGAGCAGGTTGTCTACGAGGACTTGAAACCGTTGCTTAAAGCCGCGATCGAGCGGGGCACGCGAGTTTTTGTGATGACGTCTCCGGGACGCACGGTGGAACACTGTCGAGACGTGTTGCGAGAGAACGGGTTCGACGTCGCCGAGAAAGAGGACGACGTCGGAGTGTCCGTCGTTCCGATTGACGGGTTCGCGTCTCGGTCGTTGGCCGCGGCAAATCTCATCGCCACGACCGCGCGACCGGGAGAGCACTGGAACATCATCGACGGGGACATGGATGAATTGGAGCGATACAAGATGGCGGACTTCGGCGAGGCGTACGAGTCGCTCACCGAGGGTGTTGAGGTGACGCTTCGACACGCGGGGTACGCGTATGCGAGTCCGAAAGCGATCCATCGGGCCTCTTTAGACGGAGAGATACACTCTCTGACCGCGGAGTCGGCAAAACATATGGCGTTAAATTTCTTGGGAGATTTCGCCGTGTTGATGGGACGATGATGACGTAATACGTCCATATCCTAATATACTAATAATCGTGCGCGCGCTGTAATATTTAACTGTTTTCACTACATTTACTTTCCGATCGCGGCGAGAATCTTGTCGTCGATCTCGAACGACATTTCTTTTTTGTCGCGGCCGATGGACTTGTAGTAGGCGAGACGCTCCTTGAGCTCCGCCGACAAATCCGGGTGCTTCGGCGACCAGCCGAGGACGGCTTGAGCCTTGGCGCTCGAGCTGTAGAAGTGGATCGGGCGGAACGGGAAAGCCTTCTTCACTTCGAGGTCCGGAACGGAGGCCGGGTCGTAGTTGATGACGTTCGGCTCGACGCCCGCAGCCTTGGCGCAGAGTTCAGCCATCCCGTTGAGGGTGACAGCCTTGGTCGTGACGCAGTTGAAAATTTCACCAGCGGCGGCGTCGTTCCCGACGGCGGCGGCGATCATGGTGGCCAAATCTTCGGCGTGGGTCACGGAGGAGAGCTGATCGCCCGAGCCCGGAACGAGGATCGGGCGTCCGCGAACGACGCGGTCGAAGAACCATTCCTCGCAGTCCTTGTTCGAACCGTAACCCGTCAAGTATTGCGGACGGAAAGAGCTCATCTTCAACGGAAGCGTCTTCAAGTGCGCTTCGACCAAGGCGTGGCCGCTCGTTTCCTTGACTGCGTCACCTTCGACGTGCGGCGGGCACGGGGTCGGCTTGTAGATGCCCGCGCTGGACACGAACAGGAATTGGGACGCGCCGGCGGCGACGGCAAAGTCGGCGACCGGACCGACGGTGTCCATGTCCTTGCCGTTATTGTCCACGACGACGTCAAACTTGGCGCCCGCGTGCTTGGTCGACACTTCGTCCGGGTTGGCCCACACCGTCTTCACCCCCATCGATCGAATCTCATCGAACAGCGTGAACGGCGTCTTGGCCATCTTCTTGTCGTCCTCGGCGCCGACGACGTTCATCGTGACGTCGTGTCCCGCCGCGGCTAACGTCTTCGCGAGCCAAAAACCAATGTTCGCGTGACCGCCACCGTTCGTGTTGACGATCAACACGGACTTCTTTTCACCGGACGCCATCACCGCGCCAGCGACGGCGCGAGCGCGCGGGACGCGAGACGCGCATCGAGACGCCTCGACGGGAGCGCCGCACACGCGCTTTCTGGAGGCGAACTGCGCGCGAAAAGGATTCGTCAGTCGACGCTCGAGCGTGGACAACGTCAGAGAAGAAATTTCATGACCATCGAGCGCGACCGCGCGCGCGTCGACCCTCTGGACGGGGCGAGAACGGTGGCGGACTCATTATCCATTCCCATCGATCGTCTTCATCTTCGACACGCGCGCGCGCATTCGCCTCCCTCGTCCCTGGCCGGCCTTCGTCCGACGCGGGACGCGGTCGAACGCGACGAACGCGTACCTGGGCGACGTGCGCGAGTTGGGCGTGAGCGAGGGCCATGCGGATAGTCGTCACGGACCGGGCAAAGAGTGACGGAGGGGGGTGTCAACGTCATCCATTGATCGAAGTCGCTTTTCCATGGTTTCGCGTCGAGGTTCACGGCCGGCTTCGATCGATCGAGGGAGATCGATCGAGTGATCGATCGATGGGTCGGTCTCGAAATTCACGATCGGTTCGATCGATCGAGGGAGATTGATCGAGTGATCGATACGTCGATCTCGAGGTTCACGGTCGTTTCGATCGATTGAGTGATCCATGCGATCGGTGCAATGATGACCGATCGATCGATGAGATAGCACCGATCGATCCTTCGCATCCATCGATCAATTGACCGATCAATAGAACTACCATCGATTAAATGAACGAAGCATCGAACGATCATCGATCAATCGACCCACCAACCGATCGATCATCGATCAATTCACCCATCGATCGAACCACCGTCGATCAATCGACCCATCGACCTTGGTTCCACGTTCCACGCGGGGTCGTCGTCACACACTGGGCCGCGTGAACGCGCGCGCAGCGGGCGTCCGTCGTCGACGCTCGCTCGAGGACGTCGGAAGACGTGGTTGGCGTCATTCGGCGTCGTGTCGTCGAGGTGAACTCCGCGCGCGCGGTCGGGAGGGCGCGGTAGAGGATCGGGACGGGGGAATCGGGGATAGACCGGGGGCGCGATGTCGGCGCAGGGCGCGACGACGGCGCGCACGTCATCCTCTGGAAGGGCCGTAAGACGAACGACAACCTCTGGATCCGTGCGATGCGACGCGCAAAGTGTGGGACGCAGACCTGCGAAAAACGCTGGACGGTCGAAAGGGTGGTCCCCGACGCGCTGGAATTCGGTACCGCTGTCCCGCGCGGTGTCTGACAGCGAAATGTTTCCAACCGTGGAGGATGAGACGATGGGAACGCGTGAGAATGGACGAGTGAATGGACCTCGCGTCGCTTTCCCGGCGAATTCGGACGAAAGCTACGTTCCGCTGCCTCAGCTTGCCGCGCATTTGGAGCGCGCGGTGCTGGCGTCGTTCGCCGAGGTGTTGTCGGAGGAGTGCGAGGTAGATTTCAACGAAAACACGTTGGATTCGTGTTCCGGAGAGGTGACGGAGGCCCTCGGTCGAGTGGTCGTGTACGCGTCCGCCGCGGAGGTCGCGGGACGATTCAGTAACAATCTTCGAAGCAAAGAGTTGGAACGTCTGAGAACGGCGCTGTGGGAGTTGCGAGTGAAATTGGAGGCGGCGTGCGATGAAATTGGTGGGTGTTCCATCACGGTGCGTCATCGGTTCGAGGCGTTGCGAAGCGCGTCCCTAGATCTCGTCGATCCGCGGCTCCGGGCGGCGAACGCCCCGAGTGGAACGGCGATTCCGAACCTACAAGTCGTGTGCGACGTCGCTGACTCGGCCAAGACGATGTATTATCGCGGTGGGCAACCGACGGCGGAGGGCAGAGCGTGGCTCGTGCGAAACAATTTCAAGACCGTGATTGATCTGCGCGGTTCCGATAGAGATAATCAGTGGCTTAATGCGTTCGGTGGGGGATCGGGGCAGGGGACGTTGGGTCCGAGCGCGCTGAACATCGTGCACATTCCCATTTCCGACATGGCTCCGCCGACGTACGAGGACGTGGAACGATTCATCGAGACGGTGAACGATGAAACCATGCGGCCGATTCTTGTGCACTGCAAGGCGGGAATCGGTCGAACGGGGGCTCTCGTCGCGTGTTGGCGAATTCACGAGGGAATGGACGTCGACGAAGCTCTCGCGGCGGAGTCTGGACTTGTGTGCGATTTCGGTTCCATCGCGCAGGAGACCTTTGTGCGGGAATACGCGGAGAGATTGAAGAAAGGATTGACGGGCATTGATCCCGTTTCCCGAGATGTGAGCGTCTCCGTCGATACGGACGAAGAGGGTCTCGTGGTCGGCGAGCACAGCTCGCTCACCGATGCTCCCGACATGTACATCATTCGGACGGATGGTTTCTCGTGCACGAGAGAACTCGTCGAGAACTGTGAACTTCGAATCTCTCACCCGAGCACGCAACAGCTGGTATTGGTGTGGCGTCAGCAACCGAGACGGATTTTCTTGCTGAAGAAGATCGGAACAGGTCTCCTTTCGGAGCTGATTGAGATCGCTCACGCACTGATGACGATGGGCATCACCGTCATCTTGGATGAAGACGTCATCGATGATCTAGAAAACGCTCACGTAGAAAATACACTTCACCGGGCGTCTGTGTTGCGTCGAGCGGAGAAGTTGCGTAAGGTTGACGGGATGATTCCGCAAGAAGACTGGGGTTCGATCGATATCATCGTATCTCTCGGCGGTGACGGCGTCATTTTGTACGCCAGTAAACTGTTCCAAGGTCCAGTTCCTCCTCTTCTCGGGTTCCATTTCGGGTCGTTAGGATTCTTGACGAGTCATCCAAGCGATGAAACGGCCGCGAGTTTGCTTCAAGCGGTCGGACGTGGGAAACCCGTGGCGAACATCCAAGGCGGTGTTCCGATTACGCTTCGAATGCGTCTCGAGTGTACTCTCGTCAAGGCCAAGGATAAAGTCAGCGCAGGAGGTACGGGTGAGGCGACGAGGGAGATAACCGTGTTGAATGAACTTCTCGTCGACAGAGGTCCGAGTCCATATCTATCGAATCTCGAGGCGTACGACCGCGGCGACCTCATCACGACGATTCAAGCGGACGGCGTCATCGTCGCCACGGCGACCGGGTCCACGGCGTACAGCGTGTCCGCGGGTGGTTCTATGGTGCACCCGAACGTACCCGCCATTCTGATGACGCCGATTTGTCCGCACACGCTCTCGTTCCGTCCGGTGATTTTCCCGGATAGCGTCGAACTCGAGCTCAGAGTCGCTCAAGACGCGCGGTGCTCCGCGTGGGTCTCCTTCGACGGTCGAGACCGCTGCGAGCTCGAGAGCGGAGACTCCATCTTCGTCAGAATGAGCCAGTTCCCCATCCCAACCATCAACTACGCCGATCAAACGGGCGACTTCATCTCTTCCTTGCGCAGATGTCTGCGATGGAACGAACGAGACGTCCAGAACGCCTTCGACGACTCGCAAAAGGAAGCCCTTCGGAAAATTTCCAACCAAGAGGACAACAACGCCGCCTGAGCGCGTCTCACGCGTCTTCCTCAATCCCGCGAACGCGACACCGCGGTCCCGTCGAGAATTCATGCTGTAAAGTTAGATGAGCGCGTACAATGTACCCGTCGCCGCCGCCGGCGCCTCACTCCGCGTCCCTCGTCCCCCGTCATGGCCCGATCTCTCACCGCGAGAGACCGCGCCGCGCTCGTCGCTCTCGCGAGCGCACTCATCGCTCTCGTCTGGCCGCTCCTCGAGTCCACCGGCTCGGGATGTCCGCTCGGATACGGCGCGAACGAGACCGTCGCTCGGTCGTTTCACGATGTCCCGGGGACGTCGTCGCGCGTCCAAAACGCCACCGTCTTCGCGCGGTGCGCGATGTGGAACGTCGACGGCGAGGAGCGAGACGTCATCGTCTCCCCATCGGGGCGAATTGTAGCGGTCGAGCGGTCGGGGAAGCGACGCGGGGAGGACGAAACGATCGTGGATTGCGCCGGGCGCGTGTTGGCGAGCGGCTTCGTCGACGCCCACGCGCACCTCATCGCGGGTGGATTCACGGCAGAGATTCTGGACATGACGACCGTACGGTCGAAAGAAGAGTTCATAGAGACGCTCGCGGGCGCGATCGGGGAGGACGGGGAGGACGAGACGAAATGGGTGATCGGACACGGGTGGGACGAGTCGCTGTGGGACGGCGAGACGCCGACGACGGCGTGGCTGACGGAGAGGTTCGACGGCGCGCGCGTGTGGACGACTCGCGTGTGCGGACACGTGGGATTCGCGAGCGAAGCCGCGCTGAAGGCGGCGGGGATCACGAAAGAGACGAACATACCGGGCGGAGTGATCGAACTCGACGCCGCCGGACGCCCGACGGGCGTGCTGAAGGAGCTCGCCACCGCGGCGATGCGAGAGTTCTTACCGAAACGAACGAGAGAGGAACGCGATAGAGCGCTTCGAACGGGAATCAAATACATGCTGAAGAAAGGAATCACGTCCATCGGGGATTTCGGGGACATTGAGAGTCTCGTTGCGGGAGAGCGAGGGTACGCACAGTTGTGGGAAGATTTCGAAACGCTACAACGATGGGACGAAGAGGGGAGTTTGCCGATTCGGATCTCGTCGTACATGCCCCTCGGGGACTTCAAACGCGTCGCTAAACATCGAGCCTGGAACGGCGGGTGGCTTCGAGAGGACATCGAGGGTCAATTCACCGCTCGAACGCGATTGGGAGGAGTCAAGGCGTTCCTCGACGGAAGCTTGGGAGGTCGAACCGCCGCGTTCGTCGACGCGTATTCGGACGAGCCATCGACGAAAGGGAAGCTCATGTATCCTCAAGGTGAAGAAGAAAATTATCTTCGCGAACAATCGTTAGCGGCGGACGAATTGGGTCTTCAAATAGCTTTTCACGCCATAGGAGATGCGGCGGTGAATCAGGCGTTGGACATCGCGGCGCTCCTCGAGTCGTCCAACGGCGAGAACAAGCTGCGACGTCTGCGCGTGGAGCACGCTCAACACCTGACGTCACCGATCGATGAGCAGATGACGCGTTTCAGAGCGGTCGACGCGATCGCGAGCGTACAGCCGGCGCAGATCCCGCTAGACGAACGGAGCGTGGCAGAGAAGCTGGGCGAAGATCGAGCGTCTCGATACTACGCGCTGCGCACCTTCAGCGATCACGAGGTTCCTCTCGCCGGTGGAAGCGATTGGCCCATCGTCAGCGCGGACGTGTTCGACGCCATCAAAGCCGCCGTGGACCGCGAGAGGGAGAGTTTGAGCATCGAAGAGGCGATGCGAATGTTCACTCGCGGCGGAGCGCGCGCTCTTCGAATGGATGGGCTCGTCGGCGCGATCTCTCCGGGCGCGTTCGCCGATTTCATCGTCCTCGACGCGTCGCCCGAAAATATTTTGGAGAAAAAACCAAACGTGATCGCCACGTACGTCGGGGGAAAGTGCGTGGAAGGATCGTGTCTTTAGCGACTAGACTAGACTAACAACAGCTTCTATTCACGACCACCGTCGTTCGTCCTCCTCGGGATCGACGCGCGTGTACCACTCCGGCGGGGACACGTGCGTGGATAACCTATAATTCAACCACACCTCCTCGCCGTCGTCGATGTCTCTCGTGGCGACCAACACCAAGCTTCGAACGAAATCCATTGACAGGGCGTCCGTCTTGACCAGCTTGGGTTTGTCCCCGTCCTCTCCGAAAACGGCGAGCGACGCATCCTGAAACCGCTTCGAGACGGTTCGCGTACCGTCGGTGAGAATGCCGAACACACCCTCGGTCTCTTCCGCGCCCTCGTCCGGTTCGATGTTAACGTTCGGAACGAACGGCCTCGTCACGGCGTCCACCGGAACGTCCACCGACGCCACGACGACGTTCGGATACGTCCCTTTCGGTGGATGATTCGCAAAGTGCGCGCACGCGAACGGATTCGCACGCTCAAGCGTCGCGCATTCTGCCTCTAAACGCGCGCGTCTCACCGACCCTAATCTCGGATTGAGGAGACGATCGATGAAGCTCCCCGCGTCCGCCGCGCGCGCCTCCTCCGCGGTCAACGTCACGGGCGGCCCCGGCCACGCCTCCGACTCGTCCCCGAGCCCGCGTCCCCACGGTTTCGCGTCGATCACGCTTCCATCGCTCCTTTCGATCAAGTACGCGTTATCTCTCCCCACTCTCGGGTAATTATTCATGTACCGCCTCGCCGTCCCGGCGTACGTCAGTCCCGGATACGACGCCACGACGGTCCCCGCCCGCGCGGATCCCCGCACGAACAACCCCTCCCCCGCGCCCTCTCCCGCCGTCGACGCGTCCACGTAACAGTGATGCCCGACGCGTTCCAACGCTCGCGACCGAAGCTCTCGCCATCGCGCCGAGGCACCGCGCTCTCTCTCTCGCGCGTCGTCGTCCCGGTCGCCGCCTCGCAGCGCCCTCGCCATGACCGCCACCTCCTCGCGCAATCGCGCGCTCACCGCCGCCGCCCGCGCGTCATGCGTCATCTCATTCGCGCGCTCGACGATCCCAAGTCCCGATTCCCCATCTCGCGGCGTCGCGGCGAGCGAGGTGAGGAGAAAGAGTCGATGGGTGTCGACTTCGTGTTGTAACCTTCTCGCCTCGGACGTCGCCGCGCGTCGTCCGCGCGCGTCGACGCCGCGCGCGACGGATGCCGCGCGTCGCACCGCGCGCATCATCTCCGCGACGTCGTCCGAGACGCGCGCGGTGCGACGCGACGGCGCGCCGGATGACCGCCTCACACTGCCGCTCATTCCTCCACACATCGTCGCGCGGCGCCGACGCGCGCGTCGCCTCGTCGGTCGCCGACGCGCGTCGACGCGATGGTCAAGCACAAGATTCGTCGCAAGGCGGAGCGCGCGGCGCGCGCGGGAGGCGCGGGTGGCGAGGGGACGACGAGAGACGCGCGCGAGGAGGCCGAGACGGCGGCGGACGCGGACGCGGACGCCGCGATGGCGTCGCTCACCAGCTCGCATCGACGGAAAGTGAAGAAACGGGCGAAATTTTTAGAGAGTGCGTGCGTCGATGCGTCGCGCCTCGCGCGCGCGAGCGAGAGGGACGATGACCGACTGACGAATGTCGCCGCGCAGAGATTCGCGTGGCGACGGAGACGAAGATGAAAAAAACATCGAACGCGCGCGGAAAGGGCACCATGGCGGACATGCGGGCGCTGTCCATGTCACTGGCCGAGGTCGTGGGCGATGGCGGCGTCGGACTCGCGACGACGGCGAAGAGAAGTAAGACGCCCACCGCGAGACGACGCGCGGCGCTCGTGTCGAAAGAGACGACGCGGATGCAAGCCGTGCTCTCACACCCGACGTTTCGTTCGAATCCGATCGCGGCGATTTCGAATCACATCATCTCCGACGTCGCCAACGCGTCCGGGTCCGCGGCGAGCGGGAGATCGAGCGAGGACAAGGGGAAAAAGAAGAGAGCGAAAAAGTTGACGCCGCGGCAAGAGCGCGACCGAAGCGGCGCGCACGTCGTCGGACCCGCGGCGCCGAGCGCGCGTCGACGGGCGCACGACGCGCAGAGGAAACACGACGAGAAAAAACGCGGGCGAGCGTGAGATCGTGTGCGCGAGATCTGCGCGAATGTAACGTTATATCCATTGTATTTCTTCGTCTCGTCTCGTCGACGCCCCCTCTCCTCGACGCTCCGCGACGGTCGACATGCGGGCGACGATCGCGCTCGATCGCGCGCGGTGCATCTCTCTCTCTCTCGCGCCGTCTCATCGCGCGTCTCGCGGTGTCATCGCGCGTCCGACGACGTTCGAGACGCGGGGACGCGTCGCTCGGATGTCCCCATCGTCGGCCGAGACGGACGACGCCGCCGTCGTCTCCGACGAGTCGCCGTGGGTCGAGCCCGGATACAGAGGGGCCGTCGTCAGCGCCATGGACGAGGGAGTCCAAGGGGCCGTCGTCGGCGCCATCTTCGTCGCGCTCCTCGCCGGAACGTACGAGGCGTGCGCGACGCTCGGCCCCGCGCTCGAGAGTCTCTCGCCGTCGCTCATGGCGTGGTCGAAATCCACCTGGCCGATCATCGGGATCACCTACGTCGCCGCGGGCGTCGCGCACTTTACGTTTCACGACGGATTCGTGTCGATGATGCCGCACAGAGGCGCGTGGGGGTTCTGGAACCTTCCCGGCTCGGCGTCGTTTCACGTCAACTGGACGGGCGTCGCGGAAATCCTCGGCGGCGCCGGTCTCCTCCTCGGCTCGCTTCCGTTCGGTCTCACCCCGAACGGCTTCGAACGACTCACCCCGGTCTCCGCCGCCTGTCTCTTCGCCCTCACTCTCGCGGTGACGCCGGCGAACGCGTACATGTTCACGCACAACGCGCCCGGCCCGCTTCCGCCGGACGCCGACGAGAGCGCGCTCACCATTCCCCCCGCCGGTCATTTCGCGCGATTCCTACTCCAAGTCTTCCTCTTATCGCTGTTGCACGGATGCATCGATCGGTGATCGCGCCCTCGCCGAGCTTCGCCCGCGCGGCCCCGCCAGCCCACACAGTACTCAGCACCTCACCGCCCCGTCGTCTCGGGGACGTCCCCGAGGAAAGATATTTTTTCCAACGAGATACACTAGCCTTCTGAACCACCACACTAGTATAAAAAAGACGTATACACGAACCAATACCACTATATACACCGAAAAAATTCACCGCGACGACCGCGCGCGCGCGAAAAATCACAAAAAATCAACACACAAAATAACCGTTCACGAATCCCCAACGAGTCCATCTATAGGCCCCCCTCTCCCCCAAAATAGCCCCCCTCCCCCGGACCGATCTCACTGAACATAAACCGGACGTCGGCATCGTTTTTTTCTCTTTTTTACAGTATCAAACCATTCACACACGTACATACTCTTCACACACGCTTCAACGCGGTATCCACGCGCACGTATAAAAAAATGAAGCGAAGCGACGGGCCGGGCCGACTTCGACGAAACGCGGCGCCGCGCGCGGTCGTTGCGCGCCACATCGTCGCGCGCGCGCGAGCGAACGAGCGAACGCGCGAGTCCAGCGAGCGAGGTACGCGCCGAGCGCCCGTTTTTTTCTTCACGCTCTCGCGACGCGTCTCGACGACGACGGACGACGGACGACGGACGACGCGTCGAATGGATGTCCCGCGCGTCGTTCCCGCGCGCGCGCGCGCGCGGGTGGATGACATTCGGATGTGGGAATGACGCGCGAGGGCGCCTCGCGACGCGCGAACGACTCGGCGCGGGCGACGCGCGGTGGGAGTCTCTCGTCGACGTCCTCCTCGCCGTCCTCTCTCGTCGTCGTCGTCGTCGCTCGGTGCGCACCGCGCGCGACGACGACGCCCGCGGGCGCTTTACGGCGCCGGCGCGAGATCGCATCCGCGTCACCCGCGCGACCGACCGACCGCGGCACCGTGTCGAGATGACGATGAAGGGTCGGGACGGGTCGTGAGGAATCGCGCGAGGGGACGGAGGGGGAGAACGGGGAGGGAAACGATGGGAGAATAACGTCGTCGTCGATCGCGCGCGCGCGGGCGCGGGACGCGCGCGCGAGGCGTCGACGGGAGGGGGACGATCTCGACCTCGCGCGCGTTTCCGACACGTCGGTCGTTACGCGAGGGGAACGAAATCTTCATCGGCCTCGCGGGGAGGGGGTGGTGTGATGAGTCGTGATTCGTGGTTTGGGGGACTCGGTGTCGTGGCCCGCCGCCGCCGGGAAACCGTCGGGACGGGACGCGGGAGGGGACGACGACGCGTCGTCTTCGTCGTGTGTGGGATGGAGGAACGCGTGACTGACGTGATGTACTCGTTTTTGTTGTTGTTTTGTTTTGATAGGAGGTGTCGGTGAAGAGACAGACGTTCGCGAGACGGGTCTCGACGAGGCGCGCGCGACGTCGTCGTCGAAACGGACGTTTGGATTTGATCGCGTGAATCGAATCGTTCGAGGCCCCGAGATGGTGGTCGCGAAGACGAGAGGAGGTCGGAGTGGACATCACGACGCGGAGCGGAAAGAGGCGCACGCGGAGGCGACGACTAAGGGACACATGAGCACGAGACACGGGGGCGCCAACGCGTCGAGCGGGGAGGACGGACACTGCGTCGAGGGGAAGCGGACGCCGGATAACGCGATGGTGAGCACCCTGGGGAAGGGGAGAATCGTATCGACGTCGTCGAGCGATTCGGACGAGGAGGCGATGATGGTGAAACGAGCGAAGAAGAACTGGAGCGGCGACGCCGTGGCGCTCGGATATGAGGTGGGCACCATCAAATACAGCGCGTACGTTTTGTTGGCGGAGAGCGGTACGAGGGGGATGACCGTGGCTTCCATCGTTGGCACCGCACAAAGACTGTCCATGTACAGTTGGGGACAGTGCAAAACGCCGAACAACTCCGTCACAGCGGCGCTGAGTCAAGATGAAACCTTCGTGCGCATCGCGCCGTCCACCTACTGCTTACGATCGCAGTTGCGCGGAAGCGGGGAAAACTTACCCGTTCCCCGAACGTCCAGCGGTTCGCACGACAGTGGAACCACGGGCATGGGTGCGCACGGTGGGAGGCATCAGAACGACTCTGGGTGCCAGTCGGGACCGGGACAGGGTCGCCAGCACAAGAAGCAGAGAGCCCACCCGCCGCGTCCGCAGTCGCCCATGCCCTTCGTCGTGGATGAGACTCCGTACACGTATGATGACGACGAAGAGGATTTCAAATCTGTGAACATACACGTCGATGACTCGTACGACCGTTTGAATCGCGTCGGCGAGGTGAAGAGAACCGCGGATGCTCTTGCTCAAGAGAGCTACAGACGCCGCATGGACGTTTACGGACAAGTCCGTGATGATTTCGGTACGTCTTTCCATTTTCCAACCCCGGAAATCGTACGCCCCGATCACTCACCCGATCCAGCAGTCGCTGGAAGCTGCCTGTTGTACTATCCGACCGCAAACGCACGCAAACAAGATAAAGAAGGCATTCCCGAAAGTCCGGAAGAGCCCACTGAGGCGACGCACAGAGCCGCCTCTTGGAAGGACGAAGCGAGACGCTTACACTACTCTCGCTCCAAGTCCAAATCATCCACTGGGGTGACTCTTCCGACGTGGGTTCTTGAGCAATACATGGAGGAACACAATCAGATACTCTGCGGCGACCTCTGAACAAGACGGTCGCGAGATTCAACAAACTTTCACCCATAGCAAAAGCCTGTACACAACACCCACCCTCAAGATATCGCCTTGTTTACGACAAGGATGATAATTATGTAATATATTTCGGCTCTTTACCTTCTACTACTTCTTACCTGACGATCGGGGACGCCCTCTTATTACAACATTACTATTTCCGTCCAAACATGAATCCGAATCGTCTAGGCTGCTCGCGCGGCGTCGGCTTCTGCAGCGCGAAGAAAAAATCACGAGTTTTCAAATTAAGTGCCTCGGTTCGTTCTTGCTTCTCCAGTGGGTCCGTTCGTCCGCAGTAGTACAAGCAGCACGTTTTTCGCCAGAATGCAAACCACCATTCACCCAGCAAAACCCGAAATACGTGTCCAAGCGTACCTTCCGGGTTTCTAAAAGCCAATGTCAGTATCAACAACGGTACAAAGACCAAGCACAGTGCGAGTACGGCGGTGACAATCGCAGCGTAATTGCGAAGTGCGTCCGAAGCCTCTGACGGTGTATTGTCGAGATCAGTTTCTTCTGGTGCGGCGCTCATCAAAAACACGCCTTGTGTGCCGGGGAGCGCGTCAGAAACCGCTTTAGTCGAGATGGTAGCGTTGCCGAGAAAAGCCATCGCGTTCGCTTCTTCGGCTGCTCCGCGCGTCGTCACCGACACAGTCACCACGCTACTTGTCACCACCGCTGCAAGAGCTCGACTTCGAGCGCTATTGGCATTGGTATTCGGTACCACACCGGAATAGCTCGTCACAGATTTGACGACGACACCGTGGTAGCGGTCGGGAACACCCGAAGAGTCCAACTTTCTCGACAATCCAGTGACAAGCGTTCGAATAACGGCTGGTGTGAAATCACTTTCGTTGTAACCCAAAATTATGAAAAGCGTTATTATCTTTGTGACTGTGACCTCTACAACTGGCCCTGAGCCGTTGGTACCCACTGGTGGCGGTGGAGGATACGTCGGTGACTCATAATCGATCACAGGTGCCGGCGGCGGTAGAACGCCAGGAGGCAGTGGCGGCGGTGGCGGCGACGGCGGCGGCGGCGGTGACGGCGGCGGCGGCGACCGATTTGGGGGGTCGTTTTCGAGGCAACCAAAGCCAAGTGCAGCGATTCTGCTCAAAGTACCGTCGGATTCGCGCCTATAGCCCGTGTTCCACGTTTCGACAGAACACTGGGAATATCGTCCCGCCACACCACCCATCGCACCAGCGTTCGAACCTCCGTTAGGGCCGCAGCCTATATCTGCATCGTGTCCAAATCCCAATGAGTGACCCATTTCATGACCCAGAAGCATCCAGTGCTCCTCAGGTCTGCTCAGCCGTTTTGAATACGTGCTGTAACCAACAGACGTCGATAGAAAACCTTGACCCCACATTTGTAGTCCACATATATAGGAAACCCAGTTGACTCCGGCGCCGTGCCAGTCGGGTTTGTCGACAAGAATGAATGTGTGATCGCGAGGAACATGACCGTTCAGATACGGTCCGCGACCTTTTCCTTGAACGGTTTGCACATACCACTGATGACTCAATTGTTTGAAATACGAAGTAAACGAAAGCGGTTCAGTGAGTGAGGATAAAATGGCCATGTTTGGCGGCTCCCACGGCTCGTTTACCCCATCTGGTGAGCTTACAAAATGTATTTCCACGAGATAGATTGCCGAGAGCGGAGGGTCAAACGTCGGAGCCCATCCCTCCTGCGGTTGAAACCATGATTCGACTTCGTCGCATACAGACGTAATGTAGGCTGAAATGGTGGCCTCGTCCGTACCAGAACTTTGGACGTACGAACGACTGATGACGTAAGCAAGCTCGATTCGCCGGGATTCCGCGTTCAGTAGCTTGCGGCGATTCCGGCTTCCCTCGGCGAAAGAAGAAGCGACAGAGCGACGGATCGACGAAGGCCGAGAAACGTTGTTGTAAACTGCTTGGAACGGAAACGACGCCTTCAATATGTCTGTCGCTCTTGGTGGTGACTGGCTCACATCCCCACTGAGGAGTGTTCGTCGCAGAGTCGGACCAGTTCCCGTCGACGTCTCGAAGTAACGACGTCTCCCGTCATTCTCGGCGACTATCAGAATGGTCGACGCGGGCGTAATCACGGCGCGCGCCGCGTGTCTGCGTCCGTCCGTATCGATGGCTTCGCCTCGAAACAAACCGTTTGCGAGCGCGTGCGTCGCCTCCCAGTGCACTTCCGACGCTCGCCCTCCGCCGCGATCAACGCGCACCATCGGCGAGCGCCCGTGCACTTTATCGAGCTCAAACGCCCAACGTTCGTTCGAGTCCTCGCCGACGTACGCAAAGCGCAGGGACTCCCCCCGGGCGTCCCCATCCACGGCGTGGACCGTCTCTGAGAGCACGCGCCCTCGAGCCGGCCTCCACGACTCGACCGAGGCGCCGTCATCGGCGTCGAGCGTCACCGTCGCGCGCATTTCCGGAGAACCAGCGATCCCTCGCGCACCGCGCGCGAGCGAAAGCGCGACGATCGCCGAGACGCCGACGGTGACGCCGACGCGACGCCGGCGCCGGCGACGCGGGTGAGGACTCGACGGGCGCATGACGGCGCGCGTCGCAATGCGCGCTCGACGCTCGCGGGCGCGGAACGCGAAGATATTTTACGCAAAGATATGTAACGAATAATTCGTCATTCGCGCGCGCGTACGCGCGGACATGAGCGCGACCCCGCGCGGAAATATCACCTGCGCGGCGTCTTCCGAGTGCGCGGCGCTCGAAACGTCGACGACCGGACCGCTCTATTGTGCCTCCGTGGCGCGAGGGGACGACGGTGGCGTGAACGGTGTAGACGCGGGGGTGGTGTCGCCCGTCGAGGAACTTGGCGGCGCGTGCTGGGGATGCGAGGCGTGCACCAAGTTCGGAGATGAGATTTCTTGGTCGTGTCCGGAGCGGTGCGACGCGAGCTCGTCGGCGCAAAACGTCACGGAGGCGACGTTTCTCGCGGATTTCGACTATTGGAATTCAGTGTTGGAGCTCGCGGGGTTGCGCGCGGGCGTCGTATCGTCTGGGTGCGAGCGAAGCGCGCGAGCGCTGACGACGCTGAGGGCGCCGAAAAAGATGTCAGGAAGGGGTCGTTGCTCGTCGTCGAGGGGGTACACCGCGCGAGACGAGAGTCGATGGTGCGACGCGACGGCGCTGACGCGGACGGCGCCGTACGGCCAGTGCGTCGCGTCGCCGCACACGCGCTACTGCGGCACTGAGGTCCAGACGTTTTGCGTCGCGGCGTCTTACTTTGATTGCTGTCCCATAGAACCGATGCCTCTAGCCCTCACCGCGACCGCAGCTGCCGTTGCGTTACTATCGATGATGTTTTTTTGTGTCCGAAGCGCATACAAGAGAAAATTGCGCAAGTTGAACGCCACGACAGACGTGCTGCGATTTGTGTACAAGTTAAAGCAAGCGCGAGCGTCGCGCGAAGACGCGTAAAGGTCAACTACCCCGAAGTAGTTTGTCACGTAGGATCGTAGCGAAGCGTGTAATATATTTATTTCATTTCTGTTTATTAAAACATTTTTACCGTGCTGTGCTGGAGATGGTATTTTCTACATATTGATAGATGTTTACGCGCTGAGAGCCTGAGCGAAATCAGCGCAAATATCGTCGATGTGTTCGATACCGACGGAAACGCGAATCATCTCCGGAACAACACCGGATGCCGCTTGTTCCTCAGGCGTGAGCTGTTCGTGCGTCGTGGACGCCGGGTGAATCACCAAAGTCTTCGCGTCACCGACGTTAGCCAAGTGAGAGGCGAGCTTGACGTTGTCGATGAACTTCATGCCTGCATCCACACCACCCTTGATCCCGAACGTGAGCACGGCGCCGAAGTTGCCGTCGCGGAAGTACTCCAAGGCGTTCTTGTGGAACGGGTGAGACTTGAGACCCGGGTAGGACACCCAGCTCACTTGAGGATGAGCCTCGAGGTACTTGGCCAGAGCCAAAGTGTTTTGGCAGTGACGCTCCATGCGAAGAGACAAGGTTTCCAAACCGATGATGAAGTTGAAAGAGCCAAACGGGTTTTGGCACATGCCGAGATCCCGCAAACCTTCGACGCGTGCGCGCATGATGAACGTCGCGTTCGCGCCGAGGATGCCGTCCGGACCGAACGTGTCCCAGAACTTCAAGCCATGGTAGCCCGGAGACGGATCGGTCATCACCGGATGCTTACCGTTGTTCCAGTTCATCGTACCGCCGTCGACGATGACGCCGCCGACGGTGGTGCCGTGTCCTCCGATCCACTTCGTCGCGCTCTCGACCACGATATCCGCGCCGTGCTTGAGGGGCTGGCACACGTATCCGCAACCACCGAAGGTATTATCGCAAATCAACGGAACGCCCGCCTTTTGCGCGATCGCCTTCAATCTCGCGAAATCCGGCACGGAGAATCGCGGATTACCGATGGTTTCCACGTACAGCGCCTTGGTGTTCGAGTCGATTTGCGACTCAAAGCTCGACGGATCGTCGTCCTTGGCAAACTTGACGTTGATTCCCAATCTCGGCAGCGTCACCTTGAATTGGTTGTACGTACCTCCGTACAGAGACGGCGTGGCGACGATGTTATCCCCAGCCTGGCAGATGGTGGAGATGGCCAAAAACTGCGCGCTCTGGCCGCTGCTCACCGCCAATGCGCCCACTCCGCCCTCGAGCGCGGCCACGCGCTTCTCGAACACGTCGTTCGTCGGGTTCATGATGCGAGAATAAATGTTACCGAACGCTCGCAATCCAAACAGATCCGCGCCGTGCTTGGACGAGTTGAACGTGTACGAGCTCGTCGCGTAGATCGGCACCGCGCGAGAATTCGTCGCCGCATCGGGCGCTTGTCCCGCGTGCACCTGGAGCGTCTCAAACTTCAATTCGGGCGTCGACATGACGGATACGGAGCTCTGGGGTTTTCTTCGGCGTCGATCGTCGACGGTGACCGTTCGGCGGGCGTTCGCGCGCGCGCGTGTGCGGCGACGATCAGCGTCCCGATCACGATGTCGACACGCATTCGGTCGCGCGCGACGCACTTTACTAAACGCATTGATCGGTAATTTCGTAGTTGTATACGAAGAAGAAGATATTTTGTACGAGATGATGTGGCGCGATGGAAAAGGGAGAGATTGCAGCGATTGGATTGGATGATGGTTGTCGCGGGCGCGAGGGCGAGGGGAACGCGCGCGGAAGGGGAACGCGGAAGAGGAAGTCTCGATGCGCGAGACGGAGGGGAACGGAGCGTCGCGTGACTCGTTTTCGTCTCGTTATTTCACTCGGTTCGATGCCCCGGTCACGGATGTTTGGATGAACGGGGGAGGAGAGGCGCCGCGTGTGTCTTCTTTTCGGCGGCGAGAAGAGATGAGACGGAGGCGGAGGCGGTGAAATCGTCCGGGGTGGAGGCGGTGACGTTCTTGGCGTAGAGCGCGAAGGCGGTGAGGGCGGCGCTGGCCATGAAGATGAGCTCGTAGAATTTGGCGTAGAATCGGAATTCGAGATCCGCGCCCAAGGCGTCGGTGACGGATTGTCGGTAGCGCTCCGGAAGTTGTTCTCGGATGAGGAGCACGGAGGAGATGAAATACAGACCGACCATTTCCGTGGTGAAGAGCACCAGCGCGTCGGTTGTGACGCCTCCGCCGAAGGCGAAGAAGAGCTTGACCAGTTGTAAGATGAAATTCTGCATCGAATTGATGACGAGAAACGCGATGAGAAGGAGACTCAAATATTGAGCCAACACCTCGGGATCTACGTGAATGGACTTGTTGGCGAGGAACAAGTGAAGAGCGAAAGAAATTGGATCGCTCTTCGGCGTTTGCATGAATAAGAGTCGCTTCAATCCGGCGACGAAGCGATAGCCGCAAATGACAGCCATGACGACACCGCACGCCTCCAACAAGCGCCCGTACGCCGTCTTCGCCAGCCGCTTTCGCTCCTTCAGTAGGTTAATATCGTGTAAATCGGCGAACAACGTTCGATTCACCATCTCCAACGCGTCCACTTCCGCATTGATATCGATGATGCGCTTCGCTCGTCCCTCTTGGAAGACGGGGAGTCGAGATCCGCTCGCGATTCGTCCGAGCACTCCGCCGCCACTCTTCGCCCCTCTCTCCCTCGTCTCGCGCGCCATCTCTCGCTTGAGCGTCTCTATCTCCTTCTTACGCTCCACGATGGTCTCCACGCTCTGAACTAATCGTCTCTCGAGACTCGAAACCTCGGCGTCGGGAACGGCGCGATGAAAAACCCGAATCGTCGTGTACGGAAAGTGCACCGCGCCGAATCCCGAGAGCGCCCCGAGAAGACAGGTCCCCAACACCGCCGTTCTCGACATGACGCGCGCCATGCTAAACTCCGAATCAATCATCCCCGCCGTCGCCGTCGCCGCATCGCTCCCCGACCCTCGTCTCGCGGATGAAATCCCGACGAAGGCGTACGCGAACGCCGTCGCCGCCGCCGTCGCCCCGATCTCCACCTCGATCCACCGTCGTCGACGTTCCCCTCGTCCCGACCTCTCACTCCCCACCCCTCCACCGTTCATCCTCCCCCAACCACCCCTCCTCCTCCCTCGACGCATCGCGCTCGAAATCCCGCTCGCGAACAACTCCCGCGGCGCCAACACCAAGACGCACGCCGCGCCGCATCGCAGATCCATCCCCCACCACCACGCCGTCTCCCCACCCCTCACGAACCCCGCGATCTCGTACGCGATCCAAAACATCATCGACGACGTCACCGCGAACGTGACGCCGAACATCCTCCTCGCGCGCGAAGATATTAAATCTTTCGTCTCCGCGCACAGCACGCGCGCGAGAAACCACTCCCCGAACGCGTACAGCGCGCACGTCGTCACCACCGCGAGCGCGTGCGTCACCATCGCCGACGCCGCCGACGCCGACGACGACGCCGACGACGCGCGCGCCGGCGCCGACTCGACGACCCCCATGCCGACCGAACGCGCGCGTCCCGAGGTGGACTCGCGCGACGACCGACCGCGTGAATGCGCGGGACCCATCGGTCGCGTCTAGGCATGAGCAAAAAGTTACAGTGTAACAACGTTACTGTAAATTTACGCAGTTACGTTGTTTCACGCCTCGCGGTCGAAAGTTACACGATTCGCTCAAGCCTACGGTCGCGTCGAGTCGCGTCCCGTCGAGTCCTCTGCGTGACGAGTCACGACCCGTCCACTCGACCCGTCCCGCGTCCTCGGGTCCACGCGAACGAACTCGACGCACTCGATCGATCGACTCGACTCGACGCACTCGATCGATCGACTCGACTCGACGCACTCGATCGATCGACTCGACTCGACGCACTCGATCGATCGAGTCGGTATCGATCGATCGAGTCGGTATCGATCGATCGAGTCGGTATCGATCGACTCGACTCGAGTCGGGTGCGTTCGCGGGAAAGAACCCCACGACTGTGGAAAAGAAAGAACCCCAACGAGTCACGACTCTCAAAAACACCCCCCCCCCACACCCACCCACCACCACCGATGGCGGCGTGCGCGCGCCGTCGACGTCGGCAGAATCGCGCGCGTTCGTCGTCGAGACGACGAGAGGAGACGCACGCGAGCGACCGAGAGAGACACACGCGTCACGCGCAGACGATCCAATCCATCATGGACGGTGCGAACGACGCCGGTGCGACGAACGCGTCGAGATTATACGTCGGTAACATCCCTTGGAGCACCACGGTGGAGGATCTTCGCGATCTCTTCACCGATTGCGGGGGCGTTCGAGACGTGGACATTCCCACGGGGCGTCAGGGTCGAAGCCGTGGGTACGGGATCGTGGAGTTTGCCACGGAGGCCGACGCGCTCGCGGCGGTGAGTCGCATGGACGGTACGTGCGGCGCGGAAGCGTCGGATCGCGGGATCTCGCGGGATCGCGGGATCGCGGATCATCATCGGCGCGCGGCGGCGCGAGAGATTAATGAATTGAAGTCGATGACTGTTTGTGAATTGCGTGCGTGATTGGTGACTGACGAGAGTGATCGAACGTCGATGCGTGACGCAGGCACCCCGCTCGGTGATCGCACGATCACGGTTCGTGAGGATAAGGCGCCGACCAAGTCGGCGGGCGGAGGGAAAAAGTTCAACTCGACGGTGCTCGGCGAATCCCCGGCCGGGGGCGACGGCTGCCGATGCTTCTTCGGGAACCTCGCGTGGGAGACCACGGAGGAGACGCTCACGTCTCACGCGGCGACGTTCGGTATGACTGTCGTGCAGTGTGAAGTCGCTCGTCAGAGCGGTGGTCGCTCCAAGGGCTGGGCGTTGGTTGATTTCGCCACGCCGGAGGAGGCGCAAAACGCGATCGAACAAATGCACAACTCGGAGATTCAAGGCCGATCCATCATCGTGCGCGTCGAGCGTCCGGGCGCGGGTCAAAAGAGCGCGCGCGTTGAGACTCGTCCGGAGAACTCAAGCGGTTTGCAAATTGTCGTTCGTAACTTGCCGTGGACGACGACGAGCGAGGACCTTCGTCAAGTGTTCCAACAAGTCGGCAACGTCGTCAACGCCGTCGCCGTGTGCCACGCCGATACGGGCCGCTCCAAGGGTTGGGGTACCGTGCTCTTCGAGACCCGTGAGCAAGCGCAAGCGGCGATCCAAGGTTTCAACGGCGTCGAGTTGGAGCACCGACCGATGCAAATCAAGATCGATCGTTACGACTAAGCGATCGTTTTACTTTTTCGTAAAGTAGAGCGAGCGAAGACAAGTTTTTGAAAGAAGAAAGAAAGAAAGAAAGAAAGAAAGAAAGAAAAGCATCACGGTATCTGTTAAAGAGCGAGAAATTACAACGTACGGCCAAAGACATGGGCAGCGTGGTATGGAGTAGAGAAGAGAAGAAGAAGATGACTTGAGAGGAGAGTGAGCAAAGTAAAACAACCACCGTTTAGTTGAGTCGAGAACGCGTTTGAGAGAGCGCGTTTCGAAGGCAAAGCGAGGCGCGGATGGGTCACCGCCTTAAAACGTCAGCGAATCGTCTGTTTCACAAGCGAACATAGTTTGTTGAATTCTACGTATCACTGAATCATAATTACAATCAATCAATCAATCAATCCCAGTCGCTATCCCTACTGAAACTACGACGCTCCCCGTCTCGTCGCGAACGCTTGGAGGCGTCGTCGCGGTCGCCTCCGCCCTCGCGACGCTTGCGCTCCTTTTCTTGTTCCCGTCGAAACACCTTGGCGATAAATTTGACGAAAATCTCGCGCGCTTCCTCGCGAGGCGCGTTCTTCCACGCCTCGTCGTGTCGATACAGCTTTTCCGCCTTTTCCCACGTCGTGTCGCCGAATAATTCTCGCGCCTTGTACCCGTCTCGCAATAAATCCTCAAAGTCGTCCAACTTATTTTCGATGTCCTCCTCGATGTCGTCGATCAAGTCCTCGAACAACTCGCGTGGACGAGATCCCTCGACGTTTTCGCACATGTCCGCGTACGTCGGATCTCGCCGCACGCGCGGGTAGAAGGATTTCCACGACATTCTGGGCGCGATGACGCCGTCCTCTCGATACTCCTCGAGCTTGGCGACGAACGCCTCGCGATTCTTGCGTTCACGTCTCGTGCGCATCTTGCGCTCTCGGATGAATTTTGCGTCCTCTTCGCGATCGAGTTCGCGAATCACCTCTTCGAAGGCTTCCAATCTATCCAGCGGCTCGCACTGGACGCATCGCGCGTCATCCTTGACGACGTCGTAAATTTTTCTCCACAAGGTATCCGCCGCGACGCCGGCATCCATCAAACAATCCTTGAACGCCACCATGCGCTTCTTTCGCGTCTCTTGACGCTCGCGTTGTTCTCTGATTCGCAAATCTCGAGTGAAATCTTCAAACATCTCCGAGCGCTCGCGTCGATCCGTCACCGCGCGCCACCGAGGATCGTCTCGCAACCGTTCCTCGAGATCGCCGTCATGTTGCAGTCTCGAGCTCGACGTCAGTCCCAAGCTCTCCCTTCTCTCCTCGAGCATCGCTTTAAACGCCTCGCGAGCCTTCTTCTCCGCCATTCTCTTCGCCTCGCGCTCGATCTTCGCCCGCGCCATTTGATACTCGTTCAGACACTGCTTCCTTTCCCCGGTGGTGCGCAACGCGGAGAATCGCGCGTCCGACTTGGTTCGAAGCGTCACCTCGTCCCACTTCGTCGACGCTCGCACGCCGTGTTCGGCGAGCATCTTCTTAAACGCACTCTTCGCCTCCTCGATCGACCCGGCGCGTCCCGCGCTTCCCGTCTCCGCCGCGCGTCCCGCGTCCTCCCTCTCCGCCGTCTCCGTCGCCCGCTCCCCCGATCGACGTCCCTCCGCCCTTCGCACCGCCTCCCACACCGCCAAAATCTCCTTCGGCGTCTCCCAAGTCGTCTCTCCCGTGACATCGTGCGCCCAATACGTCCTCGCCGTCCCGCTCGCGTCCGCCGCCGCCGAGAACCGTCGCCAGCGCGTCGACGCCTCGGCGCGCTCCGTCGCGCTCATCAACGCCTCCGGCTTCTCGTACGTGCTCTCTCGCGTTCGAGAGTTGTGATAATACGTCCGTCCATCCGGCGCCTCGTGCGTCTCCCACTCCCCGCTCGCGCTCGCGTCCGCGCCCCCCGTCGTCGTCGTCCCTCGACGATCGTCCCCGAGTCCGCGCCCATCGCCCTCGCGCGTCATCCAGTGCGGAAGCGCGGACGCGCGACCTCGTCCGAGACCCGACATGCGCGTCTCCACCCCTTGGTCCCTCGCGCGCGCGCGCGCGACGTCGCGCGCGGCGTCACAAAGTGTGGGCGCGCGCGACGATCGATGTCGGTCGGCGGCGAACGCGATCGCGATGATGATCCCTCTCGCGCGTCCACCGCGCGAGTCCTTCGTTACAAGCCGTCTACGGAGTCACGCCTCCTCGTCTTCTTCTTCTTCCTCGTCGTCCTCCTCCTCGTCGTCGTCGCCCTCACCGTCGTCGACGCCCACGCGCGCGTTCAATCGCGCCATGCACTTCGCTTTACTCTCCACCACCGCGCGCTCGAGCCCGTTCGCGACGTCGACGTCGACGTCGACGGCATCCACGGTCGCGTCTTCGCCGCGCGTCTCCACGCGAGACGTCACCGCGGGCGTCATGGTGCGCCGTCGACGTCGTCTCATTCATCCATCGACGTCAAAAAATCAATCGGCACACGCTCTCGCGCGCGTCGTCATGGTGCGCCCGCGCGCGCTCACCGCTCCGCTCGACGCCGACGACGGTGACGACGGTGAGGACGCGCTGGACGTCCCCGGATCGACGCGATGCGTCCTCGTCGGTCCGTCGACGTGCGGGAAGACGACCATGTTGCTTCGAATGTGCGCGCGGTTCGCGCGCGCGCATCCTCGCGCGCGCGTGCTGTACGTCGCGGAGCGCGGCGCGATGGATCGCGCGAGGATACACGCGTCGCGGGCGGAGCTCTCGAGCGAGGACGCGCGGGCGCTGGAGCGGATAGGGATCAAGTACGCGCGAGACGACGGGGACGTGCGCGCGTTGGCGTGTTTTCGACACGCGGCGCCGGCGAGCGAACAGCCGCGATTGGTCGTCGTGGACGATCTGGGGAGCATGATCGGACGGGGAGGAGGAGATCGAGTGTCGAGGGAGATCGCGTACGCGAGGACGCTTGCGGCGCTGCACGAGAGCGCGCGGGACGACGAGACGGGGGAGTCGCGGGCGGTGGTGGTGAGCGAACGCACGGACGGGGACACGGGGGCGGTGCCGATGCAGTACGTGTACTCGAAGTGGTTCGGGGAAGTGTTGCAGGTGCACGCGGTGGGAGAGGGGACGTGGGATCTCGTGAGCGCGAGGGATGGGGAGACGGTGAGGTATTCGACGAGTCGGGCGAGCGACGGTTGAGACGACTGAGAACGCGAAACGAGACGATGGCAGAGATAGCGATAGGAATAGCGATAGCGATGAAAACGTGAGATGATGATAATGCGCGTACGCGTGAATGTGGTTCGTGTACGCCTAGGGTGCTATGCGTCGCTACAACTGTTCTAAATAAATGCTCGCGCTCGCGACGCGTTCACGTCGTGAGTTCAATGCGCACGGGCGCGCGTTTGGGCTTACCGCTCTTGCTCGTCTGTTTGTGATAGCTACTGCTCCACGTCCCACCGTCCCTGGCGTAGTAGTCCATCGGATAGGGCGTGTTTTCTTCGCCCGGGGCGACACCTTGTTTCAACCACCAAGGCTCTGCGTTATCGAGAGCCACCTCAGCCTCGTAGGGCGTGAGCACCGGTCGCTCGAACTCCTCGCCCCAATCGATGGAGAGACGCGGACACGCGATCTGCACGAAGGCGTCCAGGCCCTTCAGGGACGCCATTTTGGCCGGATTCATCTCGCTAATCAAAAACACGACGTACTCGCGACCCTTCACGCGCATCAGGGACATCAAGTGTTCCAAAATGGCGGGATTTCCCTGGCGACCGAGCGTGCCCAAGACGATGCCGAACGATCTCGCGTCTTTGGCGCGCTCGACCATGCTCTTACGCACCGTACGCATCTCTTTATGGGCGTACTCTTCGCGAGTCAGAACGCGTTGGTACGGGTCGTACCTATACGCGGGCACCGTCGGATTCGCAATCATGATCGCCTCGAGATGGAATCGTCCATCCGCGACGAACACGATCGCGTCTTTGTCCTTGGCGTCCTCGATCACCGGCGCGGTGCATCCGAGGACTTCACCCGGAGACAGAGGTTTCGCCTGGGGCACGGCGAGCGACGGGTACTTTTCCGCCAACCGAGTCCTCGTTTCCTGAATCGCGCTCGCAAACTGAATTGTCCCCGCTAAGATTAAGCTCGAACCCGGCTTAAAATTGTGTTCCACGCACGCGCATAGGTGTCCGACGTCAAAGGAAATGTCCACGAAGACGTACAAACACTTCATCCTCGTGACGTCCACGGGCACCAGACACGAGTGTCCGTAGTGCACCAAGAAATCGCACCCCAACGACTCCGCCGTGTAATCGTCCACGCAACACGCCCCGTACGTGACGTCTCCGAGGATCACCACGTCTCGAACGCCCGCGAAGGTTTGAAATATATCCGCCAGCGTCGTCGCGTACAGCAACAAACCTTCGGGGAACTGCAGCGCCAGCGTCTTCACGTTCGCCTGTCGAAGTCTCCACACCGTCTTCTTCACCTCAAAGTCGTAATTCTCCGGTAAAACCTTCATCGCCGTCGTGAGTTCGACGTCGTTGGCGATCTCATCGGGTATCTGCGCGCGAAGAGGTCTCGTCAGCTCGAATGGTTCTCTCGGTGTCCCCGGAGCGCCGGCGGGGACGGGACGGACGCGCGCGAGGTCGAGTTCGAGTTGGAGTTCGAGGGCGCGAGTCTCACCTGGTTGCGCACGAAACGGCGCACCGGCGGTGCGGGCCGCGATTCGTCCAGCGCGGACGACGTCGACGGGGTCTGGTCGGTCATGGTCTGAGGCCGACGGCTGCGCGCAAAGCTGGAAAGTGGAAAGAATGCGTACGTTTCTATATTGAATGAACGGCTAATCAATGCGCTAAATCTTCATCTCTTGACGGCGCGCGCGCGCTCCAAGAGTTGATCTAAGCTAACGGGCATCCAGTCTCCACCGATGGAGGCTCGAATGGACTCGCGAGCGGCGTCGACGACGACGTTGACGCCGCCGAACGAGTACACGGCTAAACCGTCGTGTCGACGGCCGGAGGCATTGGGAATGAAGTCTATTTCGTGCGCGTTTGCGAAGTCTTCGATCGCTTCCTTGAGCGTCATCGTGCTCTCGTCCGTCGGATGCGCGGGTTGACGCTCCTTCGCCTTGGGCGCGGCGGGCTGCGGGGCGGCAACGCCGGGCACGACGACGCCCTCGCCCGTGGCGGCTTGATTCATCATGTCCAGGGCGACGTTCAGCTGCGCGCGCATGCGCTCGTGACTGAGAAGCTCTTCGGAAAAGACCGTCTTCCATCCCATGTACCACTGGGCGACTTCGTCCAAGTCGACGTTGCTCGACGTGAGCCACGTGTGCAACGCCGCGTGCCACTTGCGGAAAAAGTGTTGCTCGAGCATCGTGATGAACGCGCCGGGGCCGAGCATGGTCTCCCACTTCAAGACTGACTTGAGTGAATCCAAGATTTGATTGGATGGATCGATTTGAAGCATCGCCAGGGCTTCTTCGAGCTTCGGCGTGATGCAACGCCGCATGAGCGACGACCAGTCCTTGGGCTCAAACACCTGCTTCCACGGTTTCAAAAGCGTCAGAGCGCTCTCGTCGGTCGCCTCCCACATCGTCAGAGCCACCGTGAACTTTTGACGAATGGAGGGATACAAATCCTTGAGGTTCTTGTGAAGGAGGGGTAACCACGGATGGAACCACACGTGGAGCGCGACGTGCTCCTTCGTCGGTTCCCACTCGCCGACACGGCGTTGAAGCCTCGGTAGGACCAACGCGTGAGTGACTTCGCGACTCAGGGCTTCAGGTATAACGCCGGACCAAGCCTCGACAAAATCCAAAATCTCAGTCGCCTCCGTCGGATCCCATTTCGACGTGATGGCGGGCCGAAGTCTCGCGAGCATCGGATCGCGGAGCAAGTCTTCGTAAGAATCTTCGTCAAACACCGCCTGATACTCATCGGGAACGAATTCAGGCGACAGTAACGATCGCCAGACTTTCAATTCTTCTAATCCACGCGTCGGATCGCTCATTGGATCCCAATCCTTGTACATGGAGCGGACGTATGGCGTCGCGTGTGAGAGCGCCAAGCGATTGAGACGGTGTCCGTAATATTCCTTGGGAAATTGTTTGACGACTTCCATCCACGACTTGGTGAGCGTACCGAATTCCTCGGTCGTACCACACGATTGTGCGGCGGCATTGCACTTCTCGACGAGCGCCAGCGCGCTCTTCACGCGCGCAGCGAGCTCATCGTGCGCGGCGGCTTGCTTGGACAAGCGCACCTTTTCGCGACGCAAGATTTCCAGAGTATCTTTTTCGCTTCGAATCTTGCCGTCGAGCTTCGTTATATCGCTCTCGGCCAAGTCGACGACGAGTTTCAAATTGTGTTGAAGCTCTGGAAGCATCAGATCTTCCTCCTCCGTTCGCGCGACGGATTTGTGGAGCTCACCAGCCTTGACGACGGTGGCGTGCGCCCCTCGCATGTCGATTATGTTAAGCCTCTCCAACGTCTGCGCCGGGGAGCCATTCTCTTGTTCCTCCGCTAAAACCTCCTCCGCCGTTTTGTATTCACGCTTCTGACGACGCAACTCGTTTCGCTTCTTCCACATCGATTGCTCTCGCGCCTTTTTCTCCTTTTCTCGCGCCTTGGTCGCCTCGTCGAGATCCATCTCGTCTGCGCTATCCTCTTCGTCCTCGTCTCCGCGCTTCGTCGTGCGCGTGGGGTCGTTGACGTTCTCCTTAAAGTTGTTGAAACCCATGCCCATGTTTCTGGGTCGAAGCTGAGTCTCCAGTGCGCGAGAGATGCCGCTCGCGCCCTTACCCAAACCTTCGCCCTTCTTGTAACCCATCTTTTGCAACAGTTTCATCCCGATCCCCTTGGTGTGTTTCTCGAACGAACCGACGTCCTCCGCTCCGGCTCGTCTCCCTCCACCTTCCCTTCGAGAACTCGTGCCCGCGAACGCGCGCTCGTTCTCTCTGTTCCTCGCCCGAGCCGCCTTTTCTTCCGCCTTGCGTTTCTCCGCCGCCTTCTTACGTTCCTCTTCGGCCATTCGCTTACGCTCCGCAGCGCCGGCGACGAGTCTACGCGTCGTGAAAAACAAATAGCGTTCACTCGTCAGTCTTCTCTCCCCCGCGTCGTTCGCTCGTTCGCGCGCGTCATCGTCTTCATCCTCTCGCGCGCACCTCTGTCCAAACGACGAGGGCAACAAGTCGTCGTCGTCATCCTCGTCGTCGTCTTCCTCGTCGTCTCGCGCCTCGGGTTCCGAATCCATCGATCGACCATCGTCTTCATCGCCTCCCACGCCGCGCACGGCGTCGTCTCCCGTCATCGTCGCGCCCTTGGCGAACCCGGCGTACGAGCCGCCGCCGCCGCCGCCGCCGCCGCCGCCGCTCGCCTTCGTCCCGCTCGCCGGCGCGAATCCCAACCCACTCCCGCTCGCCGCTCGAAACGCCACCGGTTTCGACGACGACGCCCCGACGCCCCCTCGCGACGACCCGAGCCCGCCCCGTCCACCGTACGCGTCGTCATCGTCGTCGTCCCCGCCTCGTCCTCTTCCACCCACCTCCGTCATGTCCTCGAGAAATGACCCGTAAATCGCCTCCTCGCGCGACCGTTTCCGCCGTGCGCCGCGCATAAAATCCTCCCCCGAATCCGACGCATCGTCTCCGTCGTCCGAGGAGGACATCTCGGACGCGTCGTCGTCGCGAGACGGCCACGAAGTGCGGGACGTTGAAGTCATTTTTCCCTTCACGAAGATCGTCGAGTTGACCGCATTCATCGCCTCTCGCGTCGTCCGCGTCGTTCGCATCGACGCGCGCGCGCGAACGGAGAATCACATGAGTTTCACCGCGCGATGCGCGGACGCGCGGGTCTTCGCGCTCGGCGCTCGCGTCGCCGCGCGCGGTGGTCGACGGGACGGAATGCGTCGCCGATCGACGCGATTCGCCCCGAGGACGCGCGCGCCGGGCGTCGCGACGTGCGCGATGCGGCCGTACACGGTGCGCAAGGGAGATACTCTGGAATCCATCGCCTCCAAGCGCTCGATGCGCGTCGAGGACGTGAAAAAGTACAACAAGAGTCTCGGGGGCGAGGAGGCGCTCGCGCCGGGGACGACCATTCTTCTCCCGTCGGAAAAGTTGAGCAAGAGAGATCAACAGATCATCGATGGGATCAAGGGGGTGAACGAACCTCGCGTGTATCCGTGTCGAGGCGGGGAGACGCTCGAGGACATCATCAATCCGAGAAAAATTTCCAAGAGCGAGGTCGAGCGATTGAATCCCAAGTTGGGCGCGTTAAAGGCGGGGACGAAGGTTTTGCTTCCTCCGGGTAAGTACACCGTGCGCGAGAAGGAGATGTTGCAAGGGTGCGGCATCTTACCCGTCGAAACGTTGAATCCGCTCGCGTTATTGGGGTCACCCTTGGCGAGAAACGCGCTCGGGGCGATGATCGGCGTCGGCGCGTACGCCATGTACTTCGCCGCGTGTCGCCGGTACCAGGACCACGGGACCAAACTCTGGGGCAACGATCGCGTCGAGATCAACGACGATTAGCCGCGAAATGCGTCCATCGGTCTCCGACGCGTCGTTCGCGTCGTCGTTCGGTGTGTAATTAAAGCCTCATCATTGTTCAACGAATCCTTCCCCGACGTGCTCGCCCGCGTGAGCTCGAGCTCGAGCGCGCGGGCCGCCGCCGCCCCGGAATGGGGCGCGTCCTCATTTCGCGCGCGGGTCGCGTCCGAACGACCGGACGGGCGACGGGTCGGACGGAATGGCATCGCTCGATGAGAGCGCCATCAAACTGCGCGAACTCAACGGCGTCAAGGTGTACGAGGTGTCCGCGGCGCGCGCCGCCCCGGAGTGGGCGAAACTGGAAAAGTCCAAGCGCAAACTTCGGAAAAACGTCGAGTATCAGCGACGGATCGAGCTCGTGCAGGATTTAAACTTTAACACGTCGAGTTCGAGGTGTAAGGTGACGAGCGATGGGCAGTACTTGATCGTGAGCGGGTTGCATCCGCCGCAGGTGAAGTGTTACGACCTGAGCCAACTGAGCATGAAGTGGTGTCGACACCTGGACGCGGAGATTGTCGATTTCACGTGCCTGAGCGATGATTACTCGAAATTGGCCTTCATATGCGCCGATCGGTCCATCCGGTTTCACGCCAAGTTTGGGAGTTACTATCAGACGCGAACGCCGAAACAAGGGCGGGACGTGTGTTACTCGGATTGGACGGGGGACCTGTGCGTGGTGGGGAGCTCCAACGAGGTTTGGAGGTTAAATTTAGAGCAAGGACGGTTTTTACAACCGTTGGAGAGTCGATGCGATGAATTGAATGTGTGTGGAATCTCTCCGACGCACGGTTTGTTCGCCGCGGGGTCGGCGGACGGGGAGTTGGAGTGTTTTGATTTGCGCGCGAGGACGTCGCGCGGGGCGATTCAGTGCTCGGAGCGAGGCGAGGGAGGGATCACGTCGCTTCGTTTCGACCCGAACGGGTTGCAGATGGCGGTCGGGAACGAGGAAGGCATCATACGATTGTACGACCTTCGAAGCTCTCGACCGCTTCGCGTGAAGGATCAGATGAACGGGCTTCCGATTTTAGATTTAAAGTATCACACGTCGGTGGATGGCTCTCGCCGAGTGGTGTCCACGGATAAGAAGATTCTCAAGATTTGGGACGAACGCACGGGGGATCCGTACACGTCGATCGAACCAGGATACGAGATCAACGATTTGTGCATGTGGGATAAGACCGGTCTGATGATGATGGCGATGGATCACACGCAGATGAGCGTCTTTTTCACGCCCTCTCTCGGCGCCGCGCCCAAGTGGTGCTCGTTCCTCGAAAACCTCACCGAGGAGATGGAGGAGCAAACGCAAGAGACCTTGTACGACGATTACAGATTTGTCACCAAGGAGGAGTTGGAGAAGCTCCACTTGACGCACTTGATCGGTACGAAGATGCTCAGAGCGTACATGCACGGTTATTTCATGGACAATCGCCTGTACGGCAAGGCGAAGGCCATCGCCGAACCTTTCTCTTACGACGATTTCAAGAAGAAGAAGGTCAAGGAGAAACTCGAAGAGGAACGCCAGAGCAGAATCACCGTCAAGAAGAAGGCTCCCAAGGTCAACGCGATGCTTGCCGCGCGTTTGGGTGCGGCAGAGGAAGAAGGCGTGGAGAACGTGGACGAGGATGGCGACGACGTCGGCACCGTCGCCCCGGGCGGCAGTTTACTCGAAGACGATCGTTTCGCCGCCATGTTCAAAGACGAACGATTCGCAATCAACGAAGACGACGAAACATTCAAGATGCTTCACCCGAATGCGCCCAAGATGGATAAGAGTGCACGCAAAGAAATGCTCGAGGACCACTTTGAGTTGGTCGAAGACGAGGAAGCCGCCGGCGACGACGAACCCAACGAGCCGAAGATGTATGCCGCGAAGGATGAATTCCACGCCACCGCCTTCAAGGATGGCCGCGAGACCAAGGCTGACTTGTCGCTGAAGGAGAGAGCGAAACTCGAAAAGGCTCGGGAGAAGACGAAGCAGGCGCGCGTGACGGGTAACCGAGAAGCTTTCTTCGACGCGTCCGAGCCGAAGAGCAAATCCATGAAACGATTGGGTAAGGCTCGCACGTCGGATGAGTACGGCGACGAGGAAGGTCTCACCGCGGAAGACGCCTGGAAGGAGCAAGCCAAGGGACACTCTCGAGGTAAACGACGAGGCATGGACTCCGTCCTCGGTAAGATGCAACCGAACAAGGGCGGAGCGCCGAGAAGAAAGCGATAGATAGAAAGCGATAGAAGAACGTGATGATAGAAATACAATGTACAACCGAGAACTAAGCGATCAAACCGCGACTCTTCGCCAGACGCTCGAGTATGTCAATCTTACGCTTGATGTCTTCGGACGTCTCCGCCTTGCCCTGCGAGACAACCTCCTCGGCTTTGGGCTCCGCAGTGGCGGGCCGCGCGGGACGTTCTTGACGAATCACTTGAGCCAAAGCGTGCGCGTTTGCGTTCGTCATCGAGGTTCCAGTGTTTGAATACGTCTGTGCTCTCGCATCGACCGCGTGCGACGCAGGTTTCGGCTTGATGGTGACTCGTCCGAACGCCGCCGCTCGATCTCTGACGTTGGAGGGCGAAGACGTGTACTCAATCTCTGCCTGTGCGCGTTGCGGTTGGGATGGCGGTGATTGCGGCTGCGGCTGGGGTGGGGGTTGTTGATGCGCCTGCACCACCGGTTGTGGCGGCGGCTGCTGGTACTGCGCCGGCTGCTGGGGTGGTGGTTGGTACTGCTGTTGTTGCGGCTGCTGGTACTGCTGCGCCGGCTGCTGGGGTGGCGGTTGGTACTGTTGCACTGGCTGAGGCGGCGGTGGCGATTGGTACTGTTGCCTCGGGGGCGACGGAGGTTGGTACTGCGCTTGCTGCGGCGGAGCGTACGCTTGCTGCTGCGGCGACGCCGGAGTTTTCCTGTCATCCGGTCGCAGCGTGTGCTCCTCAGCCGCACGTTCGTGCTCAGCGATGCGACGTTGAATGTCTTCCAATTCCGAAACTCGTCTGTGAGCTTCTATGGATGTCTCCGCGTTGTCGAGCGGGAGCATGGAGATGAACTGACTCTCCGCATCGAGTTGGTTTTGAGCCGCCACGTACGCCACTCGCTTCGCTTCCGCGGCGGCGTATTCTGCCTCTCGAACCGCCTGATTTGCAGCCTCGGCTTGAGACATTTGTTGAAGAGCGCTCTCTGCCGATAGCCTCGCGGCTTCGGCTTGCTGTTGACGAGCGAGCGCCTCCGCCGCCGCCACCTCTGCGCGAATCCTCGCATCTCTCTCGAGCTCCAATAACCGCGATCGCGCCTCATCAACCTCTTGTTGCGTCACCCCGCGCGGTCTCTCATCACCTCCCGCTCGCCCGCGCCAACCGCCAGCCATCCAACGCTCTCGCTCGCCAGTGTTGGGATCGACGGCGCGGTCGTACCGCGGCGCCGGTTCGTAAATCTGATACTTCGGCGACGCGTGCATCGGCGCGTGCTGATGCGACGCCGCCGGTGGCACCGACGGAGCGTTCGTATCGTGAAAATATTCCTTCCGCGTCCCCGGCGCCTCCAATCCACCCGCTCTCGGTTGCGTCGCCAGCGTCGGCGTCGTCACCAAGAGCGGCTGCGCGCGACTCGCCGCCTCCGCCACCGTCGTCGCCCCCACCGCCGCCACTCCGGCCACCGCGCTCGCCGCCGCGGACTCCACCCTCTTTTCAACCTCTCCCCTCGCCTCCGACCCATCCTCCACCGTCGGTCGCGCCAACACCCTCGGCGGTTCCGGCGCCGCGCCCTCCACGCCGACGACGCGCGCCAACCACTTCCCGACGGTGATCATCTCCCCCTTCACCAACACATCCTTCCCCATCGGCAGCGCCGTTCGATCCATCACCTCCCCCCTCACCTCCAACAGCACCACCGGCATCCCCGCCGGTTGCACGACGACGCCCTCGACCATCTTCCCTCGTCCGCCGCCCTCGAGCTTTTCGCACGCGTGACACGTCCATCGCCTCTCCCCCCCCCCCGCGCTCGCCTTCGTCGCGTTCGTCGCGCGCATCGCCTGCATCGCACTCATCGCACTCGTCGTCGCGTCGTTCGTCGTCGCGTTCGTCGACGCCACCGCGCTCGCCCCTCGCGCGAACGCGTGTGCCACCGCCCCTCGCGCCGCGTCCGCGCACTCCCCCGCGCGCGCGCGCACCGCATCGCACGTCCGTTTCGCCTCGTACGCCCGTCGCACGTCCTCCGTCGTCGTCGTCCCGAGCGCGTCGAACATCACGCCCGCGCGTCGCCGTCCGTCGTCGCGCAATCATTCCACCTCATCCAATCCATTCATTCATCGCATCCACGCGTGCGTGCACGCGCGCGTCGTCGAGACATCGGGATGATGGATGGCTTGAATAGATAGTGTACTATGTAATTGTATTAAAATGTATTTTTATACATTTGGATAGAGTTTAATAGGTATTAAATACGACGTATGCGAACGGATAAAAGTTGCTTCACGGTGAGATTTAGCCACGCAAAATCATCCACCCAAGATCCAGCGGAATGTTTCGGAGGGATAATGCCTTGAATAGATAGTGTACTATGCAATTGTATTAAAACGTGTTTTTATATATTTGAATAGAGTTTAATATATATTAAATACGACGTATGCGAACGATAAAAAGTTGCTTCACCGTGAGATTTAGCCACGGCCCCCTGTGCGAGCAGTCGCCTGGGCACCCTCGTGGGGGGGGGGTACGCGACGAATCACGACCGGTGGAAATATCTCCACGACGATCCGCGCGAGGCATCCATCGGATCTTCCCCGCGTCGACCGACCGACCGACCGATCGATCGATCGATCGATTCGATCGATTCGATTCGATTCGATCGGACGAACGCTCGTCGTGTCGCCGTCCGTCAGTCACTCGCGCGCGCGCGCACGCACACGCACGCGCACGCACGCACGCACGCACGCACACGTTCGTGAAGAGTACAGTCAGTCGCCATGGGACCGTGCATGTCGGTGGTGCAAGGCGCGATGCCGACACCGCTCGCCGAGACGGAGGGCGCGTACGCGATGCACGGTCCGGATTCCGTCAAGTGGTTGACGGATCAACGACCGCTCGGGACGAAGGGTTCGAACGGGACGGACGCGTCGACGTTCGCCGAGAACGGGAGGGTGAGGTTTGAGTCGTACCAAGAGAATGAGAAAAAGGTGCAAAAACTCTTCGGCGTCGGCGAGGCGCGCGCGGTGGCGATTCGATACTGCGGCGCCGAGCTCGGGATGTCGGCGGCGAGGGAGTTGGACGGGGATACCGTGAATGTGGATGATGGTGCGTTTTCTCTCATCGTTGGATTCGCCGCGGGCGTCGCGGCGCCGGTCGGCGTGTACAGCTCGGGCGCGTACTCGATGATGAAGCCGGACGTGGCGCACGGGTCGTTCGTCGTCGTGCCGGAGATGCACATGTGCGATCTGTATCTCGAAATCGATGGGAAAAAGTTTGAAGACGGGCACGTGTGCTGCGGTGACGGAACGCTCTCGAAGCAAAAAGCGATCGAGAGCGTCTCTGGCTTGAAGATTTACGACGACAACATCGTGGACTTGATCAAAAAGTCTCTCAAGTCTGGTCCGCCGGACGGCAGCAAGCCGTGGGCCACCGTCGTCTCCGGCGAGTCGTTCAAGAACACGAACCACGTCCACTTACCGCTCTTGGGTAAGGATGCGCACAAGGCGTCGACGGATCTTTCGGTCGATTTCTGCCACTCGTTAATGTGCAAGTTTGCGAGCGCGATCGGCTCCGTCAAGCCGGGTGAACACACGTTTAAGATTACCGTTCGTCCGCGCGGAGTCGTCGGTGATGGAGAGCACGTCACCGAGGGCTTGGATATGGGGATGCGGCAAATTTGTGAGAGATCGAACGACATCAACGAGTTCATGGAGTCTTTCCCGCGAATCCACGTCACCGATCCCAACGCGACGGGCGCGAGCGCGACGTGGAAGATGACGACGACCGCGGCGCATACCAAGGCACCCGGTCGCGAGGCGCACGAATTCGCCACAGCTTGGCCCGCGGGCGAGATCAACAAGGCCGTCAAGATCGCCATGAGCCTCGCCAACATCGGTAAGGCCGGTGGCGCCGCCGCCAAATACGGCTGCGGCAAGTGCGCGCACATCATCCTCGTTGGACACGGCATCGAAAAGCGCACATTCGGTAGCGACGCCGCCGACGACTTTTTCCAAGTCTTTGGCTTGTACAAATCCAAGGACGGCAAGCCGAACAGCGTCGGCGCTCAGATTGAATTCGGCTGCAAGCGCGAGACGAAGAAAAACGGCTACCCCGTGCGCAATCCCGAGTGGGAGAACGTCGTCATCGGTCGCGAAGGCATCACCAAGGAGAGTTTGACCAACGCCGAAATCGACGCCGCGATCGCGCGCGACGCCCACCACCTCCAAGCCGGCGATGACGACGATTCCGATTCCGACTAGCGTCGCCGTCGTCGAGCGACGACAGTCTCGCCGAGCGACGACAGTCTCGCCGAGCGATACCAATCTCGCGCTCATCCAAGTCTTTTCAAACCGTCTTTCGAGCGTCACCTCTCCGTCACCCATCCCTCGCGCGCGCGTCCGGCGTCACCCATCCCTCGCGCGCGCGGCGTCGATCCGTCCTCCATCCTCCGCTGAAAAAGCCATAAAAATCTCTCCCCGCGCGGCGACCGACCGACATCCTCCCGGACGATCCGCCTCTATCTTTCGCGCGCGTTTCGCCCCCGCGTCTCCGCAGAATCACTCGCGCGAGGACGACGACGACGGTGCGTGACGCGGGACGGCACCGCGACGCGATGCGACTACGTTTTATTTTCTCGTCTTTTACTCTCTCTCTCGCGCGCGCGTCGTCGAGACGACGTCTTCCGCGCGCGAACGATGCGCGACGGATGAGTCGGACGCGATTTCGAAGCGACCCGACGACCCGGAGGGGATCTCGCGCGGGGCACGAGGAGACCTCGCGCGCGAACGTCGTCGAGGGAACGCGCGCATCGATGGATTTCATTCGCGCGCGCGCGAACGCGCGGGACGACGACCGCGTCGTCGCGCGCGCGGGAAGGGGGCGACGACCGCGCGCGGGGGGTGTCGGTGGGCAACGACCGAGGCGACGCGGGTCGATCCGTCGACGCGATCGACTCGATCGATACCGACTCGATCGATCGATACCGAACCGACTCGATCGATCGATACCGATTCGATCGATCGATACCGATTCGATCGATCGATACCGATTCGATCGACGAGATGCAATCGGATCGATATCCGATTCGGGTGTCGGATTAGGGGGGGGGTTGGGGCGTTTTCCCGCGCACTATGGGGAGCGAGCGCGGAAGGGGTGACTGACGAAGCGGCGCGTGTCTCTCGAACAGGCGAACGATTGATTCTTTTCGATTTCTCGGATCGGTCTCGGTGCGTGTCGGTCGTCGTTGATACGCGGGCGGACGAGGCGAGGGGAGGCGATACCGGCGCCGGCGATGGCGCGAGAACGCGCGGCGGCGGAGACGGAGACGACGGCGGAGACGACGGCGGCGGCGGCGGCGCATGCGAGTGGTGTCGGTGGGTTCGGAATGGCGGTTCCGGCGCCGCACGCGTACTCTATGATGGCGGCGTTCGGGCCCAAGGTGCACGAACTGCGAAGACAGGCGGCGATGACGAGGGGACACGCGACGACGGAGCGCGCGCCGCCGATGCTCATGTTTCCGCCGGTGCCGTTCAATCCCATGACGATGACGATGGTGCCGCCGCCGACGGTCATGATGCCGCAAGAGACGGCGGTCAAGGTGAACGCGAGACACTCGCCGAGTGGGAGCGATGGAAGTCACCACACGACGCACGGCGCGGACGAGAGCGTGGAACGCGGGCAAGAGGCGGCGTGTTCGTCGGGAAGAGGTCAAGCCTCGATGATCGCGATGATGATGCCGCCGCCTCTCGTGCTGCCGTTGTCGCTAAAAAACGCTCGATTAGAAGCGCTCCAGGTGCCCGATCGCACGCAGACGCCGGGTATTCGATCGCCGTTTTCCGCGGCGAACGTGTTGGTGGGCATGATGGCCAACGGTTCGGACAAGGAGAACGAGCGATCCCTGGGGCAGCCGTCCAGAGTTCGCGGTAAACGAGGTGAATATTTGGGTCCTCTGTCGGTGAAATGCCCGAAGAAGAGACGCACGACGAAGAATTCACGGGCGAGATCGAATTTGAAGACGTTCGATGCGTTACCCGCGGAGGCGCCAAACGTGGCGGCGCGCCCGCTGCTGAAATCGACGGCGTCGAACAAACCCAAGACGCACCGCCCTTGGAGCCTGCCCGAGGTCAAGGCTTTGGTTCGCGGGGTCACGCACTACGGTCGCGGACAGTGGGCCGATATCAAGGCTCTGCGTCGCGACGGCGTGGCGGATGATTTGATTAACCGCAGCGCGGTGGACCTCAAGGACAAGTGGCGCAACCTATTGCGCGTGGCGATGCTTCCGGGTCTGTACAAGCGACGCGACGTCAATGGCGTACCGTCTGAACTTCTCGAGCAGGTTCGCGTGTTAGCGTCGAAGAGTATCACCGCACCGCCGCGGCGTTCAAAGGATAACGGGGTGCACGACCAAGCGGAGAATGCCGCAGACGCCGACGTGAAGACAGAGAAGGGTCTCGCGACGAGTAAGGGCGCGCGTCGAAGCAAGCACCATTCGCCGTGGACGATGGAAGAGGCGATGGCGCTTGTGGACGGCGTCGACAGATGCGGAGGATGCCGATGGACGATAATTAAGAAGTGCGATGATCCGGTTCTCGAGCGTCGGACGGCGATGGATTTGAAGGATAAGTGGCGCAATTTGCTCCAACTCGCTTCTCTTCCAGCGCAATCTCGTCGGAAGCAAGAGACCCCGCCTGAGTTCCTCCAGCGCGTGCTCGATCTCGAGGCGCAATACGGAGGCGCTCGGCGTAAGGGTCGCAAAACCAACAGCAAGGCGTAAAAAGAGTGTAACTGCTGCTTCTTTGTGTACCATTTTTCTTTGTAACATTCTTCGCGCTGGTCGCTTTTGTAATCGAATCAAGTATGCTCGCTATAATTACAACCAGAGACTACCTCATCACGTCGCGCGTCGTTTTATCTTCATCGGTAAGCCCTTCTTTGTGTGAATGGTCGCTCCGGTGATCATCTCAACGTCGCTCGGCGAACACGCGAGCTCAAAGTCAAACTTTTTGAGCAACATGCTCATCGCGGTCACCGCCTCGAGCATG
>Ga0208410_1000144_pt1 | contig 44399 bp, 34 predicted proteins | sample ETN02SmetaG_3_FD_185787 | JGI IMG/M metagenome (GOLD analysis project Ga0208410, IMG submission 185787) | Marine microbial and viral communities from oxygen minimum zone, Eastern Pacific Ocean - ETNP2014F10-02SV257 (SPAdes) (version 2) | ecosystem: Environmental > Aquatic > Marine > Oceanic ... | reverse complement strand
TACGGCATCGAATTCTCAGATGCTCCAAACTCATGGACATTCAGTAGATCAATACAGAATGCCATGGCAACTCTGGCTGAGCAATTTGGAGAACAGATGGTTTTCATGGGAGAAGATATGGAAGTCGCTGGGGCTTTCGGGATGAATCTGGGGCTGAAGGCAAAGGGGCACCAAACGAAGCTCCTCGATATGCCACTCTCCGAGGCAATAATCATCCATTCAGCAACTGGGGCTGCCTTGGGAGGAATGAGGCCCCTAGCAGAAATACAGTTCGGTGGTTTTGCTTCACTTGCAATGAATCCGCTGGTAAACAACGCGGCTCAACTAAGGTGGAGGTGGGGGGCTGAGGTGCCCCTAACTGTCAGAATTCCACTTGGAGCAAAGACTCGCAGTGGACCATTCCACGCGAATATGATTGAGTCGTGGTTGACAAATGATCCAGGTTTGATTATCGTCTCCCCCAGCAACCCACAAGATGCATATGACCTTCTAATCGAATCACATCACCTTCCTGATCCAGTGGTTTACCTTGAGCACATTGGGCTATACGGACTGAGGGGGGGGATGACTGGTTGGGGGAAATCAATCAATCAAGTCGTTGACACAGAATCTGTAGAGAGGAGGTTGGAAAGTGGCAATAGTTCCATAGGTTCTGCTCGAATAGTTCGTGGGGGAAAAGACATCACAATTGTCACATGGGGGGCAATGGTCCATGTTGCCCTTGACGCGGCCAGAGAGGCATCAAAAAAGGGAGTCGAAGTTGAGATAGTGGACCTTCGAACTCTTGTTCCGTTTGATTCTGAGACCTGTATCAATTCGGTATTAAGAACGGGTCGTCTTATTGTTCTGCAAGAGTCACAATGGACGGGGGGCTTCGGGCACACGGTATCAAGCAGGATTGTTGAAGAGTCGTTCTGGAGGATGGAGTCCCCCCCGATTGTAATTGGGGCTCTGGACACGCCAGTCCCATTTTCACCCACCCTGGAGGATCACACCATCCCCAGTGTAGAAGTAGTTGTCAGACATATTGAGAGGGCATGCACTTGATTTTTTACCATGAGACATTAGCAAAGAGTAATTTGTGCAATGTCGCGGGATTGGAATTATGGATGGGACTATAGTCGACGTTATTTTCGTTCTTTCTGGTTTCGCATTTCTGATGGGGGGAGGGGAAACATTAGTCCAAGGGGCGACAAGGATTTCACAAAATCTCAGCGTCTCCCCCCTAGTAGTTGGATTCACAGTAGTGGCAGTTGGAACTTCGCTACCCGAGTTGGCTGTAGCAATAGAGGCAGTAGGAAATGATGCTCCCGACATAGCAATTGGCGGAGTACTCGGATCGAATGTTGCCAATGTAATGCTTGTTCTGGGCACAGCAGCATTACTGGGAGCGAAGTCCGAAGGTGGAGAAGACGTGAGGAGGGATGCAATGGCTGTGGTAGTGGCTACTTCTTTTATGGCGATTTTCGTATTATTAGGGGAAGTCCCTCTAGTGGGTGGAGTGATGATGCTAGTTTGTCTTCTCGGATACTACTACTACACATATTCGAGAGCTATTGCAGGAGAAGATGAATATGAGTTCGAGGACTCATGGCTTCCAAGAAAAATGTCCGTCGCAATTCCGTCCTGCTTCATTGGCGGTGCGATGATTTGGCTAGGAGCGAGGCTTTTGGTAGATGGGTCGACCAACATTGCAGAGACATTCGGAGTCTCTGAGGCAGTGATAGGCCTGACAATTGTTGCGCTAGGTACCTCGTTGCCAGAACTTGCTGTTACGGTAGTTGCAGGCCTTAGGGGTCAAGGGGGTGTAGCCGTAGGAAATGTTCTCGGTTCCAACGTAATGAATATCATGGGAATACTTGGCATTGCCAGTATTTTTGGAGCGGGAATTACTGTCGATAGCGAGTTCAACAGGGACATAATCGTAGTCATAGCAACTTCTGGTTTCGTGGTTACGGCATTTCTTAGAGGCAAAGACTTCTCAAGAAATGTTGGTTCGTTAATGATCCTCACGTATCTTTCCTACATGACTTATCTCAGTGGATTGCTAGACGGATTGGTATAGCACTATTACGAAGCCTGGTAACGGGCATCCATGGAGTTGCCTCGGGTTGAGTGTGTGATTCTTGCAGCTGGTTCCAGTACTAGATTGGGGACTGATAAAGCACTAATTCGGATCGGGGGACGCACCCTGGTAGGATGGTTGTCGGAAAGAGTTGCTAAAATTGGGGTCGATGTCACTGTTGTGGCAAACAAATCTAACATTGAAGAGATTTCTGAGGATCTTCTAGAAGCGAAGGTAGTTGAAAATAGCGAACCCCAGAAAGGGCGAACTGGTTCCCTAAAAGTTGGAATCTCGAGTATTGATTCAAAGGGGAAAAACTACAGATTACTAGTCATGCCAGTCGATAGACCGGGTTTCTCAAATTCAACACTAGAACAACTGATTAGTTTTGAAGAGAGTTCCTGCCCAATTAAAGATGGAAAGGGAGGGCATCCTCTTCTATTATCTGCCGGGGATGTAGAAAGGGTCAGAGGGAGTGCTGGGGATTCCCCTCTGAGGGAAATAGTTGATCCGACTAGATTCGAAGTTTTTGACGAGATGCTCCACCTGAACATTGACACCCCTCCTGACATGGAGAGATTGGGACAAAAGTTAGATTCGATTTTTTAAGAAAATTGAAAGGTTCGCCTTCAACGCAGGACCGTGAATCTCGAAGATTTGCTGGGTGGCTTCAGTCCAGTAGAGCAGGCATTGATGGCGGGCATGTTCACTTGGTTCATGACTGCAGCAGGAGCAGGTCTCGTATTTTTCTTTCACGAAATAAACAGAAAGGCACTCGATGGGATGCTGGGTTTTGCTGCTGGCGTAATGATTGCAGCAAGTTGCTTTGGACTTCTTGGTCCAGCAATCGATCAAACAGATGGAGAGGGGTTGACGAAGGTTCTGCCTGCTGCATTTGGATTCGTTATGGGCGGAGTATGCATGAGGGTAATCGATGCTTACCTCCCTCACCTCCATCCGGGCGCTCCACCGGAAGAAACTGAGGGTGTCAAGACCAGTTGGCACAGGAGTAAGCTTCTGATTTCTGCCATTACTCTACACAACGTTCCCGAGGGCCTTGCAGTCGGTGTTGCCTTCGGCGCTGCTGCCTCAGGAGATGGAATTGGAGCAGCAATTGCTTTGGCAATAGGGATTGGAATTCAAAACTTCCCAGAAGGGGCTGCAGTCTCAGTTCCACTAAGGAGAGAGGGTCTGACGAAGAAGGAGAGTTTCTGGTGGGGCCAGTTATCTGCAATGGTGGAACCGATTGCGGCCGTAGTGGGTGCAGCGACCATTGTGTACGTAGACCCAATCCTCCCCTATGCTCTTGCATTCGCTGCTGGAGCCATGATTTTCGTAGTGGTAGAAGAGTTGGTACCCGAAGCCCATAGGGGTAAAAATGGAGACATTGCCACGATGGGGGTAATGATTGGTTTCACCATCATGATGATGTTAGATGTAGCATTGGGCTAGCAATAGTAACTCCAAAGGCAGAGTGCTCGGTCAGGTGGACGTGAGTATCGCCGTACTGTCCTGGGCCCTAGAGAGGTTGGGTAGCGGTGAGAGGGTCGCAATTGCATCTGTAATTGAGGCTCAAGGCAGCGTTCCAGGAAAGCCTGGTGCCAGACTAGCAATCGGTTCATCTGGATCTAGGTTCGGGACGGTGGGCGGTGCTGGACTAGAACTTCGGATAGGGAAGAAGCTTGAGGAAATGCTAGCTTCAGAGGATTCTGCTAATAGGAAGAAAGGTGGTTCTGTAGAGGTTTTCTTGTTGCACAAAGATGGGAAGGGAAAAGAGGTGACTGCCTTGGACAGCCTATGTGGGGGACGCGTGACTGTGTCTATGGAAGTAATTGATCCGAGGCCAAACATCCTGATAGCAGGAGGCGGTCATGTGGGATTCGCAATAGCACAGGTTTGCGATAATCTGGACTGGGGGTACAGTATTTTCGACATCAGAGAAGATTTTTGCAATCAGGAAAGATTCCCCAATGCAGAACAGGTGATTTGTTGTCCAGTAGAGGATTTTCTTCGAAAAGAGGACACTGATGCCCTTAGAAGATTCTCTGACATACTTCTTCTGAGTCATGATTGGGGAGTCGATGAAGACTTGTTGATTGGCCTTCTGGGAATCTCAGGAAGCAGTTTGAGGCCCAGGATTGGGGCAATCGGTTCTAAGAAGAAGTGGGCAGAATTTGAAAGAGCCGGAATCAGAAGTGGTATCGAAAAGGGAGTCCTAGAATCTGTAAGGTGCCCCATAGGTTTGGATATCGGGGCGGACTCTCCTGAAGAGATTGCAATAGCTGTTTGCGCGGAAGTTCTATCATTGGAGAGGTCAATCAACTAAACCTAAGTATGAAATTCGTGGTCAATAGCGGGGCACTATGAAAACAGCCTCTGCTCTGATTGGTTTGCTGCTTCTGTCGGCACCTCTAGTGGGTTGCCTTGGCGAGCAGGAAAAGGGGATTGAAGATGATCTCTGGGTTGATGATGAGTTCGGTTCCTTTAGCGTAGTTGCTCCAGTAGACACAGGAATCAACGTATATCATGTCCACTTCACCATGAACGAGTCGTATCCACAATGGCTTCTTGATCAATTAGGGGTAAACATGGTGTGCAATATCACTACCAATGGAACCTGGCAAGAGAGATATGAAGCAGATAAGGAGAGTTGCTGGGACATCATTGAATCTGGAGACATTGTTTGGTTTAGAGGAACCAGAATAATCGGAACGACACCCGATGACAATACTGAGATACCGATATTGGATGATCCCAGTGACGGCCATGGAACTGCAGTAACAGGTTCGGTACTAAACGCAAATCCTGATGCAGTAATTTTCTTTGTTGAAGGTTTCAGTGATGCTGCAGTACTAGCGGCTGCGAACCAACCACTGGTTGACATCATCACTACTAGTTTTGGACCCATCCTCTCACTCCCAGTGCCTGGTATTGAGGAGGCCACCAAAGTAGCAGTAGTTCAAGAAAAGAAGATACACACAGGGGCTGCAGACAACTCCCCTTCTCCGGCTATTCAAGACTCCACTGCAGGCCCCCCTTGGAGCATTGGGATTTCAGGATATGCAGAGGAGGATGACGATCAGAAGGAAACCATGAGTGGGTCATATCCAGACATTGCGGCTGACTGGACTCAGTTTTTGCCCAACCACGACGATATTGATGGGTACCATTGGACTTCAGGGACTTCTTTCGCAACACCTAGGACTGCCGGCCTACTATCGGAGGTTCTAGAAAGTTTGAGAGCCGAATTCGGAGACCTGTCTTCTGGAGCTGATCCTGAAGACAGGATGGGTTTTATCGTGAATGGGACAAATTTCACATTGACGAATGATGATTTGCGGGATGCGCTAAATCTCTCTGCATGGTATCCGTCTTTCTCAACTTGGGACCCCCTGTCGGGGACGACTCCCGTCTCCCCAGTGGCCCCATGCACCCAAGTTGGATGGGGCGTGGTGAACGAGAGTAATGTCAAGCCAATTATTGAGCATCTAAATGAGAGTAATGAGATGCCACAGAGGCCATTTGATGTCGAGACCTGTATGGAGTCGAATCAGGACATCAGAGAAGCGTATTGGAGCTAGGGGCTCCAATTAAATATAGAAAAGACCCAGCGAGGCCATGAGAAAGGTTCTCCTAAGGTGGAAGGTTTCCTCCCTTAGCGGAATTGACGAGATAGATACTCTTATGCAGATCTGCGAAAGAATAGAAGTTCTTGGCCACCTCTCCACAGAGCCTGACGGAGTGACCCAACTAGTTGAGTTGAGAATTAACGAAGGTCATGATCTGTCGGAAATCTCAGAACTGGATAGTTTTGAGGTTATTGAGAGGCACGAAGAAGATGAGAGTGGCGTTCTTGTCAGTATTCGTTGCACCCACCCTCTTGCATTATCTGCGGTTGGGTTATCAAACATCTATGTCTATCCCCCATATGGGATTGATTCGAAGAATGGGTTGGAGTTCAGAATATTTGGAATTTCAAGTTCGATACGTAGTTTCTTAGAATTTGTCAGAACTGTGATGCCCCCGGATACGATTAGTGTCCAGACTATCAAGAACGGTTCTGAAAAGGACTATGATTTCCTAACGGAAAAGCAGAGGGAAGTTCTGGAGTTGGCTGTTCTTAGAGGATACTACGAAGATGGTTCAGAAGTCACGCTGAAACAACTAGCAGATGAGTTAGGCATAGCGAGGAGCACCATCGGTGAGCATCTAAAAAGAGCCGAGTCGGAGGTCGTAAAGAAGGCCGTCAGTGATTTCAACTAGGTTTGGACTGAACCGAACGCTCAAAGGATAAACTCGATTGGTCATAATGTGGTGCAGTTCCGACTCCCGATGCTCCCCCATCCCGATGAGGTCCAGTGGAATGGCACTGTGAACGGAGAAGAGGCTTCGATTTTCATAGAGAGCAATGCAATCCTACTGGATGTTCTAAGGGATAAAATCGGCAGTCTTGGAACCAAACGAGGATGTGACATGGGGACTTGCGGATGCTGTTCTGTCCTAGTCAATGGCGAGCCTAAATTATCATGCCTGACTCTAGCAATAGACACGAATGGTGCCGATATCACTACTGTCGAAGGATTGGCAGATGGGCACCACCTACACCCAATTCAGCAGACCTTCGCTGAATTTGGAGGGAGTCAATGCGGATTCTGTACTCCCGGTTTTCTAGTTGTGATTTCGGCTCTACTTTCTAACAACCCTCAGCCCGATGAAAGGGAAATCAAGGATGCGATAGAGGGAAATCTTTGCCGATGTACGGGTTTCCAACAGATTGTGGACTCAGTGAAAGCGGCTTCTGAGATTCTAGTCTCAGGAAATGTTGTTGGAGACTCGACAAGCCCCAAGAGCGACCCGCATCCAGGATTTGGTGGGAACTAGTATGGCCGAGGAAGAGGCGGATTCGGTTTCTGGTGACGAGATAATCGGGTACCGGCAACAGCCCGGAAAACTGCCCTTTTCTAGACCTGGCTCCGGTGGAAAAAACCGGTTCTCTGAGGCCACTGACCCAGAAACGATTCCAATTTCGCGAGGCGGATCTTTGGAGCAGCCATGGGGCCCCCATAGGCATGACGAATTAGTGAGTGGCCAGATTATTGGAAAACCGACAGCATTGGTGGATAGTTCTTGGAAGGTTACTGGGCAGGCCCATTATGGGGACGATGTGCGACTCCCGGGTGAGCTCATTGGAAGAATTGTTCGCTCCCCGCACCATTATGCAAGGGTCCTTTCGATAGACTGCTCAAAAGCACTTGAGTTGCCAGGAGTTGTTGCGATTGCAACAGGCGAGGATGCGAAAAACCGGTTTGGAGTCCTCCCAGTAACAAAGGATGAGCATGCAATGGCGGTCGAGAAGGTTCGTCATGCGGGCGATTTGGTTGCTTGTGTAGCTGCAATAGATGAGGCTACTGCTAGGGAGGCGGAAAGGCTAATCGAAGTAGAGTACGAAATCCTGGAGCCGATTCATGACATGCGCAAGGGTCTCGATGACAGTGAAGAGCCGATTCATGATCGTGGCGACTACCACATAGGCGAGTCGAATATCCAGAAGAGGGTCTTCCAAGAGTTCGGAGATATTGCTGGAATGTCGCAGAAATCTATTGCTAGCCACAAAAAAAGTTGGTTATTTGCAGGGGTCAATCATGGATTCACTGAGCCACATGCAGTGGTCGCTAATTGGGATCCATCAGGAAGACTAACCCTATACACACCGCAACAAGTCCCCCACTACCTACACAGAGCACTCGCCGATGTTCTTGAAATCCCAATGCACCAGATCAATGTGCATCGAACATTTGTAGGCGGTGGTTTCGGCGGCAAATCAGATCCTTTCCCTCATGAAATGTGCGCTGCTATTCTCGCGAGAAAGTCCGGTAGACCGGTACGTATCACTTTCGACAGGGAGGAGGTTTACTGGGTAAATAGGGGTAGACATCCCTCTCGAATCGAAATGAATCTCCATGCAGACAAGGAAGGTCGGATCTGTGGGATTGAAACTGATGCCCTAATTGATGGCGGAGCATTTGCCTCTTTCGGACACGTGACGACCTACTACAATGGGGTTCTTCACACTGCTCCATACGAGATTGGGGCGTTTCACTACACTGGGGCCAGAGTATGGACAAATAAGCCAGCTAGTGGAGCTATGAGGGGCCATGGCGCGGTAAACTCGAGATGTGCTGTAGAAGTTGGCCTGGACGATTTGGCTGAGGAGCTTGGAGTTGACCCGATTACGCTACGACTGGCAAATCTACTCCCGCCCCACTCAGCGACAATTACAGGATTTAGAGTAACTAGTATTGGAATGAGGGATTGTCTTGAGAGGGTTAAGGAAGAGAGCGGTTGGGATAAGAAATTCAGAAAGCTCCCCTTGGGCAAAGGAATTGGTATCGGATGTGGTTTCTTCATCTCCGGGAGCGGTTTGCCTATACATTGGGATCCGAATAAATTCCCACACGCAACCGTCCATCTAAAGGTGGATATGGATGGAGGAGTGACCATTCATACCGGTGCTGCAGACATTGGTCAGGGTTCGGATACAGTTGTTGCCCAATCGGTTGCAGAGGTGCTGGGACTGCCTCTTGACATGATTCGAGTCAAATCGAGAGAATCTGATACTTCTCCGGTTGATCTGGGATCTTACTCGTCAAGAGTGACTTTCATGAATGCAAATGCTGCCATTTCCGCGGCAATGAAAATCAGGGACGAGTTGATTGATGCGACGGTGGAAATAACAGGAGCCGAGAGGAAGGGGCTGGTTATTGGGGATCGTAGAATATTTCTGAAGAGTGACCCAGCAGTTGGCGTTTCTTATCTTGAGGCCCTTCACAAGGCACAAGAGGACAGGGGTGCATTGGTTTCATCCGGCGCGTATAGAACGCCGCCGATGGGGAGGACACACAAGGGAGCGGCGGCAGGACTCGCACCTGCCTACTCCTTCTCAGCATATGTGGCAGAAGTGACTGTGGATGTGGAAACAGGGCAGACAAAGGTGGACAAAGTCTGGGCTGCTCATGATTGTGGCAAGGCCCTAAATCCACTGGCAGTGAAGGGGCAGATCATCGGTTCCTGCCACATGGGGATGGGACAGGTCCTCTCTGAAGAAATGAGATATGGAAGAAATGGGAATCTGATGAATCCAGATCTCCTTGACTACAAAATCCCGAGTGTCCATGAGATGCCCGAGGTAGTTCCCATTATTGTTGAGTCGAATGACCCAGAGGGGCCCTTTGGTGCAAAGGAAGCAGGAGAAGGGCCACTTCTACCAATCCTTCCTGCTGTTTGTAATGCTGTTTACGATGCAGTAGGAGTCAGGACTTCGGAACTCCCTATGACTCCCGAGAAGGTCTTCAAGATGATTGAGAAGCGCTGCAGAAACGAAGGGGTTTCAGATCCTACAGAACTAGAATGCCCATCTCTTCAGTACTCTGAACTTCAGAAGACCCTGGAGGAGAGAGGGGAGAAACACAAGTCAAGAGACAAGGAAAGAAGGTTGGATGAAGATAGGGGTGATTACTACAATGGGGCCCTGTTTGGATTGGATCCTTCCACGCCTCCCGATGAAGTTGATCCCAGATGGGAAGTCAGGGTAACTCCAGATGAGGTGTACCTCGCTTCCCCCCGCCTTGCTGGGAGTGCTTGGAAGCATACCGAGAGACGCCACATGGAGGGTACAAAATGAAGATGCCACCATTTAGAGTCCTTTCACCGAAGAGCCTGGATGAGGCCCTTCAGATGTCACAAGATCTTGCGGATTCTGGAGAGGAGTTCGACTGGATCGCTGGTGGGACCGACCTATTGCCCAATTACAAATGGCACATCAATGTGAAGAGCCATGTAATTTCTTTATCTTCTATACCTGAATTAAGGGAATTGAGCGAGGGACACATTGGTTCAATGGTTAGCATTAGCGAATTGGCAGAAGACACCCACACCCATCCAGTTCTAGCTAAGGCGGCAAATTCTGTTGCCAGCATACTAATTAGAAAATCTGGAACAGTTGGGGGGAACATCTGCCTAGACACCAGGTGCTACTGGATCAATCAATCTGAAACATGGCGAGAATCGATTGATTGGTGCCATAAGTGTGACTGCGGGACAGATGCAGATTGCAGGGTAATTCCAAATCAGAACACACTCTGTGTCGCAACATATCAGGCAGATTTGGCGCCAGTACTGATGTGCCTTGGAGCGTCAATACATCTTGCCTCGCCAAAGGGAGTCAGGTCGTTGCCGCTTTCTGAATTCTTTGAGTTGGATGGAATGAAAAGAAATATCCTAGAAAAGGGAGAGTTAGTGACTCACCTGACAATCCCAGAAGATTCCTCGGAATGGGTCGGAGATTACCAGAAATTGAGGCAGCGAGATTCGTGGGACTTCCCAGAGGCGGGCGTTGCTGTACTATGGAAGGGAGGTTCCAGTCAAGGACCAGAAAGGCTTCGAGTAGCCACTACGGGTCTAGAGTCGATTCCGAGCCTGCATTTGGAGGAAGCAGAAGGGGCACTGTCAAGTTGGCGAGGTGCCGAAACGATTGAAGATCTAGCAGAGTCGATTAGAAAGGCGGTGAAGCCGGTACAGAACACTTGGTTCTCCCCTGCGTACAGAAGAAAAATGGTGAAGGTCTTAACGAAGAGGGCGTGTAGTGACTTACTGGTGATTTGATGGGTTCAAGGTTTACCTCAATTCTCTTGGGATCTATCCTCACATTGGCAATCTTCACTGCAATCCCTTCTTCTGCACAAGAGTTAGATGCTTGGGAATTGGGTATTAACTACCCTGAAGAGGACTCAACAAATCCGTTTTTGATAGCCGATGATGGCTCAGTCAAAGTTGAGTTCTTTGTAGAAAATTCCGGATTGACTGAGATAACCGTAGAGTTTGAATTCAGCATCCCATTTGATGGGAAACACGATGCCCCCGAGGGAGAGACCATCTCTGCAGGTTCGAATGAGTCATTCGACCTCAAAATTAGCGGAATAGACGTTCTAGCCCATGATGCAGAAAAGAAGGAGAAATTCTCGATTTCCGCGAAAATAACAGCAAGGCAAGGCATTCCTGACCCTCTATCTTCTCCCCAGAACAGGGAAGGAGACCTAGAGATTCCTTCCATTTTTGATCTGTCTGTAGAAATTTCTGAGCCATTCGGGCCTATGAATGCAGGTTCCGACACCATCCTAACAGTGACTGTGACGAACAATGGAAATGCACAAGATGGAGTCGAAGAAGTTGATGTAAAGGACGACTGTCCACTACTGACCACCGATAATGGCCTAGATGCGCTACTAAGCGGCAACATAGAATCTGGTAAAGAAAAGGATGCGAATCTGAAAATAACAGCATCTGAGAGTCATCCCAAGAGGCATTGTGACATCACGGTAACAGTGACCTCGAAGAGGGAGATGAGCGGGGGTGGCAATGCCATGGCAGAAGATGAGGTGAGAGTTACGGTTGAGCCACCTCCAACAGGCGACTCAGGTTCTAGTAACCCGGGAAGTGACAGCAGCAGTTCAGAGGACTCGGTGGAGTCGAATCTGGCCGCCCCGGGGGCTCTTGTGTCCATCTCTGGTTTGCTGGGTGCCCTTTTCTTCTCCAGAGGCAGGGGCGAATAGAAAAAATCCAGTAAAAACGTGATACCGCCCAGTTGAACGAACTTTACTCAGGAACATATAACCGTGGTTTGATAGTCCGACAGTTGTTGATTGGGCCGGTAGTCCAACTTGAATAGGGGTTCGAAGGATGCCAGAAGAGGTAGATGGAGAAGTTCGATTCAATAGGAACGTCATGTATGCATTGGTAATTACATCGATTATGCTGCTTGTACTACCCATGTTCTTCGTTGTCGGAAAGTCGACAAATTACTCGGCATACGATGATAGCGGCCTAGGTCAGTTATCGGATATGAGGGAGAGTTTCGAAGGAGAGTATGTGGAGAACAGGAGAGAAGGTTACTACGTTGCTAACACGATGTCAACCCCAATGCTTGTGAATGACTGGAAAGACCCACATCGCACACTGCTGACGATTATCGCACCAGAGAAGCCAATCGATCAAACTGAAGCAGATGAGATTTTCCGCTTCGTTACGGAAAAGGGGGGCAAGGTAATTGTTGCTGCCGATAACACACAAGCTCACAACCTAGCCATATTATTCGGCGTCAGATACATGGATGCCCCGCTGAAGGATGATAAGCAGCATTGGGTTTACACACAACAATCTGAGCAATTCATCGACTGGGGCAATGTTTGGAGCGCGTCCCCAGTAAACCAAGACATTGACGAGATGTCACCAGGGGCACTAATGCAGGGTTGTACGGCTTTCCAAGTTGAGAATCCTGAGTCTTTGCAAGACTGCAGACTCCCAGTGATGTACAGGGGCCCTACCGGAATGATGTTCGAGGCTACTGACAAGGATCTTGAGGACCCGGGCCACAGGAAGATAATGACTCTTGGAAGGGCTTCTCCTTCGGCCTTTATCGACAGAGTCGGGAATGGTGACCCAACAAACCCAGAGAATCCTGCAACGGGGGATCTGCGGCTAATGATGAGGTTCGACTATCCCGGAATAAAGGTCCTAGACAAGGTTGCTGATGAGGGGAGGGGGGCTTTCTCGGCAGGAGTGGGGGAATTGGAAGTTACGGGGAGCATAGTGTTCGTTGCCGATGACGAGGCTTTCTCAAACATGCTATGGCAGTTAGGGGTTGCACAGGACCAGGGGCTGAGTCAAGACTGCTCGGCCATAGGTGACTACACTAGAAACAACTGCTGGACCCAGGAAATCCTGAATAACAACGATTGGGGGGGTAATGAGAGGTTCTTCAGATTACTAGTTTACGATATGATGGAGTTTGACAACGTAGATCTCAATGCCCCCATAAGAAGCGATCCGGCCAATTTCCAAGTTGTTTTTGATGAAAGTAGACACGTGACGGGGGTCCTCTCAGAGCCTTTCGTCCAGACTATGGGGACCGTCGTGCTGCTAACCTCGAACCAGTTTCTGAAGTGGTTAGTGGTACTCAATGTAGCGCTCCTACTGCTAGTGGCCATGATGGTAGTGCCGGAAAAGGAAAACTGGAGGCATGTTTTCGATCTCACAAAATTCAACCAGCGTCCTGATAAACTAGACCCTGCAACGTATAGAGACAGGGTTAGAAGGGCCCTCCTCACCAAGGTTAGGATTCACCATGATTTGACTCGGGACGAGATGGCAATGAGGCCACCGCCCGAGGTACAGGCGATGATTGGGGATCCACGTCTCGTGGAATTGGCTTATAGCCAAAGCCGGACGTACACGCCTCAAGAGTTGCGCAAGTTGATGCAAACTATTCGCCGATGGGGAAAAAATAACTAAGAAATGGAGTGAAAAAAATGAGTGAAACAGAACCAGCAAGAGGGATGCAGGCACCTGATTCGGGTGCACATGACGCAGTTTTGGCCCAAAAGGCCCAAGAGGCTCGTGGATCGAGTAAGAAGGACGAAGTATTGGCGGCCACGGGGGCAATGGGGCAGGCAATAAGCACAGAAGTTCAGAAAGTAATCATCGGAAAGTCACACGTAATTGACAACGTAATGGTGGACATTCTGTCAAATGGAAACCTTCTGTTCGAGGATTTCCCAGGCCTAGCAAAGACCCTGATGACGAACACCTTCGCAGATGCACTTGGATGCGATTTCAAGAGAGTCCAATTCACGCCAGACTTGCTTCCAGCAGATATTACTGGGACCAACATTTACGACGCTAAGAAGGGGGAGTTCACCTTTAAGCCAGGGCCGATTTTCTGTAATCTTCTTCTTTCGGACGAGATCAACAGAGCCCCACCCAAGACTCAGGCCGCTCTACTTGAGGCCATGCAAGAGAAGCAAGTGACAATTGGGGTTGTCACCCATAAGCTCCCTTCCCCTTTCCTAACTATGGCAACTCAGAACCCAGTCGAGCAAGAGGGGACATACCCCCTGCCTGAAGCCCAGCTTGACAGATTCATGATGAAGATGATGGTTGGATACCCCGATAGGGCAGACGAGAATGAGATCCTCCAGAGGAGGATCAACCGTAAGACCGATGAGGTTGAGGTCAACAGTATCACAGACCCAAGCATAGTGGTCAAGATGCAGAAGTCATGCGAAGAGGTGTATGTGGACAGATCCGTGAGGGAGTACATGGTGGATATCGTGGCTAGGACTAGAGAAGATCCTAGAGTCCTAGTTGGTTCTTCCCCAAGAGGTTCACAAGCACTACTGAAGACCAGTAGAGCGGTTGCAGCAATGCGTGGAAGGGACTTCGTGACTCCTGATGATGTGAAGTCCATTGCAGAGTTGGCAGTGGCTCACAGAATCATACTAAAGCCAGAGCATCAGATTAAGGGACTGGAAACCGGCGAGGTCATCCGAGATATTCTACATGGGAAGAATGCAGCGAATGTCCCGACCGTCTGAGTGATGACGAGGTGGAAAGATGGCCTGGAGCCGAAAGTCAGCGATGTTCGCATCGCTTTCGGTTGCGATGTACCTGCTGGGCCTAGTTCTACGTAACCAACAACTTGTGACAGTGGCAGTGGTTCTACTTTCATTCCTGACATGGGCAGCCCTGAGAACTGCCCATGGCGATGTTGCCTCATCGGGAAGGAGGGTGGAAGAGGCAGTGATGGACGAAGGGGTTGAGCTTCAGAGCATCGTAGCTATGAGGAAGACTTCAACATCCAGGGTTTTCGAGGATGGCGAGATTGACGTAACCCTGAGGATCCAGAACAGATCGGGGATGGCCAAGGTGCTCGAACTACGTGACAGGGTTCCAGAGGTCATGAGAATCAAGAAGGGTGCAAACTACGTCCTAATGGAAATTGGCCCAAAAAGGGAGACTGAGATCTCCTACACAATCGAGACCCCTCTGAGAGGTTTCTACACCATTGGCCCGGTCTGCATCAGGGTACAGGACGAGCTGGGTCTCTTCCACAATGAGAAAGAGGTTCAGCTCTATGACGACTTCTTGGTTTTCCCGAAGATGGAGGACATCAAGGACGCGATGATCAAGAGTAGGGTTCCTAAGATTTTCACTGGCGCGGTGAACATAAGAAACCCGGGAGAGGGCTCGAATTTCTACAACCTTAGGGAATACCTTCCTGGGGACCCGATGAGGAAAATTAACTGGAAGGCCACGGCAAGGCAAGATGGAAAGATGATGGTTAACGAGTTCGAAAGAGACGCCGTAAGCGATGTCATCATCCTAGTAGATAGCAGGTCAGTCAGCGAAACTGGTCCTGTGAGCAGGAATTCACTTGTATACAGCACAAGGGCAGCGGCTAGCCTCACGCAGCACTTCCTATCCAGGAGGGACTCGGTTGGACTTGTGGTTTACGGTGACGAAATTGTTTCGGTGGACAGGGATACTGGCAAGAAGCAGCTGTATGTCATCTTGACAAAGTTAGCAGGTGCGATGGCCAAGGGCAACACCCCACTCAAGATTGTGACGACGCGGATAATGCCTCACATTCATCGTGGAAGTCCGATCATCATACTTTCCCCCCTGGAGGACGATCCCACCATTGTGGATGCTGTTAGGGACCTCAGGGCCAGAAATTTCGAGGTCACCATACTCTCCCCAAGTAGCCTAGAGTTCGAATTCGACGCTAGGAGGATAGACAGGACTGGTTATGAGGTGCTAAAAACTGAGAGAGACATCTTGATGACCGAGCTAAGAGGATTGGGTGCCTATGTGATGGATTGGGAGCCTGACATGTTGCTTTTCACGGCATTGGCGGGGGCAAGAGGTTTCTGAGGCAGGTGTATTAGATGGCGGAACAAGGAAAGGGACCAGTAGACACATCGCACTTGTATGATGGCAAGGTTGTGAGGTCTTCTGCCCCTAGCAGGAAGAAGGCTGCAGGAACTATGAAGGCAGACTCGGGAATCCCCGATGACGCGGTGCCAGAAGTAGCGATTCCAAATTGGATAGATGCAATCTTTGGAGGTCCGGTACTAGTTAATCGGGAGTTCGTTTCACCGAATAAGATGGTCTTAACTCTGCAAATGGGGGCAATTGGTTCACTCTTGGTCCTAGGTTTCCTCACATTCATGCTCACTCCGGTTTCGGGAACAGCTTGGTTCGCTCTGACGAACATTGCTGGAATTGGTTTTCTAGGCCTGTGGGTCCATCTTCTGATGATACTCATTGGGGTTGTTTCTGGGTTCTGGGGAGTGTGGCAGAGGGATCAACGAGCGATGCTGCTGTCATATGTAGCGCTTATTCTGGTGACTATCAGATTTGCAGGCAGCAAAGTTGAATTTGGCCTGAGTTTCCTGCCGGAAAATGAGGTGATTCAGAAACTGCTTCTAATCCTATATGCTGTTTTCCTTGTTGTATACATGGAGATATCAAGCGCAGTAATCCGTTTCTCCATGCTGGATACCTCGATAAGAACTGGAGAGGTTTACGTGATGAACGTGAAAAGTATCACAGATAGGTACAACAGAGCGTTGGGCTATACGCCCGCAGTTGCAGCAGTGGTAGCCACACTCACACTCTTCATCAATTTCTTTGTCCCTCTTTTCGTTCGAATTCTTGACCCGATAGCAGCAAATAGGCTCGAGGAAAGTGTCGAGTTGACAAGCGTTTACGGAGTTGCACTGGGAACAATTCTTGTTTTCATTGTGATTGCTGCGATGTTCGCGATCAACCTGCCCCTTAGGATTCAACAGTACCTTGAGAGGCAAGCCTGATTACAGGAATCCGCCCATCAATCCCAAATCAGTGATTACGAGCATTGCGACTGCCTCAACGACGGGAGCGGCTCTTGGCCCGATTACTGGGTCGTGCCTCCCTCCAACCTTGAGAGGCTTTGTTTCGTTACTTGGCAGGTGCAGGGTAAATTGCTCCCTAGGAAGGCTGCTGGGTGGTTTGAAGTGGACCAACACCCTAATCGGAGAACCTGTTGATCTCCCTCCAAGAGCCCCGTCTGCATCGCCCGTCTCCGCACCTTCCAATTGTGGGAATTCAGGTCCTGGGACCCACATGTCATTGTTCTCTGAACCTCTCATCTTCGATGATTCGAAACCGTTCGAGAACTCGATTGCCCGCGCTCCGGGAATGGCCATCAGGCCTCTAGCTAGAGATGGCTCGATGCCATCGAACCAAGGTTCTCCGACACCTATTGGCAGCCCCTGAATCAACAACTCAACCACAGATCCGATGGAGTCCTTTTCCCTCCGAATTCGTCTGATCATGTCTGCCATTCTTGGAGCAGCTTCCGGATCCCTACAATTGAGTCTGGACATTTCTGACTCGGCGTCATCGATTCGATCCGAGTTTACTAGCTCTATCAGTGGCCTTGCAGAAATTTCACCGACTCTGCTTAGATGGGCTGTACAAGACCATCCTGCGTTTTCCAGAATTGTCCTCGCTTGACTTCCTGCTGAAACTAGCCCAAGAGTGAGTCTGGCTGATTGGGAACCGCCTCCTCGAGGGTCACTGGACCCCGCGGATCTAACTCCCTCCACCATATCTGCATGCCCGGGACGGGGATGGTCAGGCAAGAATGCGTAGTCTGATGACCTGACATCAGAATTACGAACTAGCATCAGAAGAGGCCATCCGGTGGCTTTGCCCTCGTAAACTCCAGATAGGATCTCGCACTCATCCAGTTCCAGTCGAGATGACAACCCTCTCCTACCGGGCCTCCTCCTAGACAAATCATCGTAAAGTGATTGCAAATCGATTTCGGTTCCAGGAGGGATTCCCTCGACTAAAGCGCCAACGCACTTTCCGTGACTCTCGCCGAATAGTGTCACCTTCAACCGATCGCCCAATCCCATCCCCATCATGCCACCTCTTCCACAGTAGCGATGCTACTAGCAAATCTAGTTTGGATGGTCAGAAGTCCCATTTCTTCGATTATTGCAGATATTGATTCTGCGTCATCTTCGAAACAAACTATTGCAATTGCCGGCCCTGAACCGCTGATTCCAGAAGCTATGGAGCCAGAAGCGATACAGAGATTGCTTATTCTAAGAGCCTGGTGGTCATCTGTAGCGGCAGAAACCGCCATTCCGTTTGATGACAGTGAATCAAGAGGGGAACCACTCATTATCGATGCCAATGCCCTCTCGAAGATCTGCCTCTGTTCTAGGAATCTTTTTGGTGAAATTTCTAACGAACGCTCTCCTCTCAGACAAACTAACACTGACAGGCTTTCATCCATCTTGCCTTGGATGATGATTGATTCGGATGCACCCATAGTTGGGTCAACAAGTTTCCACCCGGGTTCCAAGGCCGCCCAATTGTCATCCATGCTCCCAGTTATCGTGCATTTCGACATTATCTGAGACTTTGCAGCGAGGTCCGCTATTTCTGAATTTGATAGCCCGGTCCATGAGCAGGAGTTCAGAGCCCTAAATGCGGCACACGAAAGAGCAGAACTGGACTTGAGTCCTTGTCCAATTGGAATCGTGCTCTCTACCTGCCATCCGAATTCATCGGGGATTGGAAGCCCCTCCTTTCTCCAGAAATACTCGACTGAATCAAGAAGTCGATGCATGTCACCATTAACTTTGTTTGGCTCATCTACGATTTGGACCTTAGTTTCTAATTGAATTCCTACAGAGCAGCCCTTCCCAATGCCCACAGCATGTAGGATTGAAATGGCACCGTTGGCCTTGCCTGATCCAAGGATCTTCATTTCTCCTCCACCTCTGCATTTAGAGCGAAACCAACGTGTCTTGCCACACTATCTGTGAGAACAAAGATCTCATCGCCTTCTTTCGCATCTGTAACTGAAATCACGCCCTCATTTCGAGAAATCATTCTCACAGTCTCTGCTTGCTGGACTACCACTTGCCCCTCTGATCCTGCAACTTCAAATCTAATCAGCAACAGTGGTCTGGTCTCTACTTTCAGACGCCCAACTGTAGCCTTGTTTAGATTGCCAGATGAAGATAGTATTGCAACTTCATCGCCAGAAGACAATTCGCTCAGATACTTGGTTTTACCATCCGCCATTAGTGTGTAAGAGTGAATTGCCCCCGCGTTCACCCTAAATGGCCGGGTGGGTACGTAATCTGATCTAATGGTCTCACCATGAATTAAACAAAGCTTACCGGAAATTGAGCCGATGGCCATTCCATGGCCATCATTTATCCTCCTTGTCAGGTCAACGCATACCCTCTCACCCACTCCTGCGCCCTCAATTGATAGAATCCTAGCTTCTTCGATTACTGCATCGGCTTCTCGGTTTTCCTCCTTATCCCACTTCCCGCCAATAATAGAAACGGCATCATCAATCAGATGGCTTTTGACTAGGATTGCGTCTACCCCACCTCCAAGTGCAAATGCTGCTCCATTTAGTTCAACTTCTTCATCGATTGCTGCTGCAATTCTGGTACTGGTTCCCCTTGATGCTGCAACTAGATTCTCCAGTGGGACCATGGTCCAGTCTGAGCATCGAACCAGAATCCATGGGACCAATCCAATTAGGGACATTGCTTCGTCCTGATCCGATGGGTCATCGATTTGCACTTCAGAGACATCTGCGGAGAATCCATCCCAGAATCGGCTAATTAATTCCTTGTTGGCAGGATCTTCATCGGTGTAATCGGACCAAATCTGCATCAATTCACCCCAGAAGCATTGCTGCATGTTCTGCTGATTTCCCATCGTGAACTATTGCTCTTAGAGACCTGATGTGAGATGCGGGATCTTCTGCGCCGAAGACGTTCCTTCCAATGCATACTCCAGAACCGCCGGCATTGATGGATTTCTCGACAATTTCTAGGATCTGAGAGAATTCAACCCCTCCCTCCCCGCCTGAGACTAGAACTGGTATCGGGACTGAAGATGTGACGATTCTGAAGGATTCTTCCGTGCCAGTCCATGGGACCTTGACGACGTTGCATCCCAATTCCCATGCCAGCCTTGCAGCATGGGCAACGCCCATGGTAGAATCTGTTGGATCCAATCTCAAGTTGGGCCCTCTTGGGTAGAACATCCCCAGAACTGGAAGTTCTACTTCGAGTGCCTCTGAAGTAATTCCTGACATGCGTTGAATCATCTCTGGTTCTGCTGGATCCCCGATATTTACCTGGCCAGAAATGCCAATTGCCCCTCTCGAAAAACACTCTCTAGCACTGGAGACATGGACCTTGTCTTGGGAGCGAGGGCCACCATGAATTGTGGACATCGAAGAATGGCAGACGAATCTACCCCAAGCGGTTCTATCAAAATGATAAGATAATGGCCCCTTATGGAGAACTATGGCGTCTGCGCCACCCTCTATTGCTGCATCTACTGCTGAATCGCTGTCCATCAATCCATGCTCTGGAAATGAGGATGCCCCATGGTCAATAGGTACCCAAACCCCTCTGCCTCCCGGGAGGAGGGTTTCCAGGTGGTTTGCTAGTGCATCTGCCACGTATTATCGCCAATGTCACCTCTCTTGAATAGTCCCGTTGCCCCATGTCCTAGTTTCTGGGGCAATTTGTATACTAGAGTTCGAGGTCAACAATCACTGGAGCGTGGTCTGAAACTACCATCCCACCCTCCCTCAGGATCTCGGCATTTTTCATCAAGGGCCTAGCGGCTTTGTTTGCTAGTATGTAATCAATCCTCCAACCCCTATCCCTCTCTCTTGCTCTTCGGAAATTCGACCACCACGAGTAAGGCCCCTTCATTGAGCCAACGTGAATCCTCAGGAGGTCATGCCACCCGGAATCCAGCATCCTATCGAACCAAGCTCTCTCGTGCTCAAGGAATCCGGAAGTCCGTTTATTTCCCTTGGGATCCCAAATATCGTCCTCAGTATGAGCGATGTTCAAATCCCCGCACAATAGTGCTGGTTCGGATGACTCGATGAATTGTTGGCTCCACAGAAGCATGTCCTCCAACCACTGATCCTTGTAGTCCTGACGCTCCTGCCTTGCGGACCCATTCGGCAGATACATGTTTATGCAACTCAGATTTTCGTGCTTTGTGACCAAGACTCTGCCCTCTGGGTCTCTAGTTTCGTCCAGTTCGGTATCTATTCCTCTTCCGACCTCGGCCATACCAACACGAGAGCATGACATCACGCCTGAGTAACCCTTCTTCTGGGCAGGATGCCAAATTACCTCATATCCCTGAGGCTGAGTCCAATCCTTTGGCATCTGCTCTGGCAAAGCACGAACTTCCTGGAAAAGCATGACATCAGCATCGATGCGTTCGATGAACTCAACGAGTCCCTTCCGATGAGCGGCTCTAATCCCATTCAGGTTCCAAGAGACGACTCGCATGACGGGGGCTCAATGAGATAGGTCTTTGACTTTCTCGACCAAAACCATCATTTTAGTCTGAGGCTCCAGCAAAGAATGACATTGACTCCTTGAATAATTCTTCTCTTCGATGACGCTTATTGTCTCTAATCTTGAGCCATGTGAATCCTATTGCTAGTAGGATGATGAATGGGACGAAGGCCTCAGCGTGATACCTCTCCATGACCTCGATAATGCCCCTTGCAGTGTATGCCCATGTTATCGAGGCTGCAGTGCCACCGATGAAACATGCGGCGAGTACCCGCTGGAATCTCATTCGAGCAACCAGTCCCAGCATGGCCCCAACAAGTACCCCGCTAGCCATGAATGGTATCCAGACGAAGACTATTAGACCCCAGAAGCCGTACTTGTCAATTCTTTTTCTGTTCTTGTGGGCCACATACTCCACAGAAGATAGGATGTCCCCCATGAATGGGTTCTGCAATAGGGCACCCGGAATGCCATCTCTCTTCGCCACCATTGCCTCGCCGGTGTGCTCTTCCGAACCCTGCTCAACTCGTCCGGCGACTGCTCTGTCGCCCAGTGTTGATTTCTCATTCCTTGCACTGACTACCAGTTCTCTGTCACCTAGGAGATGTCCCAAATCGGAACCAAGATGATTCCGTAGGTCACCTTGAAGGTGCTCGTATGTTGGTTTGAAAAGGAAATAGGCGAACTTCATGACTGGTCTGTAAATTACCCTGACAAAGACTGCATCCTCATCTGCCATAATAGCGGAGCCGTAGTCTGCAACGTCATGTTTCCTGAACCAGCTTGACATGCTGTCCCTGAATGACTCCTCTAGTTTGCCAAACTGCCCTATTGAGGAAAAGAAGACGCTGTAGTCATCAGATAGGCTGACTTCTCCCGATATGTCGAAATCAATCGTTTCGCCCCCTCCATCATTTGAATCAGAACAAACCGTCTTGATCTGAAGCGGCCTCATCTCTCCGAAGATTCGAAACTCGTTTAGGATGTCTTTGATTATCGTCCCTTTCACTTCGATCGGGGACATTATGGTCTTCCTTGTAGTATCATACTGAAGGAAAACATCGACTGAAATTGCCCTATCTTGGACTCGTATCGAATTCATATCAGGCTTAATCTGTAGCCTCTTGGAGGCATTTTCAATCGTTCTGGAAATTAGCCGTTCCATTTGATCACTGGATAAGAGGTCATCCGTCTCTCTATGGTATAATCTGTGCATCAGAGGATACTGTACACAAAGGAAAAAGATGGACATTCCCAGGGATACTATCGCCATATACCAAGGTGGAACTTCTGCATTCCCCCCAGTTAGCATTGCCGTCTCCCTTCCGCCAACCCACTCTGCACCCATCAGACCCCAGCCCCAAACCCCCATTCGCTGGATAGTGAAGCAAGCTCTTTTTTCATCATCGAATTCCTCCATCTTCCTATGGTTTTCGTCAGAGCCAAAGAAGGAGGATGAGTCACTGGTGTGCAACTCTATTTCTAAATCCTTAATGGTGATTCCCGGCCACCCATCTTGGAGGAGTGATGCATTTAGCTTATCTGACAAATCCTCGATGGGAACATCTGACCAGTCATCTGAGGTGTTTTTCTGGTTGAGTACGATAATTCGGACAAAGTAATCTCCATCGACCAAATCTTCCTTGCTGAGTTCAATCTCCAGATCCCCAATTCCACCTTCTAGCAAATCAAATTCGTAGTCCGTTTGATGGCCTTCTTCGAGAGTAAATTCTGATGCGTTCCAAACATAGACGAAAATTGCAGATGATGATAACGATGCGACGTTATGGCTTTCGATTCTCAAATCATCGTTCTCGACCCAAGTATCAATCCAAATCTCGCCCCTCTTGTCAACGCAATCATTTGGGTCCAGAAGTGTTCCTGACAAGGAGTCGTCAATCACGATAGAGTCTCCCATGATTAAGCCAGATGAGGCCAGTGAAATCGAGCCGAAGAAAATCAGGCCGGCCATCAGTCCAAAGACCAATGTGAAGTCGTCGAATGTCTGGGGAACAACTGTGTTGTATAGGAAACTCTGACCGGGGTTCTCCCTCCTATCCCTAATCCTGTCCAACTCAACGTCGATTCTATCTTCTGCTTCAGAGTTAGGATTTGTTTCAGTGGATTGTTTTTCCTCGTCTTCGAGGGATTCTGACGGAAGTACTCCTTTGTCCATTGGAAGCAGACGAGCGGGTCGGGCGTATGTGATATTTGTCACGGAATCGGCGGCGCGATTGTGCAAACTAGAGTGGTGCATCGACAGATGGTTTTGCCGAGTTCCAAGATTGGGTTCGGAGGCAATTTTAATGTCCTCCTACTACGTAGGAGGAGTATGTCCAGTGGCAACGCGGTGAGGTCACGCCTGTCTCTGATGCTAGTTGCAGTCATGCTACTCCCCTCCATTTTGTCAATCAGCCAATTGGACTTAGGTTCCCAAGAACTGGTGGAAAGGCGAGATTCGAGTGAAACAATAGAGGTCCCGGGATACTTGCCTTTTGATCAGAATTCGGTTGACTTCGAAGACCCGTCGCATGGTTGGAATTGGGATGAGGGCAATACGGGCAAGGCCGCGTTGTACTATAGGACAGCAAGCTATGTGCCAATACAGGAGTGGGAGCAAGTTACCGGGGAGGCGCTTGTCTCGGGTTGGCATGCACTGGGTCACGAATACCCAATTCCCTCAGACTGGAAAGAGGAACTCGAAGAAATCGGCCTGGAATGTAGGACATTCTACGCCCCTCAGGGATTCCATTGCGATGTCCCCCGTCTAAGTCCCGCGACCCTTCTAGACGCTGGAGTGATTGGAGCTTTTCGCCTAGCCGATATCGATAAGATTGCCCCTGATGCATTTCCAATAATTGAAGGGGAGTCAAATGGCAACGCAGGGATGGAGGGCGAAAAGTACCTTTTCAGAGTTCTTCTTTCAGGGCCAGGGCACCTTTCTGATTTACTAAAGACTGGGGTCGAACTGAGGGACTACAGGCTCCAAAGGTTCGCTGATGTGTTGGTTGGTCCGAAGGAGATCGAGATGCTATCCGAACAACCATTCATCGAATGGATCGAGCCGACTTATGCACCGACGTTTGACAACCAGGAAGCCTCTCAGATTATCGGTGCTGATTGGGTGACTGACTCGTCGAACATGATGAGTCACGGTGGGGCTGTAACCGGTGACGGTGTAATCGTTGCAGTAATGGACTCGGGCCTAGATACGGCTGTTGAATGCGATGGAGTGACCAACTGCGATAGCCTGAACTCTGGGGTGCACTCAGACTTCTCTGGCAGAATTATGGGAGTCGTCTCATACAACAACTGTGGTGCGTGCTCAGATGGCACTGGTGGACCTAACGACTACAACGGGCATGGCACACATGTTGCTGGTTCGGTACTGGGCGATGGGAGCAACTCCCCCGATGGAGAGGACAACAGCGGAATGGCCCCTGGCGCCTACCTTTTCATGCAAGCAGTTGGTTATGGCAACAATGACGGATCACTCGCCCCTCCGGATTTCGAAGACGCGTATGCTGAGGCTTATGCGGCTGGAGCCAGGGTGCACACCAACTCCTGGGGGACGGGGCCTGATGCATGCGCGCCGACGCAAAGCAACCCAACTGCAACAAACTCACCCTCATGCTGGGCTTACTACTCATCGGATACGATGGAGTTGGATGCAGCAGCGAATAATTACCAGGATCTTACTATCCTTTTTGCGATGGGCAATGACGCCAGAGATTGCACCTACGCCTCGTTCGGATGGCAGACTACTAATTGTCCCAGTGGGCAAGATGGCGAGATTAACCTAGGGGCATTGAACAGACAAGCGACAGCAAAGAACATCCTTTCCATAGGGGCTTCGGAGAACGTTAGGAACACTCTGGCGTTGCATTCACGAAGTTACTTCAGCGTATGTGGCAATTGCGATTGGTATGGAGCCCCAATCAAGTTGGATCAAGAAGGTGACAACGCAGAGGGAATGGCTGGCTTCTCAAACAGAGGGCCTACAAGCGACGGGCGAATAAAGCCGGACATAGTGGCCCCTGGAACCTGGATCCACTCTACAAAAACCTCACTCAGAGTAGCGAGTACGGATCTCGGGGACTACTATACGGTGAAGCGTGGTACCTCCATGGCTACTCCGATTACAGCAGGAAGTGTTGCACTAGTTATCGAGCACCTGAACGCTCATGGATACAACTGCAACCTAGCATACAACTCCGCTAGTGACAACTGCCCAGATTCTGCTCTGGTAAAGGCGATTCTGAGTGCTTCTGCTCATGATATGCAAGGCCAGTACTCCTCAGGTGGAGATGGTGAGAACGGTGCCGTAGAAAGGGCCCCGAACAATCACGAAGGATGGGGCAGGGTCGATCTAGAGAGAGCCATGGGTAGTGGTTTCTCGGAAGGCATAGACATCACGACATCGGATATGCATTCTTTCAAGTTGAGCGTCCCGGACTCAGGCGTTTCCACTTTGAGAGTGGTTCTTTCATGGAACGAAGCAGAGAATTCCCCCTCTGCGGGCACCCAACTCAGGAATGACTTGGACATATTCCTCAAGAGCCCCACAGGAGTTCTGCAGACGTACGACAATGATGACGTCAACAACCTAGTCGGAATCTCCATTGATTCCCCCGATGCTGGAGACTGGGAGATAATAGTCACAGGAGAGAATGTGATTGATGGAGCCCAGAAGTACTACTTGGCGGCTAGCGATGGCGTCATCACCGACATGCGCCACCCGGTCTCGGAGAATTACAACGAGCCGGGTTTCCAATCCGGTTCAATATTCACAGAAACCACGATGTCCACTGGGGAAGATCACCTTTGCGCGATTCTAGATGATGCGAGCCTACAGTGCTGGGGGTCGAATGAATTCGGGCAGCTGGGCGACGGGACAACAGCGGATAGGCTGACAATGACTGAAGTAAGCCTCGATGCGGCTAGGACCGCGACGTCGATCAGTTCGGGCAAGCATCACACATGCTCAATACTAGACAACGGAGAGCTGCAGTGCTGGGGAAGGAACAACTTCGGTCAACTTGGTGACGGGACCGAAACTCATTCAATTTCACCCATAGGGGCGGTCCTTTCCCAGGTTCCAGTGCAAATCTCCTCAGGGGACTGGCACACTTGTTCCATAATGGACGATGCGAGCCTACAGTGCTGGGGCAGAAACACAGACGGGCAACTCGGGGATGGGACGAATATCGACAGTAGCACACCTGTATCAGTCTCCTTGGGAGAGAAGGCGTTGGCAGTCTCGGCAGGAGGAAGCCACACATGCGCTATAACCGAGAGTTGGGCACTGAAATGTTGGGGCTCTAACGACAACGGGCAGCTCGGAATTGGGTCAACTGTCTCAAGTAACACTCCCACAACGGTTACTCTCGGAGGGAATGCCGTCGCGGTAACCGCGGGTGGCTCCCATACCTGCTCACTACTGCAGGGTAACAATGTAAAATGCTGGGGTGACAATAGCAAGGGACAGTTGGGCGATGGAGGGACCAACCAACAGAATGATGCGTCTACGGTTGGAGACACACTGGCAGGTGCAATCTCAATTGACTCTGGAAGAGATCACACATGTGTGGTGGATTCTGGTGATTCTCTCCACTGCTGGGGAGGAGGCGCTGATGGGCAATTGGGCGATGGGAGTAACTCTGAGCAGGTCTCCGCCCCTGTGGCAATAGACCTTGGTCAGAACCTAGGTGCGCTATCAATATCATCCGGTGGTTCTTACACGTGTGTTGTTGGTAGCAACGACTTAGCCAAGTGCTGGGGGGGCGAGAGCAACTCAGGAGCCCTATCCCTTGGAAACGAACCAGAAGACTTCCCCCTCTCTAGATGGAGTTACATCAGCTCATCGGAGAGAGACTGGAACAATAATGGGAACCTGAACATCTTCGAAGTCAATATCGGATCGGATGGAGATGGAGATGGCTTCCCATCCAATGAGGACAGTGATGACAGCAATCCCACCGTGGCAGCTGACTGCTCATCCGGATCATACGGCAGATTCACCTGCAGACAGGCCACACCAGGATACTTCGTCAGTGGAACTGGCAACACGGTGATGACTCCCGCGAACCCTGGCCACTACGTTGATCAGTATGGGCAGAGCTCGGAAGTAGAATGCGGAATTGGCGAGTTCCAGAGGCTCGCTGGGCAGACATCTTGCGATGATGCGGAGCCCGGCTACTACGTACCCGCACCGGGGGCGGCCGAGGGCACCCCTTGTCCTGCGGGCCAGTACAATGACCTGTATGGGCAGAGCTCAGTTGATGCTTGTCAATGGGCAGAAGCAGGTCACAGTGTGCCAGTTATTCTCCAAATGACATCGGGCGCCTCGCACTCCTGTGCTATTCTGGATGACGGTTCTGTAAGCTGTTGGGGGGACAATGGCAACGGGCAGCTGGGGGATGGGTCAAGATCGCCAAACCTAGAACCTGAGAAGTCATCCATGCCACTTGGAAGAAGAGCAGTGGGCATCTCTGCGGGCTCTTACCACACATGCTCAGTATTCGATGACGGTTCCGTACGCTGCTGGGGGTCGAATGACTTCGGGCAGCTGGGCGACGGGACCACGATAGAGAGGACGAGTGCCGTTCCAGTGTCCCTGGGGAGGGGGATGAGCGCCCTGAGCATCTCCTCAGGGGAGTCCCATACCTGCGCTGTCCTGAACGATCACAGTGTCAAGTGCTGGGGCCAGAATAGCAACGGACAACTCGGGGATGGGACTACTGTAGATAGGTCGAGCCCGGTCCTCTCTGACATGGGTGGAGAAGGCGCAATATCCGTGTCCGCTGGATCGTATCACACCTGTGCAATTATGTCGAGCAGGTCCGTGATGTGCTGGGGGGACAACTGGAACGGGCAAATTGGCGATGGTTCGAATGTCGATCGAACGACACCAGTTGAGATTCCCATTCCAGGCAATAGTAGCGCAGTATCCATTGATTCGGGGGCCATGCATACCTGCATGGGCGTCAATGACGGTTCCATGTTCTGCTGGGGTTACAACGCTTACGGGCAATTGGGCATCGGTGGAACTGCGAGCTCGAAATCACCGGCCGCAGTGCCACTAAGCACCGACCAATTGCTTACGTCAGTACAAGTTGGCCTGTTCCACAGCTGCGCTCTCTTCGACTCTGGAGAAATTTCCTGCTGGGGGGACAACAGTAACGGGCAGCTCGGGGATGGGACGCAGATTGGAAGCCCCATACCTGCAACTGTCAATCTGGGGGGAAACGCATCATCCGTCTCGGTGGGCCAGAGGCATTCCTGCGCGATACTAGTAGATGCTAGCCTGCATTGCTGGGGGGCTAACGATGCCGGGCAGATAGGTGATGGGACCGCTAACAATAGGAACAGTCCCACCTCTGTCGATCTGGGCCATGGCTCGAAGGAGCAGCTTCCGTGCGCCCCCGGATCATACCAACCAGACCCATTCCAAACCAATTGCATCCTAGCTGACAGGGGCTTCATGGTCCCCCAGTCTGGCCAGACGTCTCAAATTGGGTGTGTTGCTGGTTACTACTCCAGCCTGAGGGGGCAATCTGCATGCACACCCGCATCTCGTGGATACTACGTCCCCGAGGTGGAGTCCACTTCCCAGACGCCTTGCCCTAGCGGACAATCGACGCTGGATGAGGCCTCCACTTTCTTCGACTTGTGCTTCTCCGACTTCGATGGAGATGGGATTCCAGACCAGTTCGACACCGATGCAGACAACGATGGCGTGCTGAATGGGGATGACTATGACTGGTTGGATCCCGAAGTATCAGCTGACTCTGATGGCGACAGGATCCCAGACAGCATAGACGTGGATGACGACAACGACGGAGTCAACGACACGGATGACCCATTCCCAATGAACCAAAACGAATGGGAAGACAAGGATGGGGATGGCATCGGTGACAACGAGGACGATGACGATGACGGGGATGGGCGGAGAGACATCTTCGACGTGTTCCCCAATGATGGGAACGAGTGGTCAGATGCCGACGGCGATGGCATTGGCGACAATTCGGACGCAGATGACGATAACGATGGGAGATGTGACGACACCACCTACTGGAGGCCGGATCTGGTTCCGCCATCTAACAGGGGGCCTAGTCAAGACGGAGACAACATCCCAGACTGCTTCGCATCGGCCAAGGGAGATGCCTTCCCATTCGATGCAAACGAGACTGATGACACTGATGGCGATAGCATAGGGAACAACGTCGACACCGACTGTGATGGCGATGGATGGCTAAATCCCGTTCCTTGTACCATGAACAGCGATGGGGCAGAAGGCACCGATGCATTCCCCCTAGATGACTGGAGGTGGTCGGACTCTGACGGTGATGGCCATGCGGACCAGGGTCCGAACATGGATGTCTTCCCCGATGACCCTAATGAGTGGATGGACAGCGATAGGGACGGTGTCGGCAATAACAACGACGTGTGCCAACTTGTTCCCGGAGTAAGTCCCAGCACCGAGGGTTTCCTCGAGCTTCTTGCAATCCCTGGAAACGAACTTGGGTGCCCTTTACAGGCCCTTCTGGGGGACGAGATAGTCGTTGACGAATTGGACTCGGACGAGGATGTCTTCAGCGATTCGGGAGCGGCTGACTACGATGGAGATGGGATTTCGGACTTGCAGGACGATGATGACGACAATGATGGGATCCCCGACAGTGAGGACGGCGTCCTAGGAGACGGAAAGTGGGCAAGAGACCCCTTCAGGCCATTCACCTACGAGAACTGGTCGATCATATTAATCTCGGTTTCATTCATCGGCATAATGGTGTACAGGATCTTCGATGCGAAGAAGCGCGGCATCTCAACAATCCGCTCGAAGAGAATCAGGATCAAGTAATGGTGCAGGGGGCAGGATTTGAACCTGCGAAGCACTACGCACTGGGACCTAAACCCAGCCCCTTTGACCACTCGGGTACCCCTGCTATGTCCCGTGGGGATAATTACCCACCAAGAAGTCAACGCATAGAGGGCAAAGGCCCCCATAGGGTCATAACAGGGCCTATGCGCCCCGCAGATGGCAAAAATGGCACGAATAGGGGTTCTTGGGCTCGGCAACTGGGGCACCGCTCTAGCACTAGTGTGGTGCAAAGACGGGCACAACGTCCTAGGCTGGACAGTCGAACAAGATGTGTACGAGTCAATGATGACTGTTCACGAGAACAAGAAGTACCTGCCAGGACACGTGGTTCCAGAGTTGGATTGCACTATGGAAATCGCAGACATAGCCGAGAGTTGCGAGATCCTAGTGCTAGCCCTCCCCAGTTCGGTAATTCTAGAGGTAGTTGACATGATTATTCCACATCTCAGGCCCTCTCACCTACTAGTGGATCTGGCAAAGGGACTAGCACCTGCAGACGAGGGGGGTTCCGGGATGATTTCGGATGCAATTGAGAGAAGACTGGTCGATGCTGGCTTGTCAAACCAGGTAGTGGTGATGACTGGTCCCACGATTGCGCCTGAGGTCGCACGAGGCGTGATCACGACCGCTCTGGTTGCCTGTCATGACATGAGTGTTGCAGAGAGGGTAGCAGAACGCCTCTCGACTGACTCCCTAATCCTAACTCCTGCCGAGGACCCAATCGGAGCTGAGCTCTGGGGGGCGTACAAGAACTGCGTCGCACTGGCTTGCGGACTCGTGGATGGCCTCAAGGAAACGATAGGCGGTGACAACCTCAAGGCGGCTCTGGTCCTCTCCGGATACAGCGAGGGAATCGATCTACTCGAGAAGATGGGGGCCGATCCGAAGACGGCTTTCGGCCCGGCTGGAATAGGGGACCTGTACGTGACGGCAACAAGCCCTCGAAGCAGGAACCGGACCCTTGGGGAGAAGCTGGGCTCGGGGAAGAGCCTGGACGAGTCCCTCGAAGAGATGCACATGGTTGCAGAGGGTGTCAGGGCGACCAGGATGTTCCTAAACAGGTCTGAGATTATAGGGCATAAAACTCCCTTCCTGAGTACCTTGGGGGGCCTATTGGATGGCAGCATAGAGGTCGAGGACGCCGTCAGGAGAATGGTCGGCGCGTACGAAGTAAAGTAGGCTATGGGACTTCAAGAATAGTTGTCTGGCTTCTCTCAATCAGCGGAAAGGTAGCCTCTGAAAGAGATGTTAGGACATGGACCGTGCAAGCGCTCCCACAGACTGGGGCGAGGTAGTCCTCACCAGTGTCGGAAAGAATGAATCGGATTCCCTGGCCGGGTTTTACTATTGCATCAATAGCCTGGAACTCCATCATCATGGTGATCTCTTGACCGGGGATCACGGTCTGTGGCTCATACCCCCCCTCATGATATCTGACATCCATTGTAGCATGACCAATCCTAACCCCAGTCTCCATATTTTGCATCTCGACGAATATCTGCCCCCCGTCGAATGATGGTACTGCAGAAAGATGCAGTGTTACCAAACCAGAAATGTGCATCGGGAAGTCAGGGTTGATTTCCGGGCAGTCGACAGTAACCGTCTGACCCCCTCCAACTACTGGGGCGCCCCCCCCTATCACCGGGAGGCCACCTGTAAACGCGCCATCGTTGCCACAGTCTCCGAGATCGACTAAGTAATCCTCTGAGTCACCAGGGGGCCAACTTTCCTCTACCCTCCATTCCCCGTCGCTTCTCTGAATCTGTGCAGTATGCTCTGGCTGCGGTCCTCTGCCCTGCAAATAATACTCGAACCACTCGAACAGGTCCTGAGCCCAGTCCCACCTCGTCATGTTTGGCAGGGCTTCTAGTCCGTAGCCGCTTTCGCTATCATCGTGCTTCTGCCACTGGTCCGGGTAGTCATGGCCCCACTGTCCTAGGATGCCACGGACCTCGTAACCGGATTCAACGTAGTCTGAATACCAGTTGGTCTCGGGTGGCCCTCCGAATACCTGATGTGGGTCGACGTTCCAATCCTGCATTCCCTGGACCCAGTATATGCTACCGTTCCATTTCCCGAATGCCTTGTCGATATGGCTCCTCTCGTCGTAGTAGTTCTCCATGTACGGATCCATCTCACCACCGACATATGTCACTGGTCCGGCGAAGAATCCCTCTGCAATGTCTGGGCACACATTGTCAAAGTCATCCGAGTCGTAGTCGACTGTGCTTGAGAAGTAATTCATGTGCATAACTTGGGATCTCGCTTCAGCACTTCCATTCTTGTACAACAGTGGATGTAGGGCAGTAGTCCCAGAGATTGGGACGATGGTCTTCAGGTACTGGCTCCCCATTGCAGCTGCCTCCCATTGTGTCGCTCCCTCGTACGACTTCCCATAGAGGCCGACATTTCCATTGCTCCAATCTTGTTCTCCGAGCCATTCCACTGCCGAGTGAATGCCGAGTCCCTCCCCTGCCCCCCTGTAGTCAAAGCACCCGCTACTCTCTTCGGTTCCGAAAACTGCTACCTGTGCGAATGCGTAACCATGTGGGACAAAATTCTCGAATATGAACTCGCCACGTCCTGCTCCCACTATACTTGTCGGAGTGGACTCATCGCCCGGCGAACCATAGGAGAAATAGGGGGAAATCACGGCTATTACCGGAACCTTGGCGCCATCTGCAGTGTTGCTAGGCAACCAGTAAGAGAGATGCACCTCCGCAGAGCTGGGGCCGGTCTCCCAGACAGATGATGTGTCGACCTCAATCATCGCCTCTTGGACGTCGAGTGCATAGTAAGGCCCGGTTTCTAGAACCCTGCTGAATGTTCCGCTGGTGTCCCACTCGAGATTGCCCCTTTCCCAGATGCTTGGATAGGAGTTTTCTGCATTGTCATCGGAACCAATGCACCCTGAAAGAGCACAACCCATGAGTAGCGTCACAACCGCGATGGAGGTGGCTCTCATGCTTCTACCAAAACATAGGAGGACAAATATGTGGCGATTCTACGCTATTTCCTTCATTAATGCGAGTGTGGCTTCAATCCATTCCTCTGCATAATCATCGTAGTCGGTATCGCAATCGAGCCTTTCGTTTGTTCTTTTTCCGCCCTTCTCTTCCAGAATTGAGTCCCACTCCTTACCTGATTCGCAGAAGAATTCGAAAGCCGTATCCCCGAGAGCGAGGACTGCGAAGTTTACGCCCTCCATGCTGCCATCTTCTGATTCAGAGACTGCATCATACAGATCTTGCGCGTTCACTGGTTGCTCACCTTCGCCCCAAGTACTGCAAATCACGATCAGTCTCTTGGTTCCAGAGATTTCTTCTGGGGAGATGTCTTCCATGTCCATGACTGTGGGATTCAGATCGAAACTCTTGGCCGAATGGGCTGCGTCATCGGCTAACTCTTCGGCGTTTCCCGTCTCAGTTCCGAAGATTAGGAGTAATTCTCTGTCGCCCATTGTCTCCACTATGTTATCCTAATTTTTCTCGTTTACAAACTTTGAAGGTTGTTGACGGGGGGCCGGTTACGGAAACCGAAAATGATGCTGGGGTGATGCTGCTGCCCCCCGCCAACGTATCCATCTATTGGAGTGTCCCTATGTCTGTTGCAGTAATTCCGTAGTGATCCAGTGCTGGCTGGAGATATGTCTCCACCTTAGCCTTGTAATCCACATCAGCGGCAGGAGTCACCGAGGAGATATCGTATACCTCGCTGTTGATCTTGTCAGCGTAGTAGTTCGCGTACCAAGCGTATGCCTCACATGTAGCTTGGTCATCAGAATTGGTCTGATGGGAAACTGTGTTGTAGCAACCGGTATAGTTTGAATCCCCATAGTTCTCTACCCAAGTGTATCCCTCACAAGGTGCTTGTGTGCTGTCTGCTGAGACTGCGTGGGTCCCCATGTTGTAGCATATCGAAGTGTGGGGTCCTACAAACTGCTCGATTACCTTCCAGAAAGCCATTCCCTCTGCCTGGTGCGTATCTGCAGCTGCGGTATCACCACCTGCCATGTCAGATGACATCTTGCTAGCGTATCTAATGGCTGCCTGCGAGTAGATGATCACGAGGTTCTTCACTACGTCGTCCCTTGCATCTTCTGCGCCGGCAATTCTCTCGGCATCAGTCTTAGTCGTGTCTTGAAGGGATGCTAGGCCGTCATTCATGGCCAGAAGTATTGCCTCATTCGCGTGAGCGAGTCCTGCAGAGTTAGCTGTTCCAAAGTTTCCGGCTCTCTTGTCCCCTGTTGCATGAGGTGAGCAGCTTTCGTACTCGTCAAGACCGTGGTAGAAGGCCCATCCCTCGTCCCATGCATGAGGTGCGCCGGAATCAACATCGAAGTTTCCATCGTTAGCCTTGGCGATTGCTGAATTTAGCTCGTGTACTGCATATGCCACCATAGCCCAGTTCTGAACGCCCTTCTCGATCGCCTGCTCCCTAACCGCGTCACTTTCACCGGAGAACATTCCGGTTCCATCGATCGCTGCCGATACAAAGTCATCAATAGGCGTGTCAGAATCAGCATAGTACGCATCGTAGCCATGCTTCTTTCCTGTAGCACTAGCGAAGGACTCGAGGACCTTGCTGGAATGTGAAGGAGCGGTGTAGTGCTCGTTCACCTTAGCCCAGTCATGGGCTTCTGCAGCGTCTTTGATGTCACAGACATCCTCGACTACCTTTCGGTGCTCGTCTACGCCTGAAGCATAGGTGTATCCGCCATCCTCTGCATCTAGAGAGTCGTCGTCGTCACCTGCGCATCCCGCTAGAGCAGCGGTCATCATCAGTATGGTCATCATTAAGCTCAGTAGTTTTCCATTCATTTTTAGGCCAACCTAAACTTTCGCAGTAGGTTTATCTTATAATTTTTAGGTAACCCTAAATCTCACATTTATGATCTTAATATTTCTAAAAAATGCAAGACTGAAAATGTCATTCAAATTCAAAATGACCAATGATTACCATTATTACCAGAACAATTGACATAATGATGTGGGGAAAAGAGGAGTTCTCCTGATGAACATCGGAACTCCTGATGAAGCCACAATTCCATCAGTAAGGAAGTATCTCAGAGAGTTCCTGCTGGATCCTGATGTTATCGACATCCCGCTAGTGCTTAGGCACATCCTAGTTCGAGGGATCATACTGAGATTTAGGCCACGCAAAATAGCCCCCAGGTATGCCAGTATTTGGATGGATGGCGATTCACCTCTGCGTGTATATACAAAGAGAATGGCAGAAAGTCTCCAAATCGAGATGGGGGAAGTTGAGTGTGAAGTTGGCATGAGGTATGGGAACCCAAGCATCAGAACGGCTTTGGAGACCCTAAGATCGAAGGGCGTTGATGAGTTACTTCTTGCTCCGTTATTTCCACATCATGCTCAAGCCACCACGGAGTCTTCCATGAAGGAGGCGTTCAAACAACTTAGCAGAATGAAATGGAGCCCTGATCTTTTCGAGCTTGGTCACTTTGAAGATGATCCTGAATTCATTAACCCCCTAGTCAGGTCGATCAGGCCCCATCTATCGGAAGGTTCGCATCTTCTATTCTCATTTCACGGCCTCCCAGTTTCCCATGTTAAGAGGGCAGACGGAACAGGAAAGCATTGCCAGAAGGTAGACTCATGTTGCTTACAAAAAACTGAGGCCAATTCGATGTGCTATGCCCATCATTGCAACATGACTGCAAAGGCAGTGGTTAATGAGCTGGGCCTCTCTGAAGAAGAGTGGTCAATATCGTATCAAAGTAGGCTTGGACCTGCAAAATGGCTCGAACCATCGACTCTCTCTGTGGTGGAGAAATTGGCCAATAGGAAAGTTGGGGTTGTTGTTGTTTCGCCTGCCTTCCTTGCTGACGGCCTGGAGACTCTGGAAGAATTGGACATAGAGGTGCGTGATCACTTCAAAGATCATGGAGGGGGTTCATTCAGCGTAGTGAAATGCCTGAATGACAATCCAGACTGGATTAAAGGGCTGAAAAATCTGATCGAGAGGGGTTTCTCGAAGTCTGGATACTCGGAATTCGCAGAATGAAAATAGTTCCTATCAAGGCGAGAACAACTGTTGCAATCTTGGCAACTTGGACATCATCGGGAATTGCAACTAGGACCGCGAACGAAACGAAAATCCACATTGTACCTAGAATAATGGGCTTGCTCCTCTTCGGTATCCCATTTCCTTCCCTGTAGTTCTTTACATGGCTTCCGAACAGTTTGTTATTGATTATCCAATCATAGAATCTCTGACTCGAACGTGCGAAACAAGCTGCTGCTAGAATCATGAAAGGAGTGGTTGGCAATCCTGGAACTGGTATCCCAATCAAACCCAAAGACATTGAAATGAATCCTAGAGAAAACCAGAATGCGCGACTCAACTTAGATCGATCTATGTCAGCCAAATGTATGTCTGTTTCATTCATGGCCATTGGGCTGAAAATTACACTTAGTATGTTGGGATATGAAAGTCTTAGTTTTCAACTAGGAAATCGACCAGCAACTGATTTGGTAAATTGCCCATTAATGTTGATAGGGGTCCTAGATGGCTTTGAGAAGTGGCTCTAGAAACCCCGGTTGAGATCAACGAATTGGAAAGAATCTCGGAACCACACGCCCCCCTTGGTGATGACTCGTCTATTTTGTGTATTGAAATATCGTAGCAGCCAGTATATTCGCTACCCATTGTGGTGAAATTATCTAGGAACATCTCGTAATTTAGTGATAGTAACGAGTTTAGGACGGCTGTGCGTGAAACCATATCCAATACTGTTGGGTCATAAATCACTGATCGATATGGCAGAACCCCAATGGATGGGAGTGTGTCAAATTCTTCAGGATCTAAGCACCACGTCTCTTCACTAGGCTGTAAGTCGGCATCACAGAAGATTTCTACTTCGTCTCCGATTACAAATGCAATGTCACCATGCCCCTGAGAAATGCACCTAAGTTCACCATTGGGCCCATTTAACTCTGAGTCTTCCTCAGGGAATGAGTAATTTGAATCGAATACTGACTGAATTATCTCTATTATTGAGGAGTTCCCTATATCGGGAATATCGTCAGCCAACCCCTCTCTAATCAAGTGACCAATTGTCAGAAGTGTACTTGGGTCACTGTTGCTGGAAAAGCAAGGTGAAATTCCGTCTAAAGCCGTGAATGGGTCCGAGGAGCCAGCTAACTCACTATCGGATTTGACAATTGCAGTTAACTGATGAAATGCCATCTCACGTTCATTCAATAATGATGCCAGAACTGACATTCCATCGTACTTCCATGCCTTCCAAGAAGCGACGCCATCAAGAATTGCGATATTGATGATTCCATTTGACAGGTTTTCAACAAGAAAGTTCGAATTTTCGAAGACAGAAATACTCGCATTAATCCCTATATCATCACTTATTGAATCGGCCAAGAATCCAAAAGAGATAGAGGTGGAGTTTGACAATGGGCCAATTACGCCAATAGTGATTTCGTCCACGCTCAGATTGACCTGTGCAGTATTACTTGGATCCTCGAAGTATGCTTGCATCCCAGGAATGTTGTAAATTAGCGAAGAGTATCCCTCTAAATGCTCTAAGGAGTTAGTGGGAGTGAATCCCGTAGTTCCAAAAACTGATTTTAGTGCCTGGTCCATATCGCTAATTCCACTTAGTCTGACCAATTCTTCGGATATCTGCTGCGAAATTTCAGAATCAAGATATTCCGGATTAAACATCAATGCGTTGCTAGGGGACCTACCGAAGGTAGGAAGCATCGTGTAATCATCCTCAGGTAAGCACCACGAAGGTGTGTTCTGGCCGTCTTCAGAACAGTAATCATCCACCGTAGAGTCCTGAATGAATGCGACATCCCCCGTCCCATCGGAAAGGCACCTTAGTGCTCCTGAATACCCGTAGTACTTTGTGCCTGCTTCTGGAATTGGCGGGTCATCATCAAGGAAGTCTTGAATTGTGAACAACAGTGACTCGATATCATTCGGGTCACCAGCGACATTAGCATATCCAAGGCCAAGTAGGAATCCCATTGGGAGAAGCATGCCCACAGAGTCGAACCAACCAGTGTGACAGGGTTTCTTTCCTTCAAAAAGTGAAAAGGGGTCAGTCAATGGATCATTGTCGATATGATAAGTGGCGATGTCGCTATCCGATTTGACCCATGCATTGGAATTGTAGTAGGTTCTACCATAGTTCTCCTGATCAGCGAGAAGGACCTGGAGGTCGTAATTCTTCCAGCTCATCCAAGAAGAGGCAGCATCCATCATGGCAAGATCAACATGTCCGAATCTGAGTGATTCGATCATCGCTTCTTCGGATTCAACTGGATAAGGAGTGATGTCTAAGATGGTGAAATCAGAGATTATCTGGGCCATGTACGCAGGATCATTTTGAGTCCCAAATGACTCTGAGTCGACGATGAAGGCTATGGATAATGGAATCTCTTGCTGAACTTCTTCGTCCTCTTCTGAAATTTGCTGTCCGGGAACCGTTCCTCCAGTAGTTTGCTCTTCCTGAACTGGTTCTTCTGGTTCGATTACTTCGATGCCCGAATCGTTGGAGTTGGTTTGTAAGCAACCAGAAAACAATACGAGCAGAAGCATCAAACTGCAGAGTAAGGAGGAGGTTGTCTTAACCATCCTAGGCATAAATAATCCACTCAAACTGAGCATATAAATTTCCGTTACTTGTCTCCTCACTTACTATTCCAGAGCGAATTGCCCGGAATGGGGGCAGTCTTGATTTCCCCCCCTCCCCTGCCGAGTCTATGGCACTAGATGACCTGACAGATTTCGAGGCCAGACTTCTGAAGTGGATTTCTGCTTCGAACTTTGTTGAAGTTGCATGGTCAACGAAGAGGGCGGCGGAAGCATTCAACGTACAGGAGAAGGAAGTCTACGAGGCTTTGGCGGCTCTTACGGCCAAGGCCAAAGACCACATTCAGATTTTCTATGACGGTGGGGCAATCAGAATAGTCGCAGACTACTAGTTCTCGATCAAATGTGTGGTTTTCACATAATTCTTAGGAAATAATACTCCCTTCCAAGTGGGCTTGTTATTTTCCGACTCATCAGTGAAGAATGAACGAAGATAAATTGAGACTAGGTCAATCAGCATCACTACCATGAAGATGATGAAAAGATAGGCGCCAACCTTCTCATATTGGAGAAACTTCAGATAGAGATTGATGTAATAACCAATCCCACCGGCCCCAACTATTCCTATCACAGTCCCGGATCTTACATTGTATTCGAACATGAAAATCATCTGTGCAATAAGGTGATTTGCGGTTTCTGGTATTACCACCCATAGTGATACCTCTGCTTTGGTAAGCCCCATAGCATTGGCAGCCTCCAGTGGTGCGCTATTCATGCCCTCTATTGCCTCGTACTGCATCTTTCCAAGATATCCTACTGTATAGATGGTCATTGCCATTATTCCGGCTGTAGGTCCTAGTCCGACCAGAATGACGAAGATTATTGCCCAAATCAGACTTGGGAGGCTCCTGCATGCAGATACTAAAGCTCTGGAAGGGTATGTGATGTATTGTGGAAATAGATTTCTTGAGCTCAAGAGGCCCATTGGAAGTGAGAGAATCATGCCAAAGAATGTGGCAAGAATTGCAATCTTTATCGTTTCAATCATTCCAATCCATGCTGTTGAACAGGTGAACTGTAGAAATCTGTTTGCCTCACATGGAGGGTAAGACTGTGGCTCTATTACGCTCCACCCGTTCCAATCCCAGACCGCTCCAGAGGTTAGCTTCAGTATAATCCAGAAACTGAATAGCAAGAAAGTTACAGAAATTATCAACTCCCTAAGTTCTGAATCAATTTTTGCCAAAACTACACCTCCATGATTGAAGTATCTGTGATGAATGGATTTAGTCTCCCATCATCGATAACCAGAAGACGGTCAGAAATCTCCCTTGCCCTGGAGATGTCATGTTCTACGAGAATCATCGCGGCGTCATTTTCTCTCACATAGTTCAGAACAGATTTTACCACTCTTTCTGATGTCTCATCATCCAACTCACTTAGGAATTCATCAGCTAGAATTAGTCTTGGGCGTTGGGCTAGAGTCCTGGCTGTAGCCACCCTCCTCTGTTGGCCACCTGAAAGACGTTTGACCGGCTCGTTCTTCTTCTCTATCAATCCCAGGTCTTCTATCGCACTCGTTGCACGGGCCCTAGATGATGATCTGGGGTTTCCTGCTCTCGAACCTAGCATCACATTAGCCCAGACACTTGAGTGCCTAACTAGACCTAGTTTCTGTGGGATATACCCAATTGACCCTCGTGCTGGCCTATTCGGAATTGTGGCCCCGCAAACCTGAACATAACCGGATATTGGCCTAAGAAGGCCGGCAATTGTCTTCAAGAGTGAGGTTTTTCCAATTCCCGATGGTCCAGTAATCGCAAGAACTTCGCCCGGATTAACATGGAAATCTTCGATGTGGAGAAGCGTTTGACCTTGAAAGCCAACTTCCAGATTACTTAGCCTAACTGCCGCTGACACGGCCTTTCGAGTTTGATTCATCTTTTGACGTTTAGGTAACCCTAAATTTATCACTAGTTTTCATTTCGGACCAAATATGAGTTCAGCGATAGATCGAATTAGAGAGTTACTTCAGGGCAGAGCCATACCCGTTGCGGTTGTGGGATTGATGTTGTCATCTGCCGTTTTATGGGCATTATTCACAGTAAATTACGATGAGTGCGGTGATGATGATGAATGTATCAGAATTGCATACGAAGTGAAGGACACCTACCTTTTCTGGGAAGCAAACCCACAAGAAATGGCTGACAAGCTAAGTGAGTTAACTGGGGAGAAAGTGGTTGTATACCCCGTTGCTGATGAGATCGCTGCGATAGAAGCGGTTGCTAATGGCAATGCAGAAATCGCGATGGTCGATGGGGCATCCGGATGGTTGGGTTACCAGGTATACGACTTGGACGTAGTCGCGGTCGAGAAGAAGCCGGATGGAAGGGTCTACTACAACGCTGCAGCATGGGTGAAGGCTGACTCGGAAATCGCAGAGGCTTACCTCGATGATGATCCTGAAACCGATCCATTCGCACTGATGGAGGGGAAGAAGTCGTGCCACACTGGTTGGCTGAAGAGCGCTGGCATGCTGATTCCCATGGGTTATCTAATTGGCAATGGATATGCTGAGGTCGTTGGCGATCCCGAGGAAATCGAATCCCTGAGGGCGACGGTGACGAACTTCTTCCACGAGGATTCAGAGATACCCGAGGGAGGGACCCAGTACTCTGGTTACAAAGGGGCATTGAAGTGCATGATGACTGGTCATGGAGATATTGCTCTAGTGAAGGATACGGCATACCGACTGTATTGCGATGAGAACGAAGATGATGTTCCTGACGGACCTGACTGGTGCCTAGACAGGGATGAGATTGTGATGCTCCCCTCCTTTGGCCAAGCACCAAGCCACCCTGTAATGTATGACCCAGCAAGAATGGATGATGAGACGATGCTTCGGATTCAAGAAGCTCTATTGGCCCTTGACGATGATAGTGAGGGTCGAGAGATTCTGAGTGACGTCCTAAACACGGCTGGGATGGTTGCTAGTACGGCAGATGAGCATCTTGGAACCTACTCAGACGCAGTTTCAAATGTCCCAGGCATTCGCGCATACCTAGAGAAGTAGGGACTAGGGATGAGAAGTTGGGCAATTATCTCGCTGCTAGTTGTAACTTCTTCATTTACTGGATGCATGGGCGATGAAGATAGTTTCGTTTGGCCCGAACCCGAGAGTTGGGGTTGCTCCATGCAAGAAGGTTACAATTTGTCGTGCTACAAGTACTTGGACGGTTTCTCCAGCCCAATATCTTCAATTAAGCACCCAGCATTAGATGAAATCTGGATCGTGGAGTTGTCTGGCAAGATTTCATCATGGGATGGAAGCGCGATAAATGTAATTGCTGATCTAGGATCTGAGATCAGTAGGTGCCACTTTGAGCAAGGGCTACTCGGTATGGCGTTTGATGAAGATTTCATTAATTCGAGGAAAATCCTCCTTTCATATGTCGAAATCGGAGATTGTGATGGGCCAAATGAATCTGATCTCATTCTGGCAACTGCCAATATTGGGGATAATGGGTTTCTGGACTTGGCATCAATAGAGGTCCTAATGGAAATCGAGCAACCACATAGGAACCACAATGGTGGCCATTTGCTGAACATAGGTGGTGATCAATTCCTCTGGGGCATAGGAGATGGCGGTGGCAGTTCAGATCCGGAGGAGAACGGTCAGAACAATCAGAATCGGCTGGGTTCGATTCTCTTGTTCTCATTCATTAATGGCACCATAAGCCCAGTAATTGATGATCCAATTGGTGATCCGTATGTTCTTCATCATGGGTTACGAAATCCCTGGAGATTTGATGTTGATGATCAGAATAGGCTCTGGATAGCAGATGTTGGTCAGAACTGCTGGGAAGAAGTTAATCTGGTTCCCATCAGAGAAAGCGCTAATTTTGGCTGGTCGGAAAGAGAAGGAATGCACAGATTCCACGATAACGGATATACGAATGAAGATGGGACATGCAATCTTGATGAGGACGAGCCGCCAGTACCCGAAGAAATGACAGATCCAGTTGGAGTTTACCCCCATGAGGGGGGGAATTGCTCAATCACGGGTGGTTTCTGGATGGATTGGGGGCCTGATGACATTGCAGGGGGATATCTCTACGGAGACTTCTGCAGTGGGTCAATGTGGGTGATATCGGAGGAAAACGATTCATGGAACGAGGTGTATATTGGCTCCAGCGGGGGCATGATTGTTGGATTTGGAGAGGGCCTTGGAGGGGAGTTGCTTGTATTCCACTGGACTGGAGAGATAGTTAATATTGGATGATTAGTTTCCGAAAGATGGCAACTATGATGTCCTATGGTTTTCGGAAGACAATGGTGAATGGGGTGCGGATGGCGAGGTTTGGGGCAATTCTCGCTACAATCATCATGGTAATTTCGACATTTCATTTTCCACCATATGAGCTCCATCAGGAACAAACAAAGATGGAGCAGTTTGGTGGCGGTGGTTCGCTAGAAGAGCAATGTGGTTCTATTACATTCGAGGACATATTCATCTACAATCAGGCAATTTTCGAAGTTCGGGTAAATGACGACTGGAAATCTGCCGAAGTGGATGCTAGAGCATGGATAAACTGGTCACTGGCCGATGACATTAGGGAGGACCTAGATTCCTTCCTAGAAGGCATTGTTCCCTCGGGAGGGGATGGTTGGCTATCTTCTGATGAAATAGACGCGATGGTCTCCATTGCTGCTGATTGTCTTGAGTATAGCATCACGAGGATAGGGATCCGAGATGGCGCGCCGCATAGAGGAGGGCAGGGGGTTAGTTGGATGAACACCACATGGGAGAACGATCAGACCAACATCGGCCATTTCAATGGAGTGCCCACGAGACATTCACAATCGAGGGACTGCCAGGGCTTTAGCCAAGATGGCTGTTTCGAAGTCCCTGTAATTCCGGCCATTGAGAGGGATTGTGACATTGATATCGATGAGTCAATGGGAGTGGATGAGTGTAGAATCGAGCTCTGGCTGAACGCTACGATGGTGATTGACGGGGTTACGGATCCCAATGACTTCACCATCGCATTCAATTCCTCGAACATGAGCAATGCTAGGTTGGACTTCACATTCCCCGCGATGCCAGGACTGAGGATGGACATGTGGGAGGAGTGCGAAGGGAGGTTCGTAGGTCCTGATGGAGATAACCCGGGAAATGGCCAGTTGGGTTTCGGACCCGTAAGGGGTAGTTGCATTGGAGATGGGTCTTCGAGTTATGAGTTGCAAACCAACGACGATGGAAGTCTGACATATTCATTGGACTCGAACTTCTCAAGGGAGAATTGGCCATTGGGAGAGGATGTCTTCGCGGACTTCACAACCTCATCTATCCCCATAGACGAGGCCCCAACTTGGACCTCGCAAGCACCCGAAAATGGAAGTTGGATTCCAGTTGCCGAGGAAGGGGCGAACAAGTTGTCATCTTGGGAAGGTTATGATGGAATTGCATCGTGGTTCGATGACGAGTCGGGAGTTGCCAACCTGGATGTTGTATGCTATTCAGACGGCAGCGAGGTTTCGCAGAGCATCGATCGATCATTGTGGGTCATTGTGGAGGGGGTAATTGATGTGACATGCGAAGCGAAAGATG
>Ga0208410_1000143_pt1 | contig 44429 bp, 28 predicted proteins | sample ETN02SmetaG_3_FD_185787 | JGI IMG/M metagenome (GOLD analysis project Ga0208410, IMG submission 185787) | Marine microbial and viral communities from oxygen minimum zone, Eastern Pacific Ocean - ETNP2014F10-02SV257 (SPAdes) (version 2) | ecosystem: Environmental > Aquatic > Marine > Oceanic ... | reverse complement strand
TTGAGTTGATTCTCTCTCGATGGGTGGATTACAAGAGCGCGATCGACGCGATGGGGGCGGTGGATTCAACGAGACGCGCGAGGCGGCGGCGGCGGCGGCGGCGGCGGCGGCGCGCGAGGGCGGACGGGAACGCCGCGAGGCGCCGGCGTTTCCGAGCGAACCGCCGTACGTGGCGTTCGTCGGGAATTTTCCATTCGACGCGAGCAAGGAGGACGTGTTGGCGACGTGTGCGGTGGAAGATGCGTCCATCGTGCGCGTTCGACCCATGACGGATAGGACGCAGACCCGAGTGCGAGGATACTTCGTCGAGGTGGCGGACGCCGAGACGCTTCGCGAGATGCTCAAGGCGGACGGCGTCGCCGTGGGCGATCGTCCGCTGCGCGTGAACGTCGCGGAGGAACGAAGAAGTTCCTTGGATAAAGGACGAAGACATTCGCACGATCGCGGTCAGAGGCGAAACTCCAATCAGAATCAGCGAACCGCCGTCGGCGCCGCCGTGGGCGATAACATCGTCGAGCCGGCGGCGGAGCGTAAAAAGCTCGTGCTCAAACCGCGAAGCGTGGAGGCTGATTCGGGCGACTCCGCGTTCGCCGGGTCGTCGTCCATCTTCGGAGGCGCCAAGCCGGTGGACACGACCAAGGTTCTCGAAGAAGTCGAACGCAAGATCGACGCCGAGTTGCACCGCGAACCGATCAAGGTGCCGACGCCAAAGGAGAAACGAAAGACGCCGCCGACGCTCAAAGTGCACGACGAACCGGTCGCGGTGGAGGACTCTAACGTGTTTTCGCTCTTGTCCATCGAGGACGACGAGTGATGAGGACGATGGAAACGAAACGACGCGATACGAAACGAAGTTGCAGAGTACAGAACTGTACTCTACTGTACATCTCTTGTAACAGTTGTAATACAAACGACCCACGTGTGTCTACGCGTCTACTCTACCGTCATTTCTGCGTGCGAGCGAACAAGATTGCCGTAGCGGTCGTGCGTCGGAGCGTCGACGCCGGCGTGCGAAAAGTATGATTGACGCGGGAGGCACCCGCGAGTTCGACGAATCGCGTCCCGCGCGTCGCGCACCCGCGCCAGTTGTCTGAGGTACGGCAACGCGTTGAGCAATTCGTCGTCGTTCGGGTTATCGACAAAGCTCGAAATCGGGAACGCGTTCTGTGGATGAAAGGCGTACGAGTATGGAGAGTTATCGACGATGACGGTTTGCGCCAAGTCTCTCCCCAGACAGGTTAAATCTTTCACGTAGTTACCCTGGAACGCGTAGCAGTGGCGTCGGAAGAGACGCCACCGCACCTTCTTCCCGACGTCGAGTAAATCCACCACCGGATTGGCGTACTTGGGTAAGCTCGCGGTGAAAACGACAATCTCCCAATCCTTCGACACCTCTTCGAGGAAGAAATCGACCCACGGTCGCTTGAGCACGTACACGTCCGTCATCTTCCCGTCGATCTCCACCGGCACTATGAAATCGCTGTTGGGCACCGGTTTGAAACTCGAGTGCACCAGAGTCTCGTCTAAATCCAACACCAAGCACGGTTTATACGTTCTCGGTTCGGCCATCGCGTCGGGCGACGCGTGCGATCGCCACTGCGCGGGATCGCACTTTGAATCCGTCTCGCCGATGAACGGGTCGCCCTCGTGCAACACGAAACCGCTCTGAAAACACGCCGCGGGTTGAGTCGCGCACGGCACACACGACGACGGCACGCACGCGGCGGCACCGGACGATGCATTCATTTCTTCTCGTCTCAACTCGGCCAGCTCCATCTCGCTCTCCGTCGTCGCGTCTCCAGACGTCACGCAGCACCGCAGATAGGACACCAGCGTCCCCCACGCCGACTTTTGTCCGCCTCGATTCCCATTCATCACCCCGTTCTCGCGCGCCACCGCGCTCGTCTCCGTCCCCGTCACCGCCTTCCCTCCACCTCCCCCACCGTGGACTCCGGACATGTCCTCGTACGCCCCTCTCCCGTCGTCCATCGTCGGCGACGAGCTCGTGAGCTCCTCGTCGCCGATGAACTGCGCGATCACGTCCGCGTCGCTCGCCCGATCGCTCCTCCTCGCCCTCGCCGCCGCCGCTCTCGCCGCCCGCGATTTCAAATCACTCCCAGAATTCATCACCGATCGTGGACTCCACGGCATCCCTCGACCGGGCGTCGAGGAGGTTTTCGCGTTCGCGTCCGCCGCGCGCGCGCGTCTCTTCCCGTCGTCGTCGTTCGTGGGCGTCACGGGCACCATCACGTCCTCCTCCCGGTCACCGTTCGCCTTCACACCGTCGCGAACGTCGACATCGATCGTTCTCTCCGACGCATTCGCGCGCGAGCGCATCGAATCGCCGTCGCGGTCGACGGATGATTCGACGCGATGGTTTTCGATCGAATCGAAAGATCGATCGAATCCCCGCCCCCCGTCGCGTCTCCGCGCGTCCTTCTCTCGCGCGTTCGTCGCGAGAAAGACGCGCGCGTTCGTCGCGTTCTCGCGACGCGCGCGCGAGGACGACGACGCGACGCGAACGCGTCGAGATGTCCCGGAGACGTCGTCGCGACCGATTCGATCGTCTCCGCATGGCGGTCTTCGCATCGCGCGCGCGCGTCCCGTTCGTCTCCGCGACGCGCGGAAGACGCGGACGAACGTCTCGCGCGATGCGTGAGGGGTCGAACGAGGGACGAGACGCGAGAGAGACCGCGCGAGGCGTCGAGATTCGGAAGCCGTCTCGCGAGGACGTGGACGCGTGGACGACGCGGACGTGTCGCGCGGACGCCCTGTGGCTCGCGCCGTTGACGAGAGGTGGGAATTACGCGTTTCGACGATTGTGTGAGGTGGATTTCGGGGCGCGCGTGACGGTGAGCGAGATGGCGTTCGCGAGGTTTCTGGGAAAGGGAAATCGCGTCGAGCGCGCGCGACTTCGACGCGTGCGCGAACGAGGGGACGGGGAGCGCACGTTCGGGGCGCAGATCGCGACGAACGCGATCGGGGAGGGCGTGCGCGCGGGGTTGATCGCGAGCGGGGAGTTTGGGGCGGATTTTGTCGATTTAAACTGTGGATGTCCGATTCACGAGACGTGGAAGCGCGGCTTGGGCGCGGCGCTGTTGAAAAAGCCGGCGAAATTGGAGCGGTTGGTGGAGGGCATCGCGAACGGGATAGACGTGCCGTTGACGGTGAAGATTAGATTGGGGATCGATAGCAGTTCGCAGGCGTCGAGAATCGCCGAGGCGTTGGAAAACGCGGGAGCGAGCGCCATCGTCGTGCACGGAAGAACCAAGGAGCAGAGATACACGTCGGCGAGCGATTACGACGTCATCAAGCGATTGGTGGAGGAGAGGAACGTGCCCATCGTGGGAAACGGGGACGTGTTGACGTGGTACGACGCGAGGGATCGAATCGCGCACTCGGGGGTGGCGGCGATGATGGTCGGACGCGGCGCGTTGATTAAACCGTGGATTTTCAAAGAGTTCGCCGAGGGGCGGGAGTGGTTGCCGACGGCGCTCGAGCGCGTGGGCGTGTACTACACGCTACGAACGTACATGATGGAAAGTTTCGGCGACGACGACATCGGGAAGCGACGATACGATGACTTCATGCCGTGGCACATGGGATTCTTTTGTCGCTACCGACCGCTTCCGGAGGCGCTCTTCTCCGGACGAGCCATCGACGACCCGCTTCTCCAATCGAGACTCGATATCGCGGTGGACGGAGAGTCGCTCGAAGCGTTATCACCGGTCGAGCGTCTGTTGCGATGCACCAGCGAAGACGCGCACGCGGCGATTTCAGAGATATTGTGGGAGGCGGCTTCTCCCGAGGACGCGATGAATCGATTAGAGGACGCGGCGAAGACGTCTCTCGAGGAATGGACCGCGCGAGTGGCGGCCGGAACCAGAGGAACTTCTGTGGATACGATTCGGGGGTAAAACGCGCGCAAATTTTTGTAAGACTATGTAACTATTTTTTCTGTTTCAACCTCTAAAGATTCATCATGATTTCGGGCGCCAGTTTTCTCGCCCGGGCGGGCAACGCCTCGGCGTATCCTCCCTCCGCGGCGAGTCGATCGACCATCTCTTGATCGAGCAGCGAACGCTTATTCTCATCGTGACTGAACGGCTGCGACATCGCGCGCATGAACGTGCGCGCGACTTGCATCGCCATATCGGTGGACAAGTTGAGAACTTCTTCGCGCAGGTGCGTGGTGATCCACCCCGGAAGCTTGCCGCGTTTGTCTTGCGAATTGTATCGCTTGTCGGCGAAAACCATGAGACCGTAATCTTTTTTTGAGCGAATGACGCGTCCGACGCACTGCGCGGCTTGACGCACGGCGTCAAATGCTAAAAAGTCACTCTCTTTGATTTGGAAAGTCTCTCGCAGATACTCCAAACGCGCGCGTAAAATGCGAGAAAGCGTGTACTGGTAGGGTACCCCGTACATGACGACGGCGCGTCCGTAGTGTCGATCGAAATCGATCCCTTCCGCCACTTTGCCTCTCGCGACTGAAAGGAAAATGGCGCCGCGACCGCAGTTGCACGCGCGCCGGTAATTATCGAGCGCCAACGACGTCTCCACCACATCCGTCGTCTCGATGAACACGAGCTTGTGCTGCATGATCTCCCGCAAGATGCCCGTCTCGTGCCACTTACTGACGATGTTTTCCATGTATGAATACGACACGAAGAAGGCGACGATGCCGTCTGGGACGGTTTGCGCGAGACCAATCAAAATTCGACCGTAATTCTGAATCACGTTCGGGTCGTCGCGCATGTCGAATTTCGTCGACACCGCCTGCTGATCCGCGCCGCGCGTGATGACCATCGGGCACAGACAATCCCGCGTCAGCGTCATGGCTAAACTACTCACGCTCACCGGATTGAATCCGAGAAGTTTCGGGTAGAGATCGATCGGACTCAGCGTTCCCGACGTGATGAAGACGGACTGAAACCGTTCAAACACGGGTTTAATGGCGAGCGACGCGTCCAAACACGCGAGCTGCAGCACGGGATCCGGAATGTTGGGGTAACGCTCGTCGTAAGGTTCGAGGATGAGCGCGAAGCCTTTGGAGTACGTACCCACGAGGGCGGCGAAATTCGCCACTAATGACAAGGCGTTGAACTCGTCCATGTCCACCACTTCGAGCGTCTTCAACAGACTCGTCAACCTGTCGTAGCAAAACTTGAGAGTCTTCCCGTCGATCCCGGCGTTCGTCGCGCAGTGCTGCAAAAACGCCGTCGGCGTCTCTTGCTCCACCTGCGTCGACTGGAGACGCGTCTTCAGGTAGTCCACAAATCGTCTCAACACCGCGACGAAATGTTCGGCGCGTCGAATGTTCCCGGGCACAGCTTCGCGCAGAATATCATCCGGGATGACTGGATTCATCAACATATCCTCTCCGCCTCCGCGCTGGAGCACGCCTTGCTGCGCCAAACCGTTGACCAATCGTTCGTACTCTTGCCGAAGTCGACGTTCGTCCGTCTGCTTCGCTCTATCTATTTTCGTATTCAGCGTCGTGATGGACCGACCCGCGTTTTCTAGCGTTTGCTGACGCAAGTTGACGCTCAGAGCCTCGATGCACACGTTGTCGATGTTGTGCGCCTCGTCGAAAACGACGACGCACTCCTTCTCTAAAGAGCTCGACACCAGACTCGCCACCTTCGGATCGAGCATGTATTGATAGTTGTACACCACGACGTTCGCGAACGAGATCATATTCCTGGCTAAAAAGTACGGACACCATTTCTTCGTTCGTCCAAACGCGCGCAAATCGTGCAGCGTGTACACGCCAGGCGGCAACACCGCCTTCTCCCCCGCGTCTTCAAACCCTTCGAAAAAATCGCAGCAATCCGGACCGCCGCCAGCGTCGCCCTCATCCGCGTCCACCATCGCCGCGTCCCCACCGCCCCGCGCCTGACGCTCCATGCGTTTCTCTCGAATCCAGCTCGCCGTCAATCGTCGACACCGCCCGTCGACGTTCTCTCTCGACCCCTCCTCCGCCACCGCCGGATTAACACACATATTCTTCCGACTCGACAATCCCAGCGCCAGCATCTGCGCCGTCTCCTTCCCCACGCGCGAGCCGATGTAATTCTGAAGCGTTCGACACTCCTCCAACACTTTTTCCATCTCCGGCACCGTCCGCGTGCAGTAAATCAATTTCCCAACCTCCGGGTGCGCCATCTGATACGACACGCACAACGACAACACAGTGATCGTCTTCCCCGTCCCGGTCGGCATCTCCACCGCCCCGTGTCCGCGCGCGTCCAACGCGCGTTTCAGGTGCGTCGCGTACGCGTACTGCTCGGGATAAATCGTCTCATACGGAAAGTACTGCGACGTTCGTCTCCGTCAGTCTCCGAGTCACGACGCGCGTCGTCGCGTCGCAGCGCTCGATCCACGACCCGTCGAGACGCGACGCGTCGCATCTTCCGCGCGCGCGCGCGCACCACGTCCAATCCCTCGAGGTTAAACTTCATCGCGCGAATTCGTTCGGGACGGATCCCCGCGCTCTGATCCGCGCGCGCGACCGCGACGACGACGACGACGGCGAACGGGAACTCGTGAACGCCGTCCGCGCGCGCGACGCCTCGCGCGCGCGAACGCGAGAGACGCGCGTCGATGTGCCGCACGCGCGCGAATTCGCGTCGTCTCTCGATCGACCGGTACCGCACTCCGCGACGCCTCGCGCGCGCGCTCGAGGGCGAGATCGACGCGCGCGAGCGAGAGACGATCCACGCGACGCGTGTTCGTCCGTCGACGCGCGCGAAGGGCGAGGGGCGATGCGCGCGACGACGAAAACGACGACGAGAGGGACGACGGCGGCGCGCGCGTCATTACCGGTAATCGCCGGTCGACGCGCGCGGACGCGATGGAACGCGCGGTGTGAGGGCACGGCGCGCGCGAGGACGCGAGAGACGCGCGTGCGCGTCGTCTCGCGAGAGGGAGGGAGACTCGGCGCGAGAGGGAGAGAGATGCGCGCGATGGGAGGCGCGGGGACGCGCGCGCCTCGGGAGGCGCGCGGTCTCGTCGTCGTCGCCGGGTCGGAGGGCGAGGGGGCGGCGGTGACGGCGAAAAAGCCTCGATTACCGGCGTTGGATTCGATTAGGTTCTTTTTGATCGCGTACATCGGCGTCGGACACTTCATCGCGTGCGCGACGAGGGAGACGTCGACGTTGGCGGCGCTGTCGCAGGTGAACGTCGTCGTCGGCGCCTTCTTCGTGCTGAGCGGATACGTCGCGGCGTACACGACGACCGAGTTGGGACGTTACGAGGCGCAGATGAAGAGGTTGCGACCGAGTCCAAAGTATTTCATCAGTCGAGTGATGGGATTTTATCCGTTGTATTTCGTCGTCAACGCGCTCTTCGCGCCGATGTTTTTTTACGTGGATTCCTTTTACAACGGACCGGTCGCGGCGGCTGTGCACGGATTGATGACGTTTACGCTCACGCAATCGTGGTTTCCGATGCACGCGGAATTATGGAACGCGCCGTCGTGGTTTTTGAGCTCGTTCGTCTTTTGTTTGGCGGCGTTACCGTTCGCGCTGCCCTCCATCGCCGCGTTCAAGCGAAAGCACGTCGACGCGGCGTTCAAGGTGTTGGTGATCGTCTCTCTCTTGGCGAAATTGGCGTACTCGTACGATTTGAACGCGTGGGGATTCATGGAGGGCGTCATGTCGGCCAAGACGCACCCGAACTGGTTGTACTTTAACTCTGTGCGCTTCTCTCCGTTCAACGCGCTCGTAGACGTGTTGATGGGCGCCGTGGCGGCGAGAAGCGTCATGATCGATAGCGCCGAGGACGAGTCGACTCCGAAGACGAACGCGATTTTGGCCTGTTCGGCGACGCCTTTGGTCGCCATGATTGGGTTTCTCGCGGCGCGAGCGCTCGGATTGATCGCCATCAACGACGCTTTGTCGAGAACTGTCTTCACCGTTCTCTTTTCGGCGTTCGCCGTCAACGTACACCGCGAGACGGTGCGAGAGGGAGGCGAAGGATCGATGGTTTCCAGAGCGCTGTCGTGGAAACCGTTGGTGTACCTCGGAACGATCTCGTTTCCGATTTACATCCTCCACGGACCGATCGGACAGGTGTTTTACAAGCGCGTCGTCGCGACGAAACTCTTCGGCACAGTCTTCACGAAGTACCCTCAGTTTTTCCCGGTTTATCTTCTCATCGTGCTCGTCTCCGCCGCGGTCGTGCACGAGATCTTCATCAAGAATAAAAAAGTGCAAGAAATATCGAAAGCAGTCACCGAGAGGGCCACGGACGCGTTTGTCGTGTAATAACCAAGCTAAAATACTTTTTGCGAGTTCGGCACGTGTATCGCTCGACGTCTGAAAACAAGCGGTTTTTGGTACTAGAGTGTTCATATCGGTTTCAAGCGTTCGCGTTCTAACGTAAAGCTCCCCCGGGTCTCACAGCGCTCTGTATAGAGCGCGCGGGACCAGCACCCCCTGGAATGAAACGAATCATTCATTCATTCATTCATTCCTCGACGAATTCATTCGTCGCGATATTTATTCCTCCTCCGCGTCGTCCGCGATGTTGAAGTATCTCAACTCGTAGACGTTGCGGTCCTTGCTGGACGCGATCACGCGCAACCAATCGCGAACGTTGTGCTTCTTGAGGTACTTCTTGGTGAGGTACTTCATGTAACGCTTGCTCATCGCGACTTCGCTCGTCACCGTGACCTTGGTCTTGTCGCTCGCCACGCTAACCGCCTCGCCGAGCGCGCCAGCCTTGCCGCCAACCTTGATGCGTTCCGAGAGGAACGCGGAGAAGGAACCGATCTCCATGATCTTGTCCTCGACCTACGACGCGTGGCACAGAAATCATCATCCGTCAGTCTCCTCGCGCGCCGTCCGTCGTCGCGAAACGCGCGCGCGTGTTTTAGGGTTTTATACGCACCGGCTTCGCGCAGTCGATGACAAAGGTGGAAACCTTCTTCTTGGAATCTATCGCGCGAGAAACGTCGTCGTCGCCGTCAGTCTTTATTCATCCATCTCCCGCTACCCCCACGCGCGCCTCCCGAGACGCGCGCGCGTCAGACGCCGGGACGCGCGCGCCCTCGCCGACCATCGCGACATCACCATCGCGTCCGCGCCCTCCATCGCGGTCGCGTCGCGCGAGCCCGCGCGCGCGAACCCATCGCGCGAAACATCGTCAAAAGTATCACCGCGCACCTTTCGGGGCCATCGCGTCCTGTGTTCGGGTGACGGGGTGCTGTCACGCGCCGCAAAGAGACGGACCGGACCGCCGGCGCGCGCGGTGTCGTCGTCGTCCGAGGAGGATGAGGAAATTCCGTATCATGATGTACAATTGTGATGGATGGGCCATCGCGCTAGCTCGCCGCGCGCGCGAGGCGTCTGGCGCGCGCGCACGACGCGGCGACGCGATCGACGCGCGCGACGGCGAGATGTTTGTGTTTCTGAACGTCTCGCAATACGTCCAGAGCGAAGAGTTCGGGGTCGAAGTCGCCGTCGACGACGCGGAGCTCGCGCGTCGACGGCGACGAGGGCGTCTCCGCGAGCGCGGCTTCGAGAGACGCGCGAGAGACGCGCCGACGGGCGGCTTCGATCTCGGCGCGCGCGCGGACGCGAGCGTCACGAAGTTCTGCGACGAACGGCCGGTTGAAGAGACGCGGGTTGATGACGCCCAGATTGAAGATGGGCGCGGCGTCGATGGAGGCGAGAAATCGCCGCGAGCGCTCGGCGACCCGTCTCGGTCTGAAATCGAAATCGCGCAGGATGCGCCAAGGAATTGGCGCGAACGACGTCGCCGGTGCGCACGCGTCGCAATACACGAAGCCGTCGTATTCACATCGTTGGTGGTGACGAAACGGACGGAACGCGCGCGCCAGCCACGACGGCGATTCGTCGTCGATTCTCGCGCCGCACCCTCGACATCGAAATCCTTGCGCCTCAATCTGTTCCTCCGTCGTCATCGCCGTCGCGTGCGCGGGCGGCGTCGCGTGCACCGCGTCCGCGGTGTACTCGCGACACCGTCCGTCCACCGACGTCGTCGACGGCGACGCCGATCCGTCGAGCACCTCCGACATATCCGCCAACGTCTCGTCTCGCTCCGCGTCCGCCGGCGTCGTCACCGGCGTCCCTCGAACCGTCGCCCGCTCCAACATCGCCACCGTCTCACCGACCAAGCTCTGTCCCAACCCGTGCGCCTCGACCGCGACGCGTCCGATCGTCTCCATCGTCTTCGTCGCCGCGCCTCGAATCGTCTTCGTCGTCGCCGAAAACGAGCTCGAGCTCGCTCGACCGTTCATCCTCGTTCGCGCGTCGCGCGCCGTCGCGTCGCGCGCCGTCGCGTCGTCATCATCATCATCGTCGTCGTCGTCGTCGTCGTCGTCGTCGTCGTCGTCGTCGCGCGCGCTCGGCGATACCTCGCGCGCGTCGTCATCCAACGACCCGACGGACACGTCCGAGACGTCATCGCGCGCGCCCGACGTCGTCGTCGCGTCGTCCTCGTCCTCGACCGCGCGCCGCGGAGGTCGAGGTGACGTTCGAGTCGTCATCGCGCGCGCGCGCGCGACGACGTCCGAGTCCTCGACCGCGCGCGCGCGCGTGTGGCGAACGACGGGCTCGACGCGATGACGCGCGCGCCAGACCGCGACGGGTCGAGGCGTCGACGCGATGTCCGCCGAGACCGTCGTCGCGAAGACGACCGGAGGTGCGCGAGGACGACGACGCGAGGACGACGACGACGACGACGATGACGACGCGAGCGCGACGGAGGGACCGACGCGAATCATATCATTGACACCCGCGCGAATCTTCTTTTGAAACGACAGACGATGAGCCGCGACCGTCCGCGGAGGAGGACGCGAGCGCCGCGGACTCGGCCAAGACGTACCTGGAATCCACCGTCGCGAAAGCGCTGCACGAGGGAATGATGGAGCTCAACGCGACGAGACCGGCGGACCCGCTCAGATTCTTGGGCGAATTTCTCGTGCGCCGCGCCGACGCGGCGACCGCGACGACGACGACGACGACGAACGCGTGAACGCGCGAGAAAACGAGAACGACACGAGGAAACGACGCGATGCATTGGTGTAACGAAACCGTTCGCGAGGCTCCCCGACCGTCGCCGCCGCCGTCCCTCATCTCTTCCTAGCGCGCGAAAGATTAAAATGATACTCATAAGTGGCACCGTCACGGCGGACATGCTTCTTGCCTCAGTCACTGTCGGTGAGTTATGACCCGTCAAGGTATCTTGAATCATGAACGGTCATCGAAACCCTACGATGAGTCAAAATCCGTCGACCCCCTCGTGAATTCACCAATCACGAATCGTCTCATCACTTTCGGAATGGAGGTAGTAATTTTTTATCGGACGTTTATTCGGACATTTGATACGCATTATGTCAGAAATTAGTCTATCAAAAAAAGTGCAACCGTGACGGGGCTCGAACCCGCGACTTTGAGATAGCTCTATTGGGAGTCACGTACGACTCTCAGTCCATAATTCCATAGATCCATAGAAGTCCCACTATCTTCCAACTGATATACACGGTCATTCCCGTACTCTCGTAGACTACGGCACAATGCACTATGTACACAAAAATCATCAGCACACCACCACACGACACGCCCCTCTCGTCACACTTATGGGTGCACGTAGGGTTTAGGGTTGAGGGGTGCGCGCATGTCATGTATGTTTCAACGCATGCGATGCGACGCGCGAGAGTGAGACGCGCGCGAGATCGTGGGCGCGCGCGTGCGAGCGAGAGAGAGAGAGAGAGGCGACCGCGGAAGCGCCGGATGAGCGGGACCGACCGACCGACCGAACGACCGACCGAACGACCGCGATCGAGGTGGTGGAGGTGGTCGAGGTGGCCGATGGGTGTTGAATCATCATTCGCGAGCGTCGACGACGAGCGCGAGAGTGAGACGAGGACGCGGGACGCGATCGCGTCGTCATCGCTCGGAACGTCGTCGTCGTGGCGCGCGCGCGCGATGCCGTGGACGTCGACGGTGGTGACGGTGGTGGCGTCGGTCGGGGCGGCGGCGCTGGCGGGCGCGGCGACGCTCGCGATTCGGCGAGGCGTCGGCGGCGGCGGCGTCGCGAATGGTGACGACGCGTGGCGGATGACGCGCGTGCGATCGATGGCGTCGTTGGGACAGCGCACGGAGCGACACGTGTTCGAGGGGAAGGGTGACGACGTGAACGCGGCGTCGGATCACGGGTTCGTGTCGGTGGAGCGACAGCGCGCGTTCGAGCAACGCGCGTGGTCGTGGGATCAGACGTTTTCGTGCGACGATTTTCAGGTGACGGAGGATGAATTCGAGGCGATGAACGTGGACGAGGGTCGTAAGGCGTTGTGGAGAAACTCGACGTTTTCGTTTCAGTACTGGCGAACGCCGCGAAGTCGACATTATCAGCTCTACGACGCGTACAACTTGCGCAAGGCGTTGTGCGCGGCGGGCCAATTCGACCTCAACGTCGTCACGATGATGGATAGTCGCGAATCGTGCGATTGGGCGCAGAAACATTACGACTTGGGTCGGCAAAAGTTTCCGCGCGCGAATGCGACCAGGGATAACCTGGGCCAGGGGGTTTTCTTTTGCTCCGGTCGTCCCATCGATCACTTCGTCCTGCGCCCGTCGCCGGTGTGCGGCGTTCGTACGATGATCGAGTTGAATCGAATGAACAATCTCGGTGATTTACTCAACTGGGCGCGTCAGAGCCGACAAATTTCCTACAAGTACGCCTGGTACGCCGATCCCGAGGATTTCGAAATCAAAATGATCCATAAACGGTTGTTTGATCCCGAGATGGACGAGGCGTTTCCGAGGCAGTTGCGACTCGAGTGTTATCGCAACGGCGACGTTCCGAGAGACGACAACTGTCAGGAGGGATCGACCAGATCACCGAGACGCGTGTTTAAGGGAAGAATCGTCGGTGGTAGACGCAAAACGATCGATAACTTCAATTGGTCGGTTAGATATTTTCTTAGAAAGTGGGTTCCGCTCCAGGGACGTAATCGGGAGTGGACGCTGGACGAAAACGGCATCGTGTCGTGGAAAATCGCGAATAATCGCGTCAAGGGGTGCGTGTGTCCGAGTGACGAAGAGTTGTTTACGCAGATGGCGCACGTCGTTCACGGTGGATTCGCGATGACGTTCGCGTTTGAGAGAGCCGCGTCGCGGTCGGCGCCGACGCCGAGCGTCGTCGACAAGGAATACGGAACGTGCGCGTGGGTCGACTTCAATCATAGACTGGGTCAGATTCTCGAATAAATGAAATGATCGCATGAGTTGTAGGTACTGTAGTTATTACTTTCCTTTAGACACCGTTTTACCCGGTATTTTGCATACCGGCGGCGATGCCCTTCATGGTTATCTTCAAGACGTCGTTAACCGCTCCTCTGTAATTGTAGTCTTGGAAAGGGTAGCCCTCCAGAAGTGTGATTCTCAGCTTTTCCATGCTGAGCTTATCGCCGTCTTCTTCGTTCTCAAGCGCGCGAGCCGCGATGAGGTATCTCACCTGGCACACGTTGAGAGGAGTGATGTAGAGCGAACGCTTGAAGAGCTTGTACGCCAAATTTTGGTGCACCCGCGCGGCGTCCGTCGCCTCAACTTTTTCGGGTTTCGCGAGCAAGCCGATGTGCTCGGAGACGGAGAGAAGACAATCGATGCTCTCCTGAAGCTCTTGGCGAAGTTTCGACCCGAACTCATGGAGAGAAGGATCGACGAGCGCGCGTTCGTAATATTCGACGACGACAGGATCCGCCTTGGCGAGCACCATCTCGACCAAGTCAATCGTCACCTCAAAGAACGGCCAGTTTTTGTACATGTCCCTGAGCGTCTCGAGATGGCCTTCCTCTATGAGACGCTTGAACGAGGCCGAGATTCCGAGCCAGACGGGAAGGTGGAATCGCGACTGCGTCCACGCGAAGATCCAAGGAATGGCTCGAAGCGCCGTCACGCCGGCGTTGGGTTTCCGCTTGGCGGGCCTCGAACCAATGTTCAGAGAACCGAGCTCGGCTCCTGGAGTGGCTTGCGCAAAGTAACCGACGAATTCGGGCGTTTGGAAAACCGTCTTTCGATAATGCGCGCACGAGTACTCGCTCATTTTGTTCATCACTTGGCGCCACTCGTCGCGCGGGAGCGCGGGCGGCTTGAGCGTGTGCTCCAAAACAGCCGCCGTGTACAAATCAAGCGTATGGAAGCAGTTTTCCTTCTCACCAAAGTCCGTCTCGATCACTTCACCCTGAATCGTCACCCTGATGCTACCGTTGACGGTGCCCGGCGGTTGCGACAGCATGGCGATGTGCGCGGGACCGCCGCCTCGACCGACGGTGCCGCCTCGACCGTGGAACAACGTGAGGGCGACGCCGAATTCCTTACCCGCCTCCACGACGCGCTCTTGTCCGTCGTACAGCGCCCACGCCGCGGCCATGCGCCCGGCGTCCTTCCCACTGTCTGAGTATCCAATCATAATCTCTTGGAATCCGGCGATGTGCTCGCGATACCACGACACGGAGAAGAGCTGACGCAACACTCTCGGGGCGTCGTTCAAATCGTCGAGACGTTCAAACAGAGGCGCCACGCGCAAGAGATCTTCTCGCCTGCATCCACACTCGCGCTGTAACAACACGACGGCGAGCACGTCGCTCGCGCACGTCGCCATCGAGATGACGTACGTGCCGAGAGATCCCGGACAAGTTTGCTGAAGACGCGCAATCATCTTGCACGTGTCCAACACCTCCTTGACCTCCGCCGAACACTCGAGATCGGTCGGAAGCAACGGACGCTTATTCTCCAACTCGCTCGTCAACCATTCAATCTTCTTCTCTTCGCTCCATTCGAGATACGATCCCAAACCGACGAATCGCGTCACCGCGTCAATCGCCTCGGCGTGTCGATCGCTCTCTTGTCTGATGTCGAGCTTGACCAATCCCATCCCAAAACACTGCACCTTACGAATGACGTCCAAGAGGTACGCATTGGCGACCTGCGCGTCACCGACTTCGATCAACGATTCGTAACACGCGATCAGAGGTTCAGAGAGTTCCTCCTTGTGACGCACGATGCTCGCGTCGGTGACGTCGATGGCCAAGTCGCTATCCGCCACGCACTGTCGCAAAACGGCGCGCGTGTTGTAGAGCTTGTCTCGAAGTTCAGCCAAGATGACGCGATAGGGTTCGTACTCGGGAATCGCCTTCCAGAAATCATCGTAATTTCGTCGCTTGCGTTCCTCGAAGATGGCCGTCTTATCCGACTCGGAGGCGGCGAGAATCTCCTTGGCGCGCGCCTTGACGGCGTCGTTGGCGCGCCACATGGAGAGATCGAAGATTAAGCGTTGAATCGCTGAGAAGAGGAGGTTGACGCCCTGAATGCGCGCGAGGAGGACAACATCGCGCGTGCACTCGGAGGTGACGTTGGGATTACCGTCGCGATCGCCACCCATCCACGAACCAAAGGTGACGATGGATCTCGTCAGCGGGAGTCGCGGACATCCCTGCGCCAAGAGGGAGGTATCGACGCGACGCATAAAGGTGGGAATACCGTCCCAGATGGTTTGTTGAAAGTACGTCAAACCGGCGCGCATCTCGTCCTGCGGTTTTGGAGGCGTGCGACGGAGTTCGTCGGTGCGCCACGCGGCGGCGACGCTGGAACGAATCTCGTCCAACACCTCGGCGCGTTCGTAAGCCGACAATCGAAAGCGTTGGAGTTTGAGCAAACTCTCTCTGATTTTCCCGAAGGATTTGAGAATCGATCGTCGCAACGCCTGCGTCGGGTGCGCAGTGAGCACTAAATCGACGTGTTGCGTGGAGATCGCGTCGTAAATCTCCTCCGTCGTCTTGCCGGCTCGAAGTAAACCTTTGATGGCGCCGTTCGTCGTCTTGGCGGGTCCTCGAGGAATATCCTGCAAACGCTTGTGTCTCTCCTCCATCGCGTTCGCCACCTGTTCGGAGATGTTGTGCAGATTGAGTAAATTCGAATACGCCGACGCAAACTGTAAAGACTCGTCCATCTCGAATCCTTCGAGGAAATCCTTCATCGCGTCGAAATCCTTCGCCTCGTGCGACGTCTCGAATTTTTCGCTCGACTCGTACACCGCCATCAATTTATTCAGAAAATTCTCTCCCGCCGTCTCGCGAACGACGTTGAAGAATATCGTTCGAAGCAACTCATCGCACTCCTCGATGACGTCGTGCGCGTTGAAATCCTTCGACTCCCCCGTGCCGCTCAGGTAACTCGACGCCCTGGCGAGCTCGTCCAGCTTGGCCCCTTCCTCGCTCGCGAACAAGCTTCCCGTGCGCTTGTGCGCCGGTCTCTCACCGCGCACGGCGTCGAACACTCGATTCATCATCGTCGCCGCGTCGTCGACGCCTTCGCTCGCCTCGCGACGCGTCGACGCGTCGCGCGTGGACGCGCGCGTCGACCCTCGAGCGCGCGAAAAGCGACCGAACGACGCGAGCGCGAAAAACGCACACCTCGCGTCGAGACGCGCGAGCGCGAGACGTTCGAGCGCGAACGAGCGCGCGTTTCGGAGGCACCCGCGAGGTGGCTCGACGCGCGCGCGACGCGGTGAGGCGACGCGCGCGCCGATGCGCGCGCCATCACTGGACACACCCGGGAGTGTGTGTCACGAGTCATGACTCGACGAGGAGTCCCTAGAGGTGAAGCCCTCACCGAAAGGGTCGCCGCCCCGAACGCTCGACGGCCGACACGCGGCGACGCGCGAACGAGCGAACGCGCGACCGAGCGAACGCGTCGCGAGCGCGCGTGTACCGTCCTTCCCCGCGTTCCTCTCGCCATGGTGACGTCGGCGCGCGCGATGACGTCCCGAACGCTCGACGCGACGGTTCCCGGCGGTTCCCGGCGAGGACGACGACGGGTCCGCGCGTCGACGACGCGCGCGAACGCGAGCGAGGAGCCGAAAAAATTGTGGGGCGGGAGATTCAGCGAGGCCCAGGACCCGCTCATGGAGAAGTTTAACGAATCGCTGTCCTTTGACCGGCGCATGTGGCGGGAGGACGTCGACGGGTCCGTCGGGTACGCGGCGGCGTTGGCGCGCGCGGGGGTCATCACGGGCGATGAACGGGACGCCATCGTGTCTGGATTGAGAGACGTGGCGAAGGAGTGGGAGGCTGACGCGTTCGAGGCGAAAGCCGGGGACGAGGACATTCACACGGCGAACGAGAGACGTTTGACGGAGCTCATCGGCGACGTCGCGGGCAAGTTGCACACGGGACGGTCGAGAAACGATCAGGTGGCGACGGACACGCGCATGTGGCTTCGTAAGGAGTTGATTCGATTGCGCGGATATTTGCGGACGTTGATCGAGGTGGCGGTCGATCGCGCCGAGCGCGAGGTGGATGTCGTCATGCCCGGGTTTACGCACTTGCAGAGCGCGCAGACGGTGCGATGGTCGCACTGGTTGCTCTCGCACGCCGCGGCGTGGCAGAGAGACGATCAGCGATTGGGCGATCTCATCAAGCGCGTGAACGTCATGCCGCTCGGGTCCGGCGCGCTCGCCGGGAACCCGTTCGGGATCGATCGTCAACTTTTGGCCAAGGATTTGGAATTCGACGGCGTGTGCCCGAATTCCATGGACGCGGTGAGCGATCGCGATTACATCGCTGAGGCGAGCTTTTGGGCCTCCATGACGGCGACCCATCTCTCGCGATGGAGCGAAGATTTGATCGTCTACTGCTCGCAGCAGTTCGGCATGGTGAAGTGCTCGGACGCGTACTCCACCGGTTCGTCTCTGATGCCTCAAAAGAAGAACCCGGACGCGCTCGAACTCCTCCGCGGGAAAACGGGCACGCAGCTCGGCTCTCTCATGGCCGTCTTGGCCACCATCAAGGGCACACCGACGACATACAACAAAGATCTTCAAGAGGTGTGGCACGCCATGTACTACACCGTGGATAACATGAGCGATTCGTTACAAATCTCCGCCGGATGTTTGGCGACGCTTAAAATTTACCCCGACGCCATGGAGCGCGGCTTGTGCGCCGAGATGCTCGCCACCGACCTCGCCGAGTACCTCGTGCGCAAGGGCGTGCCGTTCCGCGAGACTCACCACATCTCCGGCGCCGCCGTCAAGCTCAGCGAAGACCGCGGCGTGCCCCTCAGCTCGCTCACCGTCGACGACTTGAAACCGCTCTGCGCCGCGTTTGAGTCGGACGTCGACGACATTTGGTCCTATGAAAAATCCGCCGAGTCTCGCGACACCGAGGGCGGGACGTCGCGACGAAGCGTCTTAGAGCAGTGTGCGAAACTTCGCGCGTACCTCGCCGAAAATCCATAAATTCAACCGACAGCATTCACGCGCGCGCATTCATTCCAATTCGAGCCGACATCGACGCCGCACTCATCCGCGCGCGCGTCCGCGTCCGCGTCGCGTCGCCGCTCATGACGACGACTCGAACGCTCGCGGGCATCCTCACCGTCGCCCTCGCCGTCGCGCGCGCGCACGCGCGCACGGACGACGCATTCGTCGGCGATGACGCCGCGCGGTACGTCGTGCGCATTCCCAAAGAACCGCTCGAGATCACGCCCGCGACGCCGCACCGACGGGTACCGATGACGTCCGCGGATGGTAAAAAGTATCTGTGTCGCATTCCCGAGCGCGCGATGGACGAGGACGAGAACGAGGACGGGGAAGACGACGATGGAGTGATTATTCGAGGCGACGCGACGGCGGAGACGGCGGAGACGACGACGACGGCGTCGACGACGACGACGACGCTCCGGGACGTCGAACGCGCGAAATCCGTCGACAGACACCTCGCCCCGCTCGAGGGAAAGTGTTTCTATTACGGAAACGGTGATTGGTGGACGTACGAGATGTGTCACAAGAGTCACGTCGAACAGTTTCATCGCGAGGGCGCGGCGCGCGTGAGCGCGTATTCGCTCGGACGCTTCGACGCCGACGCGACGTTGGGATTAGAGACGACTCGAGGGACGGACGGTGATGCCTCGGTCTCGGGTGGGGGGGGGTCGGCGTCGTCGGTGTTAGAAAATCGTCCGTATCACGCGCACGCGTTCGTGGGCGGGAGCGCGTGCGAGGACGTCGGCGACGCCTATCGGGAGACGAAACGGCGGAGCGAGGTGCGCTTCGTCTGCGCCGAGGACGGCGCCGAGGGAGTGAGTTCGGTGGAGGAACCGGCGACGTGTAGGTACGTGTTGACGTTTCGAACGCCGTTGGCGTGCGAGGTGGAGGATTTACGACCGAAACGACCGGGCGTGGAGCGAATCACGTGTTCGCTCGTCGACGACGGCGGCGACGACGCGACGGCGAGGCGCGACGCCGACGACGAATCTATAGAAGAAACCATCGCTCGAGCGTCTCGAGACGAACTCTGACGCGACGACGGAGGCGTCGCGTGGCGCGTCATTCGACCCGCCCGAGCCGCCGCGAAGAACCAAAAATGAAAAAACCAAAACGAATGAATCCGAATCTCACCGCGCGCGAGCGTCACAGCGCGTCGCGCGGCGACTCGACGCGGCGGTACCGACGCACCCGACGACGACGCGCGCGACCGCGCGTCGCGCGTCGCGTCCATGACGCCTCGCGCGACGCTCGCGACCCAAGATGATGACGCGTCGGCGGCGGCTCGATCCAGCGGTGTCGTCGTCGTCGCCGCGCCGTCGTCGTCACCGCGCGAGTCCTCGCGCGAGGTCTCGCGCGCGTCGAGCGAGGACTGGAGCGCGCGATGGGACGACGCGAGCGCGAGCGCGAGCGCGAGCGCGACGGCGACGCGCGACGAGGACGAGGACGAGGACAGAAGGATGGGACGGTTTTTGAAAACGCGCGCGAGAGTGGACGCCGCGCGCGCGCTGGTGCGCGCGGGACGGTGCGCGGACGCGATGCGCATGCTGGAGTCGACGCCCGCGCGCGAGCTCGGTGGGGAGGCGATCGCGCTCGCGATCAGAGGGGAGGTGAGAGAGCGCGTCGGCGAGACGGAGCTGGCGTTTCGAGCGTTTCGAGCGTCTCGGGACGCGGATGGGAACCCGGATGCGTGGTGCGGATTGGCGAGGTTGGCGCACGGAGCGGGGGCGTTGGAGGAGGCGGTGGCGTGCTTTCGAACGGCGAGGGATGGGTACGAGGCGCTGGGGTGTGAGAGGGACGCGGAGGAGACGAGCGCGCGGTTGGCGCGCGCGTGGACGGATTTGGCGACGACGTTCAAGGCGCGAGGAGACGCGGTGTCGGCGGAGGAGACGTATCGAGAGATCATCGCGCGTTTGCCTCGACATGCGGCGGCGGCGTATTACAATTTAGGGGTGGCGTTGGTGGAGGCTGGACGATTGGATGAGGCGGAATGCGCGTACCGGTCGGCGACGGCGCTCGAGCCGACGCGCGCCGAGGCGTACTGTAATATCGGCGTCGTGTTCAAGATGACGAATCGCGTGGACGACGCCGTGCGCGCGTTCGAGCATTGTCTTCGTTTATCGCCCGAGTTTGCGCTCGGGAGGAAGAATTTGTCGCTCGTTTTGACGGATCAAGGCACCGAGTTGAAGAAGAAGTCGCTGCCCGAGGCGGTGGCGACGTACGAGCGCGCGCTGACGTACGACTCGACCAACGTGGAGGCGTATTATAATCTCGGCGTCGCGTACGCGGAGATGGAAGAGTACGATCGAGCCATCATCGCGTACGAAAATGCGGGTCGATTGCGACCGCAGTGCGCGGAGATTTGGAACAACGCGGGCGTCTTGTACAAGGAACGAGGCAACGACGCGCGAGCGACAGAGTATTACCAACGAGCCGTCGCGTGCAATCCGAATTTCGCGCAGCCGCTGAACAATCTCGGCGTGTTGCACACCATGTCCGGTCAGGCGCAACAGGCTTTGGAGTCGTTGCAACGCGCGGTGATGGTGGATCCCTCGTACTTTGTGGCGCACAACAACATCGGCGTGCTCTTGCGAGACACGGGTGACATCGAACACGCGTGCGACGCGTACAGAGAGTGCGTGAAACACTCACCGAACGATCGTCACGCGGAGCAAAATTATCTCTTGGCGTTAAACTACGTGCGACAGGGTGAAGAGCCCGAGGTGTGCGAGGCGCACGCGGCGTGGGGATCGAGGTTCGCCAAGCTCGCGGGACCGCCGCTGAAGCCGAGACGCGCGGTTCGCGCCGATAGCGGCGCTGGAACGTCGGGAAGAAGGAAATTAATCGTCGGTTACGTGTCTCCGGACATGTACACGCACTCGGTGAGTTACTTTGCCGCCGCGCCTCTGCGTGCGCACGACGAAGAGCGCGTCACGTGCATCATGTACAACGTGTCCAAGTTTCGCGACGAGCAGACGGAACGCTTGAAAAAGTATACGCTCGAGTCCGGTGGAGAGTGGCGCGAGTGCGCTTCTCTCACCGAATCACAGCTCGCCCAAGCGATCCGCGACGACGGCGTCGACGTGTTGGTCGAATTGACGGGGCACACCGCGAATAACCGTCTCGGCGCGCTCGCGCTCGAACCGGCGCCCGTGCAAATCACCTGGATCGGGTATCCGAACAGCACTGGTCTGCGTTCTATCAATTATCGCATCACCGACGACATGTGCGATCCGTTCGACACGAAACAGACGTTCACAGAGGAGCTCGTTCGCATGCCCGCGCCGTATTCGTTCCTGTGTTACACTCCGAATCCGGAGGCGCCGGCGGTGGTCTCCGCGCCTCCGTGCGCGACTCGCGGGTACGTCACGTTTGGATGCTTCAACACCATGGCGAAAGTCACACCCGACGTTCGAGCGGTTTGGAGCGAGATTCTGCTCGCCACTCCTGGAAGCAGACTGTACTTCAAATCGAAGGCGTTCGCGTGCGCGGTGATCAGACAACGCTTTTTATCGCAAATGGCGGCGCTCGGTGTCGAAAACTGGCGCATCGATTGCGTTCCGCTCGAGCCGGCGACGTCGTCGCATCTCGCGATGTATGACGGCGTGGACATCGCGCTCGATACGTTCCCTTACGCCGGAACGACGACGACGTGCGAGGCGTTGTACATGGGCGTACCGGTGGTGACGCTCGCCGGAAATTGCCACGCGCACAACGTCGGGAAATCGTTGATGACGACCATCGGTCAGAAAGAATTCGTAGCAGAGAACGTGAACGAGTACGTGCGCATAGCGTCGACGTTAGGCAACGATGTGGAGAAGATTCGTCGCGTTCGCGCGCATTTGCGAGAGACGTTGCTTCGCTCGCCGTTGTGCGACGCCAAGGGCTTCACGCGCGCGTTGGAATCCGTCTACTGCGAATTGTGGCAGAGATGGTGCGACGAGCAGGCGAGAGAGAACTTGAATGTCGACGAGAGCGACGCCGAGTCGGAAGGCGAAGGCACGCGCTGCTCCGCGGAAGATTCCAAGGGCGAGTCGAACTCATCCAACGACGATACTGCGGAGCTCTACGAAGAGAGCGGCGCCAACGCTGAGGGCGAGTTCTCGTCCCGACTCATAGACAATTTAGAGATTTAGAAGAATACGATTGATTTGATTGTGATTGAGACGTTGAGGTTGAATGAAAATGAATTAAATTACTCTACTGTTTTGCTCTATGTGCCCTCGCTCTAAAGGGAGAAGCTGTCGGGATCCGGGGCGGCGGCAGCAGCCGCGACCTTCTTCTTCGGGATCTCGGTGATGACCGCTTGCGTCGTGAGCACCATGCCTGCGATGGAGCAGGAGTTTTGGACGCCGGAGCGCGTGACCTTCTTCGGGTCAAGCACACCCTTTTGGATCAAGTCCCCGTACTCACCAGTCATGGCGTCGTAGCCAAAGTTGAATTCGCCATCCATCACGTGCTGCACGATAACATCACCTTCCATGCCGGCGTTGTCACCGATGAGTCGGCACGGCGCCACGAGAGACTTTTGCACGATTTCCGCACCCAAACGCTCCTCCGGATTGGTGAGAGTCGTCTTGAATTCATCAATCATCTTGCTCAAGTGCACCAACGCGGCGCCACCACCCGGGACGATGCCCTCTTCAACCGCCGCAAAGGTCGCGTTCTTGGCATCTTCGATACGAAGCTTGCGCTCCTCTAATTCAGTTTCAGTCGCCGCACCAACCTTGATGACGGCGACACCACCGGCGAGCTTAGCGATGCGTTCAGAAGTCTTTTGGGTATCGTACACGGAATCCGTCTCGGCGAGCTCTTGCTTGAGTTGAGCCACACGGAGATCGATGTCTTCCTTGGACGCACCGTCAGCGATCATGGTGGTGGTGGTTTGTTCGATGGTCACCTTACGCGCGTAGCCGAGGGAGTCCATGTTCGCGCGAGAGACGCTGAGACCGAGATCCTTGGCGATGTACTGCGCGCCCGTTACGATGGCGATGTCTTGCAACAACGCCTTACGACGTTCACCGAAGCCCGGCGCCTTGATGGCGGCGACTTGGAGCACACCACGGATCTTGTTCACCACCAAGGTGGCGAGCGCTTCACCGACAATGTCTTCGGCGATGATCAAGAGCGGGGGAGAACCGGCTTGGTTCAATTCCTCCAAGAGCGGGACGAGCATTTGCACTTGCTCAATCTTTTCGTCAGTGATCAATACGCGGCAGCCTTCGTATTCAACCGTCAAGCGTTCGTTGTTGTTGACGAATTGCGGAGAAATGTAACCGCGGTCGATTTCCATACCCTCTTCAACCTCGACGACGGTGTCCAAACCCGTACCGTTTTCGATGGACAAGACACCATCCGGACCAACCTTTTCGATGGCTTCAGCAATCATGTCACCAATCTCCGAGTTGTTACCCGCAGAAATGGACGCGACGGCGCGAATGTCGTCTTGGTTTCTCACCGGAATGGTGAGTTCATCGAGCTTCTCGCGGCAAAACTCGGAAGTCTTGTCGATGCCGCGCTTCACCGTCACCGGGTTGGCGCCGGCGGCGACGGATTGCAAGCCATACTTGATCATCTCGCGCGCGAGGACAGACGCCGTCGTCGTTCCATCACCCGCAGAATCGTTCGTGCGACCGGCAACTTCCTTGATGAGCTGCGCACCCGCATTTTCGACCGGATCCGACAATTCAATCGCCCGAGCGATAGTCACGCCGTCGTTGATGACTTGGGGCATGCCAAACTTTTCCTCGAGCACGACGTTTCTCCCTCTCGGACCGAGCGTCACGCCCACCGCGTCCGCGAGCTTATCGATCCCCGCTTGAATCTTACGTCTCGAGTCCATATCCATCGTGAGTTTCTTCGCCTCCGCGCGCACCACGACGCGACACCGTCGCGCCGCGCCTCTCGCCGCCGGCGCCGCCTTGCCCGCCGTCAGCCCTCTCGTCGTCTGCGTCGAGTACGAAAAAACGACACACCGCTCACTCGTCAGTCCTCTCGCTCGCCTCACCTCGCGCATCCATCCTCATCTCGCGTTCGTCTCGCCCTCGTTTCCTCCTCGCGCGTCCACCACTTCCGCATTCCTCTCGCGTCGTCTTCGCGCGCGCCTCCCCTCTCTCTCCCCACCCCTCGCTCGCCGCCGCCGACGGCCATGGCGACCCGACCGCCATCGTCCTCCTCCGTCCCTCTCCACCACCGCGACGGACGACGACGACGACGACGACGACGCGATTCGAAGAAACGAAATTCACAGCGCGTCGTCCTCCTCCTCCTCCATCGCGGTGGCGATCGCATCCACCGCGCGACGCGACGAATCGCCCCATCGCGCGCGCGAACCCTCGCGGTCGGGGTTCCGCACTCATCCATCGTCGATGCGCGCCCTCGCGCCTCGGGTCGGCGTCGCGCGCGTCGCGCGGAGGATCGAGGAGAGAATACGAGCGAGGGAAAAAATAACGTCACGCGCGCGTTCGGTCGGGTCGCGCGCACCGTCATCGTTCTCGACGTCAGGGACGCCATGGTCGAAAGTCGCGAAATCGCGACGGCGCCACCGCGCGGGCGCGGCGTCGCGGCGGCGAGCGGGGCGAGAAGGGGGGGGGACTCGTGGATGGGTCATGACTCGATACGTGTAGGGTTTAGGTACCGCGCGCGCCGAGGACCGCGTGGTGAGGATAACAGAAAGATGGCGCTCATAAAACGACCGTCGATGGAGGGTTCAGAGATGGAAGTACGGGGGCCCGGGGTGTGGAAAAGTGGAAAAGTGCACGCAGAGGAGAGGACGGGACGGGACGGGACGGGACGGGACCGGCGGCGGCGACGACGCGTCAGTCGAACGCTCGACGCGCATGGCGCGCGGTCGCGGGAATCGAGGCCCCGGACGACGAGGCGGAGGCCCCGGACGACGAGGCGGAGGCTCGGGACGGGGTGGGCGCTCGGTGTTGCCGGATTGGGCGCGAGGCGGTGGTGGGGCGTTGTGCTCGTGCGTGGATGGGAATTGCGAGCGCAGACACGCCGCGAGCGATGACGACGACGAGGGTGAGGACGAGGCGAACGGTGATGGCGCGCGGTCGTCGTCGTCGACGTTTTCCGCGCCGCCGCTCGCCATGTGGGATTTGGAGCAGTGCGACCCCAAGCGGTGCTCGGGACGCAAGCTCGCGCGTTTGGGATGTCTGCGAGAGTTGCGCGTGCAGCAGCGGTGGACGGGGGTGGCGTTGACGCCGAACGCGACGGAAACCATCTCGCCGAAAGATTTTGACGTCTTGCGAACGAATGGGTTGGCGGTGGTGGATTGTTCGTGGAATCGATTGGACGACGTGCCGTTTCATCGATTGCGCAGCGCGGCGCCGAGACTGTTGCCGTGGTTGGTGGCGGCGAATCCGGTGAATTACGGGAAACCGTGCACGTTGACGTGCGCGGAGGCGTTGGCGGGTGGGTTGTACATCGCTGGGTACAGGGACGCCGCGGAGTCGTTGATGAATAAGTTTAAGTGGGGACACGGGTTTATATCGCTCAATCGCGAATTGTTGGAATCGTACGCGACGTGCGCGACGAGCGAGGAGGTTATCGAGACGCAGAACAAATGGTTGACGATGGGTGGTCCAAATTCAGGTCCGCGTCGGGAGTACGATTTACCACCGAGCGAGAGCGATGAGAGCGATGAGGACGAGGCGAGTGACGACGAGAGCGACGACGACGACGGTTTGCCTCCGTTGACGCGAAATCTCAATCGCTCGCGGTTCGGCATCGAGCGTTCGGGAAATAGATTTAGACAAAATAGAAGAAGATTCGGTGATGATGAGAGCGAGAGCGAGAGCGAGAGCGAGAGCGAGAGCGAGGAAGAGGAAGAGGAAGAGGGGGATGAGGAGACGAACGATTTAGCGGCGCGAGTGGCCGATTTGTAGAACGACAATGGACAATCTCGCGTAAGTGTAAACACAATTGCATACAGTAAACAATCACCATTCATCCAGACGTCACGGAATCCGCCGTTTCGAAGTGATACTCATCATCCGATCCGTCGTCGCTCGCCGACATCGTCGGCGCCGGTTCTGTATCCGATTCGGTCTCCGCCACGTCCTCGCGTCGGCCCTCGGCGTCGCTGCCTCTCTCCCTCGGCGTCGACGTCTCTTCCGATCGCATCTTCGCCTCAGGCTTCGCGCGCGCCTTTTTCCGTCGATACTCTCGACTCGCATCGTTTCGTTTCAATCGTCTTCGCTCTCTGGATCTCCTGCGAATCTCCTCCTCGTCGTCGTCACCGTCGGCGGCGCCCGCGCGGCGTCGGCGGCGAGACGCCGACGAATCGACGCGCGCGTCCAGGGCGAGCACGTCCTCGTCCATTTCGCGCTGTGTGAGCTCACCCACGAAATCGGGCGGCCTGGATCCCCGGTATAAGGCGTTGAGAAATCGCGTGGGTCCAGAAAACTGTCCGTCGGACGTGAGTATCGATTCGGAACGGGCGCAAAGGGACGAGAGCGGCGCACCTTTCCCGCGCCTTCGCGAAGCGCGCCGTCTTCGGAAAAGGATGCCAGAGGCGCGCGATGGAAACCGGGGGCGATGGTATCGTCGATGAGATGCTGTAATTCGCGTCGTAACGCGCCGCGCGATGGGAACGCCATGAGACTCGCGTTCGCGTCGGGATGTGCGGCGGCGGGGATTTCGTTTCGCCGACGTCGGTCGGTTCTCCGTGTGTGTTGTACAAGCGTTTCAAACCGGAATCAAATCAAATCAAATCAAATCAAATCGGCCACGTTCATGGGCATCTCGTCGATTTGCGTCGAATAATACTGTTCGATATCCCTGAGCGCGCGCACGTCCTCCGCCTTGACGAAATTGATGGCGACGCCCTTGCGTCCGTATCGTCCCGAACGACCGATTCTGTGAATGTAATTTTCTCGATTTACCGGTAAATCGTAGTTGATGACTAAAGACACCTGTTGCACGTCGATCCCTCGCGCCCAGACGTCGGTGGTGATCAATACCCGCGTCGTTCCACCCCTAAACTCGTTCATAATCTCCTCTCGCTCCTTTTGCGGCATGTCTCCGTGCATCGCCGAGACGGTGAAATTATTCTGACGCATCTTCTCCGTGAGCCAATCCACCTTTTTCTTTGTGTTGCAAAAGATGACAGCCTGCGTGATGGTTAGCGTATCGTACAGATCACACAGCGTGTCAAACTTCCACTCCTCTCGCTCCACGGCGACGAAGAATTGCTTGATTCCCTCGAGCGTCAATTCGTCCCGTTTGACGAGAATGCGCAGCGGATCCGTCATAAACTTGCTCGTCATCTCCAAAACCTCATTCGGAAGCGTCGCGCTCACCAACACCACCTGCGTCTCCGGCGGTAAATACCTGTACACGTCATAAATCTGTTCTTTAAACCCCTTATTCAACATCTCGTCCGCCTCGTCCAGGACGAGCACCTTGATCCCGCGCGTGCGAAGGTTTCGTCTCTTGATCATGTCGAAGACGCGTCCCGGCGTCCCGCTCACGACGTGACACCCGTGATCCAATTTCCGTATATCCTCACCGATCGATCGTCCACCTATGCACGCGTGCGTCTGTACATTCATAAAATTCCCCAACGCCAGCGCCGTCTTCTCCGTCTGCACCGCCAATTCCCTCGTCGGCGACAACACCAACCCTTGCACCTCGCGCGTCGTCACGTCGAGCATCTGACACAACGCCAACGAGATCATCGACGTCTTCCCCGTCCCGCTCTGCGCCTGCGCGATGACGTCTCGACCCGAGATGATGGGCACGACGGCGCGCTGTTGAATCGCGCTCGGTTTTTCAAACCCGTACGAGTACAACCCGCGCAAGAGGTCCTCGCGAATGCCCATGGCGTCGAACGTGGGTTTCGATTCGATCCCTCTCGAGGTTTCGAACGCGATCTTTTCATCGTCGTCGCGATCCGTCACCGCGCGCGATCGTTCCGACGGCATGTTCGAGTCTCGATCGTCGTCGCTCGCGTCGTCGCTCGCGCGCGCGAGGAAATCACGCGCGAGGAAATCGCGCGCATTCGATGCATGCATGGATCGATGCCATGGCGGCGCGCGGTGTGATTTTGTGAAACGGCGCGAGTGTGCGACGCGCGAGCGCTCGGGTGGGGGCCCGAGGCGATCGTTCGGGAGACAAAGACGCGTCTTTGATCGATACTCGCGCGACAGTCATGGCGGGGAAGACGTGGGAGGCGGTGTACTGCGTCGCGGTCGTCGTGGTCATGTTTGCAGCCTTGTTGAAAAACGTCGCGGGCCCGGACGTGTTGATGCTCGGTGCGCTCGCGATGGAGCTCGCGGCGGGGATCGTGGGGGTTGAGGATGGTTTGCGCGGGTTTTCGAATAAAGGGTTGCTCACGGTGGCGTGTCTGTTCGTCGTGGCGGCGGGAATCTCCAACACGGGCGCGCTGGACTATTACATGAGCAAGGCGTTGGGGACGCCGAGGAGCGCGGCGGACGCACAAATTCGGTTGATGGTGCCGATCGCGGTGGTGAGTGCGTTTTTGAACAACACGCCGGTGGTGGCCATCATGATTCCCATCGTGCAAAAGTGGAGTAGAAAGTGTAAGATTTCGTCGGCGCAGTTGTTCATTCCGCTGTCGTTTAGTTCCATTTTGGGCGGGACGTGCACGCTCATCGGCACGTCGACGAATTTAGTCGTGGACGGGATGCGACGAGAGCGGTATCCAAACGAGCGCGAGATCGGGCTGTTCGAACTGTCGAAATACGGCGTTCCGGTGTTGTTGAGCGGGTTGGCGTACATGCTCGTGGCGGCGCCGTTTTTGTTACCGGGCGGCGAACGCGACGGGGCGAACGCGAACGATTTGGATTTGGAGGATTTGACCGTCGGTGCGGTCATCCCCAGAGGATCGCCGGTGGTGAACGCTGAGGTGGCCGTCCTGCGCGGATTGAATGGGTTGTATTTGGTGAGCGTGCAGCGCGGCGACACGCTCATGCGCGGCGTGCAGCCAAACTTCATCCTCGAGGTGGGTGACATTTTAATCTTCACCGGTCTCATCGATCGCATAGGTGAGGTTTGCAAAGAGCATGGTTTAGTGCCGTTGACGCACGAGGTGGAGGCTAAGATGCTCGAAGTGAAGCAAGAGACGAAACAGAGCGAGGAGGATAACGTCGAGAGCTCGGTGACGTTTCCGCCACGTGTCAAACCGGTGCACGCCTCGAGAGAGTCTCAGCGGGGTCGTACGTCGCAAGACGACAGCAGCATCTCGGGCGTCGCGTGGTTACATCGAAACTCCACGGCCGCGGGTGGGCGCACGAGCATCGATTTGCACGCGTACGAAAACATGCTTCGCAGTGTTACGAAACAAGACGGAGACGGAGCGGAGAGTCGCACCAGTCTCGATTACAATTTCAAGCACGGCGAACGCAGGAGAAAACCGAGCACTGATTTGGAACAGCACGACTATTTGACGGAACACGTCGAAACCGCCGCCGTGGAAGTCATTCGAGCGCGCATCGTCGAAAACTCGGCTCTCATCGGCACGACGCCGTCCGAGTGCAAGTTTCGACACAAGTTCAAGGCGTCCATCATGGCGGTGCAAAAGGGTGGGAAAGCGGATGCGAACGCAGACTCCAGTTTGCAGCGCGGCCATCTCGGGAAATTAGTCTTCGGCGCCAACGATATTTTGATGTTGCACGCGTCGCAAGAGAGTCCTCTCCTCACGCAGAAGCGCGAACGCGAAGCAGCGATGGCTGAAAACTCGAAACGCAGCGGCAAGTTTCCGCGAAACCTATCTTCGGAAAACTTGCCGTTACCGACGTTCACCGTGGGCGAGGAACTCGAAGTGTTGCTCTCGGACACGAAGACGGAGGTGAACGTGAACGAATTCGCGATTCCTATGCGCGTCGTGAGCGGCGGCGCCCTCGACGGCAAAACCATTCGAGGCGTCGATTTAGCCAACGTTCCCGGATTATTTTGCACCGCGATTCAATCGGGCGGCGACGGCGAGATGCGCGTGCCAGATGCCGAGACGATTTTGAACGGCGAAGATATTCTTTGGTTTGCCGGAGACATGATGGGAATGCAAACGCTTCGACGCATTCCCGGATTGGTGTCTCAAGAGGATCAGGTGGAGAAGCTCGGTCACGTGCGCAAGAGCGATCGACGATTGGTCCAGGCGGTGGTTTCTCAGACGAGCGCGCTCTCGGGTAAGTGTGTGCGCGACACGCACTTTCGAACGCGATACGACGCCGTCATCATCGCCGTCCAACGCAGCGGCGGGCGCATTCAATCGCGCATCGGCGACATCGTCCTCGAAGCCGGCGACGTGCTCCTTCTCGACACGTCCACGAGTTTCTTGCTCGATCACAAGCAGGATCCAGCGTTTGCGCTCATCTCGGAGATCGAAGACTCCGCGCCACCGCAGTTTGACAAGCTCATTCCATCCGTCGGCACTGCGGTGGTGATGATCGCCGTCTTCGTCGCCGGTGCGCTCGATCTCTTCGTCGCCGCGCTTTTAGCGTCGGGCGTCATGCTCGCCACGGGATGTTTGACCCAAGAAGCGGCGCGATCGGCGGTGAAATGGGAGGTCATCGTCACCATTGCCGCCGCGTTCGGCATCTCCGCCGCCATGGAACAGAGCGGCGTCGCCTCCAACATTGCCTCGACGCTCGTCTCCGCCGGCAACGCGTTGGGCACGGGCGAACCCGGCATTTTGGTCGCCGTCTACCTCGCCACCGTCGTCTTGTGCAACATAGTCGGGAACAACGCCGCCGCCGCGCTCATGTTCCCCATCGCCGCCGGCGCTGCCGATAAACAGGGCATCGACAACGCGCAGATGAGTTTTCTCTTGATGCTCGCCGCGAGCGCCTCCTTCATGTCGCCCTTCGGATACCAAACCAACCTCATGGTGTACGGCCCGGGCGGGTACGTCTTCGCCAACTTTCTCAAGTTCGGCGGCCCGATGCAAGTCATCCAACTCATCGTCTCCGTCTCCGTCGTGCTCCTCGATTCCAAGTGGTGGATCGGATGGGTCGTCGGTTTCGGATCCGTGGCGGCGATTTACGTCGCGCGTCTCGTCGCGCCGAAGATTCGTGCTCGACGCGACGCCGCCGCGACCGAGCGCGCGTCGACGAGGGACATTCAAACGATTCAGGATCATCTCTAGGACCATATTTATTCAGTGTAACATACCGCGACCTCTTCTCACCGCGCCCGCGTCCGCGTCTCCGTCCTCGGCGCTTTTCGTGAAAAAGTTCAACAAACCCCACCACCTCGATCCCGATTCACGCGTGCGTCACACCGTCCCGCGGTCGTCGCCGCGTCGCACCTCACGACGACGATGTCGGACAGTTCCATCATTCTCCACCGCGTCGGCCTGAACGCCGCCTTCATCGCCGTCGGCTACGCGCTGCGCGCGTCGAAGATTTTATCCATCGAAGACGGGCGCACGGTGTTTCGATTCGCGACGCACGTGACGCTTCCGGCGCTGTTGCTGTACGTCATGACGCGGGCGAGCGGCGGTGGCGTCGCGTCGGCGGCGGCGTCCGTGAGCGCGGTCGTGCCGGCGTATTCGTTGGCGGTGGGGATCGGGTGTTCACTGGGGGCGTACGCGGCGTATCGAAAGAGTCCCGCGCGGACGAGAGGATTGTGCGTCGGGAGCGCGACGGGGGTGAATTTGGGCATGTTCGCGTACCCGTTCGTCGAGGCGATATGGGGACTTCCAGGTTTAGCGCTGTGCGCGATGTGGGACGCGCCGAACGCGGTTGTGGTGTTCGGCGCGGCGAAGGCGATTTTCGCCGCCGAGCAGAAAAACGGAGACGCGTCGAGGGCGGTGCACGACGACGGTGGGATTTACGACGGGGAGTGGTTGGATAAGAAGAAACACGGGCATGGGTGTTACAAGTACCCGAGCGGGTCCACGTACGAGGGGCAGTGGAGGAATAACGTCAAGGAAGGTTTGGGGGTGTACACGTACGCCAAGGGCGGCTCGTACGCGGGCGAGTTCAAGCGAGGAACGTTCGAGGGCACGGGCATTCGGGTCTTGCGCAAAGGAACGGTGAAGGCTGGTCTGTGGGAGGCGAATGAATTCGTCGAGGCGACGACGGTGAAGGATTGCGAGGGCACGATCGCGGCGGCCGAGGCGGCGGCGGCGGCTGCGAGGAGAGCCGCCGAGGCGAGCAACCTCACCGCCAAGGCTTTGTTTTGGAAAGTTGCGAAATTTCCGCCCGTCATCGCGGTGACGCTCGCGAGTGCGATGAATTTCGCGGGCATCGCGCTTCCGCACACCGCGGCGCAGCTCGTGGTGCCGCTGGCGAACGCGAACAATCCAATCGTGTTGTTGACGCTCGGCGTGCTCTTCAAACCGGCAATGGATCGTTTGCAAGTGCAATCGGTAGCCAAGTTTTTAGGCGTCAAGTACGGACTCGGGTTGTTATCGGGCGCGATATGCACGTATTTCATCCCGCAGAGCTTCGCGTTGGCGCGAGGGGTCATCGCTGCGTTGTGCGTCATGCCCGTGCCGTCCATCGTCATGCAATACTCGGCGGAGCACGAAAACGACGGTCAACTCGCCGCTGCCATCGTTATGAGCTCGCAAGCGATGACCATCGCGCTCGTGTGTTGCTTCGCCGTCGTCGCGCCTCACATCGCCACCATAGATCGCGCGGTGTTCTCGGGCGCGCTCCTTGCAGCGTCGGCGGCCGTGGCGCTGGCGAGCGCCGTCGGCGTCAAGGCGTTGGCTCCGTCCAAAATGGATTCGGCGAAGAATCGCGGTGCGGTCGCCGCGCCGTCGGCATGCATGCGAACGTCGTCGTCGTCTTCTCGCGCGACGCGCGTCGCGCGAAGACGCGAGGCGGTTCGCGAAGGCAAGCGTCTCGCGCTCGCGGCGAGGCAGTCTTCGTTCGCCACGGCGAGACGCGCGTTTCCGCAGACGCGCGCAGCGCACGCGCGACGACCGGCCTCCTCGGCCCGCGCGGCGAGCATCGGGGCGCTTACATCATCCTTAGCGATGCGTTGAATGTGAATAGCACGTACGGTAGAATTTTAGTTGATAATTTTCATTTTCAGATTGCAAAAACGACTGGCCTATGACGCAGTCATGTTCTCCGCATCTTCTCGAATCGAGCTGTAAAGAGCGGAGGACAGGTAACGCTCTCCGAAGGACGGGAACACCGTGGTGATGAGCTTACCAGCGTTTTCCGGGCGCTTCGCGAGCTGAATCGCCGCGGCGGCCGCCGCTCCGGAGGAGATACCGACCATCAAACCTTCTTGAAGCGCGAGCTCCTTGGCCATGGCAATGGCGTCGTCGCTCGCGATTTGAACAATCTCATCGATGATTTCCGTGTCCAAGATGCCCGGAATGAAACCAGCGCCGATGCCTTGGATCTTGTGCGGACCCGGTCCGCCGCCCGAGAGCACCGGAGACTCGGTCGGTTCGACGGCGACGATCTTGACGTTCGGGTTCTTGCTCTTGAGGTAGCGGCCCGTACCGGTGATGGTGCCTCCGGTACCGACGCCGGCGACGAAGATGTCAATCTGACCGGCGGTGTCTTCCCAGATCTCCGGACCGGTCGTCTCGAAGTGCACCTTCGGGTTGGCCGGGTTCTCAAATTGTTGCAAAACGAAGGAATCATTCGTCGCGGCGGCGATTTCCTCAGCCTTTTGCACCGCACCCTTCATCCCCTTTGCCGGATCCGTGAGCACCAAGTTCGCCCCGAATGCTTTGAGCAAAATGCGTCTCTCCAAAGACATCGACGCCGGCATCGTGAGCGTGAGCTTGTACCCCTTCGCCGCCGCGATGAACGCCAAGCCGATGCCCGTGTTCCCGCTCGTCGGTTCCACCAACATCGTCTTCCCCGGCGTAATCTTCCCCTCCTCTTCCGCCGCTTGGATCATGCTCCAACCGATTCGATCCTTCACACTACAGCACGGTTCCATAATCTCGAGTTTCGCCGCGATCTCCGCGCCGCACCCCTCGCTCGTCTTATTCAGGTACACCATCGGCGTGTTCCCCACCAGTTGCGTCACGTTATCGGCGATGTTCACGCTCGCCTTGGTCGTCACCGCGCGCGCGGGCGTCGACCTTCTCACCGCACCCCCTCGCGTCACACCACCTCGCGTTCGCGGCGTCACCGCGCGCGCGCGCATCGCTCCACTCGTCGACATCATCACCGAAATGGACATCGATCGATCGATCCCTTGCGGCGCGGCGCGACGGATTCTCTCGCGTCAGTCTCGGCGTCGCGGTCCGAGCGAGAGAACGAGCGACGAGAGCGGACGCGCGCGAACGATCGAACGTCTCCTCGCGATGGACGCACCTCGCGAGACGTGGGATTCTGACGACGACGACCGGCGGCGTCGCGGTGTTTTCGCTCGCGCCCCCTATTCCTAAACCCTAGTATCCATATTCCTAAACCCTAGTATCTCGAAGTGTCGGCGCGACGAGACGTTCAAACGCGCGACGGCGCGGAGATTCGAACGGACGCGCGGACGAGGTCGTCGCGCGTGGACACTCGAAGTCCGTGGTCGGCGATCGTTCGCGCGCGTGGAGACGCTCGAACGGCGTATTCGATGGATGATGGGGTGGAGAGGTCGGCGACGCGCGCGAGGAGGGACGCGCGCGGAGACGCGTCGACGACGCGCGCGGAGACGACGAGACGCGAGGCGCGAGAGATGTCTGTCTCTCGAACGGATTCCCACGCGCGCGCTCGACGTAAGAGATCGTGAATGAGCGACGGAGGCGCGAGCGGGAGACGAACGAGGAGACTTTCGGCGCGAAAGACGGCGCGCTCGGCGAGTTGGAGCTCGCCGACGACGACGTCGAGCTCGGCGAGCGAGAGCGCGCGGTCCTCAGTCTGGGCGAAGATGCGAGAGATGGCGGTCGAGGCACGGTGTATCGCGTCTTTGGTGTCGTCTGGATGCGACCGCACCGCGCGCGCGGCGGCGACGAGGGCCAGGGCACTCGTGACGGCGCACCGCGCGACGACGTCGACGAGCGCCGCCGCCGCCGTCGTCTCCAGGTGGTGCAACGCCTTCTCGCCCTCGACGATCGGATCGAAGAGCGCCGTCTTTTGCGCGCGCGCAGAGACTCGCGGAGCTGAATCCCACAGCGTCCTCCACGCGTTTCCGTCTCGACGCATGCGTTCGCTCAGCGCACCGCGGGGCGCGATGCGCGGCGGACATTCGTCCGTCCGTCGTCCGTCGTCGCCGCCGACCGGCGCGTCGTCGCCGTCGATCCAATCTTTCGGTGAGTGCCACCGAACGAAATCTTCGAACGCGGCGGATGGATTCGCCGCTTTAAACGCGGACATATCCGAGACGAGCGAATCGCTCTGCGCGCGCTGACGCTCGGCTCGACCGCGCGCGTCGTCTCCGAAGGCGCGAAGACGCGCCTCGCGCTCCGCCGACATGTCCTCCGTCATGAGCGGTGTTTCCTGCGTGATCGGGACGTTCAGGAGCGCGTGCGGTGGATGCACGAGACGGATCGCGAGCGTCTCGGCGATGCCTTCGGGCGCGATGGCGCCGTCGTCGTGGTCGTCGTCGACCGAGGCGTCGGACGCGCCTTCGTTCGCGCTGACGTACGCGTCCTCGTCCGTCTTGGACGACGCGGCGCTGCTCGTGCTCGTCACTCGTGCGAGCGCGGAGATTCCTGCGTCGTCGTTTAAGAGAGCGTTCAAATCTAAATCGTCGTCTGGATTGTGCATGCGCTGTTCCGCGCGACTGGAACGAAGCAATGCGTCGAGCCCGTCCGACGCGCTCGCGGCGGTCGAAGAAGTTGAAGTCAACGCCTTTGCTCCAGGACGTCCGGAACTCGTCGTATTCTCTGCGCATCCAGGACGCTCGACGTCGCCGGCATCGCATTCGAGCCTATCCGCATCGCTCTTTCGATTCCTCCGAAGGATGCACTCGTTCAACAATTGTAATTTTTGGTTCAGCAGGCACGTCGCGAGATCGATGGAAACGTCGGGATCGCTCGCGACGCCGGGGATCAAACGGCCTCTCTCCCAATATTTATGCCTCAAATCTCGAACGAACCCGTTCCATAAGTGCGCCAGAGCGCGCACGTTGCCGAACAAACACGCGTGGAGGGCGAATCTCGTGAGGAGCGTGTTCGGCGGCGCCGTCTTGTACGGCGGAGAAAACGCGTCGCTCGCCTCGCCGTCGTTCGACGACATCGCCGCGAAGATGTCGAGCAAGACACCACGTACCATCGCATCGTTCGGTATCTGAGGAACGCCGAGTCCTCGCGAGACCCAAAAATTCGCGCTCGCCAAAGTCGCGGTGTCCGCCGGGACGATCGAACCGCCGTCGCTCATCGTCGTCAACACCTCCGCGTTTTGTACGAGGTAATAAATCATCTCGCTGATGGACGACGTCCCGCTCGAAATGAGTTCATCGTCCTCTTCTCCTCTGTCTCTGGCCGCTTGCGTGAGTTCGCCTCGCACGATAAATTGAGGCGCCTCCGCGACGTCTAATTCCGAGAACGTGTACATCGACCCGAGGCGTTCGTCGAGCCAGAGCGCGTCCACCTCCAACGATCGCCAGGGATCTTCCACGCTCACCCATCGCGCCCACGGGCAGTGATCATCCCACTCTTCTATGTGTAACCCAAAGTCTGCGTTATCTAAATCTTCGTGGACGTTTGGACGTCGAATCCCGACCAGCGGCGCGCGCATGTCTTCGATGTCGTCGTCGCTCGCGTCGTCCGGCTCCACCCTCGGCGTCGAGTCTCTCGCCTGTGCGTTCTTCAACTCGTGCGTGATTCTCGCCGAAACGATGGAATCGTCCATCTCTCGCGCCTCCGCGTCGATCGCCTCCGTGGACGAATCCAAACGCTCGCTCCGCACGAGTTTTAAAAACCGATTCACAAAACCGACAAACGTTCGCGTCGCGGCTTCGTCTCTCGCGCTCATGCGCGTGAACCGCGTTACGTCCGTCTCTAAAACAGCGTCACCACCAACCTTATCGCACACGTCACCCGTAAAATCCCGCTCGTAGTACCCTCGCGGACTCACGATCGCCATCGCTCCGCCGACGCCCAGCGCCGCCGCCGCCAACACAAACGCCGAGCGCACCGTCAACGCCTCATCCACGTCCACAAACTGCCCCGACGCGCTCACTGGACGCACCAACACGACACACGGAGCGTCAAAAAACGTCGCGGGATCCCACGCGTCGATGTATCGTTTCTTCGGCGTAAATTCCACCGTCGCCGCGCGCCGCCGCCTCGTCGCCGCCGATAGATACTCCCCCAGCGTCGTCCCCGCCCCACCCGCACCACCCGCGTCCACGTCCGTCTCCGCGCGTCCCCCGTCGTCCACATCGCACCACGTCTCGTCCACGAACAATTCGCACCCGTACGCCTCTTTTCGCCAGTGTAATCCGTGATTCGCGAACTCGCGCGTTCGAGCGCTCGTCGACGTCGCCGCGCCGTCCATCCATCGTCGCATCTGCGCCTCGACGTCGCGCGCCAGGCGCTCGAACGGCGTCTTGCACGAATAATCCTCGTGCGCCTCCGCGTCCTCCTCGCGCGCCTCATCCTCGTCGTCCTCGTCGTCGTCTCGCGCGGCGGCGGTCTCGATTCGAACGTCATCGTCGAAACCTCTCGTCGTCTCGTCGTCCTCGTCCGCGTCTCGCGCGCGCATCTCCGTCTCCCGCGCGGTGGTTCCCGCGCGGTGGTTCTCACCTCGTCGCTCGCCGCTTCGCGCGAACCGCGCGCGCGTGTGACGAGCGCGTCGTCATCGTCATCGCGTCTCGGACGGTTACGACGAAACGAATGAATCTCTCTTCATTCGTCGACGCATGCCGAGCGTCGCGTCTCGCGCGCTCACCTTCGTCCGAGCGGTCGCGCGAACGTTTTTCCACTCTCGCGACGCGTACGCGCGCGCGTTCGATCGCGCGTGCGCGTGCGCGTGCGTCGGGTGGACGGCGTTACTCCTCGGGGAGGCGTTTTTCACATCCGAACGTTCGCGTCGAATCACCGACGCGTGCGTCTCCGCGTGCGTGTTGGCGTGTTCGGTCGGGTACGCGATCGTACTCGCGAGCGTGGTGTGCGGTGCGGGGGACGTGGACGCGACGCGCGCGTCGTTTTCGTCCCTGGCGGGCGTGGAGGCGTTGTTCGAGTCGTCGGCGGCGTGTTGCGCGGGGTTTATACATTATTTAGCGTTCGATCTGTACCTCGGACGGGCGCTGTTGAAGAGAGAGCGGGAGTGTGGGGTGCCGACGGTGCTGCGGGTGTGCGTCACGGCGCCGTTGACGTTTGTGGCGGGACCGGTGGGGTACGCGTGGAGCGCGGCGGCGACGGCGGCGTTCGGGAGGAGGACGAAGAGCGAGAGCGAGAAGGAGACGAAGAGCAAGACGCGATGACGTCGTCGGTTGTCGCGTGGCGAATCGGGTACGTCGGGGTGTCGACGCTGTGCGTGATGATGATTTTGTGGATATGGTTCGCCCCGGGGAGTTGTTCGCCGATTTCGCGCGCGATGGACGACGCTCGTTTCAGACGCGCGTCGGAGGCGTTGGTCCCGGCGAATTTAGTGCTCAAGTATCGCGACCATCTCGCCGTGTGCGTCGCGCACGTCTTGCCCGCGAGCGCGTGGTGCGCGATCGCACCGTTTCAGATTCACCCGTCGGCCAGGAAACGGTTTCCTCGCGCGCACAGAATCGCGGGACGCGTCTTCTTCGCGCTCTCGGCGAGCATGACGTACGGATACGTCTTGATTCATCGACGAGACTTGCATTTTCACGCCACCGATTTCCCCACGCTCGCGCGCGACGAGCGGGCGAGTCTATGGATCCCGTACCGACGTCTGGGATTGTCCTTCGTGCACGTCGAACACGCGGGCGCCGCGTGGTTCGCGTACACGGCGACGCGAGCCTTCGCCGCCGCCGCCTCGTCGACGAGAAATTTCGCCGCCCACCGCGCGTGGACATGGCGTCACCTCGCCGCCGGTCTCGGCATCGCCCTGCAGCGCGTCTTCATCTGGGTGCACCATCTCTGTTTCGATCTCGCGCGCGGGTCTGGGTATTCGCGCGGCGTCGCCGAGCTCCAAAAACCAATCTTCGGCGACTCGCTCGTGTACGGCGGCGCCGTCGCCGCGCTGTACTGCGAGTGGTGCGTCTCGTTTCTCACCCCCGCAACAAAATGGAAATCGTCGTAGCGTTTGAAAAATGACGTCGACGTCGACGTCCGTCTTCTTCTTCTTCTTCTTCTTCGTCGCCGTCGTCTTAGTCGTCCCGACGGCTTGAAACCTGAATGAAGTTACGTCGTCATACCGCCGCGTGTCCACCCCACCGATCGCGCCATGCCCGTGCGGATACGCCTCGCGAGGTTCGGCACGAAGAACCGTCCGCACTATCGCGTCTACGTCGCCGATTCTCGCGCGCCGCGGGACGGGAAACACATCGAAATCGTCGGACACTACGACCCGATCGCGCAAAAGGATGGACATAAACACGTCGGGTTGAACATTGAGCGCATAAAATACTGGTTGAGCGTCGGCGCGCAACCGAGCGATACTGTGGCGAGGCTGTTGGGGCAGGCCGGGGTGATTCCGGCGTTGCCGAGACGCGGGAGGAGCGCGGTCGACGGACGAGGGTTCGCGGCGGCGGGGACGTCGGCGTCGTGACGAGGATTTTTTTAGGTGAAAGGATATACGTAGTAGTCGATGTAAAAGTATGATTTCTAGTGCTAGTAGTTACAATTGTGTCGCTATTTCCACTCCAACTCGACGCGACGACGCGTCTTGAGACGCTCCAAGTCTTCGCCGCACGTGTCGAGGAGCGCGTCTCCGTTGAAGACTTTCGAGGCGGCGACGAGGAAATTGCATCCGCAGTGTTTCGTCTCGGATAAGTGTCGCAGTGAGGCGATCTCGGCGTGCGTGACGCCGCCGATGAAGAAGACCAACACCGTGGGTTTCGGCCAGAGTTCATCGTCGCCGTCGAGCGGCGCGGCTTTGTCGCGTCTCTTTTTGAATTCGCGATAGGACGCCTTGGTGTGGATGGCTCGTTCGTAATCGTCGAAGAATTGCGTGTACTCGAACGTGTCGCCGGGTAAATGATTGAGAATGTCTTCGCCCGCGTTGTTCGGCGCGATCGATCTCCACGGTCCGCGCGTCGCCGCCTCGGCGAGTCGGCAACTGAGCGGAGCGTACCCAGAGGACGAGTACGCGAATGTAATGTCGCTGGGAGCTTCGGAGCCATCGACGCCGTCGGCGACGAGTTTGAGAGGTTTTCTCACCTTGGCGAAACCTCGCGAGTCGGTCTTCGTCGAGTCGCGAGTGACGAATAATCCCGCCTCCTCGAGCGCGAGAAGTTTGAGCGTGATTTCGGCGCCGAACGCATCGAACAACTCGTGAAACAACTTTTCGTAAATTTTCATTGGGTACCCGTTGAAACATATGCACGCCAAGACGATCATTCTCAGGCACGGTATCGAGTCCTCGCCGCGATGAATCATCGCCTCGATGTGCTCCACGACCTTGTTCAAATCTTCGCCCTCGACGCACAGACGCTCACATTCGAGACGATTTTGAAACCACGGCTGCGACGTGCAGTCGATGAGATACTTTGCGAGCGTGGCGTGGAGATCCAATCCCGTGCCCCCGATGTTGGCTTTGATTTTCTTGACGAAGTCGCCAATCTCGCTCACGTGCTGATCCTCGACGTTCGATCCCTTGATGGCGGCGTAATCCTCCTTGATGGCCGTCGCGAGGTCTCGAATGACGTTGCACGCGCGACCAAAGTTCATGTCTCGAATCTCGTCGAACAATTTATCGGTGTTGTTCAATTTCGGTCGCATCGCAATCTTCCCCGACCTGTGCGCGCGCGCGCCCACGGGTCGTTCGCCCGAATTCGAGACGTCGTCCTCCGCGTCACCTCCGTCGAATGCGCGTTGCGGAATGGCCACCGCGCCCTTTTCGATTCCTAAAATCTCATCAATCAACCCCTCGTACGTGAGTTGCGTGCACAGAGGCGTCACCATGTCCACGTCTCTGTCGATCAACACGATCATGTCTATCAACGAATCGCCGTCGACGCCGGGCTCGACGTGTTCGGGCTCTTCATTCGCCTGCGCGTCCAAACGAAGCTCGAGCATGAGCTTCGCCACCTTGTGCGCGATCTCCCCCTTACCCTTGAGAACATGCGCGAGTCCGGTGTGATCGCGCTGAAGCTTGTGCAGCGCCGCGGCGACGTAGTAGACGCTCGCATGCCAACCTTCGGTAACGATTTCGCTATACATTTCGGGATACTCAAGCGTGAACACGTCCGGTTCCAAAGGAATCAGGTGCACGTCGCACGGCGTCATCGTCACGTAATCGTACGCGTGTAAATCCTTGAGCGCATCTTCACACATGACGGTCACGCGCGGTATGCACACGACGTAAATCTTCGGTAAAGGCTTGACGTCGAGAAACGCGTCCTCGTCGCGTCCCGCCAAAACCGTCGACGAATCGTCGTTTTTTCGCACCCTCCCCGCCGCGCTCGCCACTCGCGTCAACAGACTCGATGTCCCTCGTTGCGCCTTAGCCATCGCCTCCGCTCTCGCTCGCAGCGCACGCTCCCGTCGATCTCTCAATCCTCGCACGTGTTCCGCCACGGTTACCATGCAACTCAACTGCGGTCGACACGCGAACACCACCGCCTCGCTCTCATCCTCCTCCGGGATCTCTCCTCTCGGTTCGAGCGCGTAAAACCTCACCACGTTCGCCTCCTCCTTCAGTCTCTGCACTCCTCTCGGCGCGCATCGCATCAATCCGTCCCGAACCGACGCGTCCAGCGCCAACGACACCTCCCCGTCGCCGCTCTCCCTCGAGATTTGTTTCACGCACCCCACGATCGCCTCCGCGTTCGCGCGCGCGAGTCCCGGCGCGAACGCATACCGCTTCTCTCGCTCTCGCACGCGCGCCGACGCCGCACGCCGCCTCTCCGCGTCCCCGACAGCGTCATCATCATCATCACCATCATCACCAATCGTCGCCGATGACGACGTCACCGCGCCTCCTCGTCGCCGCCTTCTCGTCGCCTCGAGATTCGACGTCGCCCGCGCGCTCGACATCTCCGTCCTCCTCCTCTCGCGTCACCACCGTCCACCGTCGCGCTCTGCGAACGCGACGCGCGCGCTTTGAATTGCATTGCATGTCGTTGCATTTTATGCATTCATCGGACGAATGACACGTACTGGAGGTGTGATGACACCTACTGGAGGTGTGATGCCGCGACGTGTTGCCCGAGAGTGCGCGACGGGAGGGCGTCGATCGGCGCGCGGACGGGACGGCGAGACTCGCGCGCGCCGCGCGCGTTCGAGTCTTCCGAGTCTTCCGAGTCTCGTCCTCGCGCGAGATGTCGACGGTGCGCGCGCGCGACGGGACGCGTCCGCGTTCGTCCACCGGCGGCGGCGCGCGGTCGACGGTGGCCGCGATGCGGGACGTCGTGGACGCGGGACGGCGCGCGAGACTCTGCGAGAGCGCATGGGAGTTTCACCACGCGAAGAATTTTCGCGAGTTCGCGTCGAGGGTGGTGGAGGCGAGACGACGCGTGGTGCGCGCGTTGGACGTGTTGGGCGCGGGTCGACGGCGGGACGGAGGCGAGGAGGAGGCGAACGACGACGATGAGGAGGATGATGGGTCCGACACGGACGGAGAGGCGGCGTTCGAGAGGGTGCGGGACGCCATCGATGCGAGGTGCGACGCCATCGACGCGGCGGTGATGGTGGCGAGAGGAGACGAGGAGAGGTTGGCGGGGGGGCGGCGGGCGTCGACGGCGTCGACGACGGGGGCGCGAGACGGCGCGAGACGTAGACGCGGGGATCTCGTCGCCGTTCGACCGCAAGATTCGTTCGAAGATGTCGTGGATAATCGATTGGAAAATGTGCACCATCTCGGGTTGACGAAACCCGTGGGGTACGAGAGTTACGAGGCGTACGCGGAGGCGACGGCGAATCGTCCCGTCGACGCGTACCCGTCCTTCGCGCGCGCGGTGACGCCGGCGACGCTGCCGACGCCGATGGACGACGACCACGCGCTCGAGGTTGTGGAGACGCCCGAACAGTTGGAGGCTCTGGCTGAGCATTTGAAGGAGTGTAAAGAGTTTGCGGCGGATCTCGAACATCACTCGTACCGGTCGTTTAAAGGATTTACGTGTTTGATGCAAATCAGTACGCGCGAGCGCGATTTCGTCGTCGACGTCTTGGCGCTGCGGTCGAGAGTGCGCGACGCCCTCGGACGCGCGTTCGCGGATCCGCACACGCTCAAGGTGATGCACGGGGCGGATAACGACGTGCAGTGGTTGCAAAAGGATTTCGGCGTCTTCGTGTCGTGTCTCTTCGACACGGGACAAGCGGCGCGAGAGCTCGAATTGCCGAGCAAAGGTTTGGCGTATCTGTTACATCATTACTGCGGCGTCAAGGCGAATAAAAAGTATCAACTCGCGGATTGGCGTCTGCGTCCGCTCACCAAGGAGATGGTGGAGTACGCGCGCGGCGACACGCATCATTTGCTCTACGTCTACGATCGATTAAAGGAGGCACTGGCGGCGAGAGGCGCGAACTGCGTCGACGAGACGCTTCGACGAAGTCGGGACGTGTGTTTGAAACGATACGTCCCGCCGACGTTCGACGAGGGGGCGTATTACGAAGATTTACTCAAATTTGACAATTTAAAAGAGTTGAACGACGCGCAATTAGCGGTGTACGCGGCGTTGTTTTCGTGGCGAGACGCCGCTGCGAGAGACGCCGACGAGAGTTTGGGATACGTTTTACCTCGCGCGCTCATGGTGCGCTTGGCCATCGCGTCGCCGTGCACCGAACGCGCGTTGTTGGACGAGTGCAGAGGAGAGGTGCCGCTCGTGGCGACGCGCGCGCGCGAGGTGGCGGATTTAATTTCGCGCGCTCGCGCCGTCGGAGCGCCGAGTTTTAAACCATCGGTGGACGCCGCCGCGACGTCGACGCTCGCTCGCGCGCCCGCATCGGCGCCGATGGCGACGACGCGCGCGTCGAAAACCGTCGTGGACGACGACGCGGCGACGGATTTGACCAAGGGCGCGGACGTCGTCGCGCCGGCGACGACGCGCGTCGCGGCGCCCGTCGCGCCGGTGGCGCCGAAGACGAAACGAAAACGCGGTTCCATGGCGGCGCTCATGGGTGGCGCGAAGAAACCCGCGGCAATGGACGACGCGTGCGCGGCGTCGGCGTC
>Ga0208410_1000141_pt1 | contig 44610 bp, 30 predicted proteins | sample ETN02SmetaG_3_FD_185787 | JGI IMG/M metagenome (GOLD analysis project Ga0208410, IMG submission 185787) | Marine microbial and viral communities from oxygen minimum zone, Eastern Pacific Ocean - ETNP2014F10-02SV257 (SPAdes) (version 2) | ecosystem: Environmental > Aquatic > Marine > Oceanic ... | reverse complement strand
GACGCGCCCGGTGCCGAGGACGATTCAAAGACGTCCAAGTTTCACGGTAAAGAGGAGGTCAATTACGCGGGTGAATCCTGGATCACCGCCCCGAAGAGCGAGAAGCGAGAGGGTGATGGATCGTGCTACGCCCCGAACAAGTGCGTTCACACGTACAACGGTCACACGAAGGGCGTATCGAAGATTGAATTTTTCCCGAGCACGGGGCACTTGCTCCTCTCGGCGGGCATGGACAACACGGTCAAAATTTGGGACGTCTACAACACGCACAAGTGCATGCGCACGTACATGGGTCACGACAAGGCGGTGAAGGACGTCAACTTCAACTCGGACGGCACGCGCTTCGTGTCGACGTCGTGGGATAAGAAGGTGAGACTCTGGGACACGGAAACCGGGAAAATCATTCAAACCGTGTCGAGCGGAAAAATCGGATACTGCGCCAAGTTTCATCCTAAGCAAGATAATCTCGTGTTGATCGGACAGAGCGATAGGAAGATCGTGCAGTGGGACATGAACATGGGCGATCTCGTGCAAGAGTACGATCAACACCTCGGACCGGTGAACTCGATCACGTTTACCGACGACGGCGAGCGCTTCATGTCGTCGTCGGACGACAAGACGCTTCGCGTGTGGGAATTCGGCATTCCCGTCACGACAAAGTACATCGCCGACCCGTCCATGCACTCCATTCCCGCCACCACCATCTCTCACGACGGTCGATACATCATAGGTCAATCGCTCGACAATCAAATCGTCGCCTACAGCGTCTGCGAGAGGTTTCGTCGAAACAACAAGAAGCGTTTCGGCGGTCACTCCAACGCCGGATACGCGTGTCAACCCGCGTTTTCCACCGACGACTCCACCGTCGTCAGCGGCGACGGCGCCGGTAAACTCTTCTTCTGGGACTGGAAGACTGGACGCATCATTAAATCCATCAAGGCGCACGACCAAGTCGCCATCGGCGTCGCGTGGCATCCCCTCAAGAGTTCGCTCGTCGCCTCGTGCAGTTGGGATAAAACCATTAAATTGTGGCGGTGATTCGAACGTCGCGTTCGTCAGCGGTAGTACGAATAGATTGTCTTGTAGTGCGCGCGCCGTGCGCGTTTTCCCTTCGACGCTCGCCCGACGCGCGCGTCGACGATCCCTCTCGCGTCGCGCGCGGGCGCCTCGAGGCGTCCCGCGCCTCAGATTTGAGCCCCGGACGACATCCACTCGCCTCCGCACACACCGACGCGCGACTCCCCCCTCGACCGGTTCTCGCGAACGATGCGATTCGCGTGCGTCGTCGCGCTCGCCCTCGCGTGCGTTCCGACGGCGCACGCGCGTCTGGACCCGCGTCCCGTGAATCATCTCTCGATGCACCGTCAGCGCTCGGTCGATGGGCGCGCGTCCGCGTCGTCGTTCCCGACCGCCGTCGTCGACGATACCGCCCGTGAAGGCGTCGCGCGCGCATTGGTCGCGGACGCCGAGGCGCTCGTCGCGGACGTCGAGCGATTGCGCGCCGAGTTTCGAGCGTTCGTCTCGAAATTCGGCAAGGAGGCCGAGTACGCGGCGAAGACGGTTGAAGAATACGAGCGACGCGTCGTCGTGTTCGGTGAAAATCTCGTGCGGGCGGCGAGGCAACAGGCGAATGATCGAGGGAGCGCGACGCACGGGGTGACGATGTTCAGCGATCTCACGCCGGAGGAGTTCGCGGAGAAGTACTTGGGACACGTCAAGCTCTCGAGCGAAGAACGCGCGAAGAAACGACTCGCGGCGAACGAAGGACGGTTGATTGAGAATTTATCGACGAAACATTTACCCAAGGAATTCGATTGGCGATTTAAAGGCGCGGTGACGCGCGTCAAGGATCAAGGGCAGTGCGGGAGCTGTTGGACGTTTTCGACGACGGGCGCCATCGAGGGCGCGCACTTCGTCTCCGAGGGGAAGCTCGTCGAACTGAGTGAACAACAATTGCTCGATTGCGACGTCGGGTGCGATCCAGACGTGCCGAACGCGTGTGATTCCGGGTGTAACGGCGGATTACCGTCGAACGCGATGGAATACATCGTCGAACACGGAGGCATCGACACGGAGAAATCGTACCCGTACGTCGGCGAAAAGGGCGAATGCAAGGCGTCGAAAGGCAAAGTCGGCGCGACGTTGGCGAACTTTTCCTACGTCAGCGATGACGAAGAACAAATCGCCGCCGCACTCGTGAAGTACGGCCCGCTCTCCATCGGAATCAACGCCGCGTGGATGCAGAGTTATCTCGGCGGCGTCGCGTGTCCGTGGTTGTGCGACGCCGAAGCGCTCGATCACGGCGTCTTGATCGTCGGTTACTACTCCAGCGGGTTCTCTCCCGTGCGCTGGTCTCAAGAACCTTTTTGGGTGATAAAAAACTCGTGGTCCAGCGCGTGGGGCGAGAGCGGGTACTATCGCGTGTGCAAGGGACAAGGCACGTGCGGCGTAAACAACATGGTCGTCGCCGCCGCCGCGCCGTGACTCGACCACCGCTCACCGCATCTCTCTCTCCACCTCCTCCTCCTCTCGCACCTCTCGCACGATTAACGATCGAAATAATCACATCACGACTTGACTACGGAGTTCGTATAGTATATATTACACGCGTTCGCCTTCGCCTTCGCCTTCGCCTTCGCGGTCGCCCTCGCGCGTTCACGTCGCCCTCGGCCCGTTCTCATCGAACGCGTTCGACCACCTCTGCGACGGAATCGGACGCGCGGGATAAATCGGACGCTGTTCGCGCGCGCGAGAAAAGTTCCACGTCGCGAACGAGAGCGCGCCGAGGGCGACGAACCCACCGAGCGTGTGTCGTCGCCAGTGTTTCGGATCGGGGAACCATCCACCGTACGGCGTCCACACGCCCCCGCGCACCGAGTTCGGACCGAGAGGGTCGGCGCCCATCGCTCGCGTCGTCGCGATTCGCCCGCGAGCGTCGAGAAGTCGCGCGCGCGAGCGACGGGCGCGGTCGGTCGGGACGCGGGCGGGGACGGCGGATGCGCGCCCGGAGGGGACTCGTTGGTGAGTCACGACTCGCCATAGAGAGGTCCCTGGGACACAATGGTGAGTCATGATCGGTCAAGAGCCCACATCCCGCGAATCACCGACCGATCTCGCGATCGATCCCCACTGCGCGCGCGCCGACCGTTCTCTCGCGCGAAATCCCGCGCCGGACGACGCGAAACTTTTCGTATCGTCGTTTTCATCGATTTTCGAACATGTTTCAGACGCGAAGCGAGTACGATCGCGGGGTGAACACGTTTTCCCCCGAGGGGCGATTGTTTCAGGTGGAGTACGCGATCGAAGCCATCAAACTCGGATCCACCGCGATCGCGATTCGAACGAGCGAGGGGGTGGTGCTGGCGGTGGAAAAACGGGCGACGTCTCCGCTCATGGACGCGTCGAGTCTGGAGAAGATTGCGGAGGTGGACGCGCACGTGGGATGCGCGGTGAGCGGATTGACGGCGGACGCGTGGACCATGGTGGAACACGGACGCGCGGAGTGTCAGAATCATTACTTTACGTATAATGAACCGATGCCGGTGTTGAGCTGTACGACGTCGCTGTGTGAACTGGCGATGTCGTTCGCTGGGGATGGGGAGAAGAGGATGTCGAGACCGTTCGGGGTGGCGCTGTTGGTGGCGGGAAAAGACGAGGACGGGTATCATCTCGTGCACACGGATCCGAGCGGGACGGCGGTGTCGTATAAAGCGAAGGCGATCGGGAGTGGGAGCGAGGGGGCGCAGACGGCGCTGCAGGAGGAGTATAGGGATGATTTGACGCTCAAGGAGGCGGAGACGTTGGCGTTGAAGACGTTAAAGGCGGTGATGGAGGAGAAAATCAACGTGAAGAACGTGGACATGGCGAGCGTGGCGCCGACGTACGCCAAGTACCAGGACGCGGCGATTCAGGAGATCATCGACAGGTTGTGAGGTGATCGACGCGAACGCGCGGGGCGGTGAGACTTGAGGTGAGATTCGCCGCCGCGCGTTGACTTTGCTCGCGCGCAGTCGGTTGAAATGAAAAGCTGCTCTTTTAGTATTCAAATCTACGCTACTGTGTACACTGCACGCGCACTCGGCATCGCTCGCGCGTTCGCCCGTAAGCGTCGCCGCGAGCTCACGTCGCTTCGTCGGTGATGGTATTGTCGCATCGAATCGAGCGCGTCGTCTGCATTTTCATTTCTTCGCCCTCTTCCCTCTCGCGGGAGATTTTGTCGGCGTCGGGCACTTCGCCGGCGATTTGCGTGGTTTCGTCGGCGTCGGCGTCGGCGCCGCCGTCGCCGGCGCCGCCCCCGTCGCCGCCGTCGCGTCTTGGTCGTTCGTCAGCGGAGGAATGCGCCGCTCGTGTAAATTTATCATCTTCGTCAAGACGTGAAATCCATCGTGAATCTGAAACGGGGTCTGATTGAAATCGAAGTGCACCTTTCTCTGATCGTCCGAAATCTCCACGTCCACCTCGGCGTCTTGCCTCGTCTGAATCAACACGAACGGAAGCTGAATCCCCGTCGGCCGAGGATTGTCTCTCTCGAGCGCCTCCTTGTTGCGTCGGACAAGCGCGACGATGGCGTCGTGTTGCTCGACGAGTTCGGCGAGCTGTTCGTTCTTCTTCTCGAGTTCATCTATCCTCGCGTCGCTCGCGTTCATCCCCATCGGCGTCCCACGCGAGCTCGGACCGGCACCGGACGCATCCCGTGGTGGCGATTCGCCCGGTTTGACGTACCCAGGCGGATACCCGTTCCAAAAAATTTCCTTCTTCTTCTTCGTGATGATTTCCAGCGCCATGAGCACGTTGAGCGCATCGTACACGCGTCGGCGCACGTTCTTTTCGTCGAACTTCGCATCGTTCTGCGTCGACGCCTCTCGTAATTCATCCACGAGTTCGTCGGCGACTTCGTTGTACGACGTGTGCTTCTTTTGCTCCACCTTTTCGCACACGCGCATGCTAAAATGTCGTAAACCCTTTTGTTCGCGCTCGATCGTCGTCGGCGTCGCGGGCGTTTTCCTCGACCTCGACGGCGTCGGCGTCGCGCACGCGCTCGCGGACGCGGTCGCGCGATTCGCCGCCCTCTCGCGCGCGACGGCGCGCCGCACCTCCGCCACGACCTCCGCCGCCTCTTGACACCGCCGCTCAGCTTCCTCCGGGTCGTACCGTCCCTCCACCGTCGACGGTCCGGCCTCGCGCGACGGTTCTTCTTTCACCTCCGCTCGAGGCCACCGCTCGCGACCGTCGTCGTCCTCTCGCGCGCCGACGCCCGCGCGTCCTCTCGCCGCGCGTTCGCCGCTATCCGGCGTCCCGAACACGGGCTCGCCGAACGCGTCGTCCACCGACGCGTCGTATCGCGTCGCCACCGTCCCTCCATCGTCCCCACCGTTCTCTTCACCTAAAATCGCGCGCAACGCCGCCGTATCGACGGTCGCTTCGTCGTCCATCGTACGATATCGGGTACGCTTCGTCAGTCGCCGGATTCGCGGCGCTCCGCCTTCGCGCGCGCGCGCGTCGTCGTCCTCCTCCTCATTCGCCCCCGTCTCGCTTTCATCTCGCGCACACGCACCTTCCGCGCCTAACACATCATCCACCTCGGCGTAATCCGCCACGCCCTGCGTCGAACACGCGCGTTCGCGTCGTCGTCAGTCGCCGCGAACGCGTCCCCGCGCGTCTCGCGCGAAATGTCTTCATCACGATCCAATCGCGCCCGTCCCGCGCCCATTCCGTGCGCATCCCCCTCGCGCGCGTTCGTCGCGCGTACCGCGTCGCGAATGGATCGAAACAAATCCCGCGCCAACGCATCGTCGTCGCCGTCGTCGGGAGACGCGCGCGTCGCGCGATTTCTCGACATAACGGTCGGAGACGTCTCGAGCGTCCCTTCGCTCGATCGTCCCCGCGCGCGCGTCTCGAGTCGCGCAGAGGCGAGAACGACGCGCGAAACGATGGACCGATGCGTTCGTCGACGTGCGTCTCGATTTGAACGCCTCGTGCGCGCGAGAGACGACGCTGGACGCGTGGGCGTCTCTGCGGAGATTCCGTGCCATCGGGACGGGCCCGCGCGCCATTGATCCACCGCCATGACGCGCGCGACGACGGTGGTCTCGCTGGACGTGCGCGGATACGCCGCGGACGGTTCGACGCACCGCGTGTGCTCGCGCGCGTCGTTCGAGTACGCGCACGAGAGCGACGGTCGAGGGGGCGCGCGCGTCGAGCTCACACCGTCGGATGGGCGCGCGACGTGTACGCGGTACGTGTGCGCGCTCACGCCGGAGACGTTCGCGAATATGCGGGAGAAACAATCGCTGACGCTGTCGAGCCCGATGGAGTGCGCGGAGACGTGCGCGAGGGCGCTGAGACGGGCGACGACGGAATCACCGGAGACGACGCTCGCCGTGTTGGCGTGCGAGCACGGGGGACGAGCGCGGCTGGAGATCGTGGAGGACGGTGGACATCGATTGGTGAGCGTGTTGGAGATGCCGTTCGAGGCCATGGACGAGCGGGAGTTGCGAGAGAGGGTGAGCGAGGAGTTCGGGGCGATGCGGGCGAGATTGGCGGCGTACGAGAGAAAATTCGGCGCGTTGTAGACGCGACGAAGAGGGCGCAAAGCGATTGTATTAACAAACAAAGAAACAAACGAACGAACGAACGTTCGATCGCGACGGGCGAGTGTGCGCGCTCACGTCGGGTTGATGAGGCCGATGGGTTGGGTCTGGCCCAGACGACCGCGCGGAGGCGTGGGCGGTCTGTCGCGGTTGACGTCTTGTAACCAAAGGTTGTCGTCGATGCGATCCGAGGGCGATAGAGACTCCATGGCGATCGGAGGGAGCGGGTGAATGAGCTTGGGATAGAGCGTGAGGTCGCGCCCTAAGACCAAGATTGCGCCGGCGTTGTTTGCGGTGCCGCAATAGTTTGTGGCGCTGAAAACCGTGAGCAACTGTCCCTGGGCGAAACGCTCGAAACCGTCCATGACGCACTCGTGCGCGCGAATGATCATATGAATGCCGTTCGTCTCGCAGAACGCCTTGACGCGATCGGGGCCAAAGGTGACGAGACCGGGTCCTCGCGCGTTCGGACGCAAGCCCTCGACGCCGTCGTTTTCGGTCGGATCGCTCCATAAAATGTCCATCAACTCGACGCCGCCGTTTTCCATGTTGAGCGGACGCTTCAAATCGTTAATCTGGGAAATGTGCGTCAAACTTCGACCGATGCCGCCGTGCATGCAGCAGATGCGGTCTTCGATGACGGCTGCGAGGGGTAACCACTCGAACAAATCGTTGAAACGTCGCCACACCGCGTCACCCGCGGTTTCGCCGAGACGTTCGACGCACTCGATGCGGAAGCCGAAGAGCGCGTTAATGTCCGGCTCTTCGTGGTTACCGCGCAGTAAATGCACCGCATTCGGGTGCTCAATTTTCAACGCGAGGAGAAGTGAAATCGTCTCCAACGAATACGCGCCGCGATCAACGTAATCACCCAAGAAAACGTAGTCGATGTACGCGATGTCGCCCGCCGTGGAGGGCGCGCCGTACTCTGCAAACAAACGCATCAAGTCACCGAATTGGCCGTGTAAATCGCCAAAAATTTTCGCTGGACCGTTCACTCGCAACACTGTCTCTTCACTTTTGAAGCAGTGCTCCGCGGCGTCGCACAACTCGTTGATCGCGTTGGGACTCAAGAAGAAGCGTCGATCGGAGCTCGGTTCCCACGTGTGCGGATGCAACAGGTGCGTGAGCACAGCTTTGTGCACCGGCTGCGCCCCGAGCTCGGCCGCTCGGCGCGCGCGCGCTATTTTCGCCGGAGTATCTCCCGGGGTGAGCATGTCCGCACCGGGCGTGCCGATTCTTCGCGCTTCGTTCTCAAACTGATCGATCGAGAGCTGACGAACCATGCTCGCGACGCCTCTCGGCGTCGATTTCGAATCCGAATCTTGTGGAATCGCCGCCACGACCACGGCTCGATGGTGTAAACGAACTTCAGACGTCGGCGTGCGACGAATGCTGTCCGGTGAGCTAAGTCGAGCGAAACCCGGGGACGGCGTGTGCACGGATGAACCGGGCGAACCCGAGTCGGAATCGCCGAGTGAAAACTTTCGGCGCGCGACCAATTCAAGCGCGGCGGCCGCCTCTTGCGCGCTCGCCCGGCGCAAGTGCTTCTCTGCCTCGGCGTTCATGGTATCGGGGGAGTCCGGCGAGCTCGGCGAGCCTCCGAGAGGGCGCAAGGTGGTAACTTCCGGAGACGCCGGAGAGCTGAACGATCCGTTGGAATACGTGGCGTCTCGTTGGGTGTTGATGGCGAAGCTATCGCGCACGTTTCTCGGCGAGTGCATCCCTAAAATCTCCGCCGAGAGTCCGGTGTCGCCGAGCCATTTTCGCCACGCCGGGGACTCTGGATTGATGAGCGTCGAGAGTTCGCGAATGCGCTCCGCACGAGAGACGCCGCTCTCTTGCGGCGGCTCCTCCATCACGACGAGATCATTCAACAACGACCCGTTGCGCAATCCGCCGTGCACGAAGATGAAGGGCCCGTATGACGCGCTCGCGTGGCGGCACCGTCGACCGACGAGCGAGGCGGCGTCGTAGGACAGCTGCGCCTTCCCCTCCGAACCCTTGGCGGCGCGCCAACCCGTCGAACCGCCCGCCGACGTGTCCAACATCGACATCGTCGCGTCTCCCGGCACGAGCTGACCCCCGCCCGACGCCCCACCCGTGATGTGTAACCTCGTGTCCACGAAAGCGGTCGCGTGTTGATACCGACGCGTCGGCGCCTTCCCCGGCGCCTCGGCCCATTCCCACCGTCCGTCGCGGTGCCTCGCGAGCCCGTATGCGTCGTTCAGCGCGAACCCATCCGCGCCTCTCCCCCCGCACAGCAACAACAACCCATCACTTCGCGTGCTCGCGCTCGCATACGTCCTCGCGCACGGAATCGGCCCCGTCGGCGAACATCTCGTCCACTCGTACGGTTTCGTCGACGTATCCAGCACCCACATATCGCCCAAGCACTTGCTCCCGTCCGTCCCTCCGAACACCACCAAGAACCGCTGCGCCACGAAACTCAGCACGTGCGCGTATCGTTTGCCCGGTCCATCTCCTCGCACGTGCACGCGATGCCACTTCGGATCCCTCGTCGCTAAATCCAACACGTACAAGTCCTCGTCCGCCAAACCGTCCGGCCCGATGCCCCCCTGCACGACGAGCATCCCACCCACCGTCGCCGCCCCGTGCGCCGCTCTCGGCGTCGGCACGTCTCCACCGCACGTCAACCGCCCCCACTCGCCGTCGTACGGGTCCAAGACGTGCAATTCGTTCGTCGCGCCGCTCAGTTTCACCCACGCGCCGGCGTCTCGCCCCGTGGGATTCGGGCTCATCCCGCCCGCGCCGCCCGACGCGCCGCCGACGCCGCCCTCGAGCTCGGTCGCGCCGCCGAACGTGACGATCTTCGTCTTTTGATTCCATCGCAGCGCCGTCATCGTGTGCCCGCACCGCGCGCCCGGCGCGGGCCCGTCGAGCGCAAACGGCGCGCGCGCGTGCCCATCTTTCGCGCCCCCGTTCGCGCGCGTCTCTCGCGCGTTCCCGCGCGAGGCGTCGAACGGCGCGGCGAGCATCTCTCGCGCGATGCGTGCCGGTCGCGCGCGCGGGAGTCGCCTCGACCGTGCGCGCGCGTGTGACGACGACGCGCGCGCAGATTTTTGAAATTCTTCGGTGCCGACGATCGCCGTCGGCAGAGCGCGTCGTCCATGGTCGAGCGCGCGCGAGAGGCGCTGGCGACGATGGACGCGAACGGAATCGACCGCGCTCGCGGGTTGACCAAGCTCGAGGCGCTCGCGGAGGAGAGCGAGGAGGAGGAACGAGCGTGGGATGGAAAAGTCGTTGGCGCTCGCGAGACTTTGGACGCGCGAGAGGACGACGACGACGCCGAGACGGAGAACGAAGACGGCGAGGACGGAGACGTGCGTCGCGGTGACGGTGAGGAACGGTCGACGACGCGAGATGAGACGATGGTGAAGTACGAGGAGACGGTGGCGCTGTTGCGCGCGCAGACGGCGGCGCTTCGCGAGTCGCACGACGCGAACGACGCGCTCGAGGACGCGCTCGAGGACGCGAGAGTGGGTCGCGAGAATATCGAGGCGGAGGCGATGCGACGGATGCGCGACGTGCGGGAGGAGATGGAGACGCTGCGAGGGACGCTTCGAGAGGTTGTGGAGAGTCGGACGCGCGCGCGGGACGCGGCGGCGCGAGAGGCGGCGCGGGCGGACGCGGCGGAACGGGCGAGGGAGACGGACAATGAAGAGCGTGGACGCGAGGTGGAGAGTTTGAAGGCGGAGTTGGCGCTCGCGAGGTCGAACGCGGAGTCGGCGGCGCGAGTGATGACGACGAAGAGCGGGGTGGAGGTGACGGCGGAACTGTACGAACAGTCGCACGCGTCGGAGAAGAAGGCAATGCGGGACTCGGAGCGCGCGAAGAAGGCGCTCGTGGAGCAGAAGAAGACGTTAGATGCGTTGGAGAAGAGATTACGCGACACGCGCGCGCGCGCGGATTTGGCAGAGGCGAAGTGTCGAGAGTTGAAGACGGCGCAAAAGCGATGGGAACGGTTGGAATCGAACGGCGACGCTGCGTTCGCGCAATCGCCGCCGTCCTCGACAACCCCGCGCACGCTGCGTCAGAGTCACCGCGATGTGCGCGAGTACGCGGCGCAGCGCGTGGGGAGTCTGGAGAATGATGTGAAATCGACCAAACGCGAAGCGACGCTCGCATCGGCAGATTTCGATTCAAAGTTAGCCGAGGAGACGGGCGCGCGCAGCGCCATGCAGGGTAGTTTAGAGAACGCGCGCGCGCGCATTCGTGTGCTCGAGGGTGAGCGGGACGCGCTTCGCGCGCGCGTCGAGGCGGCGGAGGCGGAGGTGTCGGATTTGAAAATGTCGCTCAAACTCACCGAGGAGCGCGCCGCGCAAGCCGAAGAGACCGCGGCGAAAGAGATCGCCGTCGCCATGGAGGCGGTGAACAGAGTACACACGGCCGAAGACGCGCTCGGTGAATTCTCAGCCGAGGCCGAGGCGGAGCGCGCGAAGGCTGTCGACGCTAAGAGCGCGATGAAGAGCCGCGAATTCGGCGACAAGTTGCGCGAGCTCCAAGACCGCGTTGAGCGCGCCGAATCCGATCGCGACGCCGCCGTCGAGCGCGCAAAAACCGCCGAGGAAGCGCGTTTTAAAGCTGAATCCGAGCTCGAGCGCTCGAGATCGTCGCCCGCCGGCAAGGACCTCGCGGACGCGCGTCGACGTCTTCGCCAAGCCGAGGACCGCGCGCGAGACGCCGAGGAGGAATTATCCAACCTTCGCCACGCCGCCCTCGCCGGTCGTCGCGCGGCGAGCGAGGCGATATCACCATCTATCCCTCGTCCTCGCGCGCGCGTCACCGACGCGGCCCCGAGCGCGGGATTCCGTCTCGCCAGACCCAACTCGGACCACCGAGCCGCCGCCGCCGAGCTCGCGTCCAGCCTTCGAGCCAAACTCGAATCGAGCTCGCCATCCGTGCGAAAGACCCAGCGTCGATCCCAAACGAACGATCTCGACGCGTCGTTCACCACCCCGACCAAGCGCGCGTGACGACGACGACGACGCGCGCGCGCCGTGTATTTATCAAAAATCCAGCGCAAAGATGAGCTCGTTTTCCAACCGTCCCATCTTAAATTCCCGCGACACGCGCGCGCGCGCCATGCCCCTCGAACTCGCCCGTCTCGCGGGCACGATCGCGCGTCGCACCGCGGGTGATGCCTCCGATTCCTCGCGCGCGCGTTTGACGTCCCCCGAACGACGCAGAGCCGTCTCGATCGCGCTCATGATTTCGTTTCACCTGGTCGGGCTCGTCGCGCTCTGCGCGCCCGAAAACGATCTCACGCGCGACGGCGGCGCGAACGGCTCGGCGAAAACGCTCGCGGTATTGTTTGCGCTCGATGTCGTCGCCTACGCGCGCGTGCTCGGAAGCGATCCGGGGTACGTGGACGCGAGAGAGCTCGACGTCGAGGAGGACGGCGACGGCGAGCGCCGCGCGTGCGAAAAATGTGGCGGTGTGCGCGTGCCCCTTCGAGCGAAACACTGTCACGTGTGCGGCAAGTGCGTGCGTAAATTTGATCATCACTGTTTTTGGGTCGGTACGTGCGTGGGCGAGCGCAATCACGGACGGTTTTGGTGGTTTTTGTGCGCGCAGACGGCGGTGTGCGCGCACGCGTCGTGGATCGCGGTGACGGGAATCGTCGGCGCGACGGTAAATCACGCGACCTGGCGCGATGTGTTCGAAGAGAACGCGTCGAGCGTGGTCGCGTGCGCGTACGTGCACGCGATGACGACGTTTGTGGGGTTTTTATTTGTGTTTCATAGTTATCTATTGATGAACGGTCAGACGACGTGGGAGGTGAGCGTCGAGCGACGGGTGCCGTACCTGCGCGATCTTCCGCGCGGGAGTAAACCGTTCGACGAGGGCGTGGTGATGAACGTTCGGACGGCGTGCGCGCCGAGCGCGAATCCGAAACGGTGGCGCATTCCGAGCGTCGCCGCGATGGAGGCGCGCGCGAACGAGCAGACGATTTTCCAAAACGATAGATACAGTTGCTTTTAGTTGCTTTTTGCTTTTAGAGCTTTGTTTGTAGTGATACACTAGCTAGGTAGGCGCGTGCGCGAGTCGGCTACCCGACGAAGAATGAATGTTTGGACGGTTCTTTCGGTTCGTACGCAATCGCCGTGGCGACGACGGCGGGTTCGGGCAACGGCGCCGCCGTCGGCGGAACTTTTTGGAAAAAGACGACGTCGTTCTCTTTCCGCGTCTTCGTCGCCATCTCTTGATGACGCGCGACGATCTCTCGATGGTAAGCGTCCCACGCCGGGTGTTCTTTCGACGCTCGCGCGCATTCGTCCAACGCCGCTCCCGCCCGAGCGCACGCCGCGACGGCTTGGCCGCACTCGTCTCTCTCGCGAAACGCCTCGGCGAGCGCCAGATACGCCTCCGCCTCGTGCGAACTCTTCCCCAACAACACGTTCGCGAGCAGCATAACGTCAACACCGTTCCAATCGCACCGACTGCTCTGAATTTTCGCATCCGCGTCGCGATAAAAGTTTCTCGCCGCGACGTGGAGTCGAGCGACGAGATTCCATCCCGAATTCTTCTCTCGCGCCCGTCTCGCCGCGAGTCCCTGCGCGTCCCCGAGCGACACCGAACGCATCACCTCCGACATGCTCACCGTCAATTCATTCGCTCGAAACGTCTCTAACATCGGACGCAACGGCGGTAACGCCTCGTTCGCGAGATACGCGAACGCGCCCGCGGCGATTCTCGCGCTCGTCGCCGCCGACGCCGCGTCCCCCCCCTCTCGCATCGCTCTTCCGCACGCGCGTCGATGACACCCCGCCAACCCAAACAACGCGAACGCGCGCTCTCCGCGCAATCCCGGACTCGCGTACGTCTCGCGAGACGCGCCCGCGCCCTCGAGCGCCGACCGCCACCGCAACGCCACCGCCTCGTCCCCGACCCCGCACGGCTTCGTCTCGAGCACATCGCACGCCTCGCTCGCGAGGGCGACGTAGCGCTCGTACGCGCGCGCGTCGGCACCGTCGGCGGCGCACGCCGCGCGCGCGGCGTTGAGCGCGCGCGTGCGCGCAAAGCTCAGAGAATCCACCGCGCTCTCGTGGACGAATTCCGCGGGCACGGGCGCGAGCGCGCGCGAGGCGTCGTACGGTTCGAACGCCATCGGTCTCTCGGTCCCGACGCGCGCGATCGCCGAGTCTCGATCGACGCGCGCGCGTCGGGACGAGGCGATGAGTGGGGGCGCCCACGACAGATTCGATTCCGAGCGCATCGACACTCGACGACGCTCGCGCGTCATCGCGCGGTCGTCTTCGGTCTCGCGTCGTTCGACGCGCGCGATGACGATCGCGGGTGCGTTTCTGCGCGGCGGCGCGATCGATCGCGCCGCGCGCGCGGGCGCGCCGTGGCCGTTCTTGGCGTCGGCTCGGGACGGTTGGGGACGCGAATCCGAATCCGACGACGACGACGACGACGACGACGAATCCGACGAATCCGACGACGTGGATGCGCGACGATCGTCGTCGTCTCTCGCGTCGTCGAGCGAAGACGTCGAGGACGACGGCGCGGTGGACGGAGAGGACGCGTCCTCGCGCGCGCGGCGCCGGCGGTACTCCGCCGCGCGACTCCGGGCGCTTCGAGACGCGCCGGCGTCGCGAGGCGCGCCCGTAGGGGCGACCGAGGAGGAATTACGGGCGTATCCGTGGCGCGCGATCGCGTCTACGCGCGAGCGGGCGTTCGCGATGGGCGTGGGGACGATGGAGGGCGCGCGCGCCGAAGACGAAGACGAAGACGAAGACGAAGACGAAGACGCGCGGGCGACGGATTGTTCGACGAGACGATCGCTCTGGAACGACGCGCGCGCGTTCGACGCGGACGTCGTCGATGCCGCGCGATCGTTACGCAGCGCGGAGACGCGGGGACGTGGGGACGCGAGCGGGGGGTTTACCGTGACGTTTCGCGCGGGCGCGGTTCGAGATTTCGTCGACGCCGTCGCGCGAGACGCGTTCGGTGGGTTGACCTCGGCGTCGGATTACAGCGCCGTCTCGCGCGAGGGACGCACGGCGGTGATGTATGGGACGTCGCGGGAGGTGGACGACGCGAGAGAGATCGAGGTGGCGTTCATACATCCGTGGGACGGAGACGCGAGTCGCGTCGCGGCGTGGCTGGCGAACCGCGCGGCGAGCGACGACGCGGTGGTGTCGCCCGTGGGATGGGCGCGCGCGACGGCGAGTCTCGGGGTGAGTCTGTTCCCGGACGTCGTGCGAGCGTACGAGGACGCGGTGAGGGTGCGAAAGGCGCACGCGGCGAGCGTGTTCATGGCGGTGGACGTCGTCGCGAGCGCGCGAGGACCGGCGGCGATGGAGTGTTACGACGTAGACGCGAGACGAGGCGTGGAATATTTTCTCAACGGCGTCGACGCGACGTGACGCGACGCGGTCGTCTGTACAGTAGATGTATTGTGATGATGATGTACTAATACAATTACCTCGAGGTTAGGAATACGTCGGGATCGCGCGCTCGATTGAATCGTTCAGTCGTCGATGCCGCACTTCAAATTGGCGGGAAGCGCCGCGTCGATTTTCTTCGGGTACGGCAAGTTCAGGTTACGCATGATCTCCACGAACTCTTCCTTCGTCTTGTGCATCCCGAGACGCGGGTTCAACGCTTTTTCTTCGCCGACCGTGCTCATCGTGCGACCCTTGTAATCGTGCGCCGGAAAGATTCGGGTATCGTCGGGAAGTTTGAAGAGCTGCTCGCGCACGGAATCGAACAGTTTTTCGCTCGATCCGCCTTGGAAATCCGTGCGACCGCACCCACGAATGAGCAACGCGTCTCCCGTGAACACCATGTCGTCGCACACGTAGCTCACGCATCCATCCGTGTGACCGGGCGTCGCTCGCACCTCGAGATTGATCGGGTTCGAGGCGTCGCCGAACGAGACGACGTCGCCGTGTTCGATGTGCACGTCCGCGCGCGCACCGGACGACTTGGCGATGACGCTCTTTAAACCGGGCAACGCTTTCTTTAAATCCCCGCTTCCGGTGATGTGATCGGCGTGACAGTGCGTGTTGATGGCGTACACGAGCGTCAGACCCAAATCGTTCACGACGGCCAAGTCTCTCTCCACCATCTCCTTCACCGGATCGATGAGCACCGCCTCCTTACTCACGGGATCACCCAAGACGTACGTGTACGTCGAACTCCCGCTCGTGTCGAAAAGTTGACGAAAGATGATCCCCTCTCTCGCGCGAAGACTGTCGCTCACGAAGCGCGCCAACGGCGGCTTGGCGAAAAACTTCAATCCCATCTCTCTCGCTCGCTGTAACGCCCCAGACCGCGACCATTTATTCTCCTTGGCCTTGTGTAAGATTAACGCGATCCCCGCCCGAGTCGCCGTGGAACACTGCACCACGATGGGCCGCGGAAGCGTCGCCATGGCGCGCTCGACGTCGTCGGCGACGCCGCGCGTCAACGCGCTCGGGTCAACGATCACCGTTTTAAACCTCTCCCCGAGCGTCGCTTTCGCCTGTTTCGGGAACGCGGGGTTGGATTCCGCGTTCATGTATATCCACGACTTGACACCTCCGGTCTCGAGCGCCCGAGCGACGTCTTCCGGGGATAAATCGCCCGCCAACGTGACGCCATCGGATGGGAAATCCATCGAGTTCGGGAGCCCGCGCATGGATTGAAAACCGTCTCGCGAGACGGTTCGAGGACGACGCGAACTCCCGCGAGCGTTCGGCGCGAACGCGCGCGCGAGTCCGAAGCGCAGGGCGACCGCGCGAGGCATGCAATCGCGAGACACCGATGCCTCGACTGGAACATACGTTTCTCGTTTTGGTACAATCATGGCACAAATGGAGGTTAAGTATTGGTTTGACAGTGATTCTACGAAGGCTACGCTCGCTCGCGCGGAGACTGGCGCGGAGACGGGCGTCGACGCGCTCACACCACGCGCATCAAGAGGTAAATTCTATCGTCGATCTCAACGTCTTGTAAGTTTTTGGGATCCGCCTTGAGATTCATCAATAACCCTCCGAAGGAGACGTACGCGCTCGCGCGCGTCAACCCGCCCGCGTTTTCCTCCACCTTTTTGTAACACTTGCCGTACATCACGTACTCGTACCCGTCCGCCAACGACGGTTTCCCGCTCTGATCGAACGAATCATCCTCCGGTGATCCGTCCAGGCTCAGCGTCTGCGCCAACGCGAGCGAAAATCGTTGTCCCACGCGCAGCGGGTACGCGTCGACGTTGACGTCGATCGCGAGCTCGGCGTCGAATTCGCTTCGACACGTGTACCTCGACACCCGATCGAACTTCTTACCGTCGGGATCGCGATCGATCACCTCGAAGATGTCCTCGAACTTCGTCGTCCCCCCCGCGGTGGCCGCCTTGCTCGCGCTCTTCTTTTTACTTCCCGCCATGATGTCGGGTCGCTTTCCGCGTCGCGTCCGCGACCCGTCCCGAGTCGACGTCGAGGAGTGACGTTCCGAGCGTCCACGCGCGCGATGCGAGAACCGCGCGCGTCGAGCCCTCGCGCGCGCGATGCGAGAACCGTGCGCGTCGAGGCGTGACGCGCGCGCGCGCGCGACGCGCGATTGGGCCTCGCCGCCGCCTCGGGGTGAAGGGGACATATCCTTGAGTCATGAACCTCCGTTTGAGTGATTCTCTTTCTTATTTGACTACATGGTGATACAGTATGTATATCGCCATCGGTCGGACGCGTGGATCCCCGACCCGACGCGCGACCGGACCGGACGCGACGGCACACATCGCATCGCCCGTTTCGCGTCGACTCACGATGAGCGAAGACACGGAAACGTTCGCGTTCCAAGCGGAGATCAATCAACTGTTATCGTTGATCATCAACGTGCGTCTCGGACTCGTCTCGAATCGCCGCTGGATGGAGTTCTCTCGTCCATCGTTCCGGCGGCGTTTTTCGCGCGTTTTTCCAATCGAAGAAGATTGACGCGACTCGCGACTGACGACGGCCCCTCTCGCGCGTTTTCGACCCGCGCAGACGTTCTATTCGAACAAGGAAATTTTCTTGCGCGAACTCATCAGGTGCGAGACGCGCGGTGACGCTCGCGCGCGCGCGTGAACGCGAAAACGATGACGACTGGAGATCCTTCTTTTTCCATCGCATCCTTCGGCGGCGGATCGGTCGTGGATGACGCGCGCGTTCTCGCGCGCGAGAGAGAGGAGACGAGGGGAGACGGAGGAGATGTATGCGTCGGATCGATCGGTCGTTTTCCGACGGCGCTCGCGCGCGATGGACGACGAGGACGCGTCGGTCGTGACTTTTTGGAAGGTCGCGTCGTCGCCGTCGTCGGCGTCGGTCCGCGCGAGTCGTCGACGTGACGCGACTGGTTTCATAGTTGAGAAGAATTTTGACGAAGAGTCGAAGAAGAAGTCTTCAGAAGAAGAAGGCGCGCGCGAGAGAACCGAGACTGACGAGAGCATCCGATGTTCGTGTATTTGTTTTATTTTCGCGCAGTAACTCGTCCGATGCGCTCGATAAGATTCGTTTCGAAGGTTTGACGGATAAGTCCAAGCTCGAGTCGCAACCGGAGCTCTTCATTCACATCGTTCCGGATAAGACGAACAACACGCTCACCATCATCGATAGCGGCGTCGGTATGACCAAGTCCGATTTGGTGAACAATCTCGGTACGATCGCGCGATCTGGGACCAAGGCGTTCATGGAGGCGCTCACCGCGGGCGCGGACATTTCGATGATCGGGCAATTTGGCGTCGGTTTTTATTCCTCGTACTTGGTCGCGGAGAAGGTTGTCGTGTACACCAAGCACAACGACGACGAGGGTTACCGATGGGAGTCTCAAGCCGGTGGTTCTTTCACGGTGACCAAGGACGCGAGCGCGAACGAGCTCGGTCGTGGTACCAAGATGGTGCTCCACCTCAAGGATGACCAACTCGAGTACCTCGAGGAGCGACGTCTCAAGGATTTGGTCAAGAAGCACTCCGAGTTCATCTCCTACCCGATCTCCCTCTGGACTGAAAAGACGACTGAGAAGGAAGTCTCCGACGACGAGGCCGAAGAGGAGGGCGAAGAGGAAGAGGGCAAGATCACCGAGATCAAGGATGAGGACGAGGTGAAGGAGAAGAAGACGAAGAAGATCAAGGAAGTTTCTCACGAGTGGGCCATCATGAACAAGCAAAAGCCGATCTGGATGCGCGTGCCGGAAGAAATCACCAAGGATGAGTACGCAGCCTTCTACAAGTCGCTCACCAACGACTGGGAGGAACAACTCGCCGTGAAGCACTTCGCCGTCGAGGGTCAATTGGAGTTCAAGTCTGTCTTGTTCGTCCCGAAGCGCGCGCCGTTCGACATGTTCGACGGTAAGAAGAAGGCGAACAACATCAAGTTGTACGTCCGCCGCGTCTTCATCATGGACAACTGCGAAGACATCATTCCGGAATACCTGGGCTTCGTCAAGGGTGTCGTCGATTCCGAAGATTTGCCGCTTAACATTTCTCGCGAAATGCTCCAGCAAAACAAAATTCTCAAGGTCATCAAGAAGAACATCGTCAAGAAGTGCCTCGAAATGTTCAACGAGATTGCCGAGAACAAGGACGACTACACCAAGTTCTACGAATCTTTCGGTAAGAACTTGAAGCTCGGCATCCACGAAGACGCGCAAAACCGCGCCAAGATTGCCGACTTGCTCCGTTACTCCTCCACCAAGTCTGGCGAGGAACAAACGTCGCTCAAGGATTACGTCACCCGCATGAAGGAGGGTCAAAAGGATATCTACTACATCACCGGCGAATCCAAGAAGGCTGTCGAAAACTCTCCGTTCATCGAGAAGCTCAAGAAGCGCGGTTACGAAGTTCTCTTCATGACTGATCCGATCGACGAGTACGCCGTGCAACAGCTCAAGGAGTACGACGGCAAGAAGCTCGTGTCGTGCACCAAGGAGGGCTTGGAGCTCGACGAGACCGAGGAAGAGAAGAAGCAAAAGGAGGAAGTCAAGGCGCAATACGAGAACCTCTGCACGTTGATTAAGGACATCTTGGGTGACAAGATTGAAAAGTGCATCGTCTCCGACCGCGTCGTCGACTCCCCGTGCGTCCTCGTCACCGGCGAGTACGGCTGGAGCGCCAACATGGAGCGCATCATGAAGGCTCAAGCCCTTCGCGACAACTCCATGAGTAGCTACATGTCCAGCAAGAAGACGATGGAGATCAACCCGGACAACTCCATCATGAAGGAGTTGCAAAAGCGCGCCGACGCCGACAAGGGTGACAAAACCGTCAAGGATTTGGTGCTCCTCGTCTTCGAAACCGCCATGCTCACCTCTGGTTTCTCCTTGGACGAGCCCACCACCTTCGGCGGTCGCATCCACCGCATGATCAAGCTCGGTTTGTCCATCGAAGAGGACGACGCGCCGGCCGTGGACGACCTTCCGCCGCTCGAGGAGGAAGTCGACGAGGGCTCTCGCATGGAGGAGGTGGACTAGGCGAGACGGGAACAGATGGATGAAAATCGGTCGGAGACGACGAGTCGGAAGGATACGTTTCACACGAGAAGAATATCACGACGATCGAGAGAGGATGCGTAGTCGCTTGTAATGAATGACGAAACGTGCGTTCGGTTTTAATCTTAATCTTTCTTTGCGCGGGTGCCCATACCGAAAACGACGAGTCACGACCCGTCACGAGTCCCTCTGTGCCCATCCAACGCCATCCATCCATCCATCGCGCGCGGTCGTCGACGCGTCATCTCGCGACGCGACCATGCCGTCGCGCCCCCGCGAGCGCGCGGGCGCGGGCGAGATCTTCGATCGCGCGCCGAGATCTTCGATCGCGCGCGCCGTGGGTGCCGTCGTCGTCCCGGTGTCCATCGCCATGGCGCTGAGCGTGTGGTTGGTGACGCTGCTTCGAGACGACGCGTCGCGAGAGGTCGTGAGCGGAAGCGTCGTGTCCGCGGTGTACACGGAGACGGTGCGTCGATGGTTTCGCGCGAACGAGAGGAACGGTGGGACGACGCGGACGCGCGCGAACGAGGGGGTGGATGATTCCCGACCGCCGGGGTGTTGGCGCGCGAGACGGAGCGCGCGAGAGACGAAGACGACGACGAAGACGCGCGCGGACGGGGACTGACCGAAAGATTCTCGCGATTCGACGCGTAGGAGACCGATTCGGGGTTCAATAAGTTTAAAGGTAGCGTCATGAACGCGGCGGTGTTCGTGGGATTCGTCACGGCGATGACGTTTGCGCTCTTTCTCTTGTTCAAGTATCGTCTGGGCAAAGTCATCTGGGCGTACATGGGATTCAGTGGGTTTTTGATATTCGGAATCTTGGGTGGGAACATTTGCATGCAAGTGTTACAGAAATTAGACGTGGCGGTGGACATGGTGACGGTGAGCGTGGCGCTGTGGAACTTCACCGTCGGCGGCGTGCTCTTGACGTTTTTCTGGCACGGGCCGTTGTTGGCCAAGCAGGGGTATTTAATCAGCGTGTCGGTGATCGTGTCGTTTTATTTTTCAAACATTCCCGAGTGGACGACGTGGTCGATGCTCGTAGCGATGGCGCTGTACGATTTATACGCCGTGCTCACGCCCAACGGACCGTTGCGGTTGATGGTGGAGTTGGCGCAAGAGCGAGACGAAGCCATTCCCGCGCTCGTGTACGAATCGAGAGGAACCGGCGCGAACGGTGGACGACGAGGATACGCGCGCGTGAAAACGGACGACGATCCAAGCGGTGCGTCCGCGTCGTCGTCCTACGACCCATCCATGGCGGATGAGGGCGCGCAGTACACCCTTCCGGATTCCATCAAACTCGGACTCGGTGATTTCATCTTTTACAGCGTCCTCGTCGGACGCGCCGCCATGTGGTCCCCGATCACGTGCACCTTTTGTTTCATCGCCGTCATCTCGGGATTAGTCATCACATTGCTCGCCCTCGGGCTCTACGGCAGAGCCTTACCCGCGTTACCCGTGTCCATCGCGCTCGGCGTCTTCGCGTACTTTCTCTCGAGGTTCTGTCTCGAACCCGTCATCGTGCAGTGGTACGCGCGAGAGTTTATGTGCGGGTGATCATCCGCGCGCGTCGCTCCTTCGCGAGATTTAGATTCCTAGTCGTGTAAAGTACATAGTTCTATCATAGAATCGACGCGACGAACGCGGCGAAGCGCGAAGCGCGAGAGTTTCCTCTTCGTCCCGCGGCGACGCCTCGCAAGAGGATAAAGCGCCCGGGCGTCTTCATCGTCTCCGCACACGCGCGCGCGTCCACCTCGTCGCGCGACACGACATGATGACGCTCGCGCGCGCACCGAACGTCGTCCTTTCGACGCGCGCGGCGTCGAGTTCGACGCCGTCGGCGCGTTTCCGCCGCGCGAACGCGCCGCCGCGCGCTCGAGGTTTCGCCCTCGCCCCTCGAGCCTCCGCCGGGGACGGCGCGCAGGATCCCATCATCGGCGGTAAGGCGGCGCAAGACGCCGCGCGGAAGGCGCTTCAGGGCGCGATGGGCGGTAAGCGCGACGTCCTGAGCCAGTTCGACGGGGGCGGCGGCGGGGGCGGCCCGCTGGACTGGTTCTTCGGCGGCGGCGGCGGAGACGGCGACGACGGGAGTCCGCAGGCGAGGAAAATCGCGGGTTGGATCGTCGCCGTCGCGGCGTTCCTGATGCTCTTTAAACCCGTGACGGCGGTCATCGTGAACGCGGTGTATTACGCCTTCGGCTGGCGCACGGGTCGCGAGCCGTTGACGGACGCCGAGCTCGCCGCGCTCGCCGCGCCCGCCGACGCCTCCATCATCTCCAAGTACGCCGCGGACGACGACGACGATCTCGACGACGATGAAGACGACGACGATGACGACGAGTGAGCGACGCGCGCGAGCGAGACCGCGCGAGAGGCGCGAGACCGCGTGCGTCTTCGTAGAGTAGTATATATGCCTATAATTCCATAGGGTACGTTTCATGTGTCCGAATAGAATCAAAAATCATAAAAGAAGGCGCGCGGTCGATCCATGGCGATCGTTGGTCGGCGTCGCCTCGTCGACAGACACGCGCGCGCCGTCCACGAACGATGGTGAAACAAATCTCCAGCGCGGAAGAATTCGCCGCCGTTAAGGCTGCCGGCAAACCGGTGCGTCGCGATGCGACGTGAACGACCGCGCGCGACGACGATCTGACGTGTGCATTTGGATGGAAGATTCATCGTCTCTCCATCCGAACGATCGCGTTCGTCGCGGGCGATCGACGCGAGCGATGACGCGCGGCATCGTGACTGACGATCGATCCATTCGTTTCGCGCGCGCGCAGGTGGTGGTCGATTTCACGGCGTCTTGGTGCGGCCCGTGCAAGTCCATCGCGCCGTTTTTCGAGGAATTGGCGGGCAAGTACCCGGACATCGAGTTCGTGAAGATTGACGTCGACGAGCTCGAGGACGTCGCGGGTGAGTGCGGTATCTCCGCCATGCCGACGTTCCAGGTGTACTCTAACGGCGTCAAGGTGAGCGAGATGACCGGAGCTGACAAGGACAAGTTGAGCGCGCTCGTCAAGGAGGCGAACGAGTTGTAAGCGCGTTCTTCGCGCGCCGAACGGTTTGGTTTTGTTTCTATGCGATCGATAGATTGTACGACGACCGATGATCGACTTTGTAATCGCACTTTGGAAACGCGCGAATATATGCATTCAATTCATTCGCGGGCGCGTGCGTCGGTCAAGATTCAATTCTGAATTACAGCTCGAGGCCGGCGCGGTTTTCGTGCGCACGACTCAGAACGAATGAAAAAGTCAGTCTCGTCGGCGCGCTCGCGCTCGTTCTTTTTTTTTCGTTCCCTTGTATTACTTTCTCTTGTATTATTTTACCTCACGCGACGCGACTTCCCCCGTCGTCATCGTCGTCAGAGGAGGAGTTCGGGAGCGACGCTCTCGGCGTCGGCGTGAGCAATTTCGGATTATATCCATCGATGTACGTCTCCGATTGACGCAAAAACGCCCCGAACGCCACAGCCTCGAGCACCAATCGTCTCTGCGAGGCGTACGCGAGCGTCAACGTCTGCACCTTCTTCTGCGCCACCGCGTCGTTCACCGCGCTCATGAGTTCCTCGGGCGTCGCCGCGTTGCCGCTCACGGCGTTTTGCATCTCTCGCTGCAACTCCTCGATGGATCCAAACAGCGCCCCGGTCTGACGCTCCGCCACTTGCACGCCCTCCATGGACACGATCCTTGCCGTCGCCGCGAGCGTGGACTGATCAAAATTTTGAATGTATTGCTTCAGACTCGCGCTCCCGCCGCTCGGCGCCCCGCTCGGCGAGTCGCTGAACAAGTCGAAATCCGCGCCGCCGAAATTCTCCGGCGCCGCGTCCGCCTCATCCATGGAATCCATCGCGCTCGCGCTGTTAAACAGACGTTCGAGCGCATTGGCGCTCTCCAATGGATCGAGCGGTAACGTCCCCGCCGCGCGATCGAGTTGAAACCGTCGATCCGCGCGGGTGAGAAAGTACCCAAACATGATTGACGCCGCGTACACCTGCGCGGCTTGCAATTTCGACATGCGCACCAACTGCGACGAATACGCGTTCTCCCCCGCGCCACCGAGCACCGCCATCAAGTGTTCACGCACCATGTCCAACGCCTCTCGACTGTGCACGCCGTCGGTGAGACGATTTAAATCCACGCCCCGCAGTGTCGTCGTCTCGTCCAGCGGCGGAAGCATGTCGACGCCGACGCCGAGAAACTTTTGAATAATGCTCGTGTACATGATATCCTCCACACCGTTTCTTCGTTCCAGCGCTCGAACGTCGGCGATTCGTTTAAACAGTACCAATTGGTCCTTTTTCGCCTCATCCGAAGCCTCCTCCGGTTCGACCTCGCGTTCGATTTCATCCCCGAGCGCGTCCAACTGCGCGTCCACCGCCGACTCGAACATCTCCGGCGCCGTGCGCAAAATGTACGCCAACTGCTGCCCGCGCGGGGACTCGGGAACGCTCGGCGCTTTCAATCCCATCCCCGGGTTCTCCATCCCATCGTCCGCGTCTCGCGCGCGCGCTCTCGCGCGTCCGCGCGCGACGAGGGGTGCCGAGCGCGAAATGGGAACGACGCGCGAGGACGCGCGCGAGACGCGCGAGACGACGACGACGCGCGCGCATGACGACGACATGACCATTCGAACGAACGAACGAACCTCGAGCGCGAGCGCGGGCGAAGGCGTCGCACGAACGCGGGTCACGAGATGGGGACAAAACCTTTCGATGTTTTCGATAAAATGCATGAAATCGATGACATCCGCGGGAATTCGCGACGTCGCGCGCGAGCGCGCGACTCGCGATCGATTCGAACGATCATGCGAGCGATGGTCGATGGAATCGCGCGCGCGTCGGCGGTCGCTCGCGCGTGCGCGTCGTTCGGTGGGACCACCGTGGATGCGTTCGCATTCGCGCGCTGGACCGGCGCGCGCGCGTTCGTCTCCGCCGACGCGATGTCGACGTCGTCGACGCTTCGCGCGCGCGTGCGCGCGCTGGTGCGTTTGGTGCACCCGGACGTGCTGATGAGCACGCACCCGGCGCTGGCGAGGGCGAACGAGGACGCGCTGGCGCGTCTGCAGGGGACGCTCGACGGCGTGCGCCGGTCGACGAGGTCGCCGAGCGCGAGGGTGGAGCGATTGGTGTTTCACGTGCGAGACGATGAGAGGGAGGGTGGGACGCGAGAGGTGCGATTTACGCTTCGAACGACGGGTGGGGATTGTCGAAACGTGATGAAGAGAGATTTGGGGAAGTTGTTCGCGGCGGTGGGCATCGAACGCGACTTCGAGTGGGACGAGGAGGATTGGCGGACGATTCGAACGGATGAGGAGGTGGAGGAGGAGCGACGACGACGGAATGAACACGTGGAGACGTCGAGGTCGAGCGGGGGCGGGGAGGAGGAGGTGGCGCAGGCGTATAGGGAACAATCGGCGGGACGCGCGAGCGGGACGCGCGAGACGAGGGACGTGCACCGCGCGTTGAAGGATTTGGATCCGGCGTTGGAGGCGATCGCCGCGGTGGCGTGGTTGCCGGACGTCGAGAAAGACGCGAAAGAGGGTGAGCGGAAACGAATCGTGCAGTACGAGGTGATTCCGCACCTCGTGCGCGAGGGTTGGAATTTAAAGGGGGAGACGTTGGAGGCGATTTGGCGCGGCGAACGCGACGAAAAGATTTTGTTGGACGGTATCGACGGCGGGAGCGCGCTCGCGGTGTTGGCGATTTTGAAGCACACAAAGAATTTAGAGAGAATGTACGGACCGGCGCCGGCGCAGGGATGATGGGCGTGCGTCTTTGTAATCAATAAACTAGAGGCGGCGGTCGACGCCGTATACGATTTCGTCGTCGTTTCGTTTCGACTCGCTCGTGCATCACTCGCGGCGTCTATCGTTCGTCGTCGTTTCATAAGCGACGACGTAGCACTCGCGCTCGAACTCTTGCGCTGAGATGAGCGCGCGCGCGCCGTCGTCGTCGTTTCGCGCCACGTACGGCGTCACTCGTTCGTCGTCGAACGTGCGCCACGAAGACGATCGGTCTTCGCGTCGATGGCACACGTAATGACCCGTCTGAATCGAGCTCCCGAAGTGCGAGATGACAGAGAGAAGTGCGTACGTGTCGTTCATCGGTGTGCCGACGGTCGACGACGGAGAGTGCGAGTCCGCGCGAGGCGTTTCGACGCCGGGCGATCGGTCCTCGGATTCGTCGGCGAAGAGTCGCAGCGACACCGATCGCGGCAATCGAATGGACGCGGATAACTTGTGCAAGTGCATCTCGCCTCGCTCGTACGTCGCAGAGAAACGTTTGAGGTGAAGAAGAAGAATTTTCGGTTGCGAGACGATGCGCCTGGATGATTGGCTCGTTTCGTGGCGACACGCCTCGTCGTCGCACTTTCGATGCACGCTCTCCGTCGCGAAGAAACGCTCGAGAAGCGTCTCCACGGATTCCCGCTCATCCGGCTCGATCTGAAGCGTCAACGCGTACATTGTCTCCTGAATCGTGTTCGCTTTCCCGCACGCCGCGCACTTGAGTTCGTGATCGATGCGCCAGAGAAAATTCTTCCGACTGGGACACGCCGCCGCGTCGCCGATTTCATTTTCAATCGTCTCCAATAAAACCGTGAGAAACTCCATCGCGTCGTGTTGATCGTATTCACCGAATTCATTGCGTACGTGACTCATCGCGAGCTTCACTCCCGCCGCGCTCAATTCACCGAGATCGCTCTCGAAGAAATCCTTGAGCGCCGAGAGCGTCGGCTTTTCCAAACTCGCGGCGACGCCGACGTCCTTCACGAACGATTTCATGCTCCTCAACAATTGCAGCGTCGACGACATGTAACAAGAATTCCCAAGATTTGGAATCCCACCCATCGAACCCGCGCGCGCCGATCGAAGCGACCGGCACCGATCCACCGACGCGCGTTCCCACCTCGCGAAATTTTCACCGTCGCCGAACGCGCCCGTCATCGGCGCCGCGTGTCTCCAATCATCCAACCGTCTCTTTCGCTCGAACGTTCGATCATTGCGTCGCTGGGACGACGCATAAATCATCGGCGCACCGACGTGCGTGCGCGACGCACGATGCGTGAACGGCAGATGCGAGGCGCCGTCCTCGTCCGCGTCCTCGGCGCCGCCGAAACCGTGCGCGCGCGTCATCGGCACCTCCACGTCCTCACCGACCCTCGACGTCCGTCGAGACGTCGCGTCGTCGAAGAGTATATTTTCCCCGACGTCGAACGCCCGTCTTCGACCGTTCCCGAGCGTCGCGTCGCGATCCACGCTCGATTCGTCGTCGGTATCGAGTCTCGGAAAATGTAAATGTTCCTCCTCTCTCTCGACGACATCGACGTCCGAATGCGCGCGCGTCGACAGCGGCAGCGGCCCTCTCGGCGGGGTCGTCGACGCGAGAATTTGTGATTGACCGAACGACCGCGCCCGCGCGTCCGCGGCGCCGTATCCGACCCGATTTCGGTCGCGCATGCGTCGACGAGTGAAGGCTTGAAAATGTGGCGATTCGCGGTGGGAATCGTCATCATGACGCGCGCCGTCGCGGACGGGCGAGTCGCGCGGGATGACGCGCCTCGAACGAGCGGACGCGCGTACCGCGTGCTGTACGAAGACGACGCGGGCGAGAGAGGGGACAATTACACGGATCCGGAGACGTTTTTGGCGCGGATGCGATTGAATCGCTCCGTCAAGACTCGGTCGTACGCGACGAGCGCGCTCGCGGCGTGGACCATCTCGCAGCAGTGCGCGGTGGTGGCCATTCAGAGTGGGTCGCACGCGGCCGTGGCGAGCGGACGGGTGGACGTGGGGACGGTGACGCGCGCGGAAATCGGCGCGTTGGCGGCGGGCTTGACGGCGTGGGCGTTGGGAGGCGTCGGACGGGGGGACGATGACGGTGGACGACGATGGACGATGGCGCGCGTGATTCGTCGAGTGATGCGGTCGGTGCGTTTGGGCGCGCTCACGATCGGTGGACTCGCGGCGTTGACGCCTCTGTGTCAGACGATGACCGCGGCGGTGAGCAGCGATACGGCGGCGACGTGCGCGACGCTCGCGCTCGCGCTCTACGCCATCACGTACGATTACGCCTTCATAAACCTCGAAACGAAACAGTTGGCGAGTTCGTTTTCGCTCGGGGCGTCCATGTTCGCGTCCATGCTCATGGCGAGTCGTCTGGACGATTCCCGAGCGGTGTTTGCCGACGCGCTCCTCGCGCTCGAGTGTTACGTCCTCTCGCCGTTCGTCTGGCGCGCCATTCGCGAGATCTCCGTCCCGCTCCACCTCACCGTCGTCTTCACGCTTCACGTCATCGCCTTCATCATCGTCGCATCGCACGACGCGATGCTCGCGTGGGCGTACGCCGCGTTCGTCGTCCTCCTCGGCGTCGTCGTCCCCGCGCGGCTCGTGCGGCTCGCCGCGCGCGGCAAGCAACAGATCGCCGGTCCGTGGGACGAGGCCTTACCGAAGCTGTACCTGTTTAAAAACACCGAACGCGCGAGCGGCGTGCCTCGATACAGGCACTGGGCCGCGAATAAGTGACGCTTCGGCGCGCGTCTCCGCGGTCCCTCGCGCGGGTGACGTGCACGTCCGGGCCCATAGATAGCATAGTTAGACTATTTTAGAACCATCAAATATATGTATACACGTATTTATGTGTCCCTCGTGTTAGGGCAGTCGACGTCGAGACGCTCTTCGCGTCCGTCGTCACGTCGCGTCTCGCGGGCGCGCGTCGCGAGGATGAGCGTGCACGACCGATTCCCGCACTCCACGTGCGAGCTGCAATCCGTGCGAGCGGTGCAGTTCGGCGTGTTGTCTCCCGATGAGATCGTGCGTGATGCGGCGCGAGGAATTTCCCGACGATCTCGCGGCGGACGCGCGCCTCCTCCTCCGCGCGATGCGCGCGACCGAAGACGCGCGAGGACCTCGGACTGACGAAACGAACGAATCGCGTTCGCTCCCGCGCAGCGTAAGATGTCGGTGTGCGCGATCGAGACGAGCGAGACGTACGACAAGGGACGCCCGAAGCGCGGCGGGTTGTCGGATCCGCGAATGGGGACGATGGATCGCGGTGCGGTGTGCGAGACGGACGGGTGCGACAGCGTGCAGACGCCGGGATACTTTGGACACCTCGAACTTGCGAAACCGGTGTATCATCACGGATTTATCAACGTGGTGTTGAAGATATTGCGGTCCGTCGGGTACTCGTCTTCGCAGTTGTTGTTGCACAAGGACGAGGATCCGAAGTTTGCGCAGTTGATGCGGATTAAAAACCCGAAGAATCGTTTGAAAAAGCTCACGGATGCGTGTAAGACGAAGACCGTGTGTCCGTACACGGGCACGGCGCAACCGCAGTATCGTTTGGAGGGGATGAAGATCACCGCCGAGTTTAAGCACCGGGACGAGGAACTCTTGCCGGAGGGGGGCGAGCGTAAGGTTGTCGTCACCGCGGAGCGCGCGTTGCAAATCTTGAAGGGTATTTCCGACGAGGATTGCCGCGTTTTGGGTCTCGATCCAGAGCACGCGCGTCCGGATTGGTTCATTTTGCAAGTGATGCCGGTGCCGCCGCCTCCGGTGCGCCCGTCAGTGTCCTTCGACGCGTCCACGCGTTCGGAGGATGATTTGACGGTGAAACTCATGGAAATCGTGCGAACGAATAAAAATTTAGAAAGACAGGAACAGAATGGTGCACCACAGCACGTCATTTTGGAGTTTACCGAATTGCTTCAGTATCACATCATGACTTTTATGGATAACACGGTGGCCGGCATGCCGCGCGCGTTGACGAGAAGCGGTAGAAGCATCAAATCCATTTCAGAGCGTCTCAAGGGTAAGGCTGGTCGCATCAGAGGTAACTTGATGGGTAAGCGCGTCGATTTCTCGGCGCGTACCGTCATTACGCCCGATCCGAACCTCATGTTGGATGAACTCGGAGTTCCGTGGTCCATCGCGCTCAACATGACGTATCCGGAGACGGTGACGCCTTACAACATAGAAAGACTTCAACAACTCGTTGACAACGGACCGCACCCACCGCCCGGTGAGACTGGCGCGCGCTACATCATTCGTGAGGATGGTCAGCGTCTCGATCTTCGATTCTTGAAAAAGTCGAGCGAGAAGCGTCTCGAGTACGGGTACAAGGTCGAGCGACACATGGTGAACGGCGATGTCGTTCTCTTCAACCGTCAGCCGTCGTTGCACAAGATGTCCATCATGGGCCATCGCGTGCGAATCATGCCGTACTCGACTTTTCGATTGAATCTGTCCGTCACGCCGCCGTACAACGCCGATTTCGATGGCGACGAGATGAACATGCATCTCCCGCAGTCATACGAGACCAGGGCGGAAGTCAAAGAGTTGATGATGGTTCCGAAGATGATCGTGTCTCCGCAGGCGAACAAGCCGGTCATGGCCATCGTGCAAGATACGCTTTTGGGTTGCCGTTTGATCACCAAGCGCGACACGTTCATCACCAAGGACGTCTTCATGAACATCATCATGTGGCTTGAAGACTGGGACGGCAAGGTGCCGAAGCCGGCCATTCTCAAACCACAACCGCTGTGGACGGGTAAGCAGGTGTTCAGCATGATGCTTCCGAAGGTCAATCTCAAGAGAACGAGCGCGTGGGCGAAAGACGCTGACGACCACGACTTTAGCGTCGAGGACACGGCGGTGCGCATCGAGCAAGGAGAGTTGGTCACGGGTACGCTGTGTAAGAAAACCATGGGTAGCGGTGGCGGTGGTCTCATTCACGTCACGTGGGAAGAGTGGGGTCCCATCGCCGCTCGAGGTCTCATTTCTCAGACGCAGACGCTCGTCAACTACTGGTTGTTGCACCACGGTTTCACCGTCGGCATCGCCGATACGATTGCCGACGACGAAACCATGTTCTCCATTAACAACACCATCACAAAGGCGAAGACTGACGTGAAAGAGGTCATTAAGCTAGCTCAAAATAATGAACTCGAACTTCAGCCGGGTATGACGATGCAACAATCGTTCGAACAAAAGGTGAACCAGATTTTGAACAAGGCACGTGATAACGCTGGTAACTCTGCGCAAAATTCACTAATGGACACCAACAACGTCAAGATGATGGTGACGGCCGGTTCGAAGGGCTCTTTCCTTAACATTTCGCAGATGATTGCGTGCGTCGGACAGCAAAACGTAGAAGGCAAACGTATCCCGTACGGGTTCAAAGGGAGAACTTTGCCGCACTTTAGCAAGGATGATTTCGGTCCAGAATCTCGTGGTTTCGTCGAAAACTCGTACCTGCGCGGTTTGACCCCGCAAGAGTTCTTCTTCCACGCCATGGGTGGCCGCGAAGGTTTGATCGATACCGCCGTTAAAACGTCCGAGACTGGTTACATTCAGAGACGTCTCGTCAAGGCGATGGAAGACGTCGTCGTCAAGTACGACGGCACCGTGCGTAACAGCGTCGGCGACGTCATTCAATTCTTGTACGGTGAGGACGGTATGGACGCGACGATGATCGAAAGTCAAAGCCTCGATACGTTGCGTCACGGCACGCACGAGTTTACCGACATCTTCCGCATTGACCCCGACGTTCCTGGTTTCAACAAGGGCTGGATGAGCGACGAACAGGCGAGCGAGCTCGCACATAGCGCCAAGGTTCGCGACGTTCTCGACGCCGAGTGGGAGCAGCTCGAGAAGGATCGCGTCGAGCTTCGCAAGATCTGTCCGACGGGTGACGCACACGTGCACTTACCCGTCAACTTGAAGCGCATCTTGTGGAACGCTCAAAAGCAGTACGGTTACTTCAACAGCGACACAGACGAAGAGCTCAAGGTTACGCACATCATCGAGAGCGTCGCGGAACTCTTCCCGAAGTTGATCGTCGTGCCGGGTGCCGATCCGTTGTCGATCGAAGCTCAAAGAAACGGTACAACGCTCTTCTTCGCGCACGTCAGAGCCAATCTCGCCGCCAAGCGCGTGTTAAAGGAACACAAGCTCACACGAGCGGGCTTTGACTGGGTCATCGGGGAAGTTGAATCTCGATTCAAGATGGCGCTTGCGCCACCTGGCGACGGTATCGGTGTCGTCGCGGCGCAATCCATCGGAGAACCGGCGACGCAGATGACGCTGAACACGTTCCACTTCGCCGGTGTGTCCGCGAAGAACGTCACCCTCGGTGTGCCACGATTAAAAGAAATCATCAACATTGCGAAGCAAATCAAAACGCCATCGCTCACCATCGCTCTCAAGCCAGAGTTGGCCAGCGACAGAACGAGAGCCAAGGATTGTCAAGCTTCGCTCGAGTACACGACGTTACACAGCGTCGCCGCCGTCACGGAGGTTCACTACGACCCGGATCCCACGGACACCGTCATCGAAGAGGATCGCGAATTCGTTCGCGCATACTTTGAGATGCCGGACGAAGACGTCGATCCGAGCAGAATGTCTCCTTGGTTGCTTCGCATCGAGCTTAACCGCGAGATGATGGTCGACAAGAAGCTTTTGATGGCTGACGTCGCCGAACGAATCAACGAAGAGTTTGGCGGAGATTTGAGCTGCATCTTCAACGACGATAACTCTGAGAAGCTCGTGTTGAGAATTCGTCTGAAGAAGCCGGAAGGCGTCAAGTACGACGACGATACGATGGGTGACGAGGTCTTCTTGAAGCGCATTGAAACCAACATGCTCAGCAACCTCGCGTTGAGAGGTATTCCGGACATTAAGAAGGTTTTCATTCGCGAGGCGAAGATGAACGTCATCAACGAGGATACCGGTCGTTTCGAACGAAAGACCGAGTGGATGTTGGACACCGAAGGCGTCAACCTCCTCCAAGTCATGGCGCATCCGGATGTGGATTTCACGAGAACGACGTCCAACCACTTGATTGAGGTGATTCAAGTCTTGGGCATCGAAGCCGTCAGAAACGCGTTGTTGAAGGAATTGCGTGGCGTCATCGAATTCGACGGAAGCTACGTCAACTACAGACATCTCGCCATCTTAGTCGAGGTGATGACGTACAGAGGACACCTCATGAGTATCACACGTCACGGTATCAATCGAGTGGAAACCGGACCGCTCATGCGATGCTCGTTCGAGGAAACTGTGGACATTTTGATGGAGGCCGCCGCCTTCTCCGAAAAGGACAACATGACGGGCCCGAGCGAAAACATCATGCTCGGTCAATTCTGTCCGATCGGTACCGGTGAGTTCAAGTTACACTTGAACAAAGAGATGTTGCAAGATGCCGTCGAGTTGGAGCTCTTCGCAGGCGGTGCGACGACGCCGGGACGCGAGACGCCGGGATCGATGACGCCGGGTCACTACGGCGCCAAGTCGCCGAGTTTCTTGTTGTCACCGTCCGGAGGATTCGGCATGCATTCTCCGTTCGACACGAGCATGGCGTTCTCTCCGTACAATGCGGACGGTATGGGCTTCTCTCCGGGAGGAGCCGCGGGTTACTCGCCAACGAGCCCTGCCTACTCGCCAACGAGCCCTGCCTACTCGCCGACGAGTCCGGCGTACTCGCCGACGAGTCCAGCGTATTCTCCAACGAGTCCGGCGTATTCTCCAACGAGTCCGGCGTATTCTCCAACGAGTCCGGCGTACTCGCCAACGAGCCCGGCGTACTCGCCAACGAGCCCGGCGTATTCTCCGACGAGCCCGGCGTATTCTCCGACGAGCCCGGCGTATTCTCCGACGAGCCCGGCGTATTCTCCGACGTCGCCCGCATATTCTCCGACGTCGCCCGCGTATTCTCCGACGTCGCCCGCGTATTCTCCGACGTCGCCCGCGTATTCTCCGACGTCGCCCGCGTACTCGCCAAAGGAAGAGGAGGGGGACGAGCAAGACGAGGAGCAATAGTTGTAACGACACATTCGACTTTACCGCTAATCGTAGTCGTCGACGAAACCGTCTCCGTCGCGCGCGCGCGTTCGATCGAGAGATACGATAACGACCGCGGACGACTCTTCGCGCGAACGGACGTGCGGTGCAAATTACAAAAGGTTCATCGCTCGTGTTCACAGTTTCGAGCGAATGCCGCCCTCCGATTCGGATTGAGGACGCGTCATCTCCTCGGGACGCACCCACGCGTCGAACTCGTCCGCCGTCAACAATCCGAGCGCCACGCCCGCTTCTTTGAGACTCGTGCCCTCGGCGTGCGCCTTTTTCGAAATCTTGGCCGCGTTATCGTACCCAATCTTCGGTAATAAACTCGTGACGAGCATGAGCGAACTGCGCATGAGCGCGTCGATGCGCTCGAGATCGGGTTCGACGCCGCGCACGCAATTTTTGGTGAAACTCATCGCCGAGTCGGAGAGCAATGCGATGCTGTTGAGATTGTTGTGCGCGATGAGCGGTTTCGCGACGTTGAGCTCGAAGTGGGAGAGCGACGCACCACCCACGGTGACGGCGAGATCGTTTCCGATCACCTGAGCGCACGCTTGCATGAGAGATTCGCACTGCGTGGGATTCACCTTGCCGGGCATGATGCTGCTCCCGGGTTCGTTTTCGGGTAATCGAAGCTCGCCGAGTCCGGCGCGCGGTCCCGAACCGAGGAGTCGTATGTCGTTCGCAATCTTCAACAGTGAGATGGCGATCGTTTTTAATAATCCAGACAGCGCGGATTGCGCGTCGTGCGCGGCGAGAGCTTCGAATTTATTCGGCGCGCTCACGAAGGGAAGACCTGTGATGGTGGAAATCTCCGCCGCCATGCTCTCGCCGAATCCCGGCGGTGAATTCAACCCAGTGCCCACGGCGGTGCCGCCGATGGCGAGTTCGAGCAAGTGAATCAACGCCCCTTTCGCGCGAACGAGTGAATTCTTCACCTGTTGCTCGTATCCGCTAAACTCCTGCGCGAGGGTGACGGGCACGGCGTCTTGCAGATGCGTGCGGCCGATTTTCACCACGCCTCCCCACGCTATAACCTTGGCGTGCAACGCCTCCTGTAACGTTCTCAACGCGGGAATCAACCGTTCCTGCACCTCGTGCGCGGTGGCGATGCTCATCGCCGTCGGAAACGTATCGTTACTCGATTGCGATTTATTCACGTGATCGTTTGGATGAATCGGCGACTTGGCGCCCACCTCGCCGCCGAGAAACCTCGAATTCGCCACGTTGGCGATCACCTCGTTCAGATTCATGTTCGTCTGCGTCCCGGATCCCGTCTGCCACACGACGAGTGGGAAATGATCGTCCAAACGTCCCTCGATCACCTCTCTCGCCGCCGCGCGAATCGCCTCGGCGAGTCGCGGCTCGAGTCGTCCCTCGCGTTCGTTCACCGTCGCCGCCGCGTACTTCACGATGGCCAACGATCGCACGATCGCCACCGGCATCTTCTCACCACCGATTTTAAAATTCTCCAAGCTCCGCTGCGTCTGCGCGCCCCACAGCCTGTCGCTGGGCACGCGAACCTCGCCCATGGTGTCCGACTCGACGCGCCAACCGCCGCCGCCGCCGCCGTCGCCGCGCCCCGAACCGAGCGACACCCCGTGCGCCACCAATCGACCGGACGACGCCGAGGACGACGGCTCCGCGAGTGGACGCATGAGTTCCACCAATCGATCGGCGAACGGCATCGTCAGATCGCGGTGAACCGCGCGCGCGCGCGAATGATTGTGATTTTTGAGGAAATCGCCGTCAACTGTATGTCCGGCGAATGCGTCGACGTGCGCGCGCACGCGAGCGCCTCTCGCGTCTTCGAGACGTCGATGACGACGATACAAAAATAGTGACGCGCGATACCGCCGAGTACACGCGCGTCGCACGACGCGAGACGACGTCACGCGACGATGTCTGTAGATTTCTCGACATCCGCGACCGACCCTCGGCACCACTCGACGACCCGCGTCGATCCACGCCCACGCGAACGCGCGCGAGAGAGAGCAAAATCCGCAATCACGTCCGCGTCGACGATCGCGACGTTCACCGCCGTCTCGCGCGCGTTCGGACGCCGCGTCGGAACGTCATCTTCGGCATCGACGGCGGTCGCGTCGAGGTCTCGACAATTTCCATCGCCGCGTCGCCCGTCTCGCGACGTTCGCGCGATGACCACCGCCGATCAAAAACGCGCGAAACAAAGTCACAAGACGATATGCACGCACGACGGCGCGTTTCACTGCGATGAGGCGTTGGGGTGTCACCTGTTGAGACGCACCGAGGCGTTCGCCGGCGCGGCGGTGGATCGGTCGCGAGACGCCGAGCGATGGGGCGCGGCGGACGTCGTCATCGACGTCGGGGCGGTGTACGACCGCGAGAAGATGTTGTTTGATCATCATCAGCGCGGATTCGAGGAGACGTTCGGACACGGGTTCGCGACGAAACTCTCGAGCGCGGGGTTGGTGTATAAACATTTCGGGGAAGAGATCGTGCGCAAAGCGCTTCGCGAGGCGGCGGGAGGCGTGGACGCGGACGAGCGAACGGTGCGGAAGATTTACTTGAAAATGTACGAGGAGTTCATCGAGGGCGTGGATGGGAACGATAACGGGGTGAACGTGTACGACACGGACGCGCCCGCAAAGTACAAGGACAATACGAACCTGCCCGCGAGAGTGAAACGCTTAAATCCGGCGTGGGACGAACCGTCTACGCCGGAGAGACAGATGGAACAGTTTGAAAAAGCCGTCGCGTTGACTGGAAGCGAATTCGACGACATGCTCGGGTATTACGCCGAGAAGTGGCTTCCGGCGAGGGCGCACGTCGAGCGCGCGTTGGACGAGGCGACGCGCGTGCACCCGAGCGGGGAGATTCTTCTCCTCGAGACGTTTTGTCCATGGAAGGAGCACCTGTACGAACTCGAGGCCGAGCGAGAGATGAAGACGATTCCCAAGTTTGTGCTGTGGCGAGACGCCAAGGGGTACCGCGTGTCGACGATTCCTCTCAACGCGTCGAGTTTCGAGTTTCGTAAAGGGTTACCCGTCGCCTGGCGAGGCCTTCGCGACGCCGCGCTGAGCGAACTTTCAGGCATTCCCGGATGCGTCTTCATTCACGCCGCCGGGTTCATCGGAGGTAACGACACGTACGAGGGTGCGCTCGCCATGGCCGCCGCCGGTCTCGAGATGGAATAGTAGACGTTTTGTTTTCGTTTTCGCTCACGAGTTTTCGCTTTGCGCACGACGTTCGCGTCACACGTCGCCATGCCCGCCAACATACCGGGCGCGCGTCGAGGCGTGCGCCCGCCTCGAGGCTCTCGAAAATCAAACGCGCGCGCTCGCGACGTCTCTCACCGCGCCTCTCGCGCGCGCGGCGCGAAAAAAGGCGACACAAACGGTGGCGGCGGTCTCGGCCCGGGACTCCTCGCCCTCGTGGGCGCGGGCGTCGCCGCGCTCGCCGTCGTCATCCTTCGACAAAACGCCGCGCACGAGCGAGACTGCGAGCGCGTGCGTCGCCGCTTACGCTCGAAACCCATCGTCACGAGCGAACACGCGGCGTGTCGGATGGAGTGTCGATTCATCAGTCCCGAGGAGATTTCGCGCACGCTGCGCGAGGGACGCGTCGACGCGAGACACGGCGCACCGCGCGCGAGACCGTGTCCGAAAGTGGCGCTCAATCTTGGAAGAGTGCGCGCGATATGGGCGGATTGTCCGGAAGACACGACGCTCGTGACGGCGATCGACACGGAGACGAATCATCCGTGTCCGCCGTGTTGACGCGCGCGAGAGAGAGAGAAAACGCGGGACGTTTCCGAGGAGGTAGAGCATAGACGTAGCCTAGTCCTAGTCGTCGCCTCGGCGCGATGTATGTATATTTTGTGTGCGCGCAGATGTGCCACTTTTCATCGCGTTCGAACGTCGGAGGCGCCGGTATCGATGGATCCGTCCCCGCGCGCGCGCGCGCGACGGCGAAAAGTCGCGAAAACGCACATCCACTCGTCACAGTCGCGCGCGATGCGAACGTCGCGACGCGCGACGGCGCTCACCGCGTCCGTCGCCTTCGCGTCGTTCACGCTCGCGCGCGCGTCCGCGACCGCGACGGCGTGCGCGCAGAGAGGCTTCGATTCAGACGTGTGCGCGCAATCGCATTGCGACGCGCTCCTCGATAAAACATCCTCCCGCGCGCTCTACGATGAGTGTCGCGCGTGTTGTCCGCGAGCGAACGATGTCGCGACGTCTTCTGTGTACACTCGCGCGCGTCTGCGCGTGTGCGAGTGAAAACTCGGACGGTACGCCGAGCTGAAGAAATTCCGCGACGCGCGTCTGGACGCGCTCGGCGAAACCTACGACGTCGCGTTTGAGTTCAAGCGAGGCGCACCGCCGACGCTCACCGCTTTTGGAGAGGAAGAGGACGACCTCAAAACCGTCGACGTTGGATCGTGGACCGCGGACGTCATCGAAGAGTACGTACGATCGACGTTGACGCCGCGCGCGACGTCGCCGCCGACGCCGCCGAATGAAAAATCGGTCAAAGACGACGTCGACGACGAGCTCTAAAAAATCTCCACAGAGCCGATCCATCGCGTCCACGAACGAACGAACGAAGAAACGAAGAAACGAAGAAACGCGCGTGACTCGCGGTCGAACAAACGCACCTCACGAAGGATGCGGTCGACCGCGACGATGTTCTTCGTCTTCGAGCGACGAACCGTCCGTCTTCGAGCGACGGCGTCGACGCGCCTCGCGCCTCCCGCGCACACCACACCACAGCGCGCGCGATTACGAACGCACGCACGCGTGCGTGCGTTCACATCGTGTATCCCACGCACTCACCGCGCCCGATCGCCGTCCCGAGTGATGAATGCGTGATCCACCATTCGCGTCGTCCCGGCGCGTCACACGCGCGCGCGCGTCCCGATCGAGACTCCCGTTCGACGCCATGGTTCATCGAGGATCACGCTCGCGTCTCGCGCGTCTCCTCGCGTGTCTCCTCGCGTCGTCATCCCTCATCGCGCGCGCCCGCGCCGAGGATTTCTACAAGATTCTCGGCGTCGATCGAGGCGCCGACGAGCGCACGCTCAAGAAGAATTACCGCATCAAGGCGCTGAAACACCACCCCGATAAGGGTGGTGATCCCGAGACGTTCGCCGAGCTCTCGCGGGCGTACGAGACGCTCACGGATCCCGAGAAGAGAAGGGTGTACGACGAGTACGGCGAGGAGGGACTGCGACAGAGCGAACAGGGCGGGGGACATCCGGGCGGCGGTGGGTTCCCGGGAGGTGGATTCGGTGGATTCGGTGGATTCCCGGGAGGTGGACGGAACGTTCGGTTCGAGTTTTCGCGCGGTGGTGGCGGTGGGTTCGGTGGCGGCGGGTTCGGCGGCGGGGACCCGTTCGCGGATATGTTTGGCGACGCGTTCGGCGGAGGCGGACGAGGACGCGGGAGAGGACGCGGGAGTGGACGTTCGCGAGGGCGTCAGCAGCAGCAGCAGCAGCAGCAGAGGCCGAGGGAGAATTTATTCGCCAAGACGTCGCCGGTGACGAGTCTGCGTCAGGGGAAATTTCCGGGGACGGACGCGAAGAATATTTGGTTTGTGGCGTTTTACGCGCCGTGGTGCGGACACTGTCAACAGATGAAACCGGCGTTTGAGGAGTTGGCGCAGCGACTTCGTGGGTTCGTGCGAGTGGGCGCGGTGAATTGTGAAAATGAGCGGGGTCTGTGCGCGATGGAGGGCGTGGATTCGTATCCGACGTTGAAGATGAAAAAGGCGGGCGTGAGCACGACGTACGACGGCGGCGGACACGGCGCCGATCAGATGCGAGAGTGGGTGCTCGATCACCTTCCCGTGCATTACGCGACTTTGAAAAAGTCGTCGCAGTTACAAAAGTACATGTCGTCGGATTGCGGGAGCGACAAGCCGTGCGTCGTGTTTTTGAACGACAAGCCGGACACGCCGGCGTGGTTCAAGGTGGCGGCGTACGCGTTTAGAAACACGTTGAATCTCGCCGAGAGCAGGGGGAACAACGCCGAGATCGGCATGCACTTTGACGTGTTCGATCAGCCCGCGTTGCTCGTCGTGTGCGACGGCGACGTGGAGAAGACGGAGCGATTCACGGGGTCGTTGTCTCGAGACTCTCGTGGCGACGCCGCGGAGAAGTGGCTCGAAGATTTCGCCAAGAGTCGCGCGACGGGGTGCGCGCGCGTGAAAAAGATGCCCAAGCAAGGCGCGAAACTGGACGCGTCGATGAATTTCAAAAAGATGAAAATGTCGCGAATCAAGGCGTTGATGCACGCGCACTCGATTCCGTGCGTGTCGTGTTACGAAAAGAGCGATTTCGTCAACGCCATCAAGGCGTTCCTCAAAGAACGAGGCGAAGAACCGCGCGTGAAAGTCTCCTTCGCGCACGATGATTTTTAACCATCGATCGATTACCATCGGTAACCACTATTTCTAGCGTTTGTTCGGATGCCTGTAAACGAAGACAAAGGTGCATTGATTTACAACAATTATTACTTCTTGACGTTTTTGAGATCTTTGAACTGGTCGACGCCTTTCGTGAAAATCGCGCCTTGCGAAGAAAACAGTTCGGCCAGACCGGTATCGCCCGCGGCGCCTTCCGTCGTCAAATATTCAAAATACGTCATCGGTCGTTTACCGGTGATGTTGTAAAAGTCTGGAGAACATCTGGAATAGAATCCGTTGCGGAGATACTCGAAAAATTCTGCGCGGGTAGGACCAAAATCTTGCTCAAACTGCTCGATGTCCTGCGGCTCGTACGTGATGCGCTTCCCGTGCGCTTCTGGACACACATTCTTCGCTTCGTCGGTGGCTAAAGCCTTCGTTAAAATCTCAGCCACTTCCGCCATGCTCAGACTTTGCGCGCCGCAAATGTCATAATACTTATCCCCGTGTCTCTCGGGTCCTTCGACGAGACATCGTACCGCCGCCTCGGCCATGTCGTTGCACGCGACGAAACTGTTCTTAGTGTCCCCCAGAGGGGACGTGAACGATCCTTTCGTCTTGATTCTGTCGAGCTCATTCTTCAGCAAATGATTCATGTAGAAGTTGCCTCGAATCGACGTCAACTTGTCCTTGAACCCGGCGTCGATGAAACACTCCTCCGACCACCAATAGTGTTGCAACATGAGCGGTATCTCAGCGTTCGGCCTCGAGACGTGCACAGACTTATCGTAGCAGTTGGTGTTGGTATCGGCGCCGAAACAACTCACCCTCACGACGTGTTTCAACGAGTCTCGAATCTCCGGCGTCTCGCCGCAAAACTTTGCGAATTCCATGTGTCGCTCAATGTACTTATCCTGCGTGCTCGAGAACAGTCTCGTCGCCCCTCGCAGCGCGGGTTCCCACGTCGATTTATCCTCCAAATCGAACGTCACCGTCTCGTGCGCGCCCAGACTGTTCGCGTACTCGGCTTTATCGCGCGTCGCCGCGCGCACTCTGAATCCGGGCATCGAGGCTAAACGCGCCACCACCTCTTTCCCGACGCGACCGGTGGCGCCGGTGACGAGCACGAGCTCACCCTTGGACATCGCGGAGGTCACGACGCGCATTCGTCGGACGCGCGCGATCGTCGTCGAGGCGCGAAGCGGCGCGAACGCGCGCGCGGAGGGGGGGCGGCGTGGGCGTCGTGACGACACGCACCGGTCTTTGCGTGCATCGCATGCAGAGGGATGATGCCGTAAACGATATCGTACTATGTGATTGTATTCTGGTGTGTTTTGTAGTTACTTGGATAGATGTACATCCATGTTAAATATGGTATCTATGCATTACAAAAAGCGTGCAGCAAAGGGTGCGCTTTTCCCACGCGATGCATGACATGACTCTGGGCCCGTCACCACGCGAGACACGCGGCGGTCGCGAGGAGCGCGAGCAAGAAACCTCGCGCGCGAGAGGCCGCATCGCTCGCCGCGCATCCAAAGTCTGTGTTACCGAGGCTGTCGTAATCGAAGACGCCAGAGTCCAAGGCGAAGTTAATCTTTACCGATCCGCGGCTTCTGAATCCGTGGTAGCCTTTGAGCAGCGTCGTGGCGTGGGTCGCCCAGATAAAATTGGTGCACCCGGTCATGTTCAGAGCGGTTCCGTGGATCTTCTTTGTCTTAAAGTACATGGATGAGCCGCAACCTGGATTGACCTCTATGGTCGAGTTGAGGAGGCCGGAACTGCTGGGTCCGGAATTCTTCCAGTGGCGGAACGCCGAGAGCGTGTCGTGTATTTTCAGCTCTCGCACGCCGGTGCCGACGTAGTTGAGCCAGGAGGGGCCTCCGTGTGCGTTTGCATCCGGGTCATAGATTCCCATCACGATTCGGGCGCCATTCATGCCGTTGTGACCGCCGCCGACATTTTCAAGACCAATCGCGAGGTAACCGAAAGAGCCGTCGTGAACCATGCGCATTTCGATCGCGCCGGTTGTGGTGGTACACCGGCGCCACTGAAGGTACAGTTTATTCTGGATGAGCTCGCGTTGATTCGTCCAAGCCTCGCCAGATGGTCCCCGTTGGGCGAGATAATCGGCGAAATTCGTGGAGCATCCGCCCGACGGAGCATTTTTGTACTGACTCGGCATGAGGGGATCATCGGTGACGTTGGCCGTCGAGTTTGTGCAGGTAGGATTGTAGTCTCCGTGCGAGTCTGCAGGTCGCCAGATTTCATCGCGCTGAGAAGCACACTTGAGTGTGTGCCCGGCCGGTGCACTGGAGCAATCGACTTTCGTCATGCATCGCATCCAGCAGTACATCTTGTTCGAGTCTGTGCAAGTTGTTCCTGTGTCCGTGGCGTGCAGAGAGCGTCGCGAGCAACCCACCCCGGCCGTGCCCTCGCCGCCTCCGGCGCGCACCGAATCGATCGCCATCTCGCGCATTTCGCCGTAGCTGATCCCCGTACGTTCGTCGTGCACCGCGCTCGAGGGTGCCAGAAACATCCGTCCATACCAAGAGCGGACCCAGCCCGAGGACAAGTCGGGCATCTTCATCGCGTGCGGAGCGGAACGGAGGACGACGCCCTCCGGCATCTTCGGATTGACGATCGCGTCGACACCGTCACCCAGCATGACGACGAGGACGTCGTCGTTAAAGCCGAAATCGCATTCAACAATCGTACCGTCGCGTCGCTCAATGAAAAACGAACCGGGAGACTCGCCTTTTACCATCGCGGGCGGCGTTTGCGAGAGGTCCACGACGACGCCCGGAGTGAACATGATAAACATGCCTTGATCGACGTGCAGATCGATAGTGTCTCCGGAAGACGCGCCGTCGTCGCCCGCCGGTGATCGATCTCCGCGGGAGTAGGCGTGGAAGTGCTCGAGGTGCTCGCCCGCGCCGACCAGCGAGCCGACGTCTTCGAAGGAATCAGACTCCGGGTCAGCGGACCGCAGCATCGGTGAACCATCTCGCGAAGGGAACGACTCCCCCAGACGCTCGACGAAAGCTCGCGACACCGAGGACACGAGCTCACGGAAAGTTTTAACGTCGGCGAGAAGATCCTCCGAGCACGCCTCCGCCGCGCGCGCGTCGCCTTCGGCGTACTCGAGGTCAACGTCATCGCGAGGTCGAAATCCCTCCGTCACCGCGGCGACCGTTCTTCGAGAGGTCCCATCGGGGAAATCCGTCACGCGCGCGGACGTCGCGCGCGCCCCACACGCGGACACCCCCGTCATGACGCGTCGACGAAGGCTCGCGAACCCCGGGATATCGCGCACCGTCACCATCCCGTCCTCCATCAGCGCGCGACGAAATCCTTCGCCCGCGCTCGCGTCCCTCCACTCGCGAACGAGATCATCGAACGCGACGTCGGGCACTTTGACGCGTTCCACCGCTCGCGCGCTCGTCGAGACGCTCATCGCGATGAGGGTTCCCAAAAAGAGCATTCCTCGCGTCGGCGCGCCCATCGCGACGACGCGACGACAGACGCGCGGTTCCTTCGGGTCGTCACTCGGCGCGGTGCGGCTCGCTCGCGCGCGTTCGTTGCGTCTCTCGTCGGGCGTCTCGAGCGCGCGGCGAAGGCGTCGGCGCGCGGCGAGACGTGCCGGTTGAGGTCTTCGGGCGCGGAACCTAACAGTCCTCTGATGGCGAGTCATGACCCTCGGATTCGGTGTAGGGATCCAGCGTAGGGATTCGGTGCGGGAGGTCGGCTCGTTCGTTCGTTCGTTCGCGTCGTTCGTTCGTTCGCGTGCGCTGATTTACAATGTTCGTCGCTACGATTGCTCGGCGGCGCTTCCCCACGCGTCCCCGAACGACGCCGCGCTCGCGCTCGGTTCGGGGGCTTGAAACCCTCCGGGACCTCGAAAACCACCGCCCGCGGGCGCGCCCGGCGGCGCGCCGAACTGCGGTGGGGGCGGTCTCGGTGGTACGGGGTACCCCATCGCCTTGAGAATAACGCGAGAGAGCTCGCCGTACAGGTGCCCGCCTCGATCCAACAATTGCAACAGCGACATGATGAAGAAATGAAGCGCTTGCGTGTTTTCGTCGACGAGAAAGGATATTTTCCCAAACAAGTGCACGACGGACGAGAGCGATTGCATGAGCGCCTGCCAACCGGTCGCCGGCGGGCCTCCGTGCGGAGGTCCGCCGGGTCCGCCGGGTCCGTACGGACCGTACGGACCGGGACCGTACCCGCCGTATCCGCCGCCGTACCCGCCGTACCCGCCGCCGTACCCGCCGTACCCGCCGCCGTACCCGCCGTACCCGCCGTACCCCCC